>VOFI01003504.1_pt1 | contig 26392 bp, 37 predicted proteins | sample 5384131 | NCBI WGS metagenome assembly VOFI01 (sample SAMN12384728, study PRJNA508395) | human gut metagenome | isolation source: healthy gut H | host: Homo sapiens | reverse complement strand
GGCAGTTGCTCCCCGGCGGGTTTACCGCTTGTATCCGCTGGATGAAGCGGTGGGAAGGGACGGTGCGCTTCGGCGGGCTGTCCTTAAGCCGGGACCTGTCGGCTCTTCTCGAAGCTGCGGAATGGTGGCGCTGCTGGGCGTTACGCTGGGCCCGCAGGCCGATACCCTCATACGCCGCTCGGAGAAGCTGGAAATGAGCCGGGCGGTCGTCCTCGACGCCTGTGCCTCGCGCTGGCTGAAGCGCAGGCGGAGGACTGTCAGCGGCAGCGGAGGCGGCTTTCGGGCTGCGCGCCGGGGCGGTTCAGCCCGATGGGCGACCTGCCGCTGGAAGAGCAGGGACGGCTGCCTGCATTGCTCGATGCCCCCAGGCGGATCGGTCTGACCCTGACCGGGGGCGGATGCTCGTGCCGGTCAAATCGATCGTGGCCCTGGCCGGATTGAGAACGGGAGAGCCGGCCACACTCCTATACCGCCGCAGGGCACGATGCCGAGGCTGGGGGCCCGGACGCGATCCGTTCTCGATCCACCGCGCCTATCGGTGGAGGGAGCAACGCCGCCGAGCTTGTGGGCAGGGCGTCCGCATTGCCCGTGGATATCGGACCGACGGGCAAACTGCTCGCTCAAAGCCGCTCGGGGATCTGGCGTTCGAGGCCGCCTATACCTTGTTTGCCGAAGAGATGGCCAAGGCGGGGAGGAGGCCGGCGCCGATCTCGTCCTGATTGAAACGATGAACGATCCTTACGAACTCAAGGCGGCGGTGCTTGCGGCGAAAGAGAACACCTCCCTGCCGGTGGTGGCCACCATGATTTTCGATACCAGGGCCGCCTGCTCACGGGCGGCGGCATCCCCGCCGCCGTGGGCCCTTCTGGAGGGGCTGCGGGTGGACGCGCTCGGGGTCAACTGCGGTATGGGGCCGGAACAGATGAAGGGGCTGCTTTCTGAGCTGCTCGCTTGCTCCTCCCCTGCCGGTGGTGATGAATCCCAATGCCGGCCTGCCCCATTGTGTGGACGGCTGTACCGTGTTCGACACGGGTCCTGAGGCGTTCGCCGCCACGATGGAGGAGCTCGCCCGGATGGGCGCCTGGGGATCGGAGGCTGCTGCGGCACCACACCGGCCCACATCGCGGCGGTGGCGCTGCCGCACGATCCAGCCCCAGCCGATCCGGCCGAAAACCCGGACGGTGGTGTCCTCCTACGGCCGGGCGGTGGAGATTGACGGCCCTGTCCTTATCGGGGAGCGGATCAATCCGACCGGAAAATCCAAATTCAAACAGGCGCTGCGGGAGGGCGACATCGGTTATTTGCTGCGGGAAGGGATCGCCCAGCAGGAGGCCGGTGCCCATATCCTGGATGTCAACGTCGGCCTGCCCGAAATCGACGAGACGGCCTGGATGACCCGGGCGGTCCGGGAGCTTCAGGCGATACTCGACCTTCCCCTGCAGATCGACACCGCCGACACCGCCACGCTGGAGGCGGCGATGCGGCTGTATAACGGCAAGCCGCTGGTCAACTCCGTGAGCGGCAAGCAAGCGTCGATGGACGCGGTTTTCCCGCTGGTGCGGCGATACGGCGGTGTCGTGGTAGCGCTGACGCTGGATGAAGACGGGATCCCGCCGACGGCCGAGGGGCGGCTGGCGGTGGCGCGCAAGATCGTGGAGACCGCCGCGTCTTACGGCATCGATAAAAAGGACATCCTGGTGGATGTCCTGACCATGGCGGTCAGTGCGGATCCGAACGCGGCCAATGTGACGCTCGATGCGCTCCGCCTGGTGCGGGAGGAGCTCGGCGTCCACACAGTCCTGGGGGTGTCGAACGTCTCGTTCGGTTTGCCCCGGCGGGAGACCGTCAACGCGTCCTTTTACACGCTCGCCCTGCAAAACGGGCTGGATGCCGCGATCCTCAATCCCTGTTCCCCCCGGTATGAAAAGGGCGTATCTCGCCTATCGGATGCTCACCGGACAGGACAAGCAGTGTGCGGAATACATCGCGGCGGCCGCCGACACGCCGGCAGAATTGGCCGCGGCGGCTGCCGGGCAGACGGTCCTGGGACTTCATGAAGCCATCGTCAAAGGGGCTCCGGGAGCAAGCCTTTGAGGCGGCCGGCCGGCTGGCCGAGACGACGGAACCTCTCGCGGTCATCGACAGCGAGCTAGTCCCCGCCCTGGACGAAGTCGGGCGTGGGTACGAACAGGGCCGGCTTTTTCTGCCGCAGCTTCTCATGAGTGCGGAAGCGGCGGGAGCCGCGTTTGAGGCGCTCCGCACCCGGATGGACGCCGCCGGCCGGAAAACCGAGAAGAAAGGCCGTATCCTGCTGGCAACGGTGAAGGGCGATATCCACGATATTGGAAAGAACATCGTCCGCGCGCTATTGGAAAATTACGGTTACGACGTGGTCGACCTCGGCAAAGACGTGGATCCCGCCCTCGTTGCAGAAACCGTCCGGGAGCAGGGGATCCCCCCCTGGTTGGCCTCAGCGCCCTGATGACTACCACTGTGCCCAGCATGGCGGAGACCATCCGTCTGCTCCGCCAGGCGGACCTGCCCTGCAAGGTGGTGGTGGGGGGCGCGGTCCTCACCTCAGGGAGATGCCTCACAGATCGGGGCGGACCGGTACTCTCCCGACGCCATGGCGACCGTGCGGTATGCCAGGGAAATTTTCGGGCAGTGAAAAAGCGGATTGTCAAATTATCTACTATTTTCAGAGCGGAGGCTCTAAAATTCGCAAATTATACGAAATTAGTATAATTAAAAAATTGTCCATGATTTTTTGAGGGAATCGTGTTATACTATCTACGAATCGGAACAGAAAGGATGAGCGCTCTATGGCGAGAAAACTGACGGAAAAGGTCTCCTGGGTGGGTAAAATCGACTGGGAGCTCAAACGGTTCCACGGTGACGAATATTCCACCCATCGCGGGTCTTCCTATAACGCCTACCTGATCCGGGACCGGAAAACGGTCCTGATCGATACGGCCTGGCTGCCCTTTGATCATGAGTTTGTCAACAACCTCAAGCGGGAAATCGATCTCAAGGACATCGACGCGATCGTCATGCAGCATAACGAGGTGGATCACAGCGGTGCGCTGCCCGCCCTGATGCGGGAGATCCCGGATACGCCGATCTACTGCACGGCGAACGGCGTTAAAATTCTGAAAGGCCACTACCACCAGGATTGGAAATATGTACCGGTCAAGACGGGGGATACCCTCGATCTCGGGGAGACGACGCTCACCTTTATCGAGGCGCCCATGCTCCATTGGCCGGACACCATGTTCAGTTACATGAGCGGTGAAAACATCCTCTTTAGCAATGACGGTTTCGGCCAGCATTTCGCCAGCGAGTCCCTGTACAACGACATGGTGGACAAGGGGGCGCTGTATGAGGAAGCCACCAAATACTATGCCAATATTCTCGCGCCGTTCAGTCCCATGGTCAGGCGCAAGATCGATGAGGTTCTGGGAATGAACCTGCCGATCGACATGATCTGCCCGAGCCACGGCCTGATCTGGCGGGATCATCCGGAACAGATTGTGGAGCAGTACCGGAAATGGGCGGACAACTATCAGGAAAACCAGGTCAGCATCGTCTACGACACGATGTGGAATTCCACCAGACGGATGGCGGAAACTATCGCCGAGGGGCTCAAGGAAGCCGATCCGGGAGTGACGGTGAAGCTTTTCAACGCATCGAAGAGCGACAAGACCGATATCGTCACCGAGGTATTCCGCTCCAAGGCGATCGTCATGGGCTCGCCGACCGTCAACAACGGGTACCTGTACGCGATAGCGGGTATCCTGGAGCTGATCAAGGGCGCCAAGTTTAAGAATAAGAAGGCTGCGGCCTTCGGCAGCTACGGCTGGAGCGGCGAAGCGCTCGCCCTGATAAACGGTGAACTGAAGGATGCCGGCTTTGATGTCGTGGATGAGGGCCGGCGGATCAACTGGGTGCCGGATGAAGCGGCGCTGGACGAGATGCGGGCTTATGGCCGCATACTGGCTGCAAAATTCCAGTCTTGACATCCTCCGATCCGTGTGTTATGCTGTTTTTATTCGATTAAGAAAGGGAGGGATTTCCTGTGCGCAGACTGTATGGCCCGATCCTGGCAGTGATGTGGCGTCTGCGCGCGTTCGAGGGGAATCCTGAGGGTCCCGCTTCTTTTAATGTTGTGCAAACGGCTCTTTCGCTGCGGCGAAAGGGCCGTTTTTTTATGTCTGATATCGGAAATAGGGAGGAATATCTATGCTGCGGCTGCAACAGGTTCATATCGCACTCAAAAAAGGATGGATACGATCTCGTAAAGGGATTTGACCTTACGATTGGGCCGGGGGATAAGGCGGCGGTCATCGGGGAGGAGGGGGAACGGAAAAAGCACCTTTGCTGCGTTGGATCGCTGATCCGGACATGTGGAAAAATTATGCAGAATGCGAGGGGTTATGCCATTGTACCGGGACGATCGGCCTCCTTTCCCAGGAGAACGGTGTCCCCGGAGATAGACGGGTTTCGGATTATCTGCAAGGGGTGGACCTTTACGGTGGTCTGCCCGTCCCCCTGTGGAAGATGCACGGAGATATGGAGCTCTGGACGAGCACACGCCCCTTTTCTGCCTTGTCCGGGGGCGAAAAGGTCAAGGTGCGCCTGGTGCGTCTGCTGGCCGGGTATCCGGACGTGCTGCTTCTTGACGAACCGACGAACGATTTGGACCTGGAGACATTGCGCTGGCTGGAAGAGTTTATCCGGGCGGTGCCTCAGCCGGTTTTGTTTGTCTCTCATGATGAAACGCTGCTGGAAAAAACCGCAAACGTCATCGTCCATCTCGAACAGATCAAGAAAAAACACGAATGCCGTTACACGGTCGAGAGGACCGGCTACCGCGCGTATGTAGAGGCCCGTTCGGCCCGTCTGGACAAACAGGAGCAGGTCGCCAGCCGGCAGCGGGCCGACTATGAAAGCCAACAGGCGCGCTGGCAGCAGATTTACAACAAGGTCGAGCATCAGCAGGCGACCATTACGAGGGCCAATCCGGGTGGAGCCCGGCTGCTCAAGAAAAAAATCCATGCATTAAAGTCGCAGGAAAGGCGTATCGAACGGCAGAAAGAGGACTTCGAGGAGATCCCCAGCGTGGAAGAGGCGATCCGGCTCGCGTTTGACGGTTGTCCGGCCCTGCCGAAGGGGAAACGGATTCTAGACTGGGAGCTGCCGGTCCTGAAGGCCGGAGACCGGATATTGGCCCGCCACCTCCGCCTGCATGTGACGGCCGGAGAACGGGTGGCGATTGTGGGGGAGAACGGGTCCGGAAAGACGACCTGCCTGCGCTCGATTTGGGCCCTCCTCGCTTCCAAACCGGAGCTCCATGCCGGCTATATGCCCCAGGACTATACTGAAATCCTGGATTACAGCCGGACGCCAGTGGACTTTCTGGTGCCGTCCGGAGAGAAAGAAGCGGTGACGAGGGCCCGGTCCTGCCTAGGAAGCCTGCGGTTTAAGCCGGAAGAGATGGAACAGGAAATCGGGGAATTAAGCGGCGGACAGAAAGCCAAGCTGCTCCTGCTCCGTCTGATGCTGACGGGTCGCAGGTGCTGGTGCTCGATGAACCGACCCGAAACCTGAGTCCTCTATCCAATCCGGTGATACGCCAGTCTCTGGCGGCGTATCCCGGTACCATCCTGTGCGTCAGCCACGACCGGAAATTTTTAAACGAGGTCTGTACGGAGGTGTATCAATTGACGGAGGACGGGCTGTGTCCTTATACCTTGCCGAATGGCTATTGAACAGGCCGGGGCTCCGGACACGGAATCCAACCATTGATGGGTGGGTCAGGGATATCGGCAGGTAAAAGGCAATCCGAGGGAAAACTGGCAGCGTTCCATGTGTTGAACGGTCTCTCTCCGTATGGTATGATAAACACGAAACCGCAAAAAAACGTTTTTGACAAAAATCAGTTTTTTGTCAAAACGGGATGATGTCCGCCGCTTTGCCGGACATTTATGTGAAAGGATGGACCTATGCAAAAACAATTTTTGGCGCAATCCTGCGCTGTTCATATCCGTTTTGGCGGCCTTGATGCTCACCGCCTGTACTCCGGTTTCCGAGCAGACCGTTCCTTCCAGCGGAGGGCCGGCCGCTTCACAGACGGAGATTGTATCCTCACAGACAATGGATCAGACAAGCGCCGCGGCTGCAGAAGACGTCGTGACATCCGTCGAGACGGAACAGACGGGCGGAAGTACCGGGCATACCACTGCTCCTTCCCATAAGGCTCCTGCCGCACAGGACGAGAAGACTGCTGCCGCGACAGATAAAGCCATTGCCGAAAAAACGACGGCACAGACCGGTAGGGAACCGGTGGGGACCGCCACGACCACCCGTCAATCCACCACCACGGCGGCGCCGTCGGTCAGCCCGGCCGAATACCGGCAGGAGGTGCTTCGCCTGGTGAATATCGAACGGGAAAAAGCAGGCAGACAGCCTTTGAATCCCGACGCGAACCTGAATCAGGCGGCACAGATGCGGGCAAAAGAAATTGTGAGCGCGTTTTCTCATACGCGGCCGGACGGGCGGGATTGCTTTACCGCCATGAAAGAGGCGGGGGTATCCTACCGCGCTGCCGGGGAGAATATCGCCAAGGGGCAAAGAACCCCGGAACAGGTGGTCGATGGTTGGATGAAGTCCGACGGCCATCGGGAAAACCTGTTGAGTGCCGATTTCGGCCGGCTGGGCGTTGGTTATCATGTGGAAAACGGACGCACGTACTGGGTGCAGCTGTTTGCGAACTAAAACAGAACAGGGCCGCCGAATGCGTCTTTGACGCGTCCGGCGGCCTGTTGCCGTTTCCGAGAAGCTAACTGATGTAGGATGCTAAGAGCTGGCTATCGGTTCCGTCGGTTTTGATGACATACAGCCTGCTGCCGTCGGTGTTGTATCCAATCGCCTTGGAGCGCCGCCGGTATTGACAACCTTTATTTTCCGCATATAACATCCGCCCCCGCTGAATACACGTGAGCGGATGTATGAACAGCTCAATATTGGTCGATGGGCAGGCCCTTGGCCACCCGGGATTCGGTGGTGCCGTCGATGTAATAGCAGTCGAGGGTGGTCCGCCAATTGTCGGGAGCGGCCCACCTGACCGCATTTCCGATGATTTTCAGGATATCGGGATGGCAATATACCGGATTGGTTTCGTGGCCGGGCTGGAAATAAAAGATTTTGCCCGCGCCGCCGCCAGCAGCAGCCGGAGCGGAACAGCTCCCCGCCGCGGAACCAGCCAGCGAACACCAGCTCGTCCGGCCGGGGAATATCGAAAAAACTCGCCGTACATCTCTTCCATCGGCAGCTCGACATTCATCGGAATTCCTTTGGCGATCGGATGACCGGGATCGACGCACCACAGCCGCTCGTAATCGCCGTCCCGGCAGCGCAGGGAACAGGTGGTCCCCATCAGCAGGCGGAAGGGCTTGGAATAATGGCCGGAATGCAGGACGATCAAGCCCATGCCGAGCAGCACCCGGTCGGCCACGCGGCGGGCCAAGTCGTCCGGCACCAGATGGTGTCCGGCGTGGCCCCACCAGATCATCACGTCGGTGGTGTTCAGCACATCGTCGGGAAGACCGCACGCCGGCTGATCCTGTGTGGCGATCCGGACATCGAGCTCATCGGGGGCTTTTGCAGATATTCCGCGATAGCGCCGTGGATCCCGCGGGGATAATGCGCCATCTGCTCCGGGATTTCCTTTTCGTGGATGTTTTCGTTCCATACCGTGACACGAATCATGGCAGACGCCTCCTCCGGTTAAATATCGCAGTGGATGACCTCGCCCAGGCGGTCGGACTCAAAAGTGGCCTCCATGAGTTTCATAACCCGCATGGTTTCCTCCGGTTTTACACGAAGCTCCGCCGAGCCGTCGAGCAAGTGGGCGAGATTGCGGTAGAAGATATCGTAATCGGACTGGTATTTGTCCGCATCGAGCTCGATCTGCTCGATGGTGTCCCTGGCCCGGGGGGCCATGGTCTTGGTCGGCCCGCCTTGGTGTAGACGATGTCTTCCTCCCCATGTGATCTCATGCTCCGCCGCCCGGATGATCCGGCCCTGGCAAGCACCAATCGTCGATGAGCAGGGCTCCGCGGTCGCCGCAGACATACCAGCGGGGGACGCTGGCATAGTGGCTGGTCCCGACCTCGATGGTGACCATCACACCGTTTTCGAACTGGAGGAACGCTTTGAAACCGTCGTCGCACTTTGATAATTGACGTGGTACATCTTGCAGAAGACCGACGTGACTTTGTGGGGAGCATACATCATCACGACCTGGTCGAGCAGATGGACGCCCCAGTCGAGCATCATGCCGCCGCCGGCCACGGCATACTGCCGCCAGCCCTCCGGGATGCCGCGGGAGCCGGTGACGCTGGACACGATCTCAAACACGTTGCCGAGCAGCCCGGCGTTTACGGTTTCGAGCACAGCGGTGTAATCCGCGTCGGCCCGGCGGTTCTGGTGGACGGTGAAAGGCTGCCGGTACGGCGGGCCGTATCCATCATGGTTTGCAGTTCTCCACTGCTCATCGCGACCGGCTTTTCGCAGACCACGGCCTTGCCCGCCTCGAGCGCCTGGCAGACCTGAGGCATGTGGAAATTGTTCGGCGTCGCCACTACCACGATGTCCACCGCAGGATCGGCGAGCAGCGCTTCAAAGCTTGGATAGGCGGTGGTGATGCCGTCCTCGCGGGCGGCGTCCATCCGGGCGGGATTGATATCGTACACGCCGTCGATGCAGACGCGGGGCGTTTGACAGATGCCGGTTTTGTGCCAGCGGCCCCATGCCGCCGTAGCCGACGAGCGCGGCCTTATAGTTTTCATTGTTTCTCCAGTCCCTTCTCTTTACGGGATGCGTGCCGGTCAGGCCCACCACATGGCGGCGGGATCCTCGGTGATCATGACGATTTTGAGGAACGCAATGGCCTTTTCCAGTCCTTCCCTCACCGACATCAGGCCGTCCTCGTGCTCGATACTGACCGAGCCCTCTGTAGCCGATGCACTGCAGGGGTGGACATCATGTCCTTCCACATCTGGGCGCCGGTGCCGTAGCCGACGGTGCGGAACACCCAGCTCCGATCGAGGACATTGCCGTAATGGCCGGTATCGAGTACGCCGTTTTTGGCCTTGTTGGCGGGATCCACCCGGGTGTCCTTGGCATGGAAATGATATACCGCGCCCTTCCAGCCGCGCAGGGCCATCACTGGATCCATGCCCTGCCAGATCAGATGGCTGGGGTCGAAATTGGCGCCGATGATGTCGCCGACAGCCTCCCGCAGACGGAGCAGGGTGGCGGGATTGTAGACGCAGAAACCGGGATGCATTTCAAAGGCGATTTTGGTCACGCCGCAGGACCGGGCGATTTCGGCGGCTTCCTTCCAATAGGGGATAAGGACCTGATTCCACTGCCAGTCCAGGATTTCGCCGTAGTCCTCCGGCCAGGAGCAGGTGACCCAGTTGGGCCGTTCGGAGGCTTCACAGTCGCCGGGACAGCCGGAGAAGGTGACGACCGTATCCACGCCGAGCTGTTCCGCCAGGCGGCAGGTGTCCACAAATACCTGGTGATACGCCGCGGCCTTTTCTTTATTAGGATGGACCGGGTTGCCGTGGCAGGAGAGGACGCTGATTTCGAGGTCAAATTCCTTCAGCAGGTCCTTGAATTCGGCGATTTTGTCGGGATTGTCGAGATAGACCTCGGGTTTCAGATGGTTGTTATTGGTGTAACCGCCGGTGCCGAGCTCCACGGTCTGGACTCCGAGGGAATGCAGGTAGGCGAAGGCATCCCGGGCGGTCATACCCTGCAGCGGGACGGTGAGAACTCCTAGCTTCATACGGAACACTCCTTTTTAAGTTGTATGTTTATGTACCCACTATGCAGAACCCCTGGAAAATACACGGACGGGTTCCTGCTTTCATATACCGCAGCCGCGCGGTTTTTTTCAGCAACTTTGTCCGCTTTTTTGTAAACTTTTGTAAACTTTTTAGCATGGGGAAAGGGGAAGCCGTTGTATCGCGCAAAAGACGCCGCAAACTTTCAGTGGAAAACCGTGCAGATAAGGATTGAACCAGGCGGGGATGGCGGGATTGACAGGATATGTCGCATAATATATAATTAACAACAAATAACAATGGATAAATTTGGCGGATATTTAAGAGCGATTGCCATGTTGAGGTGGAAAGGATAGAGTGTAATGAAAAAATGGTATTTGGGGCGGCACTGTTTTTGGGCGGCGTTTTACTGCTGTCGGCACAAATAATTGGGGTTTGGGATACCCGGTTGTCGATAGTCACCATTTTAATTGGATTATGCGGCGCAGGGATCATGGCTTATGAAGCCTTTTTCAAAAAATAGGCAATAAGTAGGAAAGGGCCCCACACAGGTTCGACACGCCTGTGTGGGGCCCTTGGAATTCAGGGAGTGGATGGAGGATAGGGGGGATACGGAGGAGGGGACGGCGGAACCGGCCGGTGACGGCGGTTTAACAAGACGATGAGCAGCACGATGCCGCCGCTGATGCAGGCGCCCACGACGCCGGCCAGCAGCACCGACGACGAAAGATCCAGGCTGGGAGACGCCTGTGTATACACCTCATCCCGTATGACGAAGCTTTCGATCATATCCATGCCTCCCTGGAAGAGGGAGTCGTCCGTGACGCCGTTCTGCATGGTAAAGGTGATGGTATACACATATTTTTGAGGTCAGGGGTGTAGGGAATACTGGCGGTGTCCGCCATATTGCCCCTGGATCACGTATTGGATCTCCACGTCGACGGCGATGGCCGGATAGTCCCCCGACCGTCGTCCGCGATGTCCGGATGGCATTCACGGTCGCATAGGAGTCCGCATACATCGAGGCCATCTGACGGTCGATTTCATCGACAAACTGGCTTTCCAGGTCCGACAGGTAGGCTTTGTCGACATCCCAGACATTCAAATGCTGTTCATTCCGGTTGACCACCACGTTGATATTGGCCGCCCCATCCTCGGTTTGCCACAGATAGCTGTCGCCGGCCCGCTGAAACCGGCTGTCGATCGTCATTTCAAAGGTCTCGTCGCTGAAGGCGGACGCGCGGCCGCTCATCAGCGGCAGGACAGCAAAGAGAATCAGGATGGATACGAGCCGCTTTTTAAGAATCATTCCAAACACCCCTCTTTTGTATGAGTCAGAAGATCCGTGTGGTTCAAATGGCGGCCGTCAGACGCTTCCGCACTTCGTCCGGGCCGAGCAGGCGCATAATCGCGCACAGGTCGGGCGTATTGCGCCGGCCGGTGACGGCGATGCGCAGAATGGTGCTGATATCCCCGGCATGCCCTTTCCAATCCCCGGGGTTTTTCTTGTATTCCCTGACCTCGGGGCAGAAGCCTAGGGAGGGGCGAGGGCCTTGATCCGGGCAAACCAGGCCTGCTGGTCCTCCGCCGGGTCGTATGCCTCACGGTAAGCCGCCAGGACGGCGGCAATGTCCTCTTTCGGCAGGGTGTCCGGATAGACGAGAGCGGCCGGATCGGGCGCGGCATAGAAATAGGCGGCATATTCCGGTGCGTCGCTCCATTTGGCCAGATCCTTGCGGGGGCTTGGGACCGCCGCGGTCGATGGAAAAGACCGACTCGGCGTAGTCCGGATCCTGTTCGAGCAAGCGGCTGAAAGCCGGATCGTACCGCTCGGCCCACCGGCGGATATGGCCAGTCACGGCGGGAGCGTCCATCCGGGCGATGACGTTTTTGCACACATCGCTTAACTTGTCTAGATCAAACAGCGCGCCGGACACGCTCATTTTCCTCAGGCTGAAGGGAAAGGCCCCGCGGGAGGCGTCGGGGTTGTGCTTGCGCCATTCCTCATAGTCGCTGTTTGCGACCGTCATCAGGTATTCGCGCACCCCCTCGACCGGGTACCCTTTCTCCGCGTAGAAATGCATCGCGGCCTCGGGATCCTTCCGTTTCGACAGCTTGCGCTTCCCGCCGCCGTCTTCTTTCAGGATCGGGCTGACATGGGCGTATTTCGGGGCCTTGAAGCCCAGGAGCCGGAACAGCTGCAGATGCTTGGGCACGGAGGAAAGCCATTCGTCGCCCCGGATGACGAGGGTGGTGCGCATGAGATGATCGTCTACGGCGTGGGCAAAATGGTAAGTGGGGGATGCCGTCGGATTTGAGCAGGACGAGATCCTCATCGTTTTCCGGCATCTCGATGGTGCCTTTAATCAGGTCGTCAAACCTGATCCGCCGCTCCGATCCCCCGGAGCCCGCAGACGCAGCACATAAGGTTCGCCTGCCTGGACTCTCCGGGCTGCCTCTTCCGGGGACAGATTACGGCAGGGGAGGCGAAGGAGCCGTAGTAGCCGGTGCGCAGCTTATCCGCCTCCTGCCGCTTCCGGACCTCGGCGAGCCGGTCGGGCGTACAGAAGCAGGGATAGGCGAGCCCTTCCAGCACCAGTTTTTTCGCATAGGTGTGGTAGATCGGGGCGCGTTCGCTCTGACGATAGGGGCCGTAATCCCCCGGACTTCCCCCGGTGCGACGAATCCCTCATCGATCGTCAGGCCAAAATCGGCGAGACCGCGGAGGATATCCTCCGCGCCGCCTGCGACCTCCCGCTTTTTATCCGTATCCTCCAGCCGGAAATAAAAAATCCCATTGGAGGTGTCGGCGGCCAGCCGGTTGACCATGGCGGTGAAAAACACCCCCAGATGCAGAAAACCGGTGGGGCTGGGCGCGATCCGCGTCACCCGTGCCCCTTCGGGCAGGGAACGGGGCGGATACAGCGCCTCGTATTCCTCCGGGGTTTTGAGCGGCCCGGGGAAGAGGGCCTCCGCCAGTTTTTCCAGTGCTGTCATGGACATCATGCCTTTCCGCGTCGTATTAGCCGGTATGGACGCTATATTGGTTCATTTTACCGTTACCGCTTGAAAAAGTCAATGAGAGTATGGTAAGATACCATTATATGCGGGGATTGCTCCGCAAAATCAACCGGAAGGTCGGATCCAACATGCTGTCGTTCTCTTTTGCCGAGCGGGTGCAGAATCTGAACCCCTCCGCCATTCGTGAAATTCTCAAATATTCCGCCGATCCAGAGGTCGTTGGTCTCTCGGCAGGCAACCCGGCCCCCGAAGCGTTTCCGCTGGAAGTCATCGCGGACATTTCATCCCGGATTTTCCGGGACCGGCCCATCGATGCGCTCCAGTACGGCACAACCGAAGGCTACGGCCCGCTGCGGGAGCGCCTCAAAGCGTACCTGAAGCAGAAACACGGGATCGGGCGGGCGTTCGACGAGCTCCTGATCACCAGCGGCGCCCAGCAGGCCATCGAGCTGGTGGCTAAAGTGCTGTGCAACCCGGGCGACGTGGTGCTGTGCGAGTCGCCCAGTTTTGTGGGCGCGCTCAATTCCATCAAATCCCTCGGCGCGCGGCTGGTCGGCGTGCCGCTGGAAGAGGACGGGATCGATCTCGCGGCGCTGGAAGAGGCGCTCAAAACCGAGCCGAACGTCAAATTCCTCTACCTGATCCCCAATTTCCAGAACCCCTCGGGCATCACCACCAGTCTGGAAAAACGGGAAGCGGATCCTGGAGCTCGCCCAGCGCTACGGGTTCCTCGTGCTCGAGGACAATCCCTACGGCGACCTGCGGTTTGAAGGGGAGCATGTTCCCGCGGTCAAATCCTTTGATGAAAATGGGTATGTGGCGTATGTCGGCAGCTTTTCCAAGGTGCTGTCGCCCGGCATCCGGGTAGGGTATGTGATGGCGCCGTCCGCCCTGCTGGCGAAAAATGATCGTGTGTAAACAGGGGGAGGATGTCCATACTCCATATGTGGAACCAGATGCTCGCCGAAGCCTTCATGCGGGAAACCGATTATGAAGCCCATCTGCGCCGACTGCAGGAGATTTACCGCAAAGAAAGCGCAGCTGATGATCGATCTCGTGGAAGAACATCTTGTGCCCGCGGGAATTGCGTATCATCCCATCCAGGGCGGTCTGTTCCTGTGGTGCGACCTGCCCGAAGGGACGGATATGCCGGAATTCTGCACGCTGGCCGTCCGGGATCACAAGGTAGCCGTAGTGCCGGGCAATGCCTTCCTGACCTCGCCCGACCTGCCCTGCCGGTCTTTCCGTATGAATTTCTCCACCCCCACCGACGACGCGATGTGCAGAGGCCTTTTCCCGGCTGGGCGCCTTCGCCCGGGAGTATCTCTCTAAAATTGAGCGTGCCGTACCGGCCGCATCCGAAAGGAACGAACTCGTATGCCGAACCTGTCCGAAACCCTCCCGGCCCGCAAAAACGGACCCTCAGCCTCATACAGCCCTCCGGGATCCCGACCCTCGGCAACTACCTTGGCGCTATGCGCAACTGGGTGGCCCTGCAGGATGAATTCGAGTGCATTTTCGGCGTAGCCGACCTGCATGCCGTTACCGTACGGCAGGAGCCGGCCAAGCTCCGCCAGCGCACCTATGAGGTATACGCGTTGCTGTTGGCCGTGGGCCTCGACCCGGAAAAATGCCTGGTGTTTGTCCAGTCCCAGGTGCCCGCCCACGCGGAGCTTTCCTGGCTGCTCGGCTGCTGTACCCAGTTCGGGGGGGAGCTGTCCCGGATGACCCAGTTCAAGGACAAATCCCAGAAGCACGCCGATAACGTCAATCTCGGCCTGTTTGCCTATCCCACTCTGATGGCGGCGGATATTCTGCTCTACCGTCCCGACGCCGTGCCGGTGGGGAAGGATCAGAAGCAGCACTGCGAGCTGACTCGGGATATCGCCGGGCGCTTCAACAGCCTGTACGGTGATACCTTCCGCTGCCCGGAGCCTTATATCATGCAGAACTGCGCCAATGTCCTCTCCCTCCAGGAACCGACGAAAAAATGTCCAAGTCGGACAGCAATCAAAAACGCTTTCATCTCCATGCTCGATGACCCCGACACTATCCGGCGGAAGTTCCGCCGGGCTGTGACCGACAGTGAGGCCAAGGTCTGCCGCCGGGAGGATAAGCCGGGGGTCGGCAACCTGATGGAGATCTACGGGCCGTCATCACCGGCCATACCTACGACCAGATCGAGGCGGAGTTTGACGGACGCGGTTACGGCGACTTTAAGGCGGCCGTCGGCGAGGCCGTGGTCGCAGTGCTCGCCCCGATCCAGGAGCGGTTCCGGACCTGGATGGCGGACAAGGCCCAGCTCGACGCTTTGATGAAGGTACAGGCGGAACGGGCTGCCGTCCTGGCCGGCAGGACCTTGAACAAGGTCAAGAAAAAATGGGGTTTGTCCTCGCCTGAGGCAAATCACCCGGCTGGAAGTGAGACGCCGAGAGGCGCAGAAAGAAGGATGTCGCGCATGAGTGTGGACCAGCTCATCCATTTCAATTCCAACGAAGAATACGAGCGCTCGGTTTTCCAATTCGTTCAGATGACGGGCAACATGTCCATTAAGGAAGCCAAACACGCCATGGACGGGCTGGTGGAACGGACCCTGGCCAAGCAGAATTTTTTTCTGACCTACCGCTGCGGGGGCGGGCGGAACCGCCAGAGCAGCGTACTCTATGTTTTCGACACCGGCTACCGCTTTCAGAACAGCCGGGAGCGCATCTTCGCCCACACCCTGAAAAAATACGCGGCGTGAGGAAAACGGCAGTGACTATTACGGTCTGTTCATTCAGCGGGAAAGCCTCCTGCGGGACGATATCCGGTCGAAAACGGGCTGCTGGCACATCGGGGACATCGTGTTCAGCGACATGAACGAGCTCAACGAGCTGTTGGGCCGCCTGGCGGAGGAGGCGCTGTATGAAAACTGGCGCTTCACCAATTTTCAGACCAAGATCACCCATCCAATTCTGAAAAAATTATCTGGAAAACACCTATTTCCAGCTTTTCCGCCAGGGCAAGATTTATATCAACGAGAAGAGGAAAAGATGCTGCTCAACACCGGGCTCATCGACGCGTCTTTCAACGAGCTCTATCTCGTATGCGATGTCGTCCCGGATTCGGCGAGGGGACCCACTGTTCCGGCAAGAGTACCGGAACCCGGAGATTTACAAGTCCAGCAACCGGGGTTTTCTGCAATTATTCCCGCAACGCGCCCCTGGAGATGGCGACGTTTTACGACGATCCCGGCGACCTTCTCTTCAACTGGGAGGTCGCGCAGAAACCAGGTGGGGATCAACATCGCCGACGAGCATATTTTCCAGGATAATATGAACCGGATCAATCTGGGGGCTTCGGGATCAGGCGCTGCGGTTCAATTTTGACAATTTGCAGGATATCGCCCGCTGCCGGCAGATGTTCGAAGGAGCCCCTCAAGGCGTCCCTCGAGCTGTCCAAGCGCAATTACAAATTAGTGGCGCCTCAGTTCTGGCCGGCGACCGGGAAGATCCAGTTCCTGATGCCGATCTACCTGGAGGGTGTCCAGGCGATCCAGGAGGGGGAATCAAGGAGGTTCTGCCCCCGACGGTGGCGCTGAGTATGGAAATGGTCCATGGGCAGTATATCGGAACCACCATCCTGACCCTGGACATGGCTTACCAAAACGCGCGGCTGATCGCCCGGCCGGACGGCTTCTGGCTGGACGCGACAAAGATATTCGCCACTTCGAAAAACGAGGGATAGGGGGAGGACCTGTGTTTTTGAGGGGGAGTGCCGCGAAAACGGATCGCCTGCTTCGCGGCTGCGGTCTGCGCTCTGGTCGCTCTGTCCGGCTGTGCGGCTGAGGACGGCGGAGTGGACAAAACGGCGCCCTATGTGACGGTCGGCGGTCAGCAGGTGGAGACGATGACGTTTTCGCAGGGCGAACTGATCGGCCGCGCGGAATACCCGCCGGTTTTCGCCATATATCTCAATGAACATGTCCCGCTGGAGACCTCCATTGGTAGGGAGGTCCTGTTCGATCTGTCGCAGTACGGTCCCGCAACATTGATCATTGAGGATTTTTTGCTGGACGAGGAAGGGGATATCCGCTATGAACAGCTTCGGATGAATACGACGCTGGATGTCCCGTATTACAAGACCTCCAATGTGTATCCGCTTGTGGAGCACTCGGCGTCGGTGATCAGTTCTGTCTATGAGGCGGAGGTCCTGCGCGGTATTTGTGTCCGGACGACCAATGAGTCGGACAATATGTATGTCTTTGTTTTGAAAGTCGACCGTACCGGCGGGTAAACCGGCACCAGGCAAAAGTCCCGTAAAGCTAAAATGCTTTACGGGACTTTTGCGTTTAGATATGTGAAGAACGGTGCTCATATACCTGTTAATTCATATATCCGGGTATAGCCCAGTCCCCGGAGAATTTCCGCGACAGCGGCACCGCTTTGTGCGTCGGGAGGGAGGAAGAACACGGTTTGCCCGGTATCAGCCATCTTCGGAAGCGCATCTCCCAATGAGGAGAGTGGCATATAGATCGCTTCATCCGCGTGATTTTCCAGATAGGCCTCCTCCGGGCGCAGATCGATGAGCAGGGCCCCGCTTTCGAAATACGGTTTCGCATTGTCGTAGGACATCGACGGGACCGTTTCCGGCGCCGTTGCAGCCGGAAGGCTATCCGGCTGTCCAGCCGGTTTGCCGTGAGCCCCACGGTGCTGGTGGTTCCGGAGGTCCCGTCCAGCGTCAGATTGCCGCCGCCTTTGCCGGATGTACCAAGCAGCGTGTGCTCATCCGTTGTGCCGGCCGTGCCGTTATCCGGGGATGTCGTGGAGCCCGCAGCGTTTTGAGCGTCGGCTGTTTGCTCCGGAGCGGCCGTATGCTGCGGCCAAAGGAGATCCGTGGACTGGGACATGTTCTCCCAAACCGGGAGAATCAGCAGGCATACCACAACGGCCGCAGCGGCGGTGACTAACAGCGGACGAAGCAAATTTCGCCTTGAAACAGAGGTGGGGGAGGCGCCTTCCCGCAGCTTCTGCACGATCTGTTCCGAACGAAGCCCTTCAGGGATGCGCAAGCCGTCGCTGCGCAGAAGGCGGCGAAGTTCTTCCAGCTCCTGCCGGTCATCGGGGGGAGACGTTTTCATGAGTGGTATCCTCCTTTCCCACGAATGTGTGGTCGTCAGACAAAACGCAGCGCAGTTTTTTGATGCAGCGGGACAGGCGCGAGCGCAGAGTCCCTTCCGGCCGTCCCATTATACGGGCGATTTCCCTGCCGGAGAAGCCGCCCACCGTCGCCAGGAGAAGAAGACGGCGGTCCTCTTCCGGCAGATCCGCGATCGCTTCATATAGCCGGATCGCCTCGTCGCTTTTTTCGGTAAAATCGCTTACCGACAGCTGTGCGTCTTCCAGGGGATTCTGGCCTCGCTGCCGGCAAAGATCCCGGATGCCGCGGTTGCACCGCGCGGATAAAATCGTGAAAATCCAGCAGCGGAATGCGCCGGCGTTTTTCAGCTTCCGGATGCCGCGGAACGCCTCCAGGGCGGTTTCCTGGACGGCGTCCTCCGCCGCCTCGGCATGGCCGAGCTGATAGTAGGCGTAGCGATACAGGTCGGTGTATACGTATTCGTACAACCGCCCGAACGCTTCCAAGTCTCCGCTTTGAGCCTGTGCGACCAAAGCGGCGGTTTCTTCCGTAACTTTCACGGTCTCAGCCCCCCGGCTCAATGATATAGTGGCGCCCGCGCGGCATTTTGTTGCAGCGGATGGATTAAGGGGCGGCCCAAAAATTTCTTTTTCGTGGTGGAATGACGTTGCATAACCGGCGTGAATCTGTCCAGAATAGAGATAGATGCCCGGCAAAGCGACAGAAAACAGCCGGCGAACGAACGGAATGGAGGATGCATCTTGAGCCGAATGCGTAACGATAGAAAATCGGGTGGAAGCGCTTTTCACCGGAAAAGGCTTTTATGTGGCGCTGGCCGTCTGTCTGGTGGCCGTTTGTGGGGTGGCGGTGGCCACCTTTGTCGATACCCTGCCTAAAACGCAGGAGGAAAGCAGCGGCACACCGGGCACGAGCAGCCCCCTCGTCACATCGCCCACGACCGAACAGCCGGTAGACAATCCGGTAAGCGATGTCCCTTACGAGAGGCCGACCACCACCACCCCCACCACGGCCGCTACCAAGCCGCCCACAACACCGGTGGATACGAAACCGGCCGATCTGTTCATGCTGCCCATCGGCAATGAGGTGCTGAAGCCCTTCAGCGACGGACAGCCGGTATATTCCGAAACCATGCAGGACTGGCGGACCCATAATGGCACCGACTTCAAGGGGGAAAAGGGGACGGAGGTCAAGGCGGTCGCCGACGGGACAATCCTCAAGGTGGAAAACGACCCGCTCTGGGGTCCCGTGATCGAGATCGACCATGGCTTTCAGATCATATCCCGTTACTGCGGCGTAACGGCAAAAGAGCTGACGCAGGGTCAGAAGGTCAAGGTCGGCGATGTGATTGGCAACCTGGCCGAAATCCCCGTGGAAATCGTCGAGGAGCCGCATCTCCATCTCGAGATCCAGATGGAGGGGAAATATGTGGATCCGGTCGCGGCCATCGGCCGGGAAACGAAATAAAGAAGCATAACGCGCCCTCGGAAACCGCCTGAAGCGGATCGGTAAGAAGGGGCAGACAGCGGGCGGATGGATCATCCGCCCGCTGTCTTTTCTGCAGAACAGGGAAGGGATCGACAACTAGTATATCATACAACCGGGAGCAGATGCAAACGAAACGAAAGCCCATCCGGTTCGCCGATTTGGCAGAGAGAACGGAAATTTTGTGTAATCGAGCTTGCAATTTGCAAAAAATAAGGAGTATACTGGAAACACATGAATATTTGGCAAACCTGCTGAAAGGCAGAGACGCAAAGCTATAGGGCCTTCGTCCTCGGACATGGCAGCCAGTTGCGACCGGTGGGGATGGATCCGTCCAGTTTGGTCGGTTCATCCCTTTGCGTCCCTGACTTTCCTTCGTTTGCCTCTGCCATGGAAAGGAAGGAATAGGACATGAAACGGATGAAAAGGTGGGGCGGCCTTGCCGTGACCCTCGCCCTTCTGCTTGGCCTGGCGGCTGTGCCGGGGGTTCAGGCGGAGGATGAGCCGATCCAGATTACAGGGCTGGAGCAGCTGGACGGGATCCAGTCGGGCTCCTATCAGCTCGCGGCGAATCTTACCATTCCGGAAAACGTGATTCTGACCGTGCCGAGCGATGTGACAATCACCATCGACCTCAACGGCCATACGGTTTCGAAACCGACCGGAACCGGCCGGATCTTGGAGAACGCCGGAAACGTGACGATCAATGACTCGAGCACGGACAAGAGCGGACTGGTCAGCGCCTATCGCAACAATGTGGGCAACACCGGCACCATGGTAATCAACGGCGGTACCTTCGAGACCCACTGTAATGTCGGAGGAACGACGCTGTACAACGGTGTCGGTGGGACCATGACCATCAACGGATGCGTTGTGAAGGCGGATTTCTTCGCGATTAATAACGAAGGTGACATGGAGATCAACGGCGGCGAATTTCATTCGACCTCTACGAACGAGCCTGGAACCTTCGCTTATTGCGTGCGCAACTACGCCAATATGACGATTAACGACGCGACGATCACCGGCATCCAGGGCGCTCTGGCTTCGGCCAGCGGCGTTTTGAAGGTATATGACGGCCATTTCTCGACCGAATGGGGCAACAGCCGTTCCTTCTACGCCCTGTACATCGCGGGGAACAAGATGTCGTGACCGGGTATATATACGGCGGCACGTATTCCAGCCCGAAATACGCCATTTATATCGGCAACGATAACAAAGGCGGCGACGGCGGCATCAACGCCGACGCGACCACTTTCGTTTACGGAGGCACCTATAACGGCGGGATCTCCGCGATCTACCGCGCTCAGCAGACGGGCAACCCATATGTCTCAGGCGGCACCTTCCGCAAAGGCGAAGCCCCCAACGACACCCCGGATCCGGTCGTCGAAGGATATATGGCGGAGGGCTGCGTCTACGATGCCGCCACCGGCAAGGTGTCGGATCCCCGTATTTTCTCAGTCGCGTTCGACACGGAACTGGTGACTCTCGCGGAAGGCGGTTCGATGATGCTGCAGGCGACGGTGGAGGCCGGGGCCGACGCGGACAAAACCGTGAGCTTTTCGTCCGACAATACGGCTGTTGCCACGGTAGCGCCAAACGGGTTGCTGACGGCTGTCTCGGCCGGCAATGCGGTTATCACAGCGACAGTGGGGGATAAGAGCGCCTCCCCTGTTCGGTCGTCGTGGTCGGAACACCCCAGCTTCCCACCGTGGATCCGGAAAACCGGCGGAAAAGGTAGAGATCGGTGTGGCGGACGGCAGCGCCGAGGTGATTGACGATACACTCACCCAGATTGTGGGGGAAAGTACTCAATGACATGGACATCGGCGAAGCGGTTGACGATCAAACAAAAGCGGCCATCAAAGAGGCCGTCGAGCAGGATAAACCCATCACCATCGTGATCAAAACCGAGACGCTTGCCCCCTCACAGGTGGATGCGGACGATGCGGCGAAAACCGAAGCGGTGGCAGGGGCCGGCGCGGATGTGGCGCAATATCTGGACATCTCTATGATCCTTCAGGCGGACGGCCGGGAGATCGGCACTCTCAACCGGCTGGTCGGATCTATCACGGTGCAGGTGGCGATTCCCGCCGATCTGCTCGCGGACGACCGCGTCTTCTATGTCGTCCGTGTACACGACGGCGTGGCGGAGAAGCTGGACACCGTCGTGCAGGACGGCGTGGCGTCTTTTGAAACCGATCGTTTCTCCACGTATGCGTTGCTGTATGAGAGTACATCCCTTCCCGGCGACTCGGACGCTTTCGGTTCCCGCCGATTCGTCCACGCCTTCGATCCCCTCGACTCCGACCACCGGGCGGCAGGATATGTGGCCAGTCGTGCTGGCCGCTGTCTTGATGGCTCTGAGTGCTGCCTTGGCGGTAGTCGCAGGCCGCCGGAACCGTAAAGCGAGCCAGATGAAGTGATTTTCGGCACGGTCCGATGAAATGCGAACAGGGCGAACCGGAAGGTTCGTCCTGTTTTTTCGGAATGACCGGCTATCTAAAAGGTATGCTGATGGGTTGAAAACAGGGAAAGACGGCTTGTTTTTAACACAGTGTTCATAGAAGGGATCTTTGTAATTCCGCCTTGTCCGTGCTATACTGACGAAGAATTCTGCAAAGGCGAGGAGGCCTTCTTGATGAACGGCTGGCATATCGATACACGGTGCGTGCAGGAGGGTGGAAGCCCGGAAATGGGGAGCCGCGGGTGGTTCCCATCGTCCAGAGCACGACCTTCCGCTACGAGAGCGCCGAAGCGCTCGGCGATTTGTTCGACCTGAAAACCAGCGGAGACTTTTATACCCGCCTGTCTAACCCCACCACCGGCGCGGTGGAGGCGAAAATTGCGGCCCTGGAAGGGGGGCGTCGGCGCCCTGCTCACGTCGGCGGGGCAGGCAGCCACCATGCTGGCGGTTCTCAACATCGCCCGGGCGGGAGACCATATCGTCAGCGCCAGCGCGGTGTATGGCGGCACCTTCAATCTGTTCCATCGGACGCTGCGGGAGATGGGCGTGGATGTGACCTTTGTGGAACCGGGCGTGTCCGACGCTGAGCTGGAGGCGGCCTTCCGCCCGAATACCAAGCTCCTGTTTGGGGAAAGCCTGTCCAATCCTTCCCTCCACGTGCTGGATTTCGAGCGGTTTGCCCGGGCCGCCCACGCGCACGGAGTGCCGCTGATCGTGGACAACACCTTCCCGACCCCGGTCAACTGCCGCCCGTTCGAACACGGCGCGGATATTGTGGTGCATTCCACCTCGAAATACCTGGACGGCCACGCCACCGCCCTCGGAGGGGTGATCGTGGACTCCGGCCGGTTCGATTGGGCCGCACATGCGGAAACGTTTCCCGGCCTGACCACTCCCGATGAAACCTATCACGGTGTGACGTATACCGATCATTTCGGGCCGGCCGCTTTTATCGCGAAGTGCCGCTGTCACCTCATGCGGGACATGGGGGCTACCCCCAGCCCGGAAAACGCGTTTTTGCTCAGCATGGGCATCGATACCCTGCATCTGCGGATGGAGCGCCATTGCTCCAACGCGCTCCAGGTGGCGCAGGCGCTGACAGAGGACAGCCGGATCTCTTGGGTGCGGTATCCCGGCCTTCCGGGGACGACCAATACCCGCTTGCGCAAAAATATATGCCGGGCGGCACCAGCGGCGTCGTTTCCTTTGGTGTAAAGGGCGGACGGGACGCGGCCTGCCGCTTCATGAACGCGCTGAAACTCGCGGCTATTGCCACCCATGTCGCGGATCTGCGCACCTGTGTGCTCCATCCCGCCAGCACCACCCACCGCCAGATGAACGACCGGCAGCTTGAAGAGGCAGGCGTCAGCCCCGACCTGATCCGTTTTCAGTGGGCATCGAGCACCCGGACGATATCCTTGCCGATATCCGGCAGGCGCTCGGCGCACTTTGAGCTGGCGTACTTTGCACTATGGCAGCAGACGGCCAAAGCCGTTTTTTTGCAGAATCTGCTTTATGAGAGTTGAAAGGAGTCGAGATGTATGGCTAACCGCATTGTTCTCAATGAAACCTCGTATCATGGCGCTGGCGCCATCTCCGCCATTGTGGATGAGGCAAAGGCCCGGGGATACCGCAAAGCCTTTGTCTGCTCCGATCCCGATCTCGTCAAATTTGGGGTTACGGGAAAGGTGACCGCCCTGCTGGAGAAGGCGGGTCTTGCCTATGCGCTATACTCCGACATTAAGCCTAACCCCACCATCCAGAACGTCCAGACCGGCGTGTCCGCTTTTCAGGCTGCGGGGGCGGATTATATCATCGCCATCGGCGGAGGCTCTTCCATGGACACCGCCAAGGCGGTGGGCATCATCGTGCGCAACCCCGAATTTGCCGATGTGCGCAGTCTGGAGGGCGTGGCTCCCACTAAGAACCCCTGCGTGCCGATCATTGCGGTCCCCACCACGGCCGGCACGGCTGCCGAGGTGACCATCAACTATGTCATCACCGACGTGGAGAAGAAGCGTAAATTCGTCTGTGTGGACACCCACGATATCCCGGTCGTCGCGGTCGTCGATCCCGAGATGATGGCGTCCATGCCAAAAGGCCTCACTGCCGCCACCGGCATGGATGCCCTGACCCACGCCATCGAGGGCTATATCACCAAGGCGGCCTGGGAGATGACGGATATGTTCCATCTCAAGGCCATCGAGCTGATCGCCGGCTCCCTGCGGGATGCCGTGCGGAACACGAAGGAAGGACGGGAGCAAATGGCCCTGGCCCAGTATATCGCGGGCATGGGCTTCTCCAATGTGGGGCTCGGCATCGTCCATTCCATGGCTCACGCTCTCGGCGCTGTGTATGATACCCCTCACGGTGTGGCAAACGCCATCCTGCTGCCTACCGTTATGGAATACAATGCGGACGCCACTGGCGAAAAATACCGCGCCATCGCCAAGGCCATGGGGGTCCAGGGACAGAAACCATGACGCAGGCGGAATACCGAAAAGCCGCCGTGGATGCGGTGCGGCAGCTCTCCGCCGATGTGGGCATCCCCGCCGATCTGGGGGAGATCGTCCATAGGGAGGATATCCCCTTCCTGGCCGAGTCGGCCGCCAAGGACGCCTGTACCCCGGGCAACCCCAAAGATCCGACGATAGAGGATATCGTGTCCCTGTACGAATCCCTGCTTTGAGTTGTTCCCGCCATCCGCCCCGTCTTCCATTCATACGGAAGACGGGGCTTTCTGTATCCCTGTACCTTGCCGAAGCGGTTTCGATGTTCTCGAAATCATACACAGTCTTCGGATATGTTCCATAAAAATCCATATACTCATTGCAATATCTTATAAAAAATGGTACAATCTATCTACCGGGTCTCGTGGGGGACCCGGTATCCACAACATGCGGCACACGCCGCAAACGACAGGAGGAATCCGCATGGAAACCAGAATTCAGGAGATCGCCGCCCGTGGCAACAAAGGCATCAAAATCGGCATTATACCAGGGCATTTTGCGACCAACCATTCTCATGTGAATTATTACGTGGATATGACAAGCATCAAGAGCCGGTACCAGATGGCCAGGCTGGCCGCGGCGGAGCTCGCTGCGGCGTATGCAGCGGCGACGCCTATCGATACCATCATCTGCCTGGAAGGCACGGATATGCTCGGTGCGTTTTTGGCGGATGAACTGTCCAAAACCGGGAACAGGGGACCGAATACCGGCGCCGATATCTGTGTCATCGCGCCCGAGCTCAACGCGAATAACCAGATGATTTTCCGCGATAACACACAGAAAATGATCTGGGGCAAACGCATCCTGCTCCTCATCTCCTCCGCGTCGACCGGAAAGACGATCAACCGGAGCATCGAATGCCTGCAATACTATTCGGGCCAACTGGTGGGGATATCCGCTATTTTCAGCGCCATCGACCAAGCGGGGAAATTCCGGTCAATGCGATATTCACCGCGCAGGATCTGCCGGATTATCGGACCTCTCTGTCCACCCAATGAGCAATGCCGCGCACATCAGGAAGATCGACGCCATCGTCAACAGTTACAGGCTACTCAAAATCTGACGAATACCTTCACGCAAAGGATGGGCGGATATTGAAGGATTTGATCCTGTTTATTGACAGCGGCGATACACTGGTGGATGAGTCCACCGAAATACGGGACGATACCGGCGTGGTCGTGCAGGCAGAACTGATCCCAGGCGCCGCCGAAGCGGTGAGGACGCTGTGGCGGCAGGGCTACCGCATTGCCCTGGTGGCGGATGGACTGCGCGCCTCTTTTGACCGCCCCATATACCGGCAGCATGGGCTGGAGGGCTGCTTTGAAGCCAGGGGGCTATATCGCAGTGAATCTGGGGTTCAACCCCATGCGCGGGATGTTCTCATTTCCGCGATGGAACAGATGGGGCTTACCGATGCCGACAAAGACCGGATCGTCATGGTGGGCAACAACCTCGAACGGGACATCGCAGGGGCCAACCGGCTGGGGGCTCACCTCCATTCTGATGAGCTGGACGACGCGGTACCGCCTGCAGCCTCGTGTGCCGGAGGAGACGCCGGATTTTGTGGTGGCCCGTCCGATGAACTGCCCGCCCTGCTGGCGGAATTGGACCGGCAGATGAAAAACGCCGGGATCCGGCGTCCGGTTCCGCCGTTGCCGGGACGGTAACAGATAAGCCGTTTTCTCCACAGCCTGAGCCTTGTTGCTCTGCCGGCAAAAACGGGTGGTTTTATTTTTTTATGAAATGATGACCATCCAAACCCCTGGGGGCCCCTGGCCCCCTCTGTATGGCGTAGGTTCAGGTGTCCCGGCGTTTACGCCGATTTTCTTTTTAGAAAGTCGGCGGGTACGGAATCTTTTTGAACCAACGCCCATACATAAAGGGGCTGCCGCCCTGAGGGGCTTGGATGGCTATAAAATCAT
>VOFI01002530.1_pt1 | contig 26392 bp, 30 predicted proteins | sample 5384131 | NCBI WGS metagenome assembly VOFI01 (sample SAMN12384728, study PRJNA508395) | human gut metagenome | isolation source: healthy gut H | host: Homo sapiens | reverse complement strand
TCAGTTACATGTGCTGGGTGCTGCCACGAGATTGTTCAGCGGATGATGGTCGACTACCGCGCCGATCCCCAGGGAGATTGCAGGTTCGCCCGTGGTGAAGATCAACGACTTCAAACTGCTCCAGAATCGACCGATGTCAGGACGGGGGCCAAAACCCCGATCGAGGAGGAGGCGTCAACGTGTTGCAGTGGTTCGCCGCCGACGGGACGGTGGTTTCGGTGCGTCCGTCGGGAACCGAGCCGAAGATCAAGTTCTACTTCGGCGTGCGCGCCGAGTTGGAATCGGTGGCCGATTTCGACCGTGTGGAGGCCGGGCTGGATGCCAAGATCGAGACGATTAAAAAGGAATTGAAGCTCGTTTGATACGGGCGGACCGACGGGTCTCCGGAGCCGGATTTCGCCCTTGCCGCACCGTGCGGCGGGGTGAAACCGTCTGATTCCGGCGTTCGTCTTCCCGTCAGGGAATCTCCTGCGCCGGTGCGGCTCTGCCCGGCCGGTTTGACGGAAACGTTCGGAAATCCGCGCCTGCCGGAAATACCCTTTTTTCTGTACGGATATGGAGTTGAGTGAATTGCAGCAGCGCGTCGATACGTGGATCAAGGAGGCGTGCGTTATTTCAGCGAACTGACCAATATGGCGGTTCTTACGGAGGAGGTCGGGGGAGTTGGCGCGCGTCATGGCGCGCAAAAAGTACGGCGACCAGTCGTTCAAGGCCGGCGAGAAGGAGAATCTCGCCGACGAAATGGCCGACGTGCTGTGGGTGCTGGTTTGTCTGGCCAACCAGACGGGGGTAGATCTGACCCGGGCCGTCGAAGCGAATTTCGCCAGAAGAGCGCCCGCGACGCGGAGCGTCATCGGAACAACCCGAAATTGTAGGCTTCGGGATACGGCGGCCGGTTTCGGCCGCTCACTTTCAGTCGGCGACTACCCCTTTCGGGTGTCGCCGACCGATCGTTTATACCTTGCGCAGGACGATTTTGGCCGAATAGACGCGGTCGACGGCCTGCATGAATTCACGGAAGGCTGCATACTCGCTTTGCGGGTAACGGCCCGAACGGCGCAGCAGGCGGATGCGGATGTGCAACCTGTCGCCGCTGCACAAGGCCTCGAATGCGACCTTTCCGAAGCGGTTTTCTATCGTTACGGATTTCGGAAGCGCTTCGACGACGTACCCCTCCGGCAGATGCAGCGTAAGCGAATCGGTATCGCAATACCCCTTGTCGATCCACAGGTCGTGCCTGCGTTCGGCCGTAAAGCGGCCCGGCCCCGAACGCAGCGGTGCTACGGGGGACGAACAGGCGCGAGCCGGTCTTGTTGGCATAGCGCAGCGCGGTGATCGAGGCGCGGATGTGCATCTCGGGAAGCGGTTTGTCCAACACCTCCTCGCAGCGCAGCGAATCGACCTGCGCCAGCGGCAGGTTGGAACGACTTGCGCAGGAAATCGGCTTGCTTGTCGCGCGCCAGATCCAGTATCGGCCGTGTCCACTCGTATTGCCGCGCCCGACTGACGCTCGACAGCGAGAGGCTGGCATTGCCCGCCTCGTCGAGCCGGACGTCGATGCGCTGGCATTCGGTGTTGAGCGAGTCGGCGTAGGCGGGCAGCGTGACGACTTCGGCCTTGCCGTCGTGGCAGATCACGGCGTCGTGACCGGCGATCGACTGATGTACATAGCCGAAGGGAACGTCGGTATTGGTGCATTCCAGCCACAGCGTGTCCCGCTGGCACGGCACGCCCAGAATGGCGTGGTTGGCGATGGCCGGTGTGGCGAAATCGCGCGGGATATGCTTGTTCTGCGTGTGGATGATGGTGTAGAACGACTCGATGTCGCAGGCGGCCAGCATCGCGTGCAGGTAGTTGGAGAGCGCCTTGCAGTCGCCGAATTTATTCGCATAGACCGTTGCGGCGTCCATCGGCTGCCAGCCCCCGATGCCCAACTGGATGCTCACGTAGCGGGTCGTGCGTCCCAGATAGCGGTAGAGCGCCTCGATTTTTCCCCGTTTGTCGGGGATCGTGTCGGTCAGGTCGTGTATTTCGGCCTGCAAGGCCGGAGGTAGCTGTCCGCGGCCCGCGAGCAGTCCGTCCATCCAGACGCCGAAACGGGGCCAGTCCTGCATATTCCCCTGCGTTTTGTCGTAGGTGAACTCCGACGGCGCGAAGTAGAGGATCGGCAGCCGTTCGCGGGCGGGCGGAATCAGCGGTTCGTCGAGCACGGCCGTGCGGGACGGGAATGTCCATTCGTAGTTGTCGCGGCCGCGATCCGTATGCCGCACGGGTTCGACAGGGAAGGGCGTGCATCGGCAGTTGAACGCATAGCCGGCAGGGGTCGACAGCCGGAAACGCGCCTTTTCCAGTGCTACGCCGATGTCGGTCGACAGCGGGACGAAACGCAGCGTGCCGAACATGCCGTTCTTGTGCGCCGTCTCGTAACGGTAGCGGACGGTACATGGGAAGACCGATAACGGCGGTTCGAGCCAGTAGTAAGCCGCATCGTCGGCCAGATGCTGGGAATATTCGGTATAGTTCAGGTCGCCTTTGCCGAGTTTGCGGATCACGCGGCCGGAGGCGTCGCAGATCTCTGCGGAGAAGCTTTTCAGCGAACTGAACATGTCCACGTAGCAGACCAGGTCGGCATGTCTGGCTCCCCTGCGGTCCAGCAGCGTGACCACGATGTCGTGCCGTGCCGTCGCCGAGGAGGGCGAATTGTATTGGAAATCGGTTTCGTAGAGCCGGACGACTGCCTGAGCGTTTTGCCGCAGCGAGTCGGCGAGCGTTGCGATGGAGTACTCCTGCGCCGTGCTGGCGGTCGTGCTGCCCAGTGTGAGCAGAAGACACGGTAATAAACGACTGCGCATGGGCTATGACTTTTTAAGGACGATCCGGCTGTTGCACATGTCCATGACGAATCCGTAGAATGCGCTCAGGTCGGTGTATTCGGTGGCGGGGAAGATGATGCGCGACAGGTCGAATTCGAACAGGCATTGCATCAGCGCTCCCTGTTGCTGCAACTGCATCGTGCAGGCGATGCCTTCGTCGCAGGCGGACAGGCGTTGCGATTTGGGCAGTTCCTCCACGGTGTAGCCTTCGGGCAGCATCAGCGAAACGATGATGCGGTAGCGGTATGGATACGAGAACTCCACGGGCAGCTGGCGCTTCTGACTGGTGAAGGGGTTCTTCTCGATGAAGGGGACGATCGTGGGACAGATATAGAGGAAGTCGCCGCCCGAATCGACCGGCTTGCGGAAGTTCAGCTTCATGCGTGCTTTGGCCGTATTGAGCCCATCGACCGTCAGCTCCGAGATCGTGATGCCGGCCCGCTGCTCGTATTCCTGTACGAACGTGTCGTGGTTTTTCGCTGCGGCTGTAACGGCGGCTCAGGTCGTAGGCCGCCTGATTGGTTTCAGTGTCCGTTTCGGTGCATTCCAACTCCCCCTCTTCCGTCAGACGGGCCGTGATCTGCGACAGGACGACGCTCTGCGCCGGCGAGGAGAGGTTGATCCAGTTTTCGAAAGGATGTTCCGGACTGTAAAGTCTGGCGTGGTCGACGAGCAGCTGCGTGGGCAGGACGTTGACGTCCGAGTGGAGGTCGGTGGCATCGAGGTAGACCGTCTCCCCGCTTTTGAGCTTCGTCCGCAATACGAAGGTGCGGATGCGGTCGGTAGCGTGGGTCAGCGGAAGCCGTCCTGCGGAGCGGGGGATTGAGCAGGATGATTTCCGGTTTGAATCCGGCGTCGCGCAGGGGCGGCGGCGAGGATGAAGTTGATCGACCCGCTGTCGCCGCGTCTCTTGTCGACGGCCGCATGGGGCGAGCTCTCGGGTGTCAGCCGGTAGGTTCCGTCCCATGCGATGCGGGACTGTACGAATTTGAGGATTTCGTGCAGCTGCCGGCGCTCGTCGTCGGCGTTTCGTGCCACGATGGCCGCCACTTCGTCCTTGAAGGGATTGCGGATGTCGGCGTAACGCCCGAACTCCGACCGGTCGAGCGATTCGTAGACGTCGGCCCACGTCCGGGTGAAGCTCTTGTAGAGGCTGCCGGGGGATTTCGAGGCCGTTGATCTCGAATTCGAGCCCTGCGCGGAAGTCGTCCAGATGCCAGACGTACGGCTCTTTGCGGAGCGAGGGCACCGATCGATGTCGCCGTCGATGAACACCAGATCGAACGTGCATCCGAGTGTCGGAGCGATGTCGAGCGCCGAACCGACGTGGTGTCGGATCTTATGCCCGTGCGGGCTGCGGCAGAAGAACGAGGCGGCGATCTCCTCCAGCTCGTCGTCCACCTCCACCGTGTCGAGCACGCTGCCCTCCTCGAGTCCGGCGGCCATGCAGAGGGGGCAGATGAAAACTGCAAAAACGGGTTCTAAAACCCGAAAAAACAAAAAGGCCGATTTTTATCGTTTATTTTATTTCGAATACCCCGTAAAAGTGCCTATTTCCAGGATGTTGCGGGGCCGTAACATCCGCACGAGCAGCTCCAGCAACTTACCCTGGATATGCCCCGAGAGCATGCGCGGCTGTACGACCTGCAGATGCGTCTGGCGGTCGAGTTCGTGCAGAAGTTCCTCTTCCGGCGACGAAAAATCGTGAATATATCGTTCGAGTGCGTCCATAATATATAATTGTGTGTCGGGTCGTTGAAAACCGTTATTTATAGATGAGCCGCGATGGTGAGGAGAAGACCGACGAAGCTACGGCGGTCAGGTCTTCGGCCGTGAGAGCCTGTATTTTGCGATAAACCTCCTCCATCGTATCGACCTCGCGGTGCGCCAGGAAACTCTTGCCCGCACCGAGCATGTAACCTTCGTTGCTCTCCATCGAGATCGCCAGCTGGGCGATGAACTGCTTCTTGGCCATCGAAAGCCGTCGGGCCGAGAGCGGCGTGGTTTGGAGCCGTCCCAGCTCTCCCTCGATCAGCTCGATGCAGTGATCCGTGTTGTCGTGGTCGCAACTGAAATAGATGGCCACGATGCCGCTGTCGCTGTAAGGCGTGTAAGAGGCTTCGATGTTGTACGAAAGCCCGTTTTTCTCCCGCACCAGCACGTTCAGCAGGGAGTTGGCCGAAGGGCCGCCGAGCAGATTGACGAGCAGCGCCAGCGGCAGCCGCTCCGCGTCGTTGATCCCCTGCGCCCGAGCACCGATGATGCAGTGCGTCTGGTGCGTATGTTTGGTAACGATTCGGGAGAACGGTTCGACGGCGGCGGGTTGCCGGCGCGAGAAATCCCGTGCGGAACTTTTGATGTCGTTCAGGTAGCGGGCGACGGTCGTTTCGACGCTCTTGGCCGAGAGGTTCCCGATCGACGAGAAAACCATCTGGTCGGTGGTGTGCGTGCGTGCGACGAACTCCCGGATCGACTCTCCGCTGAAGCGTGCCAGGCTCGATTTCCGGCCTAAAATATTGTGTCCCAGCTCCGACCCGGCGAAAAGCATCTCTTCGAACGTATCGTAGATCATGTCGGCCGGAGAGTCCTTGTAGGTATTGATTTCGTCGTAGATGATCTCCTTCTCTTTTTCCAGTTCCCGGTCGGGAAAAGTCGAATGGAAGGCGACGTCGGCGATCAGCTCCACAGCCTTCGAAAAGTCGCTTCGCAGGGTCGTGGCGTGGATCGTCGTATCCTCCTTGGTGGTGAAGGCGTTGAGTTCGCCGCCGAGGTTTTCGAGCCGGCAGTTCACCTGGTAAGCCTTGCGGTGCTCCGTGCCTTTGAACAGGGCGTGTTCGGTGAAATGGGCCAGTCCGAATTGATTCTTCAGCTCGTCGCGGCTTCCGGCGTTTACCAGCAGGGCGCAGTGCGTGACGTTGCCTTTGATCCGACGGTGAATGCCCCGGATGCCGTTGGGAAGCGTATAGGTAGTAAATTCCATCGTTGTCTTATTCGTTTTTCTCGCGGAGCGCCAGGTAGCGGCCCGTGTAACTCTCCTTGCATCCGGCCAGCCCGTCCGGAGTGCCTTCGAAGACGATGCTGCCGCCCCGGTCGCCCGCTTCGGGGCCGAGGTCGATCACCCAGTCGGCGCACTTGATGACGTCCATGTTGTGTTCGACGATCACGATCGTATGACCCCGGGCGATCAGGGCGTTGAAGGCGTCGAGCAGCTTGTTGATGTCGTGGAAATGGAGACCCGTCGTAGGCTCGTCGAAGATGAACATCACGTTGCCTTCGGTGCTCTCCTTCGACAGGAACGAAGCGAGCTTTACGCGCTGGCTCTCGCCGCCCGAGAGCGTCGAGGAGGACTGTCCGAGTCTGATATACCCCAGCCCGACCTCCTGCAGGGGGCGGAGCCGTTCGATGATCCGTTTGCAGGTGGCGTTTTTCTTATCATCGCCGAAGAAGGCGATCGCGTCGTCCACCGTCATCTCCAGTATGTCGTAGATCGATTTCTCGCGGTAGCGGACTTCGAGAATTTCATCCTTGAAGCGCTTGCCGCCGCAGGCTTCGCACACCAGCTCCACGTCGGCCATGAATTGCATGCCGACCTTGATGAATCCCTCGCCCTGACACTCCTCGCAACGGCCGCCGGCGATGTTGAACGAGAAGTGCGAGGGGTTGAATCCCGACCGCTGGGCGTAGGGCTGGTCGGCGTAGAGTTTGCGGATCTCGTCGTAGGCCTTGATGTAGGTCACGGGGTTCGACCGCGAGGATTTGCCGATCGGGTTCTGATCGACCATTTCGACCGAACGAAGCGTCGAAAGGTCGCCTTCGATGGCGTCGAAATCGCCCGGTTTGAGCCCCGTATCGAACAGCAGGCGCCGCAATGCGGGATAGAGGATGCCTTTGGCCAGCGACGATTTGCCGCTGCCGCTCACGCCCGTGATGCAGGTCATCACCCCGAGCGGAATCCGCACGTCGATATTCTTCAGGTTGTTCTGCCGGGCACCTTTCACGGTGATCCACGCTGCCGGGCTTCGCCGCGAGGTGGGCACTGCGATTTTGCGGCGTCCCGTAAGGTAGTCGGCCGTCAGGCTTTTTTCCTCTTTCAATAAGGCTTTCAGCGGTCCGCTGAAGACGACCTCTCCGCCGTTGTAGCCCGCCTCCGGACCGATATCGACGATCCAGTCGGCGGCGCGGATCACCTCCTCTTCGTGCTCGACGACGATCACCGTGTTGCCGATGTCGCGCAATTGTTTGAGCACGCCCACCAGCCGGTTCGTGTCGCGCGGATGCAGGCCGATCGAGGGTTCGTCGAGAATGTAGAGCGAACCGACGAGGTTGCTGCCCAGCGACGTCGCCAGGTTGATGCGCTGCGACTCGCCGCCCGAAAGCGTCGAGCTGAGCCGGTCGAGGGTCAGGTAGCCCAGCCCCACGTCGGTGAGGTATTGCAGGCGGTTGCGTATCTCGGTGAGGATGCGTGCGGCGGTTTTAGTGTCGTGAGCATCCAGTTCGAGCGAGGCGAAGAAATCGGCGAGCGTCTCCACCGGCATCACGACCAGGTCGGCGATGGTTTTGCCGCCGATTCTGACGTAAAGGGCCTCTTTGCGCAGGCGCGAGCCGCCGCAGTCCGGACAGACGGTCTTGCCCGTGTAGCGGGCTTTCATCACCCGGAACTGGATCTTGCGCCGTTCGCTGTCGATGTAGGCGAAGAAATCGTTCAAGCCGTGAAAATACTCGTTGCCGCGCCACAGGAGCCGTTTCTGTTCGGCCGTAAGCTGGTAGAACGGCGTATGGATCGGAAAATCGAACTTGTAGGCATTGGCTACGAGCTGGTCTTTCCACGCCCGCATGGTCTCTCCGCGCCAGCAGGCCACGGCGTCCTCGTAGATGGTTTTGCGTTTGTCGGGGATCACCAGGTCCTCGTCGATGCCGATGATCTTGCCGTAACCTTCGCACCGGGGACAGGCGCCCAGCGGGTTGTTGAAGCTGAACAGATGTTCGGTCGGAGGCTCGAATTCGATGCCGTCGGCCTCGAAACGGGCCGAGAACTCTTTGACGCCTTCGGGCGTGACGATTCGGCAAACCCCGTTTCCATAGGAGAAAGCACGGGCTACGGAATCCCGCAGGCGGGTCGGCAGGTCGCCGTCCTGCGAAACTTTGGCACGATCGACTACGATCGAGATATCTTCGGCACGGGTGTTTCCGTCCACGCGGGGCAGAAAATCCTCGATCGGCAGAGTCTCTCCCGCCGCATGTACGCGCAGGATGCCTTCGCCCAGCACCAGGGTCAGCTTTTCGATGACGCCCTGCCCTTCGCGCAGTTGCAGCGGCGCTGCGACGGCCACGCGGCTGCCTTCGGGCAGGGAGAGGATATATTGCGCCACGTCGTCCTCGGTGTAGCACTTGACCTCCTGTCCCGATACGGGCGAGAAGGTGTGTCCGATGCGGGCGTAGAGGAGTTTAAGGTAGTCGTACAGTTCGGTCGTGGTGCCGACCGTCGAACGCGGATTGCGGGTATTGACCTTCTGTTCGATGGCGATGGCCGGAGCGATACCCGTAATGACATCCACATCGGGCTTGTTGATCTTGCCCAGGAATTGTCGGGCATAGGCCGAGAGGCTCTCCACGTAGCGGCGCTGCCCTTCGGCGAAGATCGTGTCGAAAGCGAGGGTCGATTTGCCGGAGCCCGAAAGTCCCGTAATGACGACCAGCGGTTGTGCGGAATTTCGACCTCGATGTTTCGGAGGTTGTGCACCCGTGCTCCTTTTATATAAATGGACTTTTGTTCTTTTGGTTCATGTTTTTTACGATCCGGTCCCTCGCCGTGACCTTTCCGCGGACCGATATTCGTTTCGGGGTAATCGTTCGGCGCGATCATGGCGCGAGATACGCATAGCCAGCGTCATTCGGCAGAGATTGTCGAACTGCTGTGTCAGCACCCGGGGCTGCTCCTCCTTGACGATGCGCATCACGTCGTTCATCGCCGGGTACGAGAAACTCACCTCCACGACGGTATCGACCGTTCGCTCCACGATTTCGTGCCGCTCGGATCGCTTCGGCCGCCGACTCCTTGTAGGCGGCGATAAGGCCCGATACTCCGAGTTTCGTACCGCCGAAATAACGCACGACGACGATCAGGCAGTTGACCAGTTCGTTGGACAGAAGCTGACCGAGGATCGGCTTGCCCGCCGTGCCCGAAGGCTTCTCCGTCGTCGTTGGCGCGGAACGTTTCGCCGTGCGGACCCAGCCGCCACGCGTAACAGAGGTGCGTCGCGTCGTAATATTTCTTGCGCAGCGCATCGAGCAGCGTGCGAATCTCCTCCTCGCTTTCGACCGGATAGGCATAAGCGAGGAACTTGCTGCTTTTCTCTTTGTAGATGGCTTCCGCAGGCCCGGCAAGCGTATGATAACTGTCCGAGGTCACGACTACCCTTGTTTTATTTGACTTTGGTGAACATCCTGTTCCAGCGGATGTTCGCGGGGAAGCTCTTTTCGGGATCCAGCGACAGCCAGATGAAGGAGGCTTTGCCGACGATGTGGTCTTCGGGAACGAATCCCCAGAAGCGGGAGTCCGCCGAATTGTGGCGGTTGTCGCCCATCATCCAGTAATAGTTCATCCGGAAAGTATAGGTGTCGGTCTGTTCGCCGTTGATGAAGATCTTCCCTTCTTCGTCCACACGCAGGTCGTTGCCTTCGTACGTTTCGATAATCCGCCGGTACAGGGGCAGGTTGTCGGCCGTCAGCGCAACGGCCGTTCCCGCTTGGGGAATCCAGATCGGGCCATAGTTGTCCTGATTCCACGCATAGCGGCGATCCTGCGGAAAGACATCGAAATTGGGACTGCGGGCGATGTATTTCTGTACGGAAGCGACGTTGTCCAGCTTCTCCAGTTCTGCGGCGTTTTCGTCGGTGAGCGCCATGTAGTAGAGCGTGCCCTTGTTGCTCCATTCGGTGATACCCAGATTGTCGAGTGCGTATTGGGTGATCGGCGAGGTGGTTTCCACCAGATACATGAACTGTTTTCCGGCGACGGGCTCCTGCGGCTTTCCATTGACGTAAACCGCCGTTTCCTCGATTCGTATCGAATCCCCCGGGAGGCCGATGCAGCGTTTGATGTAGTTTTCACGCTTGTCCACCGGGCGCGTGATGACCGTGTATTCCTGCATCAGCCGTTCGCGGCCGGCCTGATGTCCGAAAGTTTGCTGATATTGCCGCAGCACGTCGTAGTACGAAACGTCCTGTCGTTCGAGCAGCACCGTATCGCCTGCCGGAAAGTTGAATACCACTACGTCGTTGCGCTCGATTCGGCCCAGTCCCTTGAGGCGGTGATAAGGCCATTTGACGCTTTCGGAGAACGATTTTTTGGTTTTCGAAAAAGGCATCGTATGGTGTACGAACGGAAATGCCACCGGGGTATTGGGCATCTGGGGACCGTAGGCTACCTTGCTGACGTAGAGATAGTCCCCGACCAGCAGCGATTTCTCCATCGACGACGAGGGAATCACGTACATCTGAAAGAAGAAGATGTGTACCAGCGACGCTACAACGGTGGCGAAAATGATTGCATTCACCCACTCGTAGACGGCTTTGTAACTTTTGCTTTTCGCACATTCGGGTTGTGCCGCCAGACGTAGCCTTGTAGAAATAACGCGTGATATAGAGGTCGAAGATGACGATTTCGCCCAGCAGCAGCCACCAGTTGCCCGTCCAGAGGACGAACCACAGGATGTATAAAATACTTGCCAGGGTGAAGCCGAACCATTTGTTACGCAGGATTGCCTTGATTTTTTCCATGTTCTTGTTCGGTTTGTGTCGGCAGGACGTTCTATCAGGAGTGCGGCGATGGTCGGAGACTTTTTCATCGGAATCGTCTCGCTTCGCCGCCTATTTCAACAGGTCGTCCATCGTGTAGACGCCCCGCTTGCCGTTCAGTTCTGCTGCGATGACGGCCCCCATCGTATGTTTGAGTTCGATCCGGTCGTCGTCCGCCGAGGTATAGGTGACGGTGTGGATACCCGGCACCGCTCCTTCGCGCAGGGAGGTGACGACGATTTGCGAAAGATCGTCGCTGGGTTCATTCACCCAGCCCGTCTTCCGCCCGATTTCGCTGATGATCTCTTCTGCCAGCGTGATGGCCGTGCCGCTCGGAGCATCCTTTTTCTGTGTGTGGTGCATCTCTTCGATCCGTACGTCGTAACCGCCGACACGGCCGACCATTTCGGCCAGCTGCCGGTTGAGCCGGAACAGCAGGTTGACCCCCAGCGAGTAGTTCGAGGCGTAGAAAAAGGCTCCGCCCCGCTCCTTGCAGCGGGTTTTCAGTTCGTCGAGGCGATCCGTCCAGCCCGTCGTGCCGCTTACGACCGGCGTACCGGCGTCGATGCAGGCGCGGATGTTGTCGTAGGCCGTTGCGGGCGTCGTGAATTCGAGCGCCACGTCGATGCCGCGCAGATGCGCCGCGTCGAGGTCGCCGCGATTGTCGGCGTCGACGATCAGCCCCACGCCGTGGCCCCGTTCGACGAGGAGACGTTCGATCTCGCGTCCCATTTTCCCGTATCCGATGATAGCTGCGTTCATAGTGCGAAAAAATATTTGGACAAAGATACGATTAAGCCGAGAGCAATGCAAATTTATTTGCAATTGCCGAGGCGGAGTATCTAAGGCGTCAGCCAAAGATACGATTAAGCGAAGGCAATATCAAATTTATTTGCTTTTGCCGAGGCGGAGTATCTAAGGCGCGAAGCCGAAGATACGAAATCCTTGATGAGTGCGGAGGGTGTTCCGGATTTTTTCGTACCTTTGTCTTGCTATCTTTTTGTATCTGTCTGAAAACGTAAACACGCGCTAAATTGGTATGTTGCGATGCGTTATTTTGTCGAACTGAGTTACAACGGAGGCCGTTATTGCGGCTGGCAGCGTCAGCGTGACGCCGCTTCGGTGCAGGAGACGCTCGAACGGGCGCTTTCGACGCTGCTGCGCGAGCCTGTCGAGGTGACCGGCGCGGGCCGTACCGACACGGGCGTGCACGCCGCCTATGCCGTGGCGCATTTCGACGTAGCGGCGCCGCTGACCGATCCGGAGCATACGGTCTACAAACTCAATTGCCTGCTGCCCGACGACGTCGCCGTCTTCGGCGTGGCACCGGTCGCGGACGATGCGCACGCCCGTTTCAGTGCGGCGGAGCGCGAGTACCGCTATTTCATCGAGTCGCGCAAGAACCCCTTTACCCGCAGGGCCGCATGGCACTATTATCGGCCGCTGGATGTGGAGCGAATGGATCGCGCTGCGGCATCGCTTTTGAGTACGACGATTTTACCTCCTTTGCCAAACTGAACTCCAACAACAAGACCAATATTTGCCGCATCGTGCGGGCCGGTTGGGAGGAGTCGCCCGAAGGAGTGTACCGCTTTACGATCCGTGCCGACCGTTTTCTGCGCAATATGGTGCGGGCGCTGGGTGGGAACGCTGGTCGACGTGGGGCGCGGGCGTTACGATGTGGAGGAGTTCCGCGCGATCGTCGAGAGCCGCGACTTGTCGCGCGCGAGCGGCGGCGCGCCGGCCGAAGGACTTTATCTGTGGGACGTCGCCTACCCTGCCGGAGTGTTCCGGCGCGGGGGAACGGACGCGAAACCTGTTGTTTAACTAAAATATTCCGAACTATGGGAACGATTCTCTATCTGGTGGGTTTGGTCTGCGCCGTACTGGCGGTGCTCGACATCTTCAAGAAAAACATTTCGACCGTCGGCAAGGTGATCGCCTCGGTACTCGTATTGCTGACGAGCTGGGTGGGGAGCTGCTGGTTTACTATTTCTACGCGAAGGATCATCTCGAAGAGTGGTTCAAGTAGGCGGTTCGACGGAAAATGAAACGGGCCGGTGCATCGCACCGGCCCGTTTCTGTCGGGAAGCGCTACCCTATTGGATTTCCGAGAGCGACGGTGTGGCGCGGGGCGTGAAGTCGTTGGTCGAATTATTCGTGTCGACCAGCTTGCCGTCGGCTGCGACCTTGCGGCGTACGCTCAGACCGTAGCTCGTCTGGTCGGAGCTCGTCTCGCAGGCATAGGTGTAACCGGCGTCGAGCTCTGTATCCCACGGATTCGTCAGATACTCGGACGAAACACCCAGATTGACGGCGTCGACGATCCACGAATTGGGTACCTTGAAGCAGTTCTTGAAGGTCATGTCGTAGTCCTTTCCGTTGGGCGAATGGAAGATATAGCTGCCCGTGAAAGCGTAATCGGCGAGGAACCTGTCTCGGGTCATTCCGATGGGAGGGGATAGCCAGTGCGCAGAGCGTTTACCGCAGCGTCGAGCATGATGACGCTCTTGGTGTAGGTGTACCAGATGTCGAGATTGTCCACTTTGGGGTTGTCGATATCGAGCATGGATTCGACTGTCGACTCGTTGTACCACTCGAAATCGGCCGAGGTCAGATCGAAGGAGTTGGGGTTGGTCGCCTTGTGGTTCTGGGCGTTGTTGCAGATCAGGAGCGACTCGCCGGCCTTGACCAGGACGTCGTCGCCGTCGCCCGGAATGCAGAGAATCTCGTCGACGATGCAGTAATTCGGCCGGGGATCTTCGCCCTCGTTGAACGAGATGTTCTGGACGGAGGTGATCTTCGACGACGTGATAATCAGCAGCCCGTCGGCGTAGAGATCCTGGTCGGTGTTGTTGCGGATCTTGATGTATTGGTCGCCGTGAGCCTTGTCGACCTTGCCCGTCGCGGGGAGGGGCAGGAGGTGAAGACGACTCTTCGATCAGGAAAATCGCCGCTGTAAAGGCTGTTCTCCGGACTGCTTGATATTCATGTAGGCCAGCGTCGTACCGGTCGTTTTCTCCGCGAGTGTGACGGTCGTCGAACGTTCGGCGCCCGTCGTGTTGGGTTTTACCGAGAGGACGACTACCTCGCCCTGGCTCTGTTCGCTCAGGCCGATCCAGTCCGCGTCGGCGGCGGGAATGTCGATCGTGTAGTCCGAAGTCGTCAGCGTGACCATCACGTTGCCGCCGCGTGCGCGGAGGTTGAAGTTCGTCGTGGTGGGATCTTTCGGTGTCTCCGTTCCGTCGTCGTCGGAGCAGGCGGTCATGCCGGTCGCCAGCGCGACGACCGTCAGCATTGCAAAGAGTTTTCTCATCGTTTTACAGTATTAGAAATTAAACATAAATATCGTTTCAAAACAGATTCCGCAGGCGATCGTGGCCAAGTGGACACGCACGCCGTTCATGTAGATGCCCGGGCGCCACGAGGCGTCGACGAAGAGCGCCAGCGAACGGCGCAGCTCCCGTTCGGCGCGCAAGGCTGCCGTGAGTTCGACGGCGTCGGCCGTCATGCGGTCGACGCTGTCGAAGAGCATGGCGCCGATATCGGGATCGAGACGGCTGTCGGACAACAGCGTGTGGCGGGTCAGGTTGACCGCGTAGCGGCCGCCGACCGTCGCGCGCAGCGTACCGCGCTGTCCGTGACGGGTCAGATGCAGGTCGCAGCCCGCGCTGGCCGTCGACAGGGCGATTTCCCGCTTCGGGTAGGGATAATCGGCCGACGTGCGGAAGTACCCGACCGACGGTGCGAGCGTATAGTCCGTTTGCGGGCGATTCCAGGTCACCATCCCCCCGGCAGCGAGTCGCAGCGTGCGGTTGCGGTACATTGCGAACTCGCCCAATATCCGGTAGTCCGCCGTCTCGCCGTTGTCGACGACGTTTTCGAATCCCTGCCTCAATTCGTAGGAGCCCTCCACTGCGAAACCTCCCCGCTCGTAGCGGCGTGCGACGCTGCCCGACAGGGTTTGCGTCACGAGTCGGCCTGCCGGGGCGTAATTGAGTTCGCTGAAAATGTTGCGATTCGAGAAACGCTCGTATTGCAGGAGGGCCGACCAGCCGCAGGTGCGGCTCGGGACTGCTGTCAGCGAAAGCGCGTATCCCTTGCCTTTGTAGAAGAGGGACTGGTCTTCGCCTCCGACGTAACGTGCGAAATAGTTGCCCAGTCCCGTCATGAGGAATTCGACGGTGTTGGCGCCCCGTTCGTCGAAGAATCCGACCTCCTGCGACTGTTTGTAAATGCGTCCGCGCGCAGTCAGGGCGATGAGGGATCGATCCGTCGAGAATCCGGCGCCGATCGTGCCCGTCAGATCGTTGACGATGTTGTGGGGACGGGGATCGACCTGTCGGAATTCGTGGCGGGCTCGGTAATCGATGCCGATCCCGTAATTGATCCGCCCGTCGCGGCACGTATGCGCCTCGAAAGGCGTACTCTTCGGTCGAAAGGTCGCCGCCCACCGAATCGGCCAGGACGAAGGGGCGCAGCAGACGGTAGTCGGCCGTGGAGTTCCAGCGAACGTTGTCCGTGTGCGTCCCCGTTCATAGGAGGCGCCGGCCGTGACGACCGACCGCTCGTCGAGTCGCAGATAGGAGTCGGCGCGGAACGTCCCGACGAGTGCGCCGTCGCCCTCGGGTTGCAGGATCGGCCGGCTTTCGCTGCGCAGGTCGCCCTGCAATCTCAGCGTGGAGTACGAGACCGGATAGCGGTAGAGCATCGCTGCGGGAGAACTTTCGTAGGCCGAAGCATCCAGCGTCGCGAGCGGGGCGTTGTGGAACTCCGCACGGCGGAGTATGCCGAGCGAGTCGCGCACGGCTGCGGTTTGCGCTTCGCTCCACAAAGGCAGCGGCAACAGACAGAACAACAGGAGGCGCAGCGGTTTCATGGTCAGTTGACGTATTTTAACAACAATACGATCGAACTCGGTCGTCCATCAGGCGAGCGCTTCGGACGGTGTTGTGGTCGGCGTTGCGGACGTATTGCACCGTTCCGTCGGTGTAGTGCAGGTTGGCCTCGACGATGAGGGTGTAGACCCCCTTTTGCAGCGTGAGGGTCGCCGACCGTCCGTCGAGGACGGTGAAGAAGACCCGTTCCTTCGTGTTGATGTTCTCGCAATAGGAGATGTCGGAGAGGAGCTCGATTCGTTCGACCGGACGGTCGTCGGGCAGGATGAAGCGAACGGAAAGTTGCGTGAACAACTCCCGGCCGTCCGATTCGCAGGCGGTCGAGCAGAGGCTCAGGAGCGGAAACAAGAGTAGAAGACGTCGCATGTCGGGGTCGTTATAGCTTAATATTCAGCTCCATGCCGAAGTAAGGCGTGACTTCGCGGCGGATATGGCGGCCGTCGGATGTGTGATAATCGGGGGTGTAATCGAGCAGTTTGTTGACGAACAGAGCCACGGCCATCTTGTCGCGATAGAGCTTTTTCGTGATTTTGAGGTTGACATTCATGCTGAACGGGTGGTTACATAGCGCCACAGCGTGGGGTCGCTGTCGCGTACGAGTGCCGACAGCAGAGGGCCGTCGGCAGCCGATTCGGCCGTGAACGGGTGCGAGACGAGATCCTCGTCGAGATACGAAATCGGCCAGGCCGAAACCGGCGTATTGCGGCTTCCGAGGAACCACATGCACTGGAACGATGTGGAGAGAATGAGTTTCAGGCGGGGAATCTGCGTGTCGAGCAGAAAATTGGTATTGCACATTTCGCGCAGGTAACCGTCCGTCGAAAAGTAGTACCCGACGTAAGGATAGCTCTGTCCTCCGGGGGCGGAGGTCGGCAGCAGGTACTCGGGGTGCATGTTGGAGTAGTTCGTCCGGAAATAGGCGCCTGTGACGGTAATTCGCGTAGCGATCGCGCGGATGCGCTGCGAGGTGAAGGCGAATTCGATGCCCGACTTTTCCGTGCGGCTGCCGTTGGTCGAGCGGGAGTACCCGCCCAACCGCCTCTCTTCCGTATAGGGGATGCCGTCGAGCGACGGGGACCGTCCAACTGTTCCATGTCGATCGCCGTTTCGTCGTAATCCCGGAAGGTGAAGCTCCGATAGTCCGACGTCGTGCGGAATCCCGACGTCATGTCTTCGCGGAAATAAGTCACCGACAGCTGGTTGTCGTTCAGCCGGCGTCGAGGCGAACCTCCCATTTGAAATTGCGTGCGGCACGCAGGTCGTAATTCGTCGGATCGAGCGTGTAGAGTCGCAGGTTGATCCGCCGGAGTGCGGGATTCGCAGGCCAGTAGTTGAGCTGGGTGAAATCGAAATACTCCGTGTCGGGATAGAGGCTGTCCATCGTCGGGAATTTGGTGTGCCAGCCGACACCTCCGCCCAATCGCAGGGTGAGATTCCGGCCGGCGACATGGAATCGCGGCAGTGCGACGACGACGTTGGCGCGCGGATCGAAATAGAATTTCCCCTGAATCGTATAGCGGCGTCCCAGATTGAACATCGAGGCGGCGCGCACGCCTCCCGTAGCCTCCGCGGAAGTCTCCGAGAGCGAGCGTCGTGGCGTCTTCGAGGAAAAGCGAGAGTTTGTGCAGGGCGGGGATCGCGTCGTAGGCGCGGGGCCGCGAATCCATCTGCGGACTGAACGGCCGGGCGACGTCGAAGACCAGCCCGCGGCCGTAGTTCTTGTCCATCGACCAGTCGGCCCCCGACGCGCAGCGTGTTGCGCGAACGTTCGGTGTCGGCGTTGAAGGTCGCTACGGCCTTGGCATAGCCGTAGAACGGTTTGCCGTCGACGAGCAGCGTGGCGTCGTAGGAGGCGGGGATGATGACGGCGTCGTACTCCCCCGGCTCGGTGCCCCACGTCTTGGCGAAATCGGAACCGGTCTCCACGAACCTCCAACGGTCGATACGGTCGAATTCGGCGCTGAACGATGCCGTGAGGTCGAGACTGTGGAAAAATTGCCGATGCCGCGCCTCTACGGCGAACGTCGCGGCGAACTGCGTGCGGTTGTAATTCGACTTGTAGCGCTCGACGGGGCCTCCCAGACCGTTGTCGAGGTCCTGATCGGATTTCTTGTCGTCGAACGAACCCGTATAGTCGAGACTGCCGCCCGCCGAGTAGCGGTAGGCGCTACCCTGCCAGTGGCGGCCGAAGCGGACGGAACCGGTCAGTCGTTGGTAGCTCTGACGCGGATTGCGGGGATCGGAGGCGGCCGTCAGGTAGTCGGCGTTGATATTCAGCGTCGTGCGTTCTGCGTCACCCCCCCCCTTCCGTTCGAATCCCTTTCCGACGGAGAAGAGTTTGCTGCTCATGTCGGCCTTGAAGCGGGCGGTGAGGTCGCGGCCGCCCTCGCGGCGCTTGACCTTGACCAGTCCGCTCGTCAGGTCGCCGTATTCGACCGAAGGATGCCCCGCACGATTTCGACCGATTCGATGTCGTCGGTCGAGATCGCACGTGTCGACGCCGCGATTGACGTTGGCGTACTCTTGGATCGACCCGTAGGAGGTCGAATATTGCAGGTTGGCATCATTACTTATGGGGATGCCGTCTACCTGAATCTGGGTACCCAATGCCGACGTAGCGTAATTGGCGGAGCTCGAAGGGTCGGCTTCGCGCAGGCGGATCTCCTGCGGCGCTCCGAACGAGGGGTCGGTGGCGCGGCCGCCGGGGATCAGCTCCATAAGGTCGGCGATGCTCGACGGCTGGATGTGGGCGATGGCTTCGCGGCCGATCTTCGACGACGACGTGGGCCCTTTGGATTCGGCGGCCGTCACCAGCACCTCGCCGATGGCCACCGGATCGATGTCGAGCCGGATTCGGCGGCGGGTCAGTCCGGCGGGAAGTTGCAGTTCGCCTTGCAGAAATACGTGTCCCATGTATAATAGACGGAGTTCGAAACGTCCCGGTTTCAGCCCTTCCAGCAGACATACGCCTTGGGCGTCGGCCGCCGCGGCCCGTTCCTTCCCGTTTCCTTCCTTCGGACGGAGCGAACAGACGGCGTATCCCAACGCTTCGCCCGAAGCGGCGTCGGTCACGGTTACTTCCAGTCGCGCTTCGTCCGTAGTCTGTGCCTCGGCGGCGGAAGCGAGAAGGAGTCCCAGCAACAGAAGAGTATATGGTTTCATGCGTTTCGCGTACGTCCTCTTTGATTTATTTACGCAACAAAAAGTAACCTGCATCCGTCGGACGGGCAATACCGCTTTATTGGGGTTTCCCTGTTGCCTAAATACCTAATTTTCGGTATGGGGGTGTCGGCGGATTTGCCCTACCTTTGCCCGTACAAATGACTAAAATTCGCAAAGTGATGAAAACGAACAAATTGATGATGTCGGCGACCGCTTTCCTGTTGCTTCTGGCAGGTGTCGGGTGCGGCAATCGTACGACGAAGGCGGAATCGACCGCCGCTGCCGCAGAGGCCGCGGTCGGCGAGGCGTTGCAGATCGACGACCTGCTGGCCGGGGCCGATTCGCTGGCCGGAAAAGAGGTGTGGATCGAGGGGTATGCACCCATGCCTGCAAGCACGGCGCACGCAAGATCTTCCTCATGGGCAGCGACGATACGCAGACGATTCGCGTCGAGAGCGGCAAGCTGGGAAAATTCGATCCGCAGTGCGTGGGCAGCATTGTCCGCGTGAAGGGAATCCTGCGCGAACAGCGTGTGGATGAAGACTATCTGCGCAGCTGGGAGGAGCAGGTTCGCACGCAGGCGGGTGAACAGCACGGAACGACTGCGGCCGGCTGCGATTCGGAGAAGAAGGCCCGCGGCGAAACGGCTGCGACCGTCGAGGGCCGTATCGCCGACTTCCGCCGTAAGATCGCCGAACGGAATGCGGCCGAGGGAAACCCTATCTGTCGTTCTATTTCGTAGAGGCGCAGTCGTATGAATTCGACCGCTAACCGGCTGCGTCGCTGGAGCCGGAACGTGCACCGCGAGCTGTCGTTCTTCTTTTCGGGAATGCTGCTTATCTACGCCGTTTCGGGGCTGGTGATGAACCACCGCGATACGATCAATCCCAACTATTCGGTCGAGCAGCGGCGCTACGTCGTCGGGGAGCCGCTTCCCGCACGGGATCGGCTGACGCGCGACGACGTCGTCCGTCTGCTCGCGCCGCTGGACGAGGCCGACAACTACACCAAACACTATTTTCCGGAATCGGACGTGCTCAAAGTCTTCCTCAAAGGCGGTTCGAGCCTCACCGTACGGCTATCGGACGGCGAGGCGTTCTACGAGAAGCTGACGCGCCGTCCCGTGCTGGGGGCCATGACGCGCCTGCATTACAATCCCGGGCGATGGTGGACGTGGTTCTCGGATCTGTTCGCCGTGGGACTCGTGGCGATCGTCGCAAGCGGCTTGTTGCTGCTCAAGGGGCCGAAGGGGCTTCGGGGACGCGGAGGCATGGAACTGGCCGCCGGTATCGCCGTTCCATTGTTGTTCCTGATTTTCTTTTAAATGTTTTCGATACGCCGGGCGCAGGCTGCGCTTTGTGCAAGCTATGCCGAGGCGAGAGAACGAAGAATGAGATTCAACGTATGAGTGCAATCATCGAGTGTCGCAATCTGACACATTATTACGGGCGGCGTCTGATCTACCGCGACCTGAGCTTCGACGTGCCGCAGGGGCGGATTCTGGGGCTGCTGGGGAAGAACGGTACGGGCAAGACCACGACCATCAACATCCTGAGCGGCTACCTGAAACCCCGCAGCGGCGAATGCCGCATCTTCGGGCAGGAGGTGCAGAACCTCGATCCCGTGCTGCGGCGCAATATCGGCCTGCTGATCGAGGGACACGTGCAGTACCAGTTCATGACCATCGAACAGATCGAGAAGTTCTACTCGGTCTTCTACCCCGCCTGGCGCCGCGACGCCTACTACGAGTTGATGCGCAAGCTGAAAGTCGCACCCGGGCAGCGGATTTCGCGCATGTCGTGCGGCCAGCGTTCGCAGGTGGCGCTGGGGCTGATTCTGGCGCAGAATCCCGAACTGCTCGTGCTCGACGACTTCTCGCTGGGGCTCGATCCGGGCTATCGCCGGCTCTTCGTCGACTACCTGCGCGAATATGCCCGCGCCGAGTCGAAAACCGTCTTTCTGACCTCGCATATCATTCAGGATATGGAGCGCCTGGTCGACGACTGTATCATCATGGACTACGGCAGCATCCTGACGCAGCGCCCCGTCGCGGAGCTGCTGGCCGAAGTGCGGCGTTACGGCTTCACCGTGCCCGAGGGCTACGAGATTCCCGACGCGAAGGAGTTTTACCACCCGTCGGTGATCCGCAACCGGGCCGAACTCTTTTCGTTCCTGCCGCCCGCCGAGGTCGAGCGGACGCTGCGGCGGTTGCAGGTGCCTTACGGCGAATTTACCTCCGAACAGGTGACGTCGCTCGAAGACGCCTTTATCGGTCTGACCGGAAAATATTGATGAATTATGTTACGTGCTATTTTTTATAAGGAGTGGCTGAAAACGCGCTGGTACTATCTGGTCGCCGTGCTTCTCTCGCTCAGTTTTGTCGGTTATGTGCTGTTGAATTTCTTCCGTGCGGCGGGATTGAAGGGCATCGCCCACCTGTGGGAGGTGATGCTGTTGCGCGACGCGGTGTTCGTCGACCTGCTGCAATTCGTGCCGCTGGTCGTGGGGCTGCTTTTCGCCGTGGTGCAGTTCGTGCCCGAAATGCAGCGCAAGTGCCTGAAACTGACGCTTCACCTGCCCTGTCCGGAATTAAGGATGATCGGTGCGATGCTGCTCTACGGCGGGCTGCTGCTGGGGGTGCTGTTCGCCGTGTCGCTCGGCGTGCTGTTCGTCGCCTTTCGGGCGGTGCTGGCGCCCGAACTGGTACGGCATATCCTGCTGACGGCCGCACCGTGGTATGCGGCGGGGATCGCCGCCTATCTGCTCGCGGCGTGGATCTGTCTGGAACCGACGTGGCGGCGCCGGCTGCTCTACGGTGCGGTCGCGGCGTGCGTGCTGAGGCTCTTCTTTCTGGCGCCTGCTCCCGAAGCTTACGACGGCTTCCCTGCCGTGGTTGACGCTCTGCACCCTGTGCACCGCCTCCTGGTCGTGGTGGTCGGTCGTTCGGTTCAAGGAGGGACGGCAGGATTAACGAATAACAGTGTGGATATATGATACGTTTCAGCAAACTATTTTTCGGCTTCACCGTGTTCGTGCTGCTTCTGTGGCTGCTGCCGTGGGCCTATAATTTCGCCTTCTACAAACCCGAACGGACGCCCTTCACGCTGTGGAGCTGCGTAGTCGGCGATTTCGCCGTGGTCGATTTCGCGGGCGACGGGATCGTGCGCCGCGACCGCGGCGGCCGCACCTACACCGACCGGGAGTTCGACAGCATCCTGCCGACCTTCTATGCGCGTCAGCTGCTCAACGACGAGCGGTTTCCCGATTCGCTGTGCGGCGTGGCCGTCACGCCCCGCCTGCTGCAAAGCGAGAACTTCATGTTCCGCTCGACGCCGGCGGAGATCAACAAACCCCGTACGGGGCTCTATCCGCTGTTGGAATCGATGTCGGGGCGCGTCGATCTGGAGATGCCGACGACGTCTTCCGCATCACGTCCTCGGGTATCGAGTTCGTCGTCATGGCGACCAATCGCATCGACCGCGGAAAGAGCGACCGTTTCACCGAGGCGATGACCCGCAAGGGCTTCCGCTTTCCGGCGCTTGCGGTGGCGGGCAATCCGTCGACGCGCAAGGAGTACGACGAAGGCTATCTGCTGCTCGACGCTTCGCGGCAGTTGTTCCACCTCAAACAGGTCAAGGGGCGTCCCTATGTCCGTGCGATCGATCTGCCCGAAGGGGTGCAGCCCGAACATCTCTTCGTGACGGAGTTCCCGTCGCGTCGTACGCTGGGATTCCTGACCGATACGGAGAACGGGTTCCATGTATTGTCGAAACCCTCCCTACGAGATCGTCCGCGTGGGGATTCCGGGCTGGAACCCCGAGCGAGTCGCTGACCGTCATCGGGAATATGTTCGACTGGACGGTGCGGGTCACGGGTGCCGGAGCCGACCGCTACTATGCGGTCGACGCCCGGCGGGGTACCGGCTGATCGATTCGATGGTCTACGGGTCGGAGCGGACTCCCCTGCCCGGGCTGGTCTTCACGTCGTATGACGACGGCTATGTGAAACCCCGTTTCGAGTAGTGCGGCGCCCTTTGTGAAAGAGGACTGATCCAATTATATTCATCGGCAGGATAATCGATTCGATTATCCTGCCGATTTTTGGTCTCTTATTCCGATTGGAGCGAAGAGGCGATGCCGTGTCGCATGGCGGTCATTTCATGATTCTCGGTATCTAAATGATGGTTATCTTAACGTCGATCGCGCTTCCGGGAAGTTTGGAGTATAGTCCCCAAACGTAAAACGTAGTTATGACCGTCGGAGAGGCTCCTCCCATTCTACTGTATACCAGATTTAAGGTCATTTTACCGGATTCGGTGTCGGTGTCGACAGCCTGCTTCTCGAAAGAGTATCCGGGGTCGCCCAACAGATGTTGTCCGATGATGAGCGTGTATTTTTCGAAGTCGATGACCGGCAGGACAACCGAAGGCGGCGCAACGGCCTCGAACTCTTCCGTGCTGTTGATCAGGAAACATTCCGTTTCACCGAAATCGATTTCGGAGAAGTTAAATTTTACTTCGGAGCAGTTGTAGGAACTCTCCGGCAGATGCGTCGTGAAAAAAGCCGTTACCTCCTCGGAGGCGGCGACGGGAGGCGTGCCGACGACTTCCGGGTTCTTTCGAGTCGTCGCACGCAACGAGGTTTCCGCCCAGCAGGAGCAGGACTGCTTTCAGAATCAGAACGTTGGATTTCATGTCGTGATGGTTTTAGGTTTGAAATGAATCGTCGGATGTTTTTCCGTGAATCTTGTGAATTATGATACAGAAAACCGGAATGTTTAAAAACGTTTCATCGTTTCAATACAAAGTTATTGAATTCAGCCGTCTATTCAATGATTTTTGCGAAAAAAATGATGCAGACTGAAAAGGTAGCGATGTCGAAAGGATGTGTTCGCAATTCTGTAATACGTCGTTGGTTTGCAGCGTGCAAGAGAAAAATATTCCGGTATTTGAAAAACCGAAGCGTTCTCCCTTTTTGGTATCATTGCCAAGGAACGAACGCCTGCTTCCGATAAGGAAGCAGGCGTTCGCCTTTTATCGTCGGACCGTGGCTACCGTACGCGCAGCAGCGGCCGATGCGCAGCGTCGTGGTGCGCGAAATGCCGTTGAGCTGGCAGAGCCGCGAAACGGTCGTGCCGTAATGCACCGCGATGCCGCCCAGCGTGTCGCCCGAACGGATCCTGTGGTATTGCGCCGAAGCGAGCGCTTTGCGCGCCTCCTCGGCTCTCTTTTCGTCGTTGGCTTCGGCCTCCTCGTCTTCGAAGTCCTGCGAGGCGCTCGAATGGATATCCAGATAGCTCTTTTTGAGCAGGAAGGTTTCGCGCCGCAGGTTGCCGCTCTGGAAGTCGATCAGTCGTTCGGGGTCGAACGACTGTCCGCAGTAGCGCGTCTCGAAGTGGAGATGCGGGCCGGTGCTGCGTCCCGTGCTGCCGCCGTAGCCGATGATCTGCCCCGCCTCGACCCATTCGTCGGCGTGGACGATCCGCTCCGAAGGTGGCCGTAGAAAGTTTCCAGTCCGTTGTCGTGGCGGATGACGATCAGGTTGCCGTAGCCGCCGGATTTGGACGACGGGATCGAGATGCGCACCTTGCCGTTGAAGGTGGCGTAGATCGGGTCGCCCGTTTTCAGCGGCAGGTCTACGCCCTGATGCTTGCGCCGACGGCGCATACCGAACTTCGAACGGATGGCGGCCTTGTAGGGATAGTGGTAGCATTTGAGCGAGTCGACCAGCTCGATGTCCACCGAACGCGGCAGGTCGGCGAGCTTCACCACGTCGCGGTAGGGAAAGAGTTTGGTCGTGTCCCAGCAGCGGGTGTAGATTTCGCTGTCCTTGACGTAGTCGCGGTTGCGGAGGTATTTCCATGTGTTGTCGTTGAACAGGACGATCATCACTGCGTCGTTGCCCGAAGGGAGCGTGTCGACGGCGATCACCCCGTCGACGTATTCGGTCGATTCGACCGGCTGCGGCTCTTTCCGCGGTTTGAGCGTCTCGGCCTGCTCCTTTTTCGAGGCAGTCGATCTCCTGCTGGATCTCTTGCAGGAGTTTGCGCATGTGGTCGATACTTTGGGCTTGCAGGGGGCGCGGCCGCGCCGGTGAAAAAAGAAGGGCGGTGAAAAGATAACGCAATTTCATCGAGTGTGTGTTTTAGTTTCGCTGAATCAAAATTAAGGTCATCGCTCCTGTTCGCGCAGGAACTCTTCGGCCGCTTCGAGCGCCCGGTAGAACTCTTCGCCGAAACGCCGCACGATCGGCTCCCGAAGGGCCTTGTAGACGGGGATGCCCAGCCGGCGGCCGCACTCCACCGCGGGCCGGCAAACCTCCCAGCGGTGATAGTTGAGGCCCAGCGTACCGTTCGAGAAGCGCACGACGCGGATCGGATAGAGGTGGCACGAGATCGGCTTGCGGAACGAGCACCGTCCTTCGCGGAAGGCCCGTTCGACGGCGCAGAGCGTCACGCCGTTTTCGGTGTAGGAGTAGGCGCACTCGGCGTCGCCGACCAGCGGCGTGGTGTAATCGCCCTCGTCGTCCACGACCATGAAGCCCTGCCGCTCGACGGCGGCGATGCCCTCGGGGGTCATGTAGGGCTTGTAGGTCTCGTACTGGGCTTCGAGCGTTGCGACCTCCTCGATTTCGAGCGGTGCGCCGGCGTTGCCCTCGACGCAGCAGATGCCCTTTGCAGCGGCTCAGATCGCAGGCGAAGCACTCGCGCAGCAGGTCGAGGCTTACGATCTTGTCGTCGATTTCGATCATGGCTTGCGGCCGCACGTGTCGGCGATGATGAGGTCGTAGAGTTCGCCCAGCGTCATGCCGGCGGCGCGCACCTGCTTGGGTACGATGCTGCCGGCGCTCATGCCGGGAATGGTGTTGATCTCGATCAGGTAGGGACGGCCTTCGGGCGTGACGATGAAATCCACGCGCACGATGCCCCGGCAGCGGCAGGCCTTGTAGGCCGCCAGTGCGAGACGGTGGGAGTTCGGCCGCGGTCTGCGGTGCGATCTCGGCCGGCGTGATCTCGTCCGAATAGCCCGCCTCGTATTTGGCCTGGAAATCGAAGAACTCCTTTTCGGCCGGATCTCCGTGATCGGGGAGCAGGTATTCCCTGCCGCCGGCGATCAGTACGCCGCAGCCCATTTCGCGGCCGCGGATGCACTCCTCGACGAGCACTTCGTCGCTCTCGGCGAAGGCGCGTTCGACGGCGGCGGGAATTTCGCCGGCTCGTTCGACGCGCGTCACGCCGAAGCTGCTGCCCGAGGCGTTGGGCTTGACGAAGAGCGGCAGTCCCAGTTCGGCCGCGAGTGCGTCGGGATCGACGGCGTCGCCGCGGCGGATGAACCGTTCGCGCGCCAGCCCTACGCCCGTGACGGCGACGGCGCGCTTGGTCGAAATCTTGTCGAAGGTGATGACCGACGAGGTCATCGAGCACGACGAATAGGGAATGCCCATGATGTCGAGGTAGCCCTGCAACTTGCCGTCCTCGCCCGGCGTGCCGTGGATGAGAATCAGGGCGTAGTCGAATTCGCGGCGGCATCCGTCGACCGTGAGCGAAGTCGTTGCGGTCGAGCTGCCACCGGCGTCCGTCGGGGGCCGTGTAGTGCCAGTCGCGGCCGCGGACGTCGATCACCGTCACGTCGTATTTTCGGGGTCGAGCGCCGCTTCGATCTGG
>VOFI01004092.1_pt1 | contig 26399 bp, 40 predicted proteins | sample 5384131 | NCBI WGS metagenome assembly VOFI01 (sample SAMN12384728, study PRJNA508395) | human gut metagenome | isolation source: healthy gut H | host: Homo sapiens | reverse complement strand
TGCAGCTCCTCCGGGAGGAGCACACCTCCTGGATATAGGGGCGGTTGTTGCGCATCTCCGGCCAGCGTGCATAGGTGGTGCAGAGGAGGACGGACCGTCAGGGGCGCCGCCAGCAGCTGCTGCCAGTGAGACCTCGCTTCCGCCGGAGTTGTCACGTCAGGTCGATGATGAGATCCGTGCAGTCCGCCGCCTGGCGGTAGTCCGGCAAACAGGCCGCCCGGTCTGTGGCGTAGCTGTCCTCATATTCCGCCGGGAAGCTGTCCGATTCCTCACGCACGTCGCGCCCGGGCAGGAGCAGGGTGTGGAGGCTCGCGGCAGGCTCGTCCGGAATCGGCTGAATTGACCGTGCGCGTCCTCTCTTCGCCGGCGAGGCATCCAGCAGCAAGTCTTCACAGTCCCCGGACGGTCACCGGGTCCGTCAGCACCTCCCGCCAGTGCTCCCGGTCCTGGATGCCGCCGTCCTCATAGGGCTCCTTCTGTAGCGCGGCGGCATATCCGGCCCACGATCCAGAGGGTGCAAGCCGTATGTCCCTACAGGCGGAATAACAGTGTGCTGTAAACAGCGGAATAGAATACCTCGTCGCTGTCGCTTTCCTGGATCACCTCCCGGTATGCCTGGAAGATGGCCGCCGACGTAATCCTCCGGGCTGTCCCGGTCTCGACACCCATAGAGAGATAGCTGTCCCCAGCGTTCGACCAGGTAGTCGTAGTCTCCAGCCGCGGTTCCTGGGTCAAGCTGCTAGTGGTCCATGGGAGGGGACCTTCAGATCCTGGCCCTCCCAGGGCACCGCATCCCGCCAGCAGACAGGGCGGCACCGCCGGTTGTAGCAAGCCTCCAAGCGTGTTTCATCGTGTGTCTCCTTCAAATCGGCTGTCCCCAATATTACGGAGTAAAGGGCCTCTTTCTTCACTCCAGCGGGGAACAATTTAAGCAGGATGATAACACCAATTCTCTTACAACTCTATGGGAGAAATCTCTGGCGCAGATTTCTTACAGTTCTCGAACGACAAAGGTCCGCGAGCCAGCTCGGCGGACCTTTATGTATCCTCGATTACCCGGGGACGATGGCGCCGTTGGGCAGGTGTCGCTGCAAGAACCGCAGTCCAGGCAGCGGCAGCATCGATGACGTACTGTCATCGCCCTGGCTGATAGCACCGGTGGGGCAGTCCGCGCAGGGAGCCACATGACGTTTGTCAAGACTAACTGTTCATACAAATTGTTTTCAAATAGGGTCAAAGAAAGTCAAAATTCAACTCTTGACATTTTGCTTTTGCAGGCGTGTTATACTAAACACAGAACAAAAGGTTAAAGAAAGTCAAAGTCAAAGAGACGAGGCGGGATTCTTTGGAAAGCCCTGCAGGAGTAGCCTGGCGAGACGGACGGTGGTGGTGTTGAGGTCCAGCGCAATGACCCGGCCCAGCGATTTAATTGCGTACCCAGCCAGATCAACTACGTGATGTCCACCTCGCTTTTCCCCGAGCGGGTTATGAGTCGTGGAGAGCCGCCGGGGCGGCAATGGCTACATCCGATCACCTGGTCCGGGTGGACCGCCAGACGCTGCTGATGCAGGTCATCACCACCCGGCGCCAGGTGGACCTGGCCTCCTGCTCGGCCATCTTGAACAATCTGGTCCAGGCTTGCCCTGGAGTGAGAACGCAGGCCGGAAAGATTTGCCGCCGTCGGCGACAGGCCCTGGCTGCGGTCCTCCGCGGGAGAGTTGACACCGTCCGGGCGGACATCATGAAGCAGGTGCTGATCCTGCAGGTGTAGCCGGGACCCGGGCAGCGGGGAAAATTTCAATAAGCACGCACAGTTTCCAGATGATAGAGGAATTGATTTTTGAAATGCGAAAATTGTGGTAAGAATGAAGGTTACCTTTGTGTATCGGAGCAACGTGAACGGCCATGTGGAAGAGAAGTTCCCGTGCAGCGACTGCGCGGAAAGCTGGGCTATACCCAGCGGCTGGGTGCCCAGAGCCAGCGGATGATGCAAAGCTTCTTCTGGGAACAGCCTCTTTGGAAACGATTTCTTCGACGATTTCTTCCCATGCCCAACCTGCTGGGCGGGAGAATGAAGATGCTGGAGGACCCACTTTGACGACTTCTTCGCCAGTGAGATGCCGGCCTGAGGCGCCCCTCGTCCAGCAGCAGGGAGGCAAAGCAGGAAAAGAAGGACGACCTAGTAGGCCAGGAGGACCAGAGCCGCTTTTGCCTATCTGCGCCAGATGAACGCGCTGGAAGCTGGAGATGAAGAAGGCTGTGCACCAGGGAGAACTTTGGAGCGGGCGGCGGAGCTGCAGGACCAGATCAGGTCTCTGGAGGCCGCTCACAAGGAGCAGAAGGAAAACAAGTAAACAGGACTTTCCCATGGAAAGGAAGGTAAGACACTATGAATGAGAACAAATTTTTCGCCCAGGGCGGAGGAGGCCCTGCGGCTTTCCCAGAGGCAGCCAGTGAGCTGGGCCACGGCTTCCCGGGCACGGAGCACCTGCCGCTGGGCCTGATCCGAAGAAGAGGGCGTGGCCCACCGTTCTGACGGAGGCGGGCTCACCGATGACATGATCCGTGGAGATCATCAAGAAGAGCGGGTGCCAGTCTGCCCGGCAGCATCCGCCCAGGGCCTCACCCCCCGCGCCAAGCGGGTGGTGGAGCTGGCCATGGGGACTCCATGCAGGGCGGTTACAACTACGTGGGCACCGAACACCTGCTGGCGGGCATCCTGCGAAGGTAACAAGAATGGGCACTGCGCGCTGGAACCACCCGTGAAGGATGCCCGTCGCCTGTATGGCGAGTGCGAAGCTGAACTGGTGGCGCCCGGCGGCGTCAGGGCCGCCGATCCCGGCACCCCGGCACCAGCCCCGCAAAGGAGGACGCGGCAAGAACAAGACCCTGCAAGGACCTCACCGGGCCGACCGCGGGCAAGCGGGACCCGGTCATCGGCCGGGACCGGGGAGATCCAGCGGTGACCCAGATTTGTCCCGCCGCACCAAGAACAACCCCTGCCATCGGTGAGCCGGGTGTCGGCAAAACCGCCCTGGCTGAGGGTCTGGCCAGAAGATTGCCGCCAGGGCGACGTGCCTGACCTCAAGGGCAAGCGCCTTTCACCCTGGACCTCAGCGGCATGGTGGCGGGCACCAAGTACCGGGGCGAGTTTGAGGAGCGGATTAAGAAGCCATCTGCCGGAGCTCACCGTCCGGCAATGTGATCCCATCTTCATCGACGAGCTCCATACCATCGTGGGCGCCGGCGCGGTCAGAGGGCGCCGTGGACGCCGCCAACATCATCAAGCCGGCTCTGGGCCGGGGCGAGATCAGGTGATCGGCGCCACCACCCTGAACGAGTACCGGAAGAATATTGAGAAGGACGCCCCCTGGAGCGACGGTTCCAGCCGGTGCAGGTGGGTGAGCCCAGCCAGGATGCCGTCTCTGGAGATCCTGAAGGGTCTGCAGGAGAAGTACGAGAAGCACCACAGCCTCCAGATCTCCGACGAGGCCCTTAGGCCGCCGTCAAGCTGTCTGCCCGGTATCAACGACCGGTTCCTGCCGGACAAGGCCATCGACCTGATGGAGGGCTGCCAGCCGGGTGCGGATGGAGACGGAGGAGATCTCCCCCGGAGCTGAAGAGCCTGGAGGAGAAGATCGCCGCCCTGGCCAAGGACAAGGGAGGCCGCTATCGAGAAGCAGGACTATGAGAACCGCCGCCAAGCTGCAGGACATTGAGAAGGACTACCAGGAGCAGGTGGAGATGGAGCGGGAGAAGCGCCGCAAGAACAACAGACCAAGTCACCGCGGTGCTGTCACCGAGACGATATTGCCGCCGTGGTGGCCGGCTGGACCGGTATCCCCGTTGCCCGTCTGACGGAGGACGAGGGACATCTGCCTGCTGCACTGGAGGATACGCTCCACGAGCGTGTCATCGGTCAGGACGAAGCCGTAACCGCAGTGGCCTGGCCATCCGCCGCAGCCGTGGGCCTGCGCGATCCAAAGCCCCATTGGCTCCTTCCTGTTCCTGGGCCCCACCGGCGTCGGAAAGACCGGAGCTGAGCAAGTCCCTGGCAGAGGCCATGTTCGGCGATGAGAACGCCATGATCCGGATCGATATGTTCTGAGTATATGGAGCGGCACACAGTGTCCCTGGTCTGATTGGCTCCCGCCGGGGCTATGTGGGGCCACGAGAGGGCGGTCAGCTGACGGAGAAGGTGCGGCGCAAGCCCTACTCCGTGGTACTGTTTGACGAGATCGAAAAGGCCCACGAGGATGTGTGGAACATCCTTGCTGCAGCTTCTGGATGACGGCCGGATCACCGGACTCTTCAGGGGCAGGACGGTGGACTTCAAGAACACCGTCATCGTCATGACCAGCAACATCGGTGCCCGCAGCCCTCACTGCCATGGGCAGCAAGCTGGGCTTTTCCGCCGGGGGAGCGGGACTCCGATCCTGACGCTGAAAAGAAGTTCGAGACCGCCCGGGAGCAGGTGATGGCGGAGCTGCGTCAGACCTTCCGCCCGGAGTTCCTAAACCGGATCGACGATATCATCGTATTCCGCCCCCTGACGGAGGAGGACATCCGGGAAGTGGCCCGGCGGATGCTGAAGACCGTCTCCGCCCGGATGGAGACCATGGGCATCCACCTGGATGCCAGCGACGAGGCTGTGGCAGAGCTGGCTAAGGGAGGGCTTTGATCCCAGTACGGGGCCCGTCCCCCTGCGCCGGGCCATCCAGAGCAAGGTGGAAGACGCCGTGGGCCGAGAAGATGCTGGACGGCACCCTCAAGGCCGGTGACACCGCCAAGCTTACCGTGGAGAACAATCGACTCTGCGTTTCCAGTGAAGAGAGCCTGGTCAAGCCGTCCGGAGTGTCCCATAGCCTCCGGACGGCCTCTGGTCAAAAACCGGCGTTGACCCCATATTTGACCACAGTTAGAAAAACTTCATAACCGGGTGTAGCGCAGTTGGTAGCGCGCTTGCTTTGGGAGCAAGATGCCGGGAGTTCGAGTCTCCCCACTCGAACCAAAAACCGCCTCAAAACTGATGTTTTGAGGCGGTTTTTATAACTTTTCAAACAATAATTTGTTTAACGTTCTGCACAAATATGGCCTCAACTGTGGTCAACTCACTTTTGCGGATTTGTTTTGGATTTTCGTTGTAAATATAGTTTCTTGTCCGTCTCCGCCACAATTCGTTCCGAAAGGAGGCAAAAGCAAACTGCACAATTTTTGAAATATGGGGTCATGACCACCTGTTCACAATCAGTTCACGCGGCCGCAACCTTATCTTTGAATCTTGCGTCGCAAAATCTGATAGGCTCATGGCGCTTCCCGGCCTTGTCCCTCTCGGTGAGGCCGTGTATAATGGCAGTGGAAAACAGTGAAATAAACGAGTAAGGAGCAGTGCCATGCGGATTCTCATGCTGGGCAACAGCTTTACCTTCACCAATGATATGCCTCAGATGCTGGCTGACCTGACCGGGGCGGAAGTGGTCCACCACGCCCGGGGCGGGGCGCGGCTGTCGGAACAGCTGAACCCCTACACCAGGCTGGGCAGTCAGACCCAGGCGGCGCTCCAAAACGAGAAGTGGGACTATGTGGTGCTCCAGGAGATGAGCCACGGCCCCATCACCGCCTCTAAGAGCTTCTTCTCCAGTGTGGAGGGGCTTTGCCGGCAGATCCGGGCAAACGGAGCGGTCCCCATTTTGTTTGCTACATGGGCCTATCAAAGGGGCGGGCCAAGCTGACGGACAAGGGCTGGGACTACGACGAGATGGCCCAAAAGCTGTCCGAGGCCTACCACAAGGCGGCACAGGAAAATAACGCCCTGATCGCCGATGTGGGCCGGCGGTTTTATGAATGGTCCGTTCCTCAGGACCTCTATGCCGCCGACGGCGTCCACCCCAGTGAGTTGGGTTCCCATATTGCGGCGGAGACCGTTGCGGCAGTGATCCGGCAGTGGGAGGAGGGTGTGCAATGACGGCAGAGGCAAAATCCTGCCGCAAAAAGTGGAAGATAGCCGTCAGTATTTTGCTGGCGGTCCTGATTCTGCTGGCGGGCGGCTTTTTCTGGTATGTGTCCAACTACTACCGGGCGGAGGACGTGGCTCTGGAGGTACTGGCAAGCGGAGATCATCTGGAGGTTCGGGATGATCTGACCAACCTCTCCCCGTCCTATCCCACGGACACCGCGATCATCTTCTACCCCGGGGCCAAGGTGGAGGCCGCCGCCTATCTGCCCCTGTTGAACCAGCTCCGGCAGACCGGCCTCACCTGCATTCTGGTGGAGATGCCCTTCCACCTGGCCATCTTCGACGTGAATGCGGCAGAGGATGTGATGGCCCAGTTCCCGGATATCCAGCACTGGTACATCGCCGGCCACTCCATGGGCGGGGCCATGGCCTCCCAGTTCGCTTCGGAGTACCCGGACGAGGTGGACGGCCTGCTTTTGCTGGGAGCCTATCTCTACGGCGACTATCCGCCTGCCGATACCCTCACCGTCTATGGCTCCCTGAACCAGAGCGTGGAGGACAAAATTGACTATACTGAGAACGTGGTGGAAATCCAGGGTGGCAATCACGCCCAGTTCGGTAACTACGGGCCGCAGAAAGGAGATCTGCCCGCCACGATCTCGGCGGAGGAACAACAGGCCCAGACGGTGGAGGCTATCTCGGATTTTATTGCCCAACGCCAGAAGTGAAAGAGTTTCCTTCAAAAAAGGTAATTTCATGGCGATATCACCCTGGGCGACAAGTTTGACTCTGATAGTTTATACGCGGAGGAAGATATAAAATGGCGATTTTTTATTTCTCAGACGTATTAAGAAAAGTAGGGCTGGATCCCTCAAAAGTCAAATTAATTCGTCATGCACTGACAGATCGTGGATTTCGAGAGTGTTATAAAGCAAATGTGGTATATGAATATACCTGTCATCAGAAATCTGGATTCAGCAAAGGGTACGATTATTGGGTGACCTTTATAAGCGACCAGGGGACTCTCTGTAAGCTGGATTCCTGCTATAAAGTAGGTGCTGCTGTTCCGGATACGCCCGATATGATCCCGAAGGGTATCCCGGAAATTGAGGCCAGAAAATTCCAGGGCAAGAACGCATATTTTCATCTCGAACCCCTCGATTTGCTGAAAGAATATGAGGGCAGACTGATCATCGATTGGGGGAAGTCTGCGCGCATGTGGCATCAGAAGGGAACGACCGAAAAGCCTGTTGTGGCAATTCAGGCAGATGAAAAGAAAGTCTTTTCCGGCTTTGAAAATCTGATCCTTACATATGATGAACTGAAGGAAATCGTTGAAAATCCAACCGTTTATGAGGCGTGGCACACAGCGCTGTCCTCCGTCAACGCCATTTATCTCATCGTTGACCGGGAGACGGGAAAGCAGTATGTGGGATCGGCTTATGGAAAAGATGGACTGCTGGGGCGGTGGGCCTGCTATGTGGATTCCCTGCACGGCAATAATAAGCTGATGAAGGAACTGATTTGCGCCTACCCCGAACGTTACCACGATTTCCAGTTCTCCATTTTGCAGATATTGCCCAAAACTGTGACAGATGATGAGGTCATCCGGACAGAGAGCCTATATAAAAAGAAATTGCTCACGATTCCTTTTGGAATGAACGACAATTGAATATCGGGAGATGCGTCTATGACAGAAAATTTGTTTTTAGACTGGGCGATCAAATTGCTGGAGCAAATCGAGACTTCTGAGGAAAAGAAGCTTTGGTGCCGCCGTTATTCCGTGTATTCCCGTAGTCCTGGGCAGAAAACACTCGCTCGCGATTTACATGATTTTGTAGACAGAACCTACCAGGCGGGATTAGTGATCCAGAATTATCACGAGGTGATCCAAAAGTGGGGCCTCGAGGAGCGGAATATCGCGATTGCCCCTCCGGGATGGCTGGAGATGCAGCCCTATTTGTGTGTATTGGCCTGTATCGCATGGCATTTCCGCAGAGACCATTTTTGCGAGGGTTCCCTGATCAGTCAAAGCATCGCAGAAGGAGTCTTGTTACGCCTGTTTCGTCGGCTCAAAGCGCTCTGTCCTACAGCGGCTCCCGCCGTCACACTGCAAGAACTCTGTTGTAACGACTGTCATTCTGTCCCTGAGGTGCCAGGAGTCTATTGGGTACTGGCTCCTGAGGGAATGCTAATCCGTTTCTCGGAACAGGAGTACCGCCCTAAGGCGAAAATCTATCCTGCGAAAAAGCTTCAGGAGAAATATGAGGGATGTGCCGACCAAAGTATCCTGTATATTGGAAAAGCGGAAGGAAAGCGTGGCCTGCGGCAGAGGCTAAGGCAGTACATGGACTACGGACGGGGAAGAGGAAATATCCATGCGGGCGGACGGGCCGTCTGGCAGATCTCGGACTACGGACTTTTGCTACTTGCTTACGAAGCCTGCGAAAACGCAGGAGAACGGGAACGACAATTGCTACAGGAATACCGAGAGAAAAACGGCTCCTATCCACTGGCCAACTGGCGGGGTTGAGAGAGGGAAAGTAAGAAGTGACCTTGAGAAAAGGAGGTTGGCATCACATTGTGATGCCAACCTCTTTTGAACGTTCAGAATGCCGATATGACTTTCAAAATCCCGACAGGTCTACGCCCAGGAGGACGAGGGCGATGCCGGCCAGGATCCAGGGCAGAAAGATGACCGGAAGCAGGAGCAGCCCTTTGTGGTTTTCGTAGTGGTACTCCTCACAGGAGAACAGCTTGTCAGGATCATCGACATAATAGAGATACAGGTACAGGGGCGGTGTCGATGGATGCTTGAAATAGGCGGTATACTGCCGCTCCTTGCCGTCGATCGTGTAGTGGTAGGTAGCGTGCCAATCATAGCGGGATACTTCACCGGAGGGGTGCTTGTCCGCCAGAGACGCTTTGATGACGTGGTCCCTGCTCTTTGCGATGTCCCGTTTCCGTTCCCAGCTGACGCCGTGGGACACCTTTTTGTAGAGCGGCACCGCGATGGCATAGCCGCCGATCAGGACGGCGAATACGATTGCCCATTTGAGCCAGTTGACAGGATCGTCGGTAAACATCGTGATGAGAGCCTCTTGGATACTCAATTTCAGCACCTCCCCCGGCATCTCCTGTGCTCATCATACGATATTTGGCGGCGCTCCGCAAGGCAGAATGATACTTTTGATGATGCATTATAAAATTTGATAAGATAGGCAGGCCGTCTTTTTACGCCGCCCGCCCCAGCATTCCCCGCATCATCTCATACCACTTAGCCGCAGTATGCCTCGTCACCCCGGCGCCCCTGGCAATAGCTCGATAGCTGGTCACGTCGGGGTGGAACTTCATGAACAACCAGATTTTCTTCTGCGTTTTGGTGAGCTTATCCGGCGGAGTGATGCCCCGCATTTTGTCCCGTAGGGCCTGCCGCTCTGCGTTCATCTGCTGAATCAGCACCTTCAGCTTCGCTTCGCATTCCTCCTGGGTATGAGCGTAGACGCATTTAGAGTGCTTGGTGCCGTCCGGCCAGGTGGGGGAGTAGCGCCCCTCAAACAGGTGGTCATTGATTTGAGAGATGCACCCGGTGCCGGGCTTTCGGGTCTTTCTCAGCACCGGCTGGAAATCTTCGACTGAACCCTGCTCTGCCTGCTCAGGGCTCCCCAACACCTCGTTGCCCAGCCCCCGGTCGATCTTGGCCGCCGCCTCGGTCTGCATATCCCCGGTGACATGGGTGTAGATGTCCAGGGTGGTGGCCGCCGACACATGGCCCAGCATGGCGGAGAGGGTCTTCACATCCATGCCGTTCTCCAGCGACAGGGTGGCAAAGGTATGGCGTAAATCGTGAAATCTGATTCTCTTACACCCGGCCCGCTCCAGAATGATCTGGAGCCGCGACGCACCGCTCCCGGCGTCATAGGGGTGTCCTCTTTGACCGGCGAGGGGAACATCCACCGGGAGTCCACCGTCTCCCGATATGGCCGCAGCACCTCCACCACGCCGGGCGGCAGAACCAGCCTGCGGATGGAGGCGCGGGTCTTCGGGACGCTCACCTGGAGCCGCCCCTTCACCTCGTAGACCTGCTTGTTCACGGTCAGGGTCCCGGTCTTGAAGTCCAGGTCGTCCCACTGGAGGGCCAGCAGTTCGCCCCGCCGCAGGCCGGTACATAAGTCCAGAAGGAACAACTCAAAGTATCCCTCCGCCTGGGCCTGGATGAGGAACCGCTGGAGCTCCTCCCGGCCCAATACCTGCATCTCCCGGCCCCGCTTGGGCGGCAACTTGCAGCCCACCGCCGGGTTGGTGCGGATCAGTTCCTCCTGCACCGCCTTCTCCAGCGCGGACCGGCAGGCGGCGTGAAGGCCGCGCACCATGGAGTCGGACAGCCCCTTGCCGAACTGCTCCGTGCGGATGAGCCGCCCGCCCGTCTTCATCCGAGCATAGAACTGCTGGAGGTCTTTTGTGCCAGCTGGTTCAGGGGGATCTTCCCCAGCTCTGGGATGATGTGCTGATAGATCTTCGCCTCGTAGTTGGCCTGGGTGGTGGGGCGGATCTGAGGCTTGACGTAGTTCTGATACCAGAAGTCCAGCCACTCCCCGAAGGGCATCTCCGAACAAACTTTCTCTGTTCTTGGGAGCCTGTCACCGTCTCCCGGAGCTGCTTCAGTTTTTCCTGACACTCCCGTTTCGTCTTGGCCAGGACGTTCTTTGTCCTGGGCAGGCCCTTCTCGTCGTAGCCGATGACCACCCGGCCCTCCCAGCGGCCGTCTTTCCGCTGGCGGACGGAGCCCTCGCCCTTTTTCCGCCGCTTACCCATGGCATGCACCTCCTTCCGGCCTGTGTTTCTGCCACGGTTTCAGGTCTTTCCCCAGGAGATCTTCCAGAAAGCCGCCCACGATGTGGCTGGCCTCCTGCTGCATGTCCGGCGTCACATGGGTGTAGGTGTCCAGGGTGAAGCTGGCGTTGGTGTGGCCCAGGATGCCGGACAAGGTCTTGGCGTCCACGCCGCTGGTGAGGGCGTGGGTGGCAAAAGTATGCCTTAAATCGTGGAATCTGATTTCAGGCAGGCCGGCCTCTCTTAAGATCCGTTTCATCCAGTAGTAGGCGGCACTGGGGCGCACCGGCTTCGCCGGAGCCAGCGGTTCCGGGAAGATCCATTGGCTGACGGCGTGCTTTCTCCGCTCCTTCAGACGCTGGACGGTGCTGGGCGGCAGGCGGATGGTCCGCCGCCCCTGACTGGTCTTCGTCTCGCCGATCTCCAACTCCCCGGCCTTGGGGACATTCACTGACCGGAGGATTTTTAGCGTCCCGGCCTTCTCGTCGAAGTCCTGCCACATGAGGCCGCAGATTTCGCCCCGGCGGAGGCCGGTGGTCAGCTCCGTGTAGAAGAAGTCCCGCCAGATCTCATTGCGGTCCACCGCCGCCAGAAAGGTATCCATCTGCTCCTTTGTGAGGATCTGCTTCGGCTTATAGCTGGCCTTGGGCACCACAGCCCCGTCGGTGGGGTTCCGGGCGATCACATGGGCTGCCTCCGCGTTCTTCAGGCACCGGTGGAGCATGGCGTGGATGCGGAGCACCATGGTGTCCGACAGCTCATGCCCGTGTTCCGGGTGCTCGCGGACACGACCCTCGTGTTTCAGTGTTCGGTACAGCTTCTGGATGTCCATGCGGGTCACCCGGGAGACAATTTTATCCCCCAGATAGGGTTTGATGTAGCACCGAATGAATTGCTCATAACTCCGTAGGGTGTTGGGCCGCAGGGTGGCGGCGCCGTAGTCCTCCATCCACCGGTCCAGCCACTCCCCCAGGGTCATGCGGCTGTCCTCGGTGAGCTCCACATCCTGAAAGGCTTCCAGGTCCCGGTGGAGCTTGTCCAGCAGTTCCTTCTGCGTTTTTGCCAGGACATATCGGAAGATGGGCTCGCCGTTTTGCTTGTGGCCCACCACGATGCGGCCTTCCCCAGCGGCCGTCCTCCCGCTTTCGGACCATGCCGTCGCCGGACGGTCTTCTTTTTGCCATGGGCTATCCCTCCTTATCTCGGTTGATCAGACTGCCGTCGTCGCTGCCCAGCAGACCCTCAACGGTCAGCCGCATCCCAAGCCGAAATCCCAGGATGAAGTTCTCCAGGGCCATGGTACTGCAGACTTCGTTCTCCGCGTTGAGGAGCCGCAGCAGAAGAGTTTTTTCCTTACCTTCCAACAGAGCGGTGAGCTTTTCCTCGCACTCCGCCGACTGTTCCATGGCTTCTTTCAGGGCAGTCCCCGATTTGATCGTCTGATCGTTGGGGGTAATGTTTCCAAAGTACAGATTTTCCAATGTGTCTCGCATGTGCGCCGCCTCCTTTATCAGCAACACACAATACCCGAACTGTATCCAAATAGCCACCCCAAACGGCAACTATTTTCAGAAAGTTATCATCTGCGGGCAGGGTTTTATCTTTGTATTGCGGTCCAGATTTTGATATGCCTGCCATAGAAAAACCGCCTGCATCTCTGCAGACGGTTCCGGTGACAAATCGTTTCTCCCTACGGAGAAGATTGTCTCTATTCGTTTGTTTCGTCGTCCTGCACATCTCCAAAGAGAATGCGAAGATAATCCCGGCGGCCGTAGAGCACACGATCCACATAAACATCATTGTCAAGAACTCGGTAAAAAGTGAGGTAACTGCCGGTCACCAGGAAACGATAGTCACTCTCGACATCGGCAATTGAGGACAGGGACGCGCCAATCAGACTGTGATCCCGCAATCTGCGGATGTCCTTTGTGATGTTCCGTACCGTGGAGATCGCTGCGCTGGGATTTTCCAAATTCTTTGCGATATAGGACTTGATCCCGGCCAAATCAGCCTGCGCCTCGTCGGATAAATGCAGGTTATTCATCTGCGATTCCGAGATGTTTTTCTACGGCCTCCAGCGTCAACCAGCCCTTTTCCTCCCCGGACTTGCGGCCCTTGGCCAGCTCGTTCATCAGCCGGAGGGTGGCCTGTGTCCGCTCATAGTCCTGCATGTCCACGATGGCGTAGCGGCCCCGGCCATTCTTCGTCAGAAAAACCGGAGCGCCAACTGCCACGTCATGCAGAACCTCCGTGTAATTACGCAGATCAGAGATGGGTTTGATGTTCGGCATGGTATTCAGCCCCTTTCTTGCCTTTAGTATACCTCGATCTGCCGTAAAATTCAACAGCATTTTTTACTGCAGTTTCGTTGGTGATAGCTACCACCCCATGGTCATGCCGCCCATGTTTTGCTGGGGAGTTTCCTCATGGTCATCCGGCTTGTGGCCAAGAGCAATCTTCTTTTCCTGGATCTTCCGCCGCAGCTTTCGGTCCACCTGCTGTCCTACCGGGGCGGCAGGAGCCACCGAGTTCTCCCGGAAGATCTGACTCAGGTGGTGGAGCAGTCGGGTGGCCGACAGGAACACATTGGGCCTGCGCGCCTGATCGAAGTGCTCCAGAAAGAAATCGGCGTATTCGTTTCCCTGTTCCGCCGATTCATAGAAATACGCCCAGGCCTGCTCCCGATCCTGTTTGACGCCCTGGCCGGTAAGGTACAGTTTTCCAAGAGCGTACTGGGCGTACTGGTTTCCATGTTCGGCGGAGTCGGTGAGATAGGCCACCGCTTTTGCACGTCTTTCGGGACATCTTTCCCCTCCAGATACAGCTTTCCCAGGCGGTAGGCGGCGCAGGAGTTCTCCTGCGCCGCCGCTTTTTCATACCAGGATACTGCCTCGTCTGTTCGGTGTTGACTTTGCAGAAGCTTCCCCAGCGCGTACTGAGCGAAGTCATATCCCGCATTAGCTGCCCGCCGGAACCACAGCTCTGCCCGCTCGTCGTCAGGGAGAACACCCCGACCGTCCCGCCAGCACTTGCCCAGCTGATAGGCGGCCAGGGGAAACCGCTCTGCCAGAGCTGTTCCATCACCCGCACCTGCTCCGCTTTTTCACTCTCTGGATTTTCGTACTCCTCCAGCACCTCCTTGGCACTCTGGTAGATTTCGGTCATCTGCCAGTTGGAGTTCCAGACGAAGTACACCGCATCCTGGTCCTCATCCACTTCGTCTCTCATGCGGGCATCCTCGAAGGTAAACGTACCAAGCCGGAGCCGCTCCGCCTCCCGGATGACCATGTTCTTGATGGCTTTGAACTCCTTCTGTTGGGAGAGAGGCAGGTGTTCTCTGGGCACGTCTTTGTAGTAACGCTCCAGTTCATCCCGAAGCTGGTTCCACTGCTCATAGCACTCTGCCACCTCCAGGACCTTGGCCAGCTCATCTACGATGGCATCCACCTGCACCTTCACCGGCTTTTTCAGGTAGCCATAGACCTTCTTGCCCTTGTGGTCTTCCAACATCCCGGCCAGCGTCTCCATCTGCTCTGCGATGACTGGACTATGGCACAGACCTGTCTCCATCTCCCGGATGAGCCGCCCCATGGCCTCCGTTGCCGCGTCCCGCACTTGGCTGTAGGACAGATCTTTTTTCTGGTAGAGAGACAGCAGCTCGTCCCGGAAGATCTCATTGGACAGTTGGGAGCGCATGTTCTCAATACCCTTTTCCGTTAAAAATCCCTGCTTGGGGTCCGCTGACCAGACCATCATGTGGATGTGTGGGTGGTGCTTTTCGTCGTGGAAGGCGGCCCGCCATCGGAAGCTACTCGGGGAAATTTTCATGGCCTGAGTCAGTTCCGTCTGGTGGGCCAGCAATAACTTCCGCCAGCTCTCGCTGTTCTCATAGCCCAGCCGGTGGGCGTCCTCCCGTTTTAGGGAGTAGACGAAGGTCCACACCGGCCCGGTGTGCCCGTTGATCTCCTCCATGGTTTTCTCCAGATCGGCGGGACCGTCAGCGGAGAACAAGCCGTGGGAGCGGGGACGCTGGGCCATATATTCCAGGTAGCCGCCGCCGTCATGGGAGGGGGATGGAGCCTCGATCAGCTCCACACCCTCCCGGGTGGCGATGTACTCGGCGTAGTGACCGCCGCCGTTTCCCGGCTTGATGTAGCCCGACTTCTGGATCAGTCCCGGCATCACTCAGCCCCCTTTTGGTAACGGACCGTGTCTTCGAAGCTGATCTCACCGTTGGTCTCCTTTACCTCTTTGACACAGCGGACGCGGGCCTTTCGCAGCTGATCCGGGTCAATCTCTATGTCGGCGGCCAGGATATTCCCCATGAGGTTTTGGTCCACCGACAGCTTAAACAGCAGGTGTCCCATCCGTTTGCCCAGGGCCCCCAGCTTGCCTTCCAGTACATCGGCGAGAACCCGGGGCAGGTAAGCATCGGCAGATTCCGTGTCCAGGTAACCGGAGTAGAATCGGATGGCCTTCTCAATAAATTCGTTTTTGGTCGTACAGTTGTCCCTCTGGTAGTGGGACTCCACCTGATCCCACACATCGTCGTCCATCCAAACGGTGTGCCGGTGTCTATTTTCATCCATCGTCAAATCCCTCCAAACTCTATCGTAGCGTCAGCGAGTATCCCTCAACAGCGGGGATATTCGCCTGTTTTTCCGAAAACAGCGTCAATCGCAGTTTTGGCGACCCGGAAAAGCGTCAGCCCCCGTCCCCTGAAACCGCCCGCACTGCGGGCGGTTGTGACCGCCCAGGCGCCATAAAAGCGCCAAGGCTTTCTCCTGCTTTTCCTTTCGTCCTCCGCAAATCAGTTATGGGGCGGCAAATTCCCCCTGATAGGCCTCGGGAGGGGCAGGGACCCTGCCCTGCCCCCAAAGAGGGCACATGGTGGCTTACAGGCCGTTACACGGGGAGAGCTGCTTGTTGCAGGGGAACGGCGCACTGCGGCAGAAAATCCGGAAGTATTCCGCCGGACCGGACACCAGATGCCGGCGCATCATCTCGCCGCACTGAAACATCTGGAACACCGCATTTCGATAGCAGGCCTTGATCTCCTCCCGGCACTCCTCGCAAAGAGCCTCTGCTCATCTGTCAGGGTTCCGCGGCTCTCATCGCAGAGGAACAGGGCCACCCCGTCTTCGTCGATAGGCTCTTCATGCGTACGGTTCCACCTGTTGACGATGTACCGCCGCATGTCTATGGTGCGCCGTGCTGACAGAGACGGGTCCTGCTCGATCATGCAGTCGATCATCTGCATCAGCATCCGGATGCACACTCCTTTCTCTCCAGCGCCGCCATGCGCCGCTCCGCGCTCTGTCGTTCCAGAGTCAGGTCAGCTGCGCGGAGCTGTCGCTCATAGAACTGTTCGATGGACATCTGGATGGGCAGAATGTAGTAACGCAGACAGCCGTTAAGGGCGCGGCCGTCCCGGGTGGTGACGGTGGTGCGCTCCGTCCGGATCAGACCGCGATCCTCCAGTTCGGTCACATACTTGCGCACCGTGTTAACGCTCATCCCCACCGCCTCTCCGATGGTCCGGTAGCTGGCCACGCACTGGTAGGTCTTCCGGTCCTCCCGGTGGAGGAGAAATCCGTAGACCGCGATCGCCCCGGCGGACAGTCCCAGGGAGAAGATCTCGTTGGGGAGGGGGAAGTAGTTCTTGATAGGATCCCGCTTGGGCCAGTACTGCTTTCTCATTTCGCACCTCCGGACTGTTCCTCCGCCCACTGAATGAACTTTTCTTTGGTACCACCATGCGGCTGCCCACACGGAGTGTCGGGAAGCCGGGGTCATGATTAGCTCGTAGGCGGTGGAGATGGACACGCCCAGCACCTGCGCCACCATCTTGGCGTTGAGGAACAGGGGCAGGTCGTCGTAGGATTTGTAGACAGACATTTCAATGCTTAGTACCTCCGGTGTTTCAAATTCAGAGAAAAATTTCTTGCGTTTCGGAGGTCTCTCTGTTAAACTGGGACACAGATCAGGCTGTGTTTTCCGAAACGCGGCAGGCCGCTGAACTGTTGCAGCAGTTCGGCGGCTTTTTTTGCAGGAGCTGTCTTTTTAGATCTGTCTGGCCATGCACCATACCCGTTCCTGCCCTGCGGCCTTGTTTGACCAACACAGCGTTTTCTTCCCCTTGGTACGCTCAATTATCGGTGCTCTGCGACAACGTCCTGGCGCTGCTTCCCCGGAGAGTATCGTCTCTGGTGATGGGTATTCATTTTTTCAAGGTGCCGTTCCGAATGTTTGGGACCAGTTTCCCGTTGACAATCGGATTTGCGGGTGTTAGACTATTGTAAGATTATTTTGACAGTTCCCCTGTGGGAGTATTGTAGCATGTGAACCTACCCCCTTGTCAAGACTATTTTATAAATTTTTTATGATTGTCTATTTTGGAGGGCGCCGACATGTGGTATGCCAAGATGTACTTCTCTGAGAAAAAGAGGTTTTCCAATTTGATAGCCACGGGGTCCAGGGCGTTCCCTCGACCTATCGGGAGCTCCCGTTCCTGGAGAGCCTGCTGTCTTTTCTGGAGACCGACTGTAAGGAGCTGGAGCCCCTGCTGCGGCGGGCTTATGAGAATTGGTCCCTTCTGATCGACAGGGATGATAGAGATGCTGGGGTCCGCACCTTGATGGACCTGGGTGACCTTGGGAGCCGGGCACATCTACCTGCATCTTCTGTATGTGCGCTGGTTTGAGCGGTTTGGACGCACGGGGATCACCCAGGACCGGGGGGATCAGGGAGGATCAGCAGATGCTGGAGGAGCTGCAGGGCATCCCGGAACAGCTCCCGCTTTATCAGCAGCAGGTACAGCGTTTCTTTGATCTCGTTCTGGACGTGGACAAGGCGGGGCGGGATCCCCAGCAGCAGGCGTCGGCACACTATCTCTACGATGCCCCCAAGGACCCGTCTCTGTTCTCCTTCCGGCCCATCCCCTCAGCTTTGAACCGGTGGAGCCGGGCCGGTGCTCGCCGGTCCTGTATCCCCTCCACATTTCGGACATGATCGACTACTCCCTGCGCAGCTGCGTGGAGCGTGGGATTACCGTCCGGCGGTGCAAGAACTGCGGACGGTGGTTCCCCCAGACCGGCCGGGTCAGCGCGGAATACTGTGAGCGCCCGGTGGCCTCCGGACAGCAGACCTGCCGGGAGGCCGGGGCCTTCCAGCAGTGGACCAAGAAACAGTCCGACGATCCGGTGTTCAAGGCCTACCGCAAGGAGTACAAAAAGCGCTTTGCCTGGATCAAGGCCGGCCGTATTACCGACGAGCAGTTCTATGCTTGGAGCGAACAGGCCAGAGAGATGAAAAAGAAAATGCGACCGGGAGGTCATCACCCTGGACGAGTTCAAGGACTGGCTGGGGAACCGTGAGGACGAAACGGCAGAAAATGAGCAACGGGACGCGCCCATGGGCGCGTCCCGTGTATTCTTTGTATCAGCGATGCAGTTTTTGCAGGAGGCACATGTGCTTAAGCTTCCTATTTCCGGGGCTAAGGCTCCGTCTCATAGGGCCAGGTGTTGATACCGCCGAATTCGTAGATGTTGGTGTAGCCCAATTCCGCCAAGGCAGAGGATGCCGTCTTACTGCGATTCCCGCTACGGCAGTAGACCAGAACGGTAGAATCCTTTTCGGGGATCACCTCGGCGGCGGTGTCTTCGTCGATGGTCCCCACTGGCAACAATACTGCGCCAGGGATATGGCCGCTGTCGTACTCATCCTGCTCCCGCACATCCAGGATGATGACTTCCTGGGTGTCCATCATCTCTTTGGCCTCCTCCTGGGTGATTTGCTGGTATCCATCCGCGGAGTTTCCGCCGCACCCAGTCAACAGCAGAAGAGATAAGAGTACAGGCAGAATTCGTTCCATTTGAGTTCCTCCAGAAGTCCGGCGGCAAAGGTTTTGTGCCCCTGCTCCGTAAAGTGGACGCCGTCATAGGCCAAGGGGATGTCCCAGTTTCCGGAATCGGCAAAACGAATACCCATTCGTTCCGCAAGGATCTGACAGAGCCGGGCAAAGGTGCGGGAATCATCAATGAGCTTCGCACTGGGCACCCATGCTCCCAGAGTAACTGGCGGTGGTGCGATCAGCAAAATCTTGTTGTGATCCAGGGAGAGTCCCAGAGAGAAAATCGCTCCAATCTCTCAGCGGACTTCTCAGGACTTCGTCCCTGGAGTAAATCATTGGTCCCAAGCATGATATGTACAGGAATATTGGATTTTTTTCACTCTAATAGGTTTCTAAATACACCTTTTTTCGCGCCTTCACTATTTGTACTTTTTGCCTAACTCAAGGTTTAGTTCGGCATTATCATTTTTGAGAATCACTTCTTGATCGGTTTTTTAACAGTATAGGCAAACCCAATGATTCAAGTATTCGATTTAGTTCAGATACATCTATAATCCAACACCAGTCCTTGCGATTATTTTTGCCCGGAATTGGCACGCTACGAAATGACAGATACTCACCAGTTTCTTTTTTGTTAAACAGAACAGGAAGTGAAGTGTCTTCCTGCCGAATCAAATTGATTGTCTGAAACGGCTTTCTTCCACGGTACCCAAGTACAATTTATATAAATAGAAAACATAGTCGTGGGTCAGTCGACAAACATTTTACTCAACACATAGTCATCGTAAAGTTCGTCAAAATTAGAAGGGTGATTAACCCCAATTCCATATTTAGCTCCAATCTCATATATTTTTTGCCCAACAGTTTCACCTTCAAAAAGAACATATTGTTCCTCAATTTGTCTTTTTCAGTTCCAGGATCTATTCCTTCAATAAGTGCAAAAGCACAACTGATATCCCCATAGGAATTTTATCATCCCACACTCCGATTTTATCAAAGCACTTATCAAATAAAAGAAAGAAATTTCGACAAAATCTCATGTAATACTGGTGAAACAGTTTCGATTTCAGAAAGATATTGACGACGATCATCGATAGCCATTCGCGTAATATCATATAGGGCTCGCTCTTTTTTGTATTCGATTTGCTTAAAATCGTCTTCAATAATTACAACGAACTTGCAGTCGATAGATGAAAGTAGTTCTTTATAGCCCATTACAATTCCTCCGAGGTATTGGATACAAGCAAAAAATTTATATCTGTTTCCGTATTCATTACGCTCGTCAAGTAACTCAATTTCTCCACCGAAAGATTCCAGTAGCTTTCGAACAATATACAATCCCATACCACGACCTTCAGACAGTGGCTTACCAGACTGCAATGGTTCAAACAAGATATCTTCCATACTCTTAGAAACTCCAGTGCCAGTATCATACACGACGATGCCATCAACGCCATATTCTTCAATCATAATGGCATCTGGCCCAGAGTGTGCGTACGAGCGATCACTTTGTGCTCGTTTGCGACGTATATCAATCCAATATAGGGAGTTATTGATTAAATTATAAAAGACATGCAATAAAACCCCCCTTTGGAACAAACCATGTTAAATCATCAGCGTTGCATATAATCTCTATTTTCTCCTTTTTTTACTGTTGTCAAAAGGTTTTTCCTGATACTCATTATCACACCTTTGATATTTTCGTGGATAAACTCATCATAAGTGCCTTTTTTTTTTTGATAAAAGTAGTTTCAAGAAAGGAATAGAGGTTTCCAATTTGATCTAATTTCCCTGAGATATTACTATAGCTATTTTTTATAGGGACGACATGATCATTATAAGTCCTTACACTACTGCTCTGAACAAAGTAGTCCTTCAAAAAGTCAAAATGCTTACTTGCGTCCGGCGTAATGCCCGTTTTACTCAATGAGTGAAGTTCGTGAGTGATTGTTTCAGTAATGAGTCCGTTTGCCATAAGTTTATAGTTGTTGTAAGACTCTATTTCAATAGCTTTCAATTGCGCATCAGCTTCAGAAAAGAAGAACAGCGGTAGACTCTTGAACAGAAGAATCCGCTTTGATATCAGCATCAAGCTTTTTGAATGTGTCAGTAAGAAATGCGTAGCTTCGTTGGGGCAATGCCACTTTGTCGGTTCCACTTATTTGCGTCCCGCGCCCTAAGTGCTCAGATACATCGGCCAATGCCTTTTGCATACGCTTATTACGCTTCATCATCTCGCGAAGTGCGGCATCATTTTTCTTAACACGTTTCGAGAGATTTTCCTCTAACAATCCTTCCTCTGCCAGAAGTGTTTTCATTAAATCATTGGCTTTCCGATTGAGGATATAGAAAAGATAATTGAATACAACATTTATAAGGAGTTTGAATGCTTCAGATGTCTCATTCTCACTAATATCTAATCGAGAACTGATTTCTTGAATATGCTTCTGTCCTGCATCAGACAAAGCAACATATCCAACAGTATTGCCAAGGTCAAATCGATACCACTGCTGACCTTTTGTCCTGAACTGTTGAAGCTTGATCCAATCGCTCTCTTTATTTCCCAAAAAGCCAATACGGAATATGTTTCGATATAACTTAATCCCGTTATAGTCTTCCAGAAAATATTTGAGATCTTTTAATGAATATCGCTTGGTTGTTTGTTTTAAAGTGTACGCTGCATCAATAATGATTTTGTCGCCAATTGCAGCCCCCTGTTTAAAACTGTAAATCGAACCTGTGATGGGCATTATTTTTAAAAGCTCATCAATTGCGGATAGAGCTTTCTTTTCAATGAATGAATCGAAAAATTCTTTTTTCTGCTCATCCTCTGTAACAGCATAGAAATCGCTAAGAATACTTACAAATAAGTCCTTAAGTTCTTCCTTTTGTTGCGGTAGTTTTGAGCGTATTTTCGATTCTTATGGAATTGCGTTCCAACATATCTCTATAAAAAAGTCATGTGGCTTCTTTAAACGATTGAAAGCGTCTGCTTTTACTAAAGCTCGATGGACACGCTCAATAAACCATGGCTTTATATCTAAACCATAGCTTAATATGCCATTTTGTTTTTGACTCAAATCGAAAACTGTGGATTGATTCCGCCAAACTTAGGATGTCATATGGGAAAGTGATGTCGATTTCATAATCATCAAAATAAAACCTGAGCTGGGGTATAGGTAATGTTTCTTTCGAATTATCAAAGGGGGAAATCAAAAAATTGAGCGCAGACTTAAGCTCTCGGTTAATTTGAACCTGTACGTTTGAGTTGTCCAAGGACAACTGCTCGAATTGCATTGCATTATCGATGTAGTCCTCTAAATTTACATTGAAAAATGATCAAGCGAGTATGATGAGGAGTTGCAGGGCCTTCAAAGTTGGGAACCTCTTCCACACCATTAATCACATCATTCCAATCGATAAAAACATACGAAGTTTGACTTTCCTCCACAGAGGAAGTCTCTACAAGCAATGCCGTCCCAAGTCTCTGTGTAGCCAGCCTACCGATACCTTTTTCACCAAGTGTTCCTTCTTCGTTGGTTTTAATATCTGTAGCAATTTTCAAAAAGCCATCATCCAGGGCGGCATTAGTCATACCGCGTCCATCATCTTCGACAATCAACATCGGTAAGTCAAGATACTGCTTAGGGATAGCCGCTCGAACATAATTAGGGAGCGACTCATAATGTGAATAGTTGTTGTACAAGCGCAAGTTGATATGTTTTGCCTTGGCATCAATAGAGTTTTTTACTAATTCAATTACAGCAACCTCAGGTGATGTTATCAAATCTGCCCAAATGCTTTATGACACGTGGATCGATCACAATTTTTTCATGGCCCATCCTCCCGTATGGTTTCTAATGTATCCTTTAGTGTTTTTGCAATTGCTACAGCCATTAAATACGGAACACCATTACCTATCATTTTAAATTTCTTTGATAAGCAAAGCGTTGGGAGCACAAGAAATTTTTTGGGTAAAGATTGAATTGCCATTGCCTCCGCAACAGAAATACGGCGCTCTTTGTAAGGGTGAAGGTGTACTTCATTGTGCCCGTACGCTGCAGTCGGAGAGTATCTCCATCGATGCAGCCGTTTAAATGACTTGCCGCTTGTGTCGCCTTCTGCAATAGTTGCAATTTTTTCTCGGCCCTTTTTCACTTGGAATATATCTTTACCATTCGGATGATCTTCGACATCATTTTTATTGAACCAATACTCAACAGTAAGCCTTTTGGGAATTCTCTCAAATGAGAACTCATAAGGACTATCTACTGCAAATTCTCGTTGTTTGGGCCAATCCCTCCTCAATATATCCGCTGTTTCGAAGAGGGCGTATTTGTCCCATGCAAATGACAATGCATCAGGCGGATTCTGATATATTCCCTTTTGAATGCCCACCATAAACACACGCTCTCTAAATTGTGGGACTCCATATGCAAGAGCGTTAAGGACTTTTTCATCTATAATATAGCCATTGGCCTGAACTTTCATCATCATTTCGTTATAGAATGCTCGATGCTTTTCTGTTTTTACCAGTCCTTTAACATTTTCGAAAAGGAAGAAATCTGGACGGCAACGGCAGATAATATCAAAATATACCTTAGTTAATCGACCATTTTCGCCAACAACACCAGCATTTTTCCCCGCAACCGAAAAGTCTGGGCAAGGAGGACCGCCAATGAAACCGACCAAATTTCCTTTTTCTCTTTCTTTTGCAACAAGGTTGATAAGTTTCCTTTTCCCGCGCTTTTTTGCATAGCGTTCCGCACTATCATTGTGATATCCATATAGCGGAACCAGATGAGTCATTTGTGTTCGTGCATACTGATATGAGGCCATGAAAAGGTCATCATATTCATTAACGAATACAATATTATAACCGCTTTTTTCGAACGCTAAATCTAAGATTCCTATCCCAGCAAAGAAAGAGAAAATAGAGATTTTCTTTTGCATAATGATTACAGTCCTTTTCTCTTTTCAAACTCATCAGAGCACAATGCCTCCATATCATCTTTATCGATAGCCTCTTTGTTTTCGCTTTCAAAATATTGTTTTAAGATTCGTTCCAGCGCCATCGTCATCGTCTGCCCCTTTTCATCCGCATAGGCTTTCAGCCGCTCACAGAGGGTTCTATCGATGTAGCAGTTGATATGTTGCCCGTCTTTCTTTGCTCTCGGCATTGTTATCCCTCCTGACCGTTCCGAAGTTCCCGATACAGTTCTTTTGCCAGGGCAACCATGACGGCCTTGTACTTAGCGGTGTCTTCGAACAATTTTGTATAGGTTTCTGTACTCTCAATGTAGGACGCCTGGGCGGTCTGGTCGAAGATCTTGGGGAAAACATTCTTCTCGAAGATTTGCTGACCATCTACTTTTGCCGCTTTTCGGAGTTTCTTATCCGCCAGAAGTTTTTCCCGCAAAGTTCCAATCAAGACTCTGTCTGCTTCAGTAAAATCGCCTTTATAGGTCTCATTGATCTTCTCAATGACCTCCTCCAGCGGGTCCCTTTTCGTGTTCATATTGACGCCCTTCTTTGTCTTTGCAGGCTCCAGGGCCGTCGGCTTTTCTTCCAGAGTGATCGCTCCCTCAAAGGTCTTTTCCAGACGGTAGTATTCCAGCTTCACCCGGTTCTCCAGGTCCCAGGGAGTAGAAGGTTCCGCAGGGATCAGTTTGGAGAGATAGGAGCAGAAGAGATACTCCTTATGGAGGTCCTTATCAACCATCCGCACGATCTGAGAAATGTAGTTATACCATTTCACAAAGGCCCGGATTAGACGGCGGAACTGGTAGCGGTCATCCTTGCTGAGTTGATTGTAGGCCTTGGCAACAGGAAGCAGGGCATTGGAAATCTTCGCCTGCACCGAGCCAACCTTTTTTTCGCGTCTGGAGAAAAATAGATTTTAGTAACGGTTTCTATGTCGCTGTCATTATACAGTTTGAACTCCCGGAGCTGCTTCTGAGTCTTGTAGATCAGATCAACATTGATCTCCTCGGAGAGGCTGGTCTCCTGGTAGTAGGGCTGGAAGGCCTCCAGGATTTCTTCCTTGGTATTTACAAAGTCCAGAATGTAGGTATCTTCTTTACCGGGATAAGTACGGTTCAGACGGCTCAAAGTCTGGACGGCCTTCACATCTCGCAGTTTCTTGTCTACAAACATGGTGTGCAGCAGTGGCTCGTCGAAGCCGGTCTGGTACTTCTCCGCCACGATCAACACATCACCCTCGTCGTGGAATACCTGCTTGGTCTGAGCCTCGCTGACCCGGTTTCCGGCCCTATCCTGGTTCATGCCGCTTTCGGTATACTCTGGACCATCTGCCTCGTCCGGGTCCTTGATACTTCCAGAGAAAGCAATCAGGATCTCGATGTCATCATAGTGATTTGCCTCCAAGTAAGCCTTAATCTCATGGTAATAGCGAACCGCCGCAAGTCGGGAGGCAGTGACAACCATCATCTTCCCCTTCCCGCCAATCTTGTGCTTTGTTACGTCCCGGAAGGTCTCCACGATAATGGCTGCCTTCTGCTGTAAGTTATGAGGATGCAGTTCCTCAAAGCGCCGGATGGTTTTGATGGCTTTTTGTGGTAGGCACTTCCGGGTTGTCCGGGGTGTTCTTGGCAATCTGGAAGCAGGTTTTGTAGGTGGTGTAGTTCTCCAGCACATTCAGAATAAAACCTTCCTCAATAGCCTGCCGCATGGAGTAAATGTGGAAGGGGTGGAAGGAGCCGTCCGCATATTCCTCACCAAACATCTCCAGCGTCTTATTCTTTGGCGTGGCAGTAAAGGCGAAGAAGCTCAGGTTTTTGTGCTTGCCGTGGGTGATCATCTCCCGCACAAGCCCATCCTCGGCATCTTCCAGTTCATCCTCCGCTTTGCCCTCCAGCTCCGCATACTCCTTGAGGGCATCATGGGTATCCGCCAGGGCCATTTTCAGCTTCATGGCGCTCTGTCCGGTCTGGCTGCTATGGGCCTCGTCCACAATGATGGCAAAGGCCTTGCCGGTGGTGTCGTCCACCTGCTCATAGATAACCGGGAACTTTTGTAGCGTGGTGACAATGATTCGCTTGCCGTCGTTCAGCGCATCCCGCAGGTCTTTGGAGGACTTCTTTTCACCGATGGTGACCACGGAACCCAGGGTGTGGTCAAAGCCGGAGATAGTCTCTTGGAGCTGGGCATCCAGCACCGTGCGGTCGGTCACGATAACCACGGAGTTGAAAATGGGTTTGTTGTTGTCATCGTGCAGGCTGGCGAGCCGGTAGGCGGTCCAGGCGATGGAGTTGGACTTCCCCGGAACCGGCGCTGTGCTGCACCAGATAATTTTTGCCGGGGCCATTAGTTCTGACATCCTGGATTAGCTGCCTCACCACATCCATCTGGTGATACCGGGGGAAGATGACGGACTTCTTGGTGATCTCCTTCTGGGTACCGTCCTTCTGTGGCACCTTCTCCTTTTTTACCTGGAGATTGATGAACTTCTGGATGATGTCCAGCAGGCTGTCCTTCTGCAGAACGTCTTTCCAGAGGTAGGAGGTCACATAATCCCCCATCCGAAGATGGCGGATTACCTGCACCACCGTCCTTGCCGGGGCCATTGCTGCCCTGGTCGAAAGGGAGAAAAATAGGTCTTGGCCCCGTCCAGTTTGGTGGTCATCACCGCCTCGTAGAGATCCACAGCAAAGAACACCAGGATGCGGTGGTTCAGCCGGAACGCCGGTTCCTTGGGGTCACGGTCAAACATCCACTGCCGCTTGGCGTTGTCCACGC
>VOFI01002859.1_pt1 | contig 26405 bp, 43 predicted proteins | sample 5384131 | NCBI WGS metagenome assembly VOFI01 (sample SAMN12384728, study PRJNA508395) | human gut metagenome | isolation source: healthy gut H | host: Homo sapiens | reverse complement strand
ATGGACGCATCCGTTATATTGACAGTGACAATGAAAGGGCTAAGGGGCAACAAAAGGTGCTCAGGGATTGATTTCCTAGGGTGACAGAAATCAAATACAGCGAGTATCCCAATCTAATCAAAAGAAATGATGCCGTTGTGCGAAACCTTTGGATTTGGGAGACATCGTTGGTCTGGCGCCGATTCTAACCAGCAGCTTTACTGTGGAGTCCATCAATGTTCCTGATTTGGAATATGAAGCTCCCTGGGAAGGAACTGCGGAAGATGGCGTCTGGTATTACATTTATGATGTGGGAATTGCGGCGGAACGGATCAGCAGCTTTATTTATGAGGAGGATTCTCCTATTGGAGTGAGTACGGCGATACTTCTGTCAGCCGAACATCTAGCGGCAGTTAAGAATAATGTTTGTCAGGTTTCAGCGGCAGAAGAAGAAAGGCAAAATTGTAACGGAAAAGTGAAGAATATTGGGAGGCTGAAATGAGTCAAAAAGAAAAACGTGCGTCACATGGCAGGCCGTCCCAGGCCCAGGGGCGGTCCAGGCGGGAACCGCTGCACGATAATTATTACTATGAGGAACCTCCGCGCAGAGGCCGCGACCGCTTCGATATGGAAGAGTTTTGAAGATATTTCCAGCACTTCGTCCAGCAGCAGGCGGCATAATCCGCCGTCCCAACGGACCGGGAAAAGAAAAAAAGGAAGACGAACCGGACTGGCGGTGTTTTGTGTTTTTCTGGTATTGGTTGGTTTTTGGTGCGTGGTACATATTCGGTTATCTTTTGAACGGCTTGACTATCAAGGGAATTGACAAGGATAAACTGGGAATTTCGGAGATGTCCTCTCCGACGGCAGCATTAAAATATAGCGCTGTTTGGTTTGGATGCCCGCGAAAATACAGATGAGGGCCGTTCCGATGCGCTGATGATTCTTACGGTGGACAACAAACATAAAAAACTGAAGCTCACCTCCATTCTGCGAGATTCCGAGGTTTCTATTGAAGGATATGGGCAGGATAAGATTACCCATGCCTATGCGTATGGAGGCGCGGAACTCGCAATCAGGACCATCAATCAAATTTTCATCTGGATATCGAAGATTATGTAACTGTCAACTTTTCAAATGGCAGAGATCGTAGACGCATTCGGCGGCACCCGGGTGAATATCAGTTATGATGAGGCCATGGAGATCAATAAGAACCTGGATATGTTGGCACAGGAATCCGCAGACGCCAATATCCAGGAAAGTGATTTTTATCTATGACGGGGGATGTTCTCCTCAACGGCAAATCAAGCCGTAGCCTATGCAAGGATCCGGTATCTGGATGGAGATGATGTGAGGGCCTTTCGCGGCAGCAGAATGTGTTGAAGGGATTAATCACCCAATTGAAGCAGCTCAATAAGCTGCAGTATCCGGAACTGATCCGTAAGGTGGTGCCTATGTGTGAAACCTCTTTGGATTTTGGGGATATCATGGGGCTTGCTCCCGTCATGCTCAGTGATTTTACCACGGAAACCCTTTCCATCCCCAGCGGCGAAGAAGCCCCTGAGGATGGATATACCGATGAGGGCGCTTGGGTCTATGTGTATGATCTTGAGGCAGCCTCTCAGCATATCCCAGCCGTTTCCTCTATGAGGGAGGATTCCCCATATTATAGACAGCCAGAGGGATTCCATTGGAGAAGAATAAGAAAGCAAGGAAGTGCGTTGGTTTATGAAGGACCCCGTATTAGTAATTATGGCGGCAGGTATGGGAAGCCGTTATGGCGGCCTGAAACAAATTGATCCTGTTGGATTACATGGGGAGAAGATCATTGATTTTTCCCTCTATGATGCCAGACTGGCTGGGTTTCGCAAAGCGGTCTTTATTATCAAGGAGGAACTTCTTTTTGAGTTCCAGGAACATGTGTTCCGGCAGGCAGAAAAATATATGGATAATTGAGTATGTTTTTCAGAAAAGGGAAGATATTCCTGAAGGGTTTTCTGTGCCGGAAGGGCGGGAAAAGCCCTGGGGCACGGGACATGCGGCTCTTTGTGCCGCACGCAGCATCGATGCGCCATATGCGGTGATCAATGCCGATGATTTTTATGGACGAGGCGTTTCAGAAAATTATCAATTCCTCAGCAATGTTGGTAACGAAGAGAAAATGAGCTTCGCAATGGTAGGCTATTCTCTCAAAAAATACAGTCACGGAAAACGGCTATGTCTCCCGCGGTGTTTGTAAAACAGCGCAGGGGGATGCTGAAGGGGATTGATGAACGCACCCAAATCGAAAAGAGAGAAAATCGGGAATTGCCTACACGGAGGACAGCGGTGAAACCTGGATACAGCTTCCCCGAGGATACGGTGGTTTCCATGAATTTTTGGGGATTTACTCCCCCGTTTACAAAGGAATTAGAGCGGGATTTCGTTCGTTTTTTCGAGAGGATGTTCCCCAAAATCCATTGAAAGCAGAGTTCTTTCTTCCTTTTTGTAGTGAACGATTTGCTTCGTGATGGCAGGGCGGAGGTAACGGTGCTTTCTTCAGCCGACAAATGGTACGGTGTAACCTATCAGGAAGATAAGGACACCGTTGTAGAGGCAATCCGTGCAATGACGGAGCGTGGAGAATATCCTCGCCGTTGTGCCTTAACCGGAACGGTCTGATTTTTTCAGAAATGATTTTTACCAGGCTGCATAATAGGGGATAGAACGGACAAAATAGATAGTAAGCAGCACGGTAAGCGTTTGCGTGCCTGAATCGAGAGATACCGTCCAACAGGACTGGAGCCCGCAAGGCCTTCCAAAAAGTATCTGTTCGAATTGGGCTCCAGTGTTGCTCGCCCTTTGGCAGCTTCGGTCTTTTGACCTGGTTTATGCCAAAGGGCCAATTTTTTATCAGGCTTTTTAGAAAAGTTACTATGCATGATAGGCTTTTTTCATGCTTTCCTGACTTTTTCTACAGTGTGGCATTGTCAGTGTTCAGATTGCGAAACAATACTTTCTGGTTTTCTAGGAAAGAAACGTTTTTTAAAGCTGTCGGTTTGATTTTATTTGCCTATTATGTTAATATGAATAACATATTGGCCGCTATGGCGGAACTGGCAGACGCAAGGGACTTAAAATCCCTCGGTGGCAACACCGTACCGGTTCGACCCCCGGTTAAAGCGGCAGATCTGCGGTGGTGTAAATTACGCACCGCAGCTCTTTTTTTTTGAAGCTTTTTGCCCGGGATCCTGGCAGAAGCTTTTACCGGGGTTATGAATCGAAAAAGGCCGGAACCAATCATTTAGTTTTGCTCTTTTCTTGTTCTGTAAGTACTACGTGAGAGTGCATTTTAAAGAGATACTCTGGGGAGATTGAAAATTTTTTGAGGTTTAAAATAATTCTGTTGCCAGCCAGCCCGTGCTTTCTGACAATGAAATATTGAATGGCACGGAAAAAAATAGGCAAAAAATTCGTTGCAGGCGTTTACTTTTACCGTCAGGATATAGTATACTTAAACTGATTGGGGGACACCCAGAAATCTATTTGTATCGAAGGAGTTATCGCTTATGTATTATCTTGGTATCGACCTTGGCGGCACTAACATTGCTGTTGGCGTCGTCGATGAGAACAACAAGATCATTGCCCGTGCGTCCACAAAGACAAAGATTGAGACGGCGGACCAGGTGGCAGACGGCATGGCCGAAACGGCCTATGCTGCTTTGAAAAACGCAAATCTTACCCTGGATGATGTGCCGTGGGTCGGTATCGGTTCTCCTGGAGCAGCCAACCGCGAGACCGGAGTGATTGAATTTGCAAATAACTTGCCCTTCAAAAACACGCCTCTTCAAAAGATGCTTTCAGATCGTATGGAAGGAAAGAAAGTCCTGTTGGAGAATGACGCCAATGCCGCCGCTTATGGGGAATACATGGCAGGCGCTTTGAAGGGGGCGGACAATGCAATTGCCATCACGTTGGGCACGGGCCTGGGTGGCGGAATCATCATCAATCATAAGATCTATTCCGGCAGTAATTTCTCCGGAGGCGAGTTGGGACATACGGTTATTGTAGTGGACGGCCGTCCCTGCACCTGCGGACGCAGCGGCTGCTGGGAAACCTATGCTTCCGCCACAGGGCTTATCAAGACTACAAAGCTTCATATGGAGAAAGCCCCGAAGGATTCCCCGTTGTGGCAGCTGGTTGGAGGGGGATATCAACCGTGTCAGCGGACGCACCGCGTTTGACGCCATGCGTCAGGGCGACCCCTGTCGGCAAAGAAATTGTGGATGAGTACATCAAATATCTGAGCGTAGGCATTGTGGATATGATTAACATCTTCCAGCCAGATATTTTCTGCATCGGCGGTGGTATCTGCAATGAGGAGAAACCCTGCTTGCCGGTTCGCGAGTTTGTTGAGAAAGAACAGTATGCGATGAACTCTTCGAAGAAGACGGTGATCTGCCGTGCTGAGCTGGGTAATGACGCCGGCATCATCGGCGCTGCGCTTCTTGGAAAGCAGGAGGAGTAATACGATGTCCATTGAGAAAAAAAAAGTTTTGGAACTCTTTCCGACGGCAGGGAAGTGACACTCTATACGCTGGAAAACAAAAACGGGCTGACTTTTGGAAACCATCCCCTATGGCTGCCGGATTGTCAGGCTGCTGACCAAGGACCGCAACGGCGTGAAGGGTGACGTGGTTTTGGGTCACAATACTTTGGAAGAGTATTTAGGTGGCAATTTCCAGGGAACTTTTGTCGGCCGTTATGCCAATCGTATTGGAAAAGCGACATTCACACTCAACGGGAAGTCTTATCAGCTTGCTAAAAATGATGGAGAGAATACGCTGCATGGCGGTCCCGGCGGTTACCACCAGGTGCTTTGGAATGTGGATCAGGTGCAGGATGGGGACGAGCCCTCTATTGTTTTTTCTCTTATGTGAGCCCAGATGGTGACGAAGGGTATCCGGGAAAGCTTGAAATGACCGTTACTTATACCCCCTGACGGCGGACGATGGCCTTTGCTATGGAATACCGGGCGGTTTCCGATCCGGGGAGACGCCCTTCAACCCCACCAATCATTCCTTCTTTAATCTTTCCGGCGATCCGCAGAAGGATGTACTGGATACCTCTCTGACCATTCACGCATCGCATGTGACTGAGGTGACGGATGACCTGATTCCCACGGGAAAGCTACTCCCGGTTGCAGGCGGACCTTTGGATTTTACTTCGGGTAAAAAATTGGGCGCCGATATGTTTTCAGAGGATCATTTGATTGCGCTGTGCGGCGGCTTTGACCACAATTTTTGTGTGGATGGCACGGGCTTCCGCAAGTTTGCCAGCTTGGGAACCGGAGAGCGGACGCGTAATGGAAGTGTTTTCCGATCTCCCCCGGCGTGCAGCTCTATTACGTTTAACCGTGCAGGCGGTCTGATGGGGAAAGACGGAAATCCGATGCGGCCGCATACTTCGTTCTGTCTGGAAACACAATTTATCCTGACTCGGTCAATCATAAGGAATTTCCTTTCGCATTTTTAAAGCCTGGGGAGCAGTTTGTCTCAAAGACAGTGTATCGTTTCTCAGCAAAATAAGGTTTCGTGGGGGACTGCCCTATGCAGTCCCCCATGTTAATTCCATAGTGAGGGACTGCGGGTTCTCACGGTCTGTAAGAAAGCGAAGGAGGAAAGAGAACATCAGAATTCCTCCTTTGCATTTGTTCTAAAACCGAATGGCTAGTCCGTCATCAGACTGATTTGGAATGTGCTGTTTGATAAGCTGGGGGACTGCCCTGTGCGGTCCCTTTTTTCATAGAGAAATAAGAGAAGGATCTGGCGTGAAAAAGGAAAATCCTGTGGTGCAGTGGTCTATCGTGAGACCGGAGAACAGATAGAAATTTTGCTGATACGGCATAAAACGGCGGGCATGGGCGTTTCCGAAAGGACATGTAGAAAAAAAGGAAACAGAGGAAGATACGGCTTTACGGGAAATTCGAGAGGAAACCGGGCTGGAAGTTTTGCTGGATACAGGTTTTTCGCAGGGCGGTTACTTATTTGCCGAAGCCCAATGTGAAGAAGGATGTAGTCTATTTTGCGGCACGCTCAGTCAGGTGCCCTGAAGCCCAGCCTGAAGAAGTGATGGATATCGTATGGGCTTCTCCAGATAAGGCCCTTCAGCTGGTCACTTACCAAAAACGATGTGGAAACGCTGGAAGCGTTTTTTTGGATTACGAGAAAACTAGTTTGATCCAAGAAAATTCAACAAAAAGTCCTTGCTGCAGACACTCTGCAGAAGGACTTTTTGTTGAAGATTATGACCGGCTGAATTCAGAGAGCAGCAAGCCCTCATTGTGCTCCAATGCCCAGTTGATACTCCATTGGTTAAAAGAGCAAAAGATATCTGCCTTCGTATCCTGTACCTTTTTGGTATCGGAAGTCAAATTGAGTTTTTTAACTCTATTTCCTCGTTGTCGATCCAGCGGATGAACTGGAAAGGAAGAGTCTGCATATAAATATCCACGTTATATTCGTTTTCCATGCGGTACTGGAATACGTCAAACTGCAGGGAATCCCCACTACGCCTACGATAATTTCTCCATGCCGGAGTCGATCTCCGGAAAATCTGAATTGCTCCTTCCTGAGCGATCTGTGTAGCGCCTTTGACGAATTGTTTTCGCTTCCATGGTGTCCTTTGGCGTACCAGACTGAAATCAGTTCCGGGGCAAAGGTAATGCCCTCAAACGGATCTTTTTTCCGGAGAACATAGTGTCGCCTATTGAAAAGACTCCCGGGTCAAATACACCGATGATATCTCCGGCATAGGCCTCTTCAATGATTTCACGACTTTGAGCCATCAGCTGCTGGGGCTGGGAGAGCTTTCATTTTGCGTCCGCCCTGCACATGCTCCACTTCCATGCCCTTTTCTTGCCGCTGCAGATTCGGAGGAAAGCAATTCTGTCCCGGATGGGCTTTTGTTTCATATTGGCTTGAATTTGAACACAAAAGCGGAAAAGGCATCATCCTGGGGATCCACTACGCCATGAGAAGTTTCGGGATAAAGGGGGGGAGTGGTAAGCTTCAGGAAACTTTCCAGAAACGGTTCCACACCGAAATTTGTCAGTGCTGAGCCGAAAGAAAGACCGGGGAGAGCTTGCCGTGACGTACTTTTTCCAAATCAAACTCATAACCAGCCCCGTCAAGAAGTTCAACATCATCGGCGAGCGTCGTGTATAGGGAATCGCCTATGGCTTGCTTAAGAGCGGCATCCTCCACGGAGAAAATCCTGTTCTTTTTACCTCTTTCCGTCCCGCGTTTTCCCGCTTCCGGTTCAAACATCAGCACCTCGCCTTTTCCCGATATACGCCTTTAAAATCCACCCCGAACCGATAGGCCAATTCATGGGATAAGTGCCAATACCAAGTTCTTTTTCGATATCGTCTAACAGATCGTAAGGGCTTAGAGAATCCCCGGTCCATTTTATTGATAAAGGTGAAAAATTGGAATATCCCGCATCACGCAATACTTTGAAAAGCTTTTTGTCTGAGCCTCCACACCCTTGGAAGCATCAATAACCATTACAGCGGAGTCGGCGGCCATCAAAGTGCGGTAGGTATCCTCAGAGAAATCCTGATGTCCGGGGGTGTCCAAATATTGATGCAGTAGCCGTCGTATTGAAACTGCATCACAGAGGAGGTCACAGAAATACCTCGCTGCTTTTTTCAATTTCCATCCAGTCCGAAACGGCATGGCGGGAATTTCGCTTTCGCTTTAACCATTCCGGCCAGGTGATAGCACCGCCGTAGAGCAGAAATTTTCGGTCAGTGTTGTCTTACCGGCATCCGGGTGCGAAATGATCGCAAAGAGTCCGCCGGCGTTCAATTTCTTTTTTGGTATCAGGCAATGGTAGCCTTCCTTTCTAAAAATCAATTTATAGTTGAACTCAAAATGACATCGTCCGGGTTACATGGGACTCTTCCTTTCTTTGGGGAGACCAGCAGTTGTAAGCAAAGCAGGGTAAGTTTGATAGGAAAGATGGGTCATTAAAAAACCAATTTTGCGGTTTGCCCTCTGTCCATGTCCCTACCGTGCTTATCCCCCATAAGAGGCAATAAATTATAGCATATGGCCTGGAGAAATTCAAGAATCTCAGCCAGGCTTTGACAGATTTCTAAAAGCCTTTCATGATAGGTTGGATGACATAGAAAAATGAAAAAGGATGTGTATTGTAGTGAAGCAAACAGGAGGCAAACGGCGCCGCTGGAGAAAAAGCTTGGTATGTGACAGTTTTAACCTTGGTTTTCCTGGTTCTCCTGTCAAAGCAATGTACAGGCTGTTGAGCTGGGGGACTGTACAGTGCAGCAGAGAAGCAAAAAAGTGGACAGTAAAGAACGACGCTATCATATGGAACTGAAGGTTTGGACAGAAATGTCTGACTACAAAAGCCATCAGCCACAGGATATTATCCTTCTTCTGGAAAACTCCTATTCCATGTCCTGTCTGGCCCAAGCGCCGGATGAAGACGATACAGTTTACCAGAAAGGAATCCCAACCCTCCATAAGATATCCGCCTCTCAGACTTTGTATACCGAGGTGGAAGGGAGAATATTTCGCCTGTGGGTTCTTAATGGAAACCAATGGCAGCTTCTCACTGGTAAGGCAAATGATGGAACGGTTTATGGAGAAGTGGTTGGAACCAGAGATCCCTTGCAAGGCGATATATTTACCCAGGATGTATTTGAAAAAGTCAGAGTGTCCTACCAGGATGGAGCAGGCTAAAAGAAGCGGCGAAACAGTTGATTCGTCAGACAGCGGAGTTTCTGCCTGGATCCAGGATAGGGCTGTTGTTTTTCGGGAAGTCTCTGTACTCAGCAAACAGCAGGGAACTCACAGAATCAGGCGTACAGTCCCTTTTGAAAGAAATAAGTGACTTTGGGAATGAATTTGGAGAAGGGTACTGTTACGCGGAGGCTCTTCCAAGGTACAGGAGATGATAGAGGAACTTCAGAACTGGGCAGAATCCTGCAGTCTGATTACAATCACTGCTGGAGAGGCAGGATCTGAAAAGAAGGAAGATCCTTCAGGAGTTACAGCGGCGGCAGCATCTATGCAAGTTCTGAGAGAACAGGGAGTAAAGAGTCATGTTTCTTTTGATGGGCAGCGGCAAGAGCGCCGAAAGCGATTGGTCAGCCCTGTGTTCGGCGCCGTTGGAAAACCATTACCGGGAGTGCTTTCAGGGCAGCTTTTGGAAGAGATGGATCGTCTGTTTCCTGTCATATTGCAGACAGTACGACGGTCAGCGTAGTACAGGCGCTGGATCCCCGGTTTCAGCTGACAGAAAAGAATATGCCCGCCTGAGTCAGGAAGAAGTGTCCGTTATAGAAAAAGAGAACGGAGAAACCCTGATTGCCTGGGAGGCAGAACTTCCTTACAACAGTGAAAACTTGGAAAACAGAGCTGGAGTTTGAAGCAAAGAAAGATTTTCCCGGAGGCAACGATGGGGATGGATGGAGAAGAAAGCGGGATATATTGGGGAGAAAAACAAATTTCAAAATGTCCGGACATGGAAATAAACGTACCAATAAGAATCTCCCTGAAAGATATTGAGGACGATATCTTTCTAGGGAGAAAAAGTAAAAACTACTCTGTTAAGACAAAATGTGGAAGAGAAGTTATTGGGGAATCTGATACCAAATTGGTATGGGAAAGGGGAGACTGGAACGCTTTCTTATTCCTGGAAGAGAACGGATGGCAGTACGGTTGGTTCTCTCAAACAACTGGCTGAAATTCGTCCTGTCCGAGACCAGGAATTCTTGTTTGCAGTAACCTATACCCCCAAAAAGCCAGGGAAACAATGCTGTCGGAGTTCCGGTACAGCAGACTTATAGCACGGGTAATTACACGGTTCACGTTGTTTCAGGTACAGTTTCGCTGGAAGTGCTGACGGACAGGCTTTCAGAAGAAGCGGAATGCCTGTGTTTTCTCTGGAAAAGGATGATACTACGTTTTATCGTACAGCCCGTTTGAGCAGTCAAGAAAAGGAGGAATCCACGCTTTTCGTGGATTTTGCAGGATTGCCCTATGGAAAATACAGGTTGAAACAGATCAATCCCTTCTACAACAAAATCGATCAGAATGCTGGCTGGGGATTTGCTCGAAAGACGACACACTGGATTTGGGGCGAAATGTGTGTGATATGGAAATTAAACTGACTGCGACGCCGTCTGAGGCAGGTGAACTGAATTACAGTGTGGATACATATGGTGAAGTGTTTCGGGTGGAATCCGGGAGGTGAAGAGAAGATAACCCATAAATTGGTTTCTACTTGCATGACAATACCGACAATACTGACAGTATTGATTATAGGTGTGTTTTCAACACCCTATCTTTTTGGTTTTCGGGTTTTGCCGTTGTCAGCGGGAGTATGGAGCCTGTATACCACGTTGGGGCTCTGATTTTTACAGAGCAGGTGACGCCGGAGGAAATCCATACTGGAGACTGTATCACCTATACCTATGGCTCCAATACGGTTACGCACCGTGTGATACGTGTCGACAGGAAGCATGGGGATTTTATAACCCAGGGGGGATGCCAACAGTACAGTTGACGATCCGGTTTCCTTCAGCAGACTGGTTGGTAAAACCATGGATTTTTCCATTCCTCTGCTGGGATATTATCTTGTCATATGGCTGAAACGGACAAATGATAAGCTAATTTTTTCTTAGCTATGGTTGTAATCCTGTTGATTATAGTCAATGGGGTGTTATTTCATAAAAAAGGAGAATCACAAAGAATAAAATGGCTGCTTCTGTCTTATTCCGCCGGTACGAAATTGATTTGATATGTGGAAAGGTGATGAGAAAAGATATGAATTCAAAAATCAGGCTGCTTCTTTGCGTACTGCTTGCAGCGCTGCTTGTCTCACTGACCGGGCTGACGTTCTCTTCTGTACAGGAAAATTCTCTGTATGAAGCCGGCAAATGGAAGCGTCAATAAGATGTAAGAAGATGGACGGAGATTCAGGGATTCCGGTCTTGGAGGCAAATTCGGTTTTAAAGCGGGAAACCTGGATAGAAAATACGGGGGGAAATCCATGTTACATTCGGATAAAGGTTTGTATTCCACAGGCCGAAGGTGTTGACATCTTGGAACTTGGTACTTTGTCAATGATTTCTTTCTTCCCCTGGATTTTTCGGAAAATACCGGACGGAACAAAACAGGGGAATATTGGACAAAAGAGGGTGAATACCTATACTACAGAAACCGCAGCACGCAGAATATCCTAATGCCCCAAAAACGCCTCCGGTCTATTCGGCCATTCGGCTGAATCCGGATTTGACATCAGAATTTTTAGCGCAATGGACAGATTGGCGAAATTCCGATTTTCATACAGGCCATACAAACCGGCGTCTTTGAAACTGAAGATAGAGCTTGGGAAGCTTTTGATCACTTAGAGGGAAAAAACGACGCTTAAGCCTGGGCGGAAGCCGGATTTTGGCCTTATGAAAGCTCAGTGAGCCTGCACATCCGGTGAAAGGAAGAGGATGCATGTATCTTGCCTATATCGCGGTCTATGTTGTACTCGCAGTGGCGGGCTGTTGGTTGTTTGTCGTTGTCAAAAAGCGGATAGGCAAATAGGAATAGGGAACACTAGAGTTATGATTTGGTTGTAATCGAGGTGAGTAAGGATGCGGGAACAAAAGACACAGCAAGATCATAATTTTCCAAGCGCCCTGAGATTCCCATGGGATTAGGCATGGCATTGGCGCAGAATTTGAATGCTATGAACAGATTTGCCTCTTTGCCAGAGAGAAGCGGCGGGAGATTATCGCACATACCCATGAAATACAATCTAAAAAGAGATGCGGGCTTATGTGGATTCCCTGTTCTCTTAATACGTTGAAGAAGGAGCGGAACCACATAGTTCCGCTCCTTCTTCAACATGAATCCTCTATCTGAAAAAATGTGCGATCACAGCTATGGCAAAACCCAGCAGCGCACCACAGATTACCTCGATAACGCGGTGGCCCAGGGATTCATTCAGCCGGGGAATAAGCTCCTGCAGGGTTTGTTTCCCTTTCTCTTCATCGTCTTTTTCCAAATACTCCACAATCTGGTTGATGGCCTTGGCATGTAAGCCTGCCGCCCAACGCACGCCGGTGGCGTCATACATAACAATAAGGGCAAATACAAAAGATAAGGCAAAAATAGGAGAATTGAAACCATAGAGATAATAGGAGGTCAGCAAAACAGAACAGGTTACAGCAGAATGGGAACTGGGCATTCCTCCCGCGCCAGCCAGACGATGTCTGTCGAACTGCTTATGCTTAATGAAATCCAGAAGTGTTTTGATCAGCTGTGCGCTGATCCATGCAATTACACTTACATTGATAAGATCATTGGAGAGGAGAAAGGAAAAATCCATAGATGTTCCGCCTTACCGAAAAGAATATGTTCTTTATTAGATTCTAGCTGTTCTGCATTCCTGTGTCAACTAAAATCGATGAAGCTTTGGATATAAGGGTTATTCTTTCTGTTTTGGCGGTATACAATGCAAAAAACGGCAAAAAATTAATTCTCTCTCTTGCCAAATAGCCTATTTTATGGTATGATGATACTCGCTGTTTAAGTGAGTTTTGAGAAGATTTGGTTCAGGAAGGAATGGAATAAAATGAACGTTGTGGAGATCGTATTTGGAATTGTGTTGCTGCTGTTTGCCGTAGCCATCATCTTGGTAGTTCTGCTGCAAGAGGGAAGCCAGAAGAATGTGGGTGTCATCACCGGTGGTGCAGATACTTTCCTTTCGAAGAATAAGGCCCGTTCTGTAGATGCGTTTTTTTGGCCCGCTGGACCAAGTTCATTGCAGTTGGTTTTTTTGTCTTCGTCATCATTATGAACGCAATTATGTACTTCACTGGAAAGTAATCGGATAGAAAACCGTGTGCCTCGCGAAGTGCGAGGCATTTTTCTCTGTCTTGAAAAATTGGCTGGAATTCATCTTGCCCTTTGCAGAAAGGAAGTTGCTATGATTGCGATGATCGAAGAGGAAAAACAGAAACAGCGCCTTTGCAGGCTTGCGGCAAAACAGCGTTTGGCTGCAAAATAGCAGCGATTGCTTTGGCCTATGGTCTGGATAAAGAGTTTTGCTTGTTTTTTGGATGGATACGGAGACAGATGTAGTCTACTGTATGGTAGACGGTTTGATGATACTCTCCGGCACAGTGTTGAAGGAAAAAGAAAGCAGGGAATTTCTGCGGGCCGTTGGAGCACAGGCGGTTATGTGCGCAGTGCGGAATGCTGAAGCTCTCTCGCTTTCTGTCGGAAACTCTGGCGATGTTCTGAAGAAGGTCATCTCTTCAGAGGGGAAAGCAGCAGTTCTGAGTACGGAAGTCAATATTAGAGACATTTACGGTCTTTTTGGAAGAAACCGGAATGGCTGATGAATTTGAACCCTTCTATCTGGATCTCTCCCATAAGCTCAGGCATGAGGCGGCATTGGCAGCGACGGAATACCGAAACGGCGAGCTTTGCGGCTGCGCCCTGGTTTCGTCCATCGACGGCCATGCGGCAATTCTTTCCTCTGTGGCGGTAAAGGAAGCGTACCGGCGGCAGGGAATCGGCTCTGAACTTGTCAAAAGGGTGGAATCTTACTTTCCGGGAAAGGTCATTTATGCCCCTAAGGGAGAAGGATAAGAACAGGGAATTTTATCGCTCTCTGGACTATGCCAAGACGGATACCTGGGTATACGCAAAACTGCATTGATAGGATAAGCTGTTGGAGGTAGCAAGATGTTTCCCTATTTTAATATAGATACAAAACTGCTGGAGGCTTCAGAGAAAGCAGAGACCAGAGCGCAGCCTTATTTTCAGAAAAATCGAGGAATGCAGCGCTATAACCAGCAGAAAATGCTGGCGGCTTTTACACGGGCAGGCGTCAGCGAAAGTCATTTTGTAGGCAGTACAGGCTATGGCTACGGAGACCGTGGCCGGGACGTCTTAGATCAAGTGTATGCCCTATGCATTTGAAGCTGAAGACGCCCTGGTGCGCCACAACTTTGTCAGCGGCACCCATACCCTCACAGTTGCCTTATTCGGAATGCTCCGCCCCGGCGACAAAATGCTCTGTGTTACAGGAACTCCTTATGACACCATTCAGGGGAGTTATCGGCATGAGCGGAAGGGGAAGAGAGCGGTTCTTTAAAAAGAATTTGGAATTTCCTATGAGCAAATTGATCTGCTGCCCGATCGAACCCCTGATTATGAAGAGATGGAACGCCGCATTTCGCCGGAATTCCGTATGATATATATCCAGCGTTCGCGGGGTTATAGCCTGGCCGTCTCTCTTTGTGCGAGAGATTGAACGGATCGCCGAAATTGCAAAGCGGAAGGCGCCGGAGTGCATTGTCATGGTGGACAACTGCTACGGTGAATTTGTGGAGCGGGACGAGCCCCTGACTCACGGCGCAGATATTATGGCTGGATCACTGATCAAGAATCCAGGCGGAGGGATTGTTCCCCCACAGGCGGATATATAGCCGGAAGAAAAGATTTGGTGGAACTGTGCTCTTACCGCCTGACCACTCCGGGGACCGGCCGTGAGATCGGCTGCACACTGGGAAACAACAGGGAATTATTCCTGGGCGCGTTCCATGCTCCACATTTGAGGGGAGAAGCGCTCAAGACGGCGGTGTTTGCTTCCGCGCTGTTTTCTGAACTGGGTTTTGATGTCACACCTCGTTTTGACGAGCCCCGGGCAGATATCATTCAGGTTGTGATGCTGCGGGAAAAGGCCGCTTTTGGTTGCATTTTGCAAAGGTGTACAGAAAGGCGCTCCTGTAGACTCCTTCGTTGTTCCGGAGACAAGTCCTCTGCCTGGATACCACAGTGATGTCATCATGGCTGCGGGGGCGTTTACCTTAGGGGCGTACATTGAACTTTCCAGACGCACCCTTTGCGGGAGCCTTATGCCGCCTGGATGCAGGGGAGGACTGAATTATCACAGCGGTCAGCTGGGCATGCTGCTTGCTGCTCAGGGAGATGCTGGAGGAAAAGCTGGTTTGATGGTTAAAAGGTCTCTGTCCGGCGGGAGAAACCCGCGGGCAGAAAGAGACAGCTTTTGTCATCACCGTTAAATCCCAGGATAGATATCAAGCCTGTCGAATGTTTTTATCTAGATTTTTATTCATTTGAGTATGACTTTTTTACTGTAGGCAGAGCAGCCCGAGCAGCAGGAGCAGCTTCCTCCACAGCAGGATTTTCCGCTTTTTGTCCTTCAAAGCTTGCGGACAGAGAAAAAAAAGTGCGGCGGCCAGTAAAATACAGAAGAGTAAAACGGTAGAAAAGACCTGCGGCATAATTGCCTCCTTTCAGACGATGAGCAGACCGATATGGTAGACAAAAACGTGACAACCCAAGCCACGGCAATCTGGAACAGGGCTGTCAGTCCAGTCCAACCCCAGCTGCCGGTTTCTTTCTTGATGGTGGCCAGTGTGGCGGCACAGGGAATGTAGAGCAGGGAAAAGGTCATCAGGGCATAGGCGTTCAGTGCGCCGAAGCCAATGGAACTCAAAAGGTTCCCATAAACGCAGACATGCCTGCGTTGGAAGTGATGTTGGAGATGCCGAAGAGCACCGCACAGCTGGAGACCACCACTTCCTTGGCGGAGATACCGGCGATCAAAGCCACTACTATCTGCCAATATCCCAGACCAATGGGAGCAAAGAAGGGAACAATCCATTTTCCGAGCAGAGAACCGTAAGTCTGTGACATATCCGCGGAATAGCCGGAGGGACCGAAATTCAACAGGAACCACATGAGTATGGAAGCGATAAAGATGACAGTACCGGCTTTGGTCAGATAATCCTTTACCTTTTCCCAAACATAAATGGCGATAGTCCTCGCGCTGGGAGCCTTGTACTCCGGCAGCTCGATGAGCAGGGGAATTTTCACGGGTTTTCTTCCGATCGAGCAGATGCATAAAAAGGCAGAAAGCACTGCCACTACCAGTCCCAGCAAATACATTGAGTATGCAACCAGCAGGGCTTTCTCCGGGAAGAACATTTCCGAAAACAGAATGTAGATGGGAAGCCGGGCGCTGCAGGACATAAAGGGCGTGATGAGCATGGTCTTGTAGCGGTCACGCTTATTTTCCAGTGCCCTGGATGCCATAATAGCGGGTACGCTGCAGCCAAAACCTAAGATCATGGGGATGAAAGAACGGCCGGATAATCCCAGTTTCCCCATGATTCCGTCCATTACATAGGCTACTCGGGACATATAGCCGCTGTCCTCCAAAAAGGCCAAAGCCAGAAACAGAATAAAGATATTGGGCAGAAAGGTGAGAATTCCCCCTACACCGGTGATAATGCCGTCTACAATCAATGAAATAAGCATAGGGGCGGTATTGATTGCCTGGAAGGGAGGAGAGTACGGCGCCGGAAAACAAATCCCGTCCCATTTCGAAGAAGCCCTTCAGCCAATCGCCCACCGTAAAGGTGAGGAAAAAAGACCAGTGCCATAATACCGAGAAATATGGGAAGGCCCAGCCAGGTATTAGTCAGGACGTTGTCGATTTTATCAGTAAAGACTTCTTTCTTTTCTTTTATTTACCAGCACTTCCTGGATGATCTCATCGATAAAATCGTATTTCTGATTGATAATCTCCTGTTCATAGCTACGGTCCAGAATATCCGGACGGTCAATAGGACATTGTTTCAGAACTTCCTTGTCGGATTCCAGCAATTTGATGGCGTACCAACGGGGATTCCTGAGCGAGGGATACTTATCGCGGAGCACTTCGAGAAGCTGGTCGATCTTATTCTCGATTTCATCGCTGTACACCATTGTGTATTCCTGATGGTGATGATGGTGATGGTGATGATGGGAATGCCGGGTTTGTGCAGTTTGCGAGCGCCCGTGCTCCGGGATACCCGCAGATGAATGATGGTGGTGAATCAGGGGCATATCCTCCCGGTGGTCCTTATGGTGCGAAGCTGCATGCATCAGAATATCAAGACCTGTTTTACGGCGCGCCGAAACTGGGATGACAGGGATGCCCAGCATCTCAGGCAGACGATGCGTGTCGATCTCCATGCCCCCGTTTTTCTACAATATCCATCATATTTAAAGCCAAAATAACTGGCTTCCCCAATTCGATGAGCTGAAGGGGTGAGGTAAAGATTTCGTTCCAGCGCGGAAGCGTCTGCCACATCGATGATGACGTCCACATCGTCGCTGAGTATGTACTGCCTGGAAACCTGCTCTTCCATGGTATAGGAGGTGAGACTGTAAGTGCCGGGCAGGTCGACCAATTTGTATTCATGGTCGTGATATTGAAAACGGCGCTTCTTTCTTTTCAACGGTAACGCCGGGCCAGTTGGCAACGCTTCAGGTTGGCTCCGGTATAGGCATTAAAAAAGCGTTGTCTTTCCGCAGTTTGGATTTCCACGAATCCGATGGAAAGTTCATGCGCCATCATACATCACCCCTGACTTCGATATGGGATGAAATGCCGCTTCCGAGGGCGAAACGTGTGCCCCGAACTTTGATGATCATCGCGCCCTTCCGTTTTTTCCTCATGACAGAAACCTTGCTGCCGGTGATCAGCCCCAGAGCTTCCAGCCTGCGCTCCAGTTCGACCGGCAGTTCTGTTTTTCCACAAGATATTGGGATCCTGAGGTCCCTTCCTGCAATGTCATAGACGCCCCTCGCAATCAGATATTTCGAAAAAATATGATACTAAAAAGTTAGCACAAACTAACCATCTTGTCAATGGTTTTGCATTTTTCTCATTTTTCATGCTTTTCTAATATTTTATGTTATAATAGATGTGATTTTTCAATGAAATAGGAAATGGAGAGCTGTTCATGGTAGAATTACATCTGCATCTGGATGGTTCGCTGTCGCCCCCGGGTGGTTTGGAAGCTGGCCGAGCTTCAGGGGATTAGCGCTTCCGGCAAACAATCTGCAGGAGTTGGCAAAAGCGTTGATTGCCCCGCCGGACTGCAGAAGCCTGAATGAGTATCTCCTCTGTTTCGAGCTGCCTAAATTGGTTCTGCAAAGCGCGGAAGCCCTACAGCTGGCTGTTGAGGAATTGATAGGTTCACTGGCGAGAGAAGGTATTCTCTATGCGGAGATCCGCTTTGCTCCGCAGTTGCATACTGTTCGGGGGCTGACCCAGGAGGATGCGGTGAGAGCAGCCTTGTGCGGACAGGAAGCCGGATTGAAGAAAAATGCAAAAATATCTTCACAGCTCATCTTATGCTGTATGCGGGGCAGGGGGAGACGAAGAAAATGAGGAGACTCTGCGTATAACAGAAAAATATCTGGGGCATGGCGTCTGCGCGGCGGACCTGGCAGGGGCGGAGGCCCTGTATCCTACGGTGAGATATCAGCTTTTGCCGGGGCCGCTGCCCAAGGAATCCCCTTTACTATCCATGCGGGCGAGGCCGGAGGGCCTCAGGAAATCCTGGAAGCGGTGTCCATCAGGGGCAAAACGTATTGGCCATGGGGTGAGGGGCAGCGGACGATCCGGCAGTGCTAGAACTGCCATTAGAACGAAAAATCCCTTTGGAACTCTGCTATAGCAGCAATCTGCAGACAAAGGCAGTCAGAACTCCTTCCGATTTCCCGCTGCGCGGGTATTTGCAGAAGGGGTTGTGCGTGACGGTGAATTCGGATAATAGAACGGGTTCCGGAACCACGCTCAACCGTGCATACTCTCTGCTGAGAGAGTTGGGGCTGACAGCATCCGAAGAAAATCATCTTCTATTTTATGCGGCAGAGGCAGCTTTTCTGCCGGAACGGGAAAAAGCTGAGCTGATGCGAAGGATCCAGGAAAAAATGTTTATCCTGAGAGAGTGTGCCGGAGCATTCGGATTTCAGAGAGATGAGAGGAGAATTTAGCATGCAACGAAAGAGAAAACGGTTTTTCCGGGTCATGACGGCGCTGCTGGCTTTATGGCTGGTCCTGCCCTCCGGAGCGATTGCGAAGACTATTGAGGAAGTGGAGGCAGCGCAAGAAAAAGCTGCGGCAGGAAAAGGAAGAACTGGAAGAAAAAATTGAGATTCTGAAATCAGATGAGGAAAAGCTTTTGGAATATCAAGAAGCTTTGGAAGAAAAAATTTCTTTAACTGAGCAGAAAATCGATACTTCTCGGGAATCCATTCAACTGATGGACTCCCGCATTGGAGAGCTGGAGCAGCGCCTTGCGGAATCTAAAAAAGAGTATGAGGCCACACTGGCCTTGTTCGCGGAGCGGATTAAGGCGCTCTATATGACCGGAGATGCCGGTACGCTGGAAATTTTGCTGAATTCCACCAGTATTGCCGATTTCTCCATGAAAATGGAAATGACTGCTGCAGTTGCCCGGCACGATCAGGCTCTTTTAGACAAAATAGAGGAGTATTTGGAGAAGACCCGCCAAGACAGAGAGGACCTGGCAAAGATGCGGGAGTCGGAAACCAATGCAAAGCGGGAGCTGGAGGCTGCACAAAAAGAGCTGACGTCCCTTCATGAGGAAAATAATGTGGTAATTGCGGATTTGGAATCTCAACAGCTTGCAGCACAGGATGTCATTGCACAGAATGAGGAGGAGGACGCTGCGCTGGAAGAGGAGCTGCAGGCGCTCATTGAACAGCGCAATGAAGAGGAGCGCAAACGCAGAGAGGAAGCAGAGAAAAAACACAGCGAATGGAGGCGGAGGAGATGTACCTCCGGTCACTCCGGGCATGGTGATTCCTTTCAGCCCGCTATCTGGCCGCTGCCCGGCATCAGCTACGGCAATATCACAGGCCATTTCGGTGATATGTACGATAATGGACCCCACAATGGTTTGGATATTGGCGCCGACTATGGAACTCCAATTGTGGCTGCGCAGGCGGGGCAGGTGATCAGCGCGGAATATCATTGGTCCTGGGGCAATAATGTGCTTATCTGGCATAATCAGGATTACTCTACACGGTACGCTCACTGCAGTTCATTAGCGGTAACACCGGGCCAGTATGTTGAGCAGGGACAGACGATCGGATATGTGGGGAATACAGGCTATTCATTTGGCTATCATCTCCATTTTGAGGTGTATTACGGCGGAAGCCGGGTGAATCCGGATCCTTATTTGGGAATTTATTGAGATGAAAGGGACGTGCCGCAGAATTCAGCTTCTGCGGCACGTCTCTTTGCGGTTTATCAATCGAGAATCATCAATTCACGGATGTACTTAATGGTGTAGCGAAGGCCTTTGTCTCCTTTTTTCCCCCTGCCAGGTCTGGGAATGCGGTTCAATGGCCAGATAACCGTCATATCCGTATTTATACAAAATGGCAAAAAAAAGGCTCTCAATTGATCACATCAATACCCGCGGGCGGATTGTCATACCAGTTGTTTTTTGGTGCATCATCTGCGCCAGAAATTCTTCTTTCAGTTCAGGATGCCTCTCCATGAAACTGTAATTTTTCCACATATCAGGTTCCTGTGATTCGCCTCTGAATTACGCCTTTGATATGGCAATATTTGAAATGATCGCCCCACTCCAGGCCCTCTTCCAGATAGGCTCCCTTCTGGCCGCCGTGGACAAAGCTGTGGGAGGGATCGTATTTGATGCCCAGCCCGGGCACTTCGCTGAGCACCAGCTTCCACTGCTCCGGGGGTGCGGATGTAGTTGCCGCCCATCATGCAGTTGACAATGGCACATTCCATGCCCTTCTCTTTTTGCATAGGCCACAATTTGATTGAGAACTTTAATGGCGGCGGTAATGTTCTGGTAATAGGAGAGTTCTTCCACATAGGCTACGCTGCAGAGATAATACTTGGCGCCAAGGTAAGCGCCGAAATCAATGACGCGCTTTACCGCTGTCCATTCTTCCTGAATTACGGCTCCTGTCCTGTCCAGAATACGGCTGGCCCAGCCCCTACGGCGCCTACCTCCACCGGTCCGCCTGCTTTCCTCCTTCCAGCGTTTCCCTGCTGTTCCAAAGCTCTTCTACAGGCCGTCCAAAATATTCGACGGGATTGCAGTCGAATTCCACAAAGTCGAGCCCCAACTCCTTGGCGCGCTCAAAGCATCCGCTTTCCGGCTGCATGATAATGCCCAGTTTCACGAAAATTCCTCCTTTAGTTATTCCTTATTTTTATGATAGAGCCGTTCAGCATTGACGGTGAGAATCCTCTCACAGAGTTCTTTGGCACGTTCCAAAGAGAGAAGGCCGGTTTCAATCCGCTGTGAGAGCACCTCTGCCAGCACTTTGCGTACGGCCAGTAAAGCACCCAGACTGTCCTCGGACATCCGGTGTCGCAGCCCCAGGAAATCCGATCGGCACCGCAGATATCCAAAACCTCTGAAAGCAGACGTTCCGCTGCTGCGGTAGAGATGATAGGAAGCCAGCAGAGATCAACATAGACGTTTCGGAAGGAAAAGGCCAGTCCGCACAGATCATCCAGCCAGGGATAGCTGCCATGGAACAGGACAAATTTTGTGTGCGGATTCCTGCGTATGGCTTCGGTCAGATACCGGCAGTTGCTCTTCTGCATCTTTCCCAAACCGGTGTGAACCTGCAAGGGTATGTCGAGCCCGGCGCAGATTCTGCAGATTTCCTGGGAAAGATATAGTTCTGGAAATGGAAGATATCCTGTTCTGTGGGATCGGCAGACGCAAAAAAGCTTTTTGAGCATCCTCTTTGGACGCAGCTTCAAAGTCCAGACCGCGGTCATAAGCGGAAGCGCATTTGAAGAGCGACACAGCCGCTTTCTGCGGCCTCTTCCATTTTTCTCTGCACTGTTCCACATAGCGATCAAAGTCTCCAAAAATTTCCAGCCGTAATTTTGATAAGGATTGTTTCCATTGTGATCTGCGGCAGTGAGATTGTAGCCGTACAGGAATTGGTTGATGCGGTAGGTGCGCTCAAAAACAGGTGAGTCGGTGCGTTTTTTCGCCGGGGTTCCAATAGGCGTCCACAATCACATGTTGGTAACCGCAGTTCTGCTCAGAATTCTGGTATGGTGCGACGGATCCTGATAAGCAGCCCGGACAGCCTGATCTGTTTTCTCCCAATTTTCGGGGCTCAGAGGGTCAGGGAATTCCCCGTAGATTTCGTGAGCGCCCGACTTATCCAGAGATAGAAGGAACGGTCACGGAAACGCCGGTAAAAGTCCTCTTTGCCGGGGACACCGCAGTCCTCCCATTCTTCATTCAGGTAGAGTGGGCTAGCAGATAGTCAAGCCCTACGTCAGTCAGCTGTTCTGCGGGCAGGTGGTGGGAATGGGTGTTATAGACAGGAATCCCTTTGAGATACTCTTCCAGGATTTGAAAAGTTTCTTCCTTTTTCATGTTGTTTCTCCTTCCAGCTTCATGTCCATCACGAAAGACCGCAGGGTCATTCCGCATTTTCGTAAAAATTTCCGGGCACTTTCATTAAAAGCCCACACCATCAGCTCAGATGCTCTGCACCGAAACGCTTTGCCCTGCAAAGAGCTTCCTCGTACAAGGCTGTTCCCACACCTTTCCGGCGGAATTCTCCCAAGACAAGGATGTCATCGACGTGTGCGCTCTTTTGGGGCAGCAGTATGGGGTTTGGGGGAGGACTCACACAGCAGCAGGTCACACATACCCGCAGGTTTTCCCTTCCATTCTGCAAGGAACAGCTCCCGGTGGGACTCTTGTATCATCTGGGAGAACTCTGCTCTGGAACAGGGATGGGCAAGTTCGGCAAAGAGATCGGGCCGGGCCTGCTGGTGCATCCGGTGCAGGGCGCTCTCCATTACGTCGAACAGCGGGTAATCCTGAACTGTCATGGTTCTGATTGAGATTTCACACATGGTTTATTTCCTTCTTTGCGGCTTCAAACAACCCGTTGAGGTAGGCGGCTCCCAGAGCGCGGTCATAGAGGCCGTAGCCTGCCCGGCCAGTTTCGCCCCAAATCATTCTGCCATGGTCTGGGCGGACAAATCCATCGAATCCATTTTCACACAGAGCCTTCTACAATAGCATACATGTCAAGAGAGCCGCAGCTGCTAAGATGAGCGCGCTCCTCGAAGCCGTTTTCAAGGATCTGTACGTTTCGCAGATGGACAAAGTGGATCCTGCCCATTCCAGCATTACTTGGCCGCCAGCTTCGGCACATCGTTTTTGGGAGAGCAGCCCAGGGAGCCACAGCACAGGGTAAGCCCGTTGTGAGGATCATCTACCAGCTTCAGGAACCGGTCCAGGTTTTGCTCTCCTGTCAAAATGCGGGGCAGGCCAAAGATGCTCCAGCAGGGATCATCCTGATGCACGGCCATATTGATATTTGCTTCTGCGGCCACAGGATTACCCGCTCCAGAAAATAACGGAGATTCTCCCAAAGATCCTCCTCGGTTATTTCCTGATATTGGGAGACAATTGCCCGTAACTCTTCTCGCGTATAGCTGGCGTCCCATCCCGGCAAAGTCAGATCGCTGTCGCTTTTCAGCGGATTCACCTGATCCACCTGTTCCGCATAATAGACCAGAGATGTGGATCCATCGGGAAGCATATGATCCAGCTGCGTTCCTGGTCCAGTCGAAGACAGGCATGAAGTTATAACAAACACATTGTACACCAGCTTCTCTAAACGCCGAATATTTTTTCACAGTAATTTTCAATAAACCAGTCTCTTGAGGGCTTTCCGAGCTTGATATCCTCATGGACAGGCACGCTTTCAATGACATCGAAGAAAGCCCGGCCTCTTCGGTCAGGAAGTCAGCCGGGCAATACTGTCCCTGCTCCAGACCTCGCCTACTGGCACATCGTACACAGCGGTGACGATGGACTGCATGCCAGGATTTGTCGAATATTTCTCAGGGTTACCGGATCCTCTTCTCCATACCATCGGAAAGATAATTTCATTGTTTCAACGCTCCCCTAACAAAATTTATAGCCAAATTTATCATACCATAGAATCAAGATTCCCGCAATGAGGCTGGATCAAAAGAGTTTATGGGGAGAAAATAGGTAGTGAAAAAAAATAATTAAATATTTCTAATGAAGAATAAAAAAGTAAAAATGTGGAATATTATCTACTGCAAGGGATATCCCTGACATTATCAAAGAAGGAGGACGTTGACAATGGATGTTTATGTCTGTGACATCTGCGAGTTGCACCGCTTGACCCTGGTGGGGGATCCGGATAACGGAATTGCTCCCGGCACCAGATTTGAAGATATTCCAGAGGACTGGGTTTGCTCGATCTGCGGTGTGGCAAAGGATCAGTTCTCAAGGAATAAAGTTTTTTTAAAGAATGAAGAAAGTGCATTCCCGTTTTAGGAATGCACTTTTTTCCGTCATCTTTTTTCATGGAAAATTGTATGACAGCACCAATCGCTGTGGCGTATTCGGCGTTTTTTTCGGGTATCAGGAATGTCGTTCCGTGCAGGATCCCACTTCTTCCAGAATCCGTTTGCGGAAGGGAGTGTGGCGAGGGTTCCCACAGCGGCGATGGTTTTATTCTCCCCAGTCGAGACAGGAAAAACAAGCCAGAACGCCGATCGTCTGGAAGACCAGATTGACCAATCCCGCTGCCAGATCAGCCTTTGCGGCATGGAATGCAGTTTTCCAAAGTTTGCCCGCAGTGACTTCGGGGGAGAGGCTGGCGACGGAACCGGCGCTGATGTCACCCACCAGCAGATCCCACCTGGCTTAAATTTCCCCTTTCTGCCAGTTCAAGCGGGCAGCAGATACCTGTCTCATTCAATAGCTGGCGGGAAAGCCCTGCAAGAGTCCCACCGCCGACGCCGCTTCCGCCCAAATGCCGGTAGCCGCTGCGTTCTGCCCGGACAAAAAGCAGTACCAGTTCCCATACTGACTACGCGGAGTGGCTTCTTTGAGACCACAGAGCGTAAGGCCTCCGCATCCAATAGCAGAGAACTCATCCACCTTATAGGTGGGAATGCCGTAGATATCTTCCCGGATATGGGTAGAGCCTACTCCTGTGAGTACAATCTCTGAAATCTGTTCCAAGGGCAGGCTGTTTTCGTGAGAGCAGTTTACCCACAAAGCAATCATATAAACGAAGTGATGATCTGATCCGGTGTTTTCGACCTGAAGGGAAGCAAGCAACTGCTTCCCTGTCCAGAAGAGCTACGAATTTTGTTGTAGAACCGCCGATAAAGTCGATGCCCAGTGTTACCTCCATGTTTGACGGTCATCACTTTTACAGCAATATGATACATTTGAAAGCGGAAAAGTCAGGATTGCGCCGCTATCTCCAGGCAGCTCCCAACTGGCCTCCAGTTCGTTCCAAGAGCAAACCGTGGCGTCATATTCCGCCTCGCCCTTCTGATTATCGTATGGATCGGAGCGAAGCTGCATTTTGGGAGGATCAAAAGCTTTTTGAAATTCAAGTTGGCCACCATGCAGGAAGGGATCCAGATTGCCGAAATAGTGCTCCTGTTTTCAAGTTCCCGACCGGTAACCGCTGCCGCCAAAGGAGGTCGGCAAAGAGCCAGCCGTAGGGCGCAATATAGAATTGGGGCCAGTCATGACAGCCCTGGAATAGGGTGTAACAAAGAGTCCGGACTGCCAGCGTGCCGGGGATTCCTGCGCAGCAGCGGCAGAGTGTGATAAACAACAGCGCTTGTACGCCGCAGTCCCCTTTTGATTCAGCGCGGCATATTCAGGAATCTGAAGGATGGTAAAGTATTCCCCTCATATAGGAGTAGGTGACGGCCTCTGTGCAATATTTGTAGAACTGCCGGGCCAAAAGAAGGGGGATTGGTCTCTCCGCCGCTGAGTTCTGTACAAAGTTTCCGGATGGTGGGCGTAAAACGATGTGCGGGGATTGTTCTTCCGTACAAAATTCGGCTGGGCTGAGGAGACCTGCGCAGCATCCGGCATGGTGTAAGTCACACAGGCGTCATATTCGTATTCCACAGTGAAGGGGATATTTTTATCTGGAGTGCATTCAAAATAGGCAGTGCGCTGCGGCGCATCAGGAGCAGGAAATATGAAACGCTTCGGGAGAGCATGCCAGAAGCTTCACGTTTCGCATATTTTCAGCTTCTTTTGGAAGCGGCAGATGGACACTTCAGCAACTCACCGGGCCGAAAGGCTTGGTCGTCGATCGCAAGAGAGGCCTTCCAAGGCGAATGTGCCAGAATCAGAACCTTTTTCTTTCATCCATGCAAGCGTGTTTGACAACAGCTGCTTTTCAGAAACTGTATCCGCTTCCTTTATACCTGCCGCTTCGGGAAATATCGGGATGGACTTTCAGCAGGGTCTCGTAAAATCTGCGGGATAGGTATGGTTTGCTTCGCGGTAGATCCAATCCACAGCGCCTGTCCCTCCAGGGAAAGGGAGCTCATCTTCGGTGAAGTCAGGAATGTCTTTCCGGATCAGGCGCAAAGCCTCCGGTTCGCTGTAACGTAATCCAGCGGCAGGCGCAGCAGGTTTCCTGCCCAGCAAGCCCGCTTCAGAAAAGCCGGGGTCTTGGGATTCTGCAGGCGTTGGC
>VOFI01003622.1_pt1 | contig 26424 bp, 45 predicted proteins | sample 5384131 | NCBI WGS metagenome assembly VOFI01 (sample SAMN12384728, study PRJNA508395) | human gut metagenome | isolation source: healthy gut H | host: Homo sapiens | reverse complement strand
ACCCATAGCGGAAAAGGTATCAAAGCCCCTTGCCCCGCGACCACTGCTGATGCCCTGCCGGTGAGTGCGAGCCGAGAGTTATCGTTGCAGCCATGCAACTGAAGACCACATCCCCTGCCCTTCACGGGTTACATCCTGCACCCCTTTGCCGATGCGATCACGGCAGTTCCACCTAACGATATCTGCCCCCCGGTCCGATGATCTCCACTGCCCGCTTTGAGAAAATAGATGGACTTTGGCGGTTTTTTTGAAAATTTTCATCTCCAGCCACCGTTTCGTCTCTTCCAGATGTTCTTTGTAATTGACGCCCACGCAGAGGATATCGTGAATCGGCCTGGTAATGGGGGCCAGCAGCTTCACTTCTGCCAGGGGAATGCCCTTATGGTCAGCATCGCCGTCCAGCGCTTCCCTGACCGCATCGAGGTCCGCATTAGAAACACCGTCGATAAACTCTATCATGGTTTTGCTGCTTGTCCCCAGCAAGAATCTTTGACAGTTCCAACACCTTCGCCCCCATCCTGTCAATACGCCAAGAACGTCTTTTCTCCATATTTATATGTAAGAAATCTCATACTTCTGCTCCTTTCTCGTCATGCATTACCGCTCAAAAGTCACCTTGTAGGCACCCAGCAACTCTTCTGGCGGAATCCCCATGGCTTCAGTGACTGGCTTTGTCCACGAAAATGCACAGTCACAGTATTCTTTACGTGAAGTGATTTTTTCAGATGGGACGAAAGTCGTCTTCTCCTCTTCAATATAGAAACAACCGTCATTGTCGCCTTCGGCCGGACAGCCGCCTTCGATACCCACGCCGGTAAATTCTATGTTCAGAAAATCAGTTCGAAATATCCTTGTCAAACCTTTGGTCTTCCCTTCGGCTCCTGGCGTCGGTTCACCAAAGTGCTTGTCTTCGTCGGCATAGTCGATCTCTGTGCATGGGCTTTCCCATACGTTCAGATTGAGCCAGCCCCTTTTACCTTGAGATGCTGCCGGCGTGTTGTGTTCGATCCTCACATAAGTTCCTTTGCTTTCGTCGTGTATGATTTCTATGTTGATTCGCAGAACAGGACGAAGGGACGAATAACCCCTGACCCAGTAATGCTTTGATCTTTTCGTGATCTGCTCTGTATGCCATTACAAACTGTTCTATCTCCATGAAAAACCTCCCTTACGTTTCTTATTACAAACTCACTGGTAAATTCTCCTTTATCATACAGTTGGCAATCTATTATCATTCATCCCAGCGCATCTATCTCCTGCTGCAGGGTTTCAAAGAATAGCCCCGCATGGTAGCCGTCGCAAACAGCGTGGATGACGTTGAGGTTTACCGGCAGCAGGACATGCTCTCCCGCTCTCTCATATTTTCCCATAGTTATGACCGGGAAAAACTGCAGACCTCCACCGACGATCCTGCTGTTGAAGCTTGTAAAGGTTGTCCACGGCGCAGCGGAAACGCAGTAGAAATTTTCAGGCTGATCCTTCCGCGCTTTAATGCCTTTTATATCCTTATATTTTTCCATGTCAGAAGTGATGTTTTGATAGAATGTTTCAAAATCTTCGTCATAGTCCGTCCAGCAGTCGGAGAAGGTCTTATCGTCGTCGTGAAAAATGGTATAGTTGGGCACTACATGATCCCAGATGCACAAATTGCCCTCTTTATCCTGAAACATCTTAAAATTGTCAATGCTGTTTACGGTCTTTGACACCAGATCAATCAGCGACGCATAGAACTTTTTCCCATTTTGATGACAGTAGTCCAGCAGTTTTTCCACCTTGATGTTGGCAGTCATCTTATATTGAACTTTGAGTATTTTTTTGTGTAATACGCAAAATGCTCTCGGCGAGTCCAGTTCTCCACATCTATTTTTTTTTTTTCACGTACTCATTATCTTCCCCTTTCAGATTGATTAGCCGATTCCGCCAAAAAATTGCCCCTGCAATCAGAGCGATGAGGGCCAGCGGAACAAATATAAATTTTCCCATGATTACAAGCAACGGTCCAATGGGTTTGCCTGCACCTTCATTGACCGCTTTTTTCGGAATACTCTTTTCCTGCCACGTAGAAGAACATGATGCCCGCCAACATACCGTTAAATACATTTACCAGGTAGATGAACATCAGCCACGGTCCTGCGGTATCCAGCGTCGCTCTGCCTACTGACATTGATGGGATGTTGGCCAAAGCCGCCAACATAGAAGCAATAGTATCGAATACAGCGATGTTCTTCGCTGATTTCACCACGTTTTCGTTTTTGCCCAGATAGTAACCATAAATCACTGTTCCGTTGCCTGCGATAGAAAGTGGCAGAACGCCTGTCCAAAGGCGAAGATTCAAAACTCCGGTTTCAGCAGACCCTTTGGGTTCAGTGTAAATATGTATTTGTAGCCGTCTCCTGCGCCCGGCAGGATGAAGATATAGTTCCCAGCAAAATAAACAGTCCAAATAATGCAGCCATCATCACTTTGTTCACCTTTTTCGATACCGCCTGCAACGCCAAAGGCCATGATTGCAAGGGTCACGGCTACTGTAATAATCAGCCACAGGTTATTTTCCAATGCCGAGACTGTGGAACCGATCAAAATGACAAAGAGAAAATATGGCAGTATGTACGCTTTAAATTAAATAAAAATATATAGCTGCTTACTATTATACAGATTAAGAAGTGGCTGTGCAATTGTTTTTCTTTACCGTTTAGTTATCAAACCACGTTTCCCCATAATCTTTCTGCCAATCTACAGAGAGTGGCTAATCCTCCACCATATTGCTTATGTTCTATCTTACACTTCTCAGTGAACTAGAACTGCGTGTAAAACAGTTCTTTTGTCCGTTGGTAAAATGCTTTTTCCCGCCTCGCGGCTAAACTCCTCCGACAGCAATTGATATATGGCCTGCAGGTTCGTAATCCCTTGGGTATTTGCTGTAACCCTGCAATACGTTCTCGATCTTTCTCAATTGAAAATCTGCATATGTTTCTCTCTTCACCGCACTTGCAATTGACTGAAAATCCTTGTCCTGGCTCACTAAATACACGATTGCTTCTTCCGCTATTGCTGCAAAACAGCCTGCCCGCACTGCTATGGCAAAATCAACAGCATTTTTTTCCCCGCAGGGATAGGGAAAAAAAGCGAGCAGCCGCCGCAGTCCTTTCCCTCACCTTTTTCTGATTCTGTTCTGCTACATAATAAATGTTCTTTTTTTGATCAGCTATATATTAATCAATATAAAAAGACTGCGTACTGATGAATCCTTCCCATATCAGTACGCAGTCTCAGCGCCAGTTTCTCTATATTTTTCTTTACAATACGCAGAGATTCTCCTGGATTTAAAGTCACTTTAATTGTATATTCCCTTTGCTCTTCTCCGTCATTTACAAGTTGTTCCTCAAAGGTTTCTCTGTCTGCAGAGTATGCGATCGTTACATTTCTTCCAGCTATTTCCTTTTTGTCTCATATAACTGAGCACATTCTCTAATTCTTGCAGTTTCAGCGGTTCAACCACATAATGAAATCGCTGATTCTTGTTTGCGGCGCGAAATTTAGATGGTGAACAACCCAGGAATTTTAAGAACACCTTATTATAATAGGTCGTCGATGAAAACCCACTGGTTTCCGCAATATATGATAGTGTCTTATCTGTATCGATCAGTTGAATGACTACATTGATCGTCCGATAGTAATTGATGATTTCGCTGCAGGTTTTCTTCAAGTTAAGAGAAAACTCCCTGGAAAGGTAAGGCGCACTGAGGTATACATTTTGAGCAATATTTCCTAAAGAAAACTTTTTTTCTCTATATTTTTAAACATATAGATACTGATATCTTTGAATCGTTCTCCGCTCTCGGTTTTATCCGCAAACATATATTCCACTACGTTGAAATTAGGCCAGATAAACTCTAAGATATCTCTTGCCATTTTTCAATCGTAATCGAGTTTTTCTCCTTCTTCCCCTGCTGTCAGCATCGCAAGAAATTTGCGTTTCAGCAAATCGATCTGCTCTTTACTTGCTTTTACTCCAAAAAGTTCCCTTCATTGCAGTTATAAAGGACGTATTCAAAGTCATCTCGAATGGAATCCACAAAGATTCTTTCAAAATAGAGAAACCATAATCTGCATTCGTCTGCCACAGCCTCTAACTTCACAGGCTCCTTTACATTTATGATCTCAATCTGTCCTTCTGTCAGCATTGTCGTGTTTCCTACTGTAGTAAATTTCAGCTCGCCCTCGATGATCATGATAATTGCCAACCCTTGCAGAACATGAAAAGGGGTACTTTTTATGCTTAAACAGCCAAACTTACATATGTCGTAATACTCTTTCACCATCTTCTTGCTCCTTCAAGTATACATCTATCATCAAATAGAACGATTCTATTTTAGCATACTACGATAGAAATTCAAATACAATCAACTGGCCTTCGTCTGCACCAATTTCTACCATGCCAACTCTTTCATGTATGCCTTCAGCAACCGATATCCGTCCGCAGACCGCCTGATATCTGTAAATTCTTCTGAGAATGGCTAATCCCATCCTTACTCGGCAAAAAATATCATATTAGATTTAAAATATCTTGCAAACAACTGAGAGTCATGCCCAGCCCCACTATCGATCAGCATATAGGCATACTTTTTTCTTCATCGGCAATCTTCTGCATGATGGCGATTCCCTCATCGTCCATTCTGATCGGATCATCCTTTACCAAATATTCAATTCCAATTTTAATTTTCTCCCCATTGGCCGCTTTCAGATAAGCGAGCAGTGCTTCCGCCTCTTCCAACAGCGATTGGTCAACAGACCTGATATCAAAGGTGATTTTCATAGCGCCTGGAATTACATTTGCTTCCCCGGTTCCAAGCTCATGCTGCCAAAGGTGCAGACAACGCGATCCTCCTTTGCGTCTGCCCACTTTGACATTTTGATATCAACTCTGCCGCAACCGGTACGGGATCGTTCCTAATGCTCATGGGGGTCGTTCCTGCATGATTCTGATGACCCTCAAAATAGAGATATCCCTGATGTACTCCGACAATGGATGTTACGATACCCAGATCCTTTTTTTGATATTCGAGAACATTTCCCTGTTCAATATGCAATTCTACCGTCCTTACGATGTCGCTTCTTTTTTGGGGCAAAACCCCTTCTTTATAATAGCCTGCTCCTTCCATTGCCTCCTTCACAGTTATTCCATCATCATCCTTCTCATTCAAATCCTTTTCGCTCAACTCTCCTGTAATCCCTGAGCTTCCGATAAATCCTGTAGGAAATCTGGAAGCCTCCTCTTCACAGAACGCGGCGACTTCTACGGTTTTCTCCGGCCGTCCATATTTTTGGTACAGCGCACTGATACCTTCTATCGCCGTAATGACGCCCAACGCTCCATCATATTTTCCGCCATTTTTTACGGTATCTCTGTGGGAGCCGGTCAAAATCACTTCCTCTTTCTTTCCTGCTATCCTGCCGAAAAGATTCCCCACTTCATCAAAATAAGTACAAAACCCTTTCTCTTCCATCCACGCTTTCAGAAGCCCGTCCCTTTTGATCTTCGGGCGTATATGACGCCCTCCAACTGATTCCATCCTTCTCTGCGGTCTTCGAAAGTTCCTCAATCGCATTCTCTATCCAGGTGAGTTCTTTTTCTATATCCATCTTCTATTCATCTCCTCTCATTCTGGAAGCGGCGTGAGGTATCTGCCGCTTCCAGGTCTGGCAAGGACGTCCTCTCCGTCATATACTTCTCTGCCGTTTGCTATGGTCTTTTTCCACCTTTCCTCTCAGCGTCATGCCGTCATACGGCGTCCACTTTATCATCTGCTTTAAATCTTCTTTTTCGAATGATCCACTCCTTATCCTGGATTCAAAATCGCGAAGTCCGCATCTGCTCCAACAGCAATCAAGCCTTTTTGCGGATAAAGCCTGTACCTCTTCGCCGCATTACTGCTGGACAGTTCTACAAATTTCTCTAAAGGCAGGCCTCTTTTGACTACCCCTTCAGAGAAAAGAAGCTGGTAAGTATGCTGAATTCCCGCTATGCCAGCCGGCGTGCCAAAAGGATTTCCTCCACCTGCCATCTTTTCTTCAATAGTATAGGTGGAATGATCGCTGCATACCCAGTCTATCTTCCCATCGAATAAACGGTTCCAGAGGTTTTCCACATCTTCCGCTTCTCGAACCGGCGGATTGCAGATGGAAAACTCCCCGCCAACTGTCCAAAGTACTGCGATCGAACAACAGATATTGCGGACAAGTTTCTACAGAGACGTTTACTCCCTCTCGTTTGTTTTGTTCCACGACATCGACTGCCTCAGCCAGAGAACAATGGGCAATATTGATTTTGCATCCCGTAACTTTTGCAAAGAGACATCCTTTGAAACCGCCTCAATCTCCGCTATCGCCGGTCTTCCATCAGGATAATCGCTAAATTTTGTTTTCCCCAGTTCCTGCATCCTTGCAGTAGACTTCTCAACGATATCGTTATTCTCGCAATGAATCGCCAACACGATATCTTTATCACTGAGAAAGCGCATCTTATCCAATACCTGATTATCACTGAGCATCGGTATTTCTGAGGAATACGGCAGAAATGTCTTAAATGCAGCGGCGCCGCTATCTATAATTTTTTCATCGACCTTTCATTGTCAGGTGCACATGCCCCAAACAACGCAAAATCTACAACAACCTTGCTCTCACCAATTTTTCTTTTGCTGACAAAGGCATCTTCTGTTGCAGGAAGAGGTGATGTGAGCGGATGCTCCAAAACAGTCGTGACGCCTCCTGCAGCGGCTGCACATGTCCCCGTGTAAAAATCCTCGCTGTTGGTCAATCCCGGATCGTTCAGATGCACATGGGGATCGATGAATCCGGGCAGCACATAATCTCCGTCAACTGTTAAAACCTTTTCCGCATCCGCCTCTTCAAGATCCTTTCCAATCTGTGCAATCACTCCATCTTTTACATAAATGTCTGCCTCCTGCAATCTGCCTTCTGTAAAGACCTGCCCACCTTTCAATAATAAATCATATTTCATATCAAAATTCTCTCTTTCTATCATATTCCAACTCATTGGTTAATTCCCGAGCCCTCTTCTCAATATCGCTATGCAAATACAAAATGCGCTGCCAACACGATAATTGGAATCGCAATGATCGTCCTTTCCAGGAAAATGATCAATAAATTTTTTACATTTAGTCCCGCATCTGTCTGCATTGCCAGCACGCCTACTTCTGTCATAAATATGATCTGTACCAAAGACAATACCGCAATCATCCATCTTGTAGCTATCGATGGGATATTGATTGCAAGCAACGCCGGAATAAACATGTCGATGAACCCAACGATGGCAGCCGGAGCCGCTTCAAAAGCGTTTTCGACACCAAGAACGTCCATAAAGAAGCCAAATGGATAGGAAACCCATTCGAAAATTAGTGTATACTCCACCAAACTGCATGCCAGAATTCCCCCATGCGAAGACAATCGGGAATGTCGCAAGATAGATACCGATCAGCAGCTTTGTTCCATCTACAATGATTTTTTAATAGAAAAATCTTCTGTCTTATCCGTTGCCAGCTTCAGCGCATAGCGGTGAGGTTTCATCCCCTGGGACAATTTCCTCGTTTACCTTCGCCTTTCTTTTCCCTCTGCATACATTCGGCATCGTTCTGAGAGGCCAGATGCGCGGCGTAATCATTGCCAAGATAATGCCGGCAATGCAGATGGTTGCATATCCTTGCACGAAATAGGATGCTGCATCTACTGTTTCGAAAATGACAAGACAAAACGGTATATTGACTGCAGAGAATGCGGTAATAATCACCGCAGTCTCTCTTTTTTGGTGTAATAACCTTTTTCATATTGCAGGTTTGTGATAATCACAGCGGCATTTGACGCCCCAAACCATGAAGTGATCAGGTTAATTGCCGATCTGCCCGGCAGTGTGAACAGCGGTCTGATGATTTTTCTTAAAAACACCCCGATATACTCCATCAGTCCATAATCTGTAAGGAACGGCACAAAATATAATTGAAAGCAAAACCGCAACCAAAGGCTTTGCAATTCCTAAAATGGTCTGCCCGGTCGCCTCTCCGATGATGAATTCCGGCCCTGCATTGTATGCGCACATGACGGCAAAGACACCGCCTGCCGCCCTGCTGATGTAGTACAAAGGCGATGTGTAAAACCAGCTTTTCAGCAATTCATGCTTCATGATGCATTTCGGCTTAAATATGCTTGTCCACAGCGACATCACTCCGCATAGGGCTGTAATCCAAACAGCAAACCACATCAGGTAGTCGCCTGCAAATGAGATAATACTGTCTGAAATAAACGCTGATAACACTGTAATGTTTCCATCTTTAGAAACCGGAATCAGAAACATTGCAATGCCGATTGCAGAGAACAGAAGAAATTTGACATATTTCGATCTTTCAATTTTCTCATTCGTCATGACAGGGTTTTTTTGTTGTTGTCCATAAAACGCCTCCTCGTATAATATTGCTTAAATTTCATTTACACTAGTGCTTTATATGTATTCTAACATGATGCATTGTCTTAAAATTGTTCCATCTTTACCTCTTTATCCTAAATTTTTACTTCAGTCTATGAGCACATTAAAAAGAGGCTGTCGCATTAACAGTCATTTCTCGTTAATGCGACAGCCTAAAGATGGATGCCCTAAGTATACACGGATAATTTTTTTCTAAAGGGTTCCAGGTTCAACCTCAAACCTTTCGTTCCATAATAAATTAACAGTTTCTCAAAAGTGAGATTTACATAAAGGCTGCCTCTAACGGCGCTTTTATTTTTCTATTTATCCGTTTTTGTTCAGGAAGAGTTCGATTGGCTTTTTCCTGGGAAGAAAAACTGCATTGGTGACAAAACTGCTCCATAGCTTCCGGCGTTGGTGATGATCACGGAATCTCCGCATACAAGGTGCGGCATCTGGAGATCTTCTGCTACAACGTCAGAAGCAGTACAGATTGCCGGTCAAAGTGACAGTTTTCTAACCGAGCGTCCTCCTTCAATGTCAGAAATTCAAATGCATCTGTCGATGTAAACAGTGGCTCTGATCCATCCGGAGACGCTTCGCCAGAATAATGCTACTAGTTTTGCAAGCGATGGCCGTAGAAACCCATTCAAAGTGTTTTTCAAAATAAGATAAGTTCTTCCGTAAGAAGTCTTTCGATCTGTCACTTTTGTCACATAAAACCGCTCTTGCCTACTACATATCGGCCAGTCTCAATGATGATCTTCGTATCCGGGTAGCGGGTGCGGAAGGTGTTCAGCCGGCTTTCGACAGCCGCGGCAAGCCTCATCACGTCCAGCGGCGTATCTTGCGGGGAATAAGAAATGCCCATTCCCGATCCCATATTCACGTATTTCAACCCGCCGCACAGGTTCTCAAACTTCTCCGCCAGGCGGAGCACTTTACTGTAATAAGAGGCGAGCACATCCGCCTCCAGCTCCTGGCTTTTGAGATGGACATGGATGCCCGTGATTTTGATGCGGCACAAGTCACTGCTCTTTAGAAACGCAATCGCCTGCTCTTCGTCGATCCCGAATTTTGACGGCCGGCCCGCGTTGCCGTCAAAAAAGAAAAATCAGGATTCAAGCGTATTCCGATTTCCACATTCTCTCCAAGCCGCCCGCTGCCGCCTCTATCCGCTTTATTTCGTCGATGCTGTCGGCAATCAAAACGGCTCTGGAAACTGCCGCCTCGATATCCTCCCCCTGCTCTTTCCGGGGGCAGAATAAAAAGATATCCTCCTTCGTCAAGCCTGCTTTCTCTGCCAGCAGCACTTCGCCCATGCTCGCCGCGTCAGCCCCCCAAAGCCTGCGGCAAAGATGCTGCGCAAAACATGGGGATTGGAATTGCACTTGATGGAGTAGAGAAAATCGACATTGGGGAAATTTGATTTCAGGCTCTCCATGTGTGCATGGATACCGCTCTCGTCATAGAGATAAAAGCTGTCGAAATCCTCTGCATATTTTGCAATCCCGTCTTTCAGGCGTCTCGGGAGGCTGCTTTTTCTCCAATCATCATCAGCCAGCGCTGATTAAAATAGATTTTTCCGTCTTTCTCATAGGGCTGAAGCCCGGTCAAAGATCCCCTGCCATCTCGTCTCGAAGGCGCTGTGTTATTTTGCAGCCACCCCCTCACACGTTTGTGTAAGGGCCAGCCAGGCGGTTAAGGATACCGGAATTTCAGTGCAGTCTGCAGCCGTGATGGTCAGATGATAATTCTCAAATAGTCCTGCAAAATCATTTCTGCTGAGATTGCGCATATGGATGGATCGCGCATGGTTTCAATTTCGTCTTCCGTAGCACGCAGGGCTTCTTCTGCCGCCTCCATGTCGATCACGACGAGCTTGCCGCCTGGCTTCAAAACCCTTGCCATTTCTGAAAAACAGCGCTTTGGGTTAGCAAAATGATGGAATGCAAGACGAGAGATGACAATGTCAAAAGCCGTCATCTAAAAAGGGCAGCCTCTCGGCGTCACCCTGGACAAAGTTCATATTGCAGAATCCCTCTTTCTCCGCCATATCTTTTCTCAACTGCCAGCATAGCCGCCGTCATATCGAGGCAGGTCACAGTCTGGACAAATGGAGCAGGCTGCGTCCACAAACGCAGGTGCCTGCCGCTACTTCCAGCACGGTGTCCGTCTTTTCGGATTGGCACAAGAAACAGTATGCTCCAGATATTCCTGTTTTGAAAAGCTCATTGCTTTGGTTTCAAAATTCTCTGCCTGCCGGGTAAAAGATGCTTGTATGGCTTTCGCATTTGTTGAAATCATGGGGCAGTTCCTTTCTTCGGCACAAAGGACATATCTGCTTTTTCCAACGTGAGGGAGCTGTACCTTTTGTCAATACCGCCCGCATAACCTGTCAGACTGCCCTTTGTGCCGACAACGCGGTGGCAAGGGATGATCAAGCGAAAAATCGGATTGTGCCCTACTGCACCGCCACAGCCTGTGCAGACATTTTTTGACAGTCCCTCTTGTTTCGCAATTCTATCCGGCAATCTCGCCATAAGTCATGGTCCTGCCATAGGGAATCGTCAGCAGTACTTCCCACACTGCTTGGCGAAACGGCGTTGTCTTTATCAACATCTGTGGTGTGAAGTCGGGCGCTTTGCCGCTGAAATAAATGTCAAGCCAGCAGGCAGCCTCTTCAAATATCGGTAAAGATTTTCCTCATATTCCCCTGGGAGTGTAGCTCCAAAATATTTCTGTCCGTCAAACCAAAGCCCGGTAAGCTCTGTCCCATTACTTGAAAGGGTGATACCGCCTAGCGGTGATTTGTAATGATATGTATAGTCCATAAAGTTTACACCTCCAAAATCAGTTGATGTGTGCGCGAAAAGCCTTATGAGAATGATTACCGGTTCTGTTCAAACCAAAGAAAGCCGTTTACTTGTAATCGTAAACAGCTTAAAGATACACTCCTAATAGAGCGTCTTGTTCTTACTTGACAAAACAGAAAAAAGTTCCCTGGCAAAACGTTAAACAGCATGATTCTTCTCCTGTATAAATTGCTAGGAAAAGTATAACACAGATGCTCATACTTTGTCCAGATTGCTCTGCCACTGCGCTTCCGACGCCTTCCACTTCTTTGTAAACTCGTTTTCAGCAACGATCGCTTCCCACACTGGTCCCAAGTATACATCTATTCCCTCTATGACTTCCGAAAAGGGCACAGGTGCATCGCGCAAAGTCTTGAGGAAAATACCTCCATTTAGTCTGCATATCAGCATCATCAGCCAGAGCCAGCACACGGTCAAAACTGTCTTTCTCATAGGCTGTACCTCGGTTCTGCAGGGTCTCCTGAATCGCCGTCTCCAGTTTCAGGCCATCAAAATTGAAAGTCTTGGACAGATAGTAAATATCGTAAAAATCCTTCATACGGCCCGTCAGCTCAAAGCGCTTCAAAATGGCGTCGAGCTTCTCCGCTATGGTGCTTTCCAGCGAATAGGTAAGGATCTCCGATTTCTCATAACCATTAAGCTGCGTCTGGATATTGCGCCATTCTGCTTTAGGGATAATGACATCGCCCACGCCGATATCTACATTGAAAGGTACACGTACATTCTTGATATAGCCCTGTAATCTGAGTGCTGACTCCATCGATACTTCTGTTTCAACGCAATGGGCTTCGCCTGGGATGCCTTTGAAGGTCACGAAGTCATTGCCAGTATCCACTGAAAGAATGTCAGCAATGATTTCATCCATTCGGCTCAGATCATTGTTCAAGCCCCGCATGAGAAAATCCATTATCCACGGTGGCACGGCTCTCAAAGTTGGTCAGCGTATAGATAAACAGACCGCCCTTGAGGATAAAGTTTTCTGCGTATTTGGAACCCGCCAGTTTACGCAGGAATTCTTCTTGAAAAACACAGCTGCAGACATTGCTGATAGCTGATGCCGCAAGCCCTTGCTTTATTTCTTAGTTTTGCAAGTACAGAAGCTGCAAGATCTGCCATCATAGCCACACTCCTATCAAATCTTTTGCGGTCTTTTTTGACCCGCAGTACCTCAACATACTCCAATAGTTTCGGAATACGCTTACTTGGATCTGCAATGTAGTTCTGAATCGCTTTATTGAAAATTTCTTTGTCCATCTTGTTGCGATATCGCAGACAATCGCAGATCAGACGGTCTTTATCATAGATACGAACTTCATGTCCGTCAATCTCGCCTGTAGTCAGTCAAGCTCCAGAAGCGCAGGCTCCACATAATACGGCTTTACAAATGGGTAGTCGATTTTGAACCGCGACTTACCAGAATCCTTGCTGACAGCCAAATGCCAATCAGCGGGAGTACGGTCGCTATATCCGTAATACCGCAGGGCAGTCTCCATACAAAGAATCACGTCTGGAAATAGGCGGATCACAATGTCAACTTCACTAAAGTCATCCTGATCAGCCCACCGATAATAGCCATAGCGGATTTTTTCTACATGGCCTTGTTCAATCAGTTTTTGCAGTGGCCGGTACAGGATATTCTCTGCCTGAAGCTCTTTCGTCCGCATCATGCCGCCGTATTGATCAAATATTTTTTTGTATTCGGTAGTATCTTTCATTTCTAAACACCTACATCATTCTTTCCTCTAATATATCAAACAGCGGATAAACTAATGTAATATCATTATACGTAGAAAGAGAAGGTTTGTCAACATTACTTCTTACTCTTATTTTTAATGGAGCGAATAAAGTAATGCTTCTGTTGAATATTAGACAAGGTAAAAGATAGCAGGTAATCTCATAGATTACCTGCCATCTAAAAATGATTTCAACTTTCTATCTCTTATACGATTATTTACCCTTTCAAATTTTCCAGCGCATCAGGATTATTTGCGATAATCGCGCTGGCAGTCTGACATTCATCCATGTTAGGACAGTCCCCGCAAGTTGTCACACCCTTTTTCAATGCACACTGACGAATTTCGCAAAGACTGTCTAACACAGCAACGTTCTCTTAAACACCATATTCCTCCGCCCAATGAATGATTTCAAGAAATATCGGGTATAAGGCTTTTTCCCTTCTCTGAAAGAGAATACTCGACATGGGGCGATATTTCATTGAACTGCGACCTGTCAACAAAACGCGCCGCCTCCAATGTCTTTAAGGTTTGGGACAGCATGGTGTTTGTGATTCCGCCTATCATACTTTTCAGCTGGCCAAAGCGCAGGCTGTCAGCCTGGGTCAGTTCAAAGAGGACGCGCAGAACCCACTTGTTTGAAAACACATCGAACAGCATCTGCACCGGACAATCTTCGGTACAAAAAAATTTTCTGACACGACCATTTGCTGATATTCTTCAAAAGTCATCTTTGACATTTCATTTCCCCTGGTATTGCTTACCGTACTATATACGGAAAATCTGCGTACTTGAAGAATCGTATTATGAGAGCCTGCGGGCAGCCACAATCAAAATTTCCTTGATGAAGGCTTCGAATTAGTGGAAAGTATTTCGGGCTGCGGCTTTGAAAAAAGCTTCTCAAATTCCTGCTGAACTTTTGGAACAGGCTTACCAAGCAGGTGTAAACCTTGCAAAATAGCTTTCTTTAAATCACATGACCCAGCAAAAACCTGCAGGAGAAATTTTCCCTTGCAGGTTTTATATTAATTTTTTAGCACCGATGCCTTTTCGATTTCAGACGCGTTTTGAAATCGTACACGGCAGGCAACACTTTAGCGCCTTACAGTCAAAGGTTCTTAATATAAGCCGTTTCATTTCTATCATAATGTGGCCTCCTCCGCAAAATTGCAATTTGTTGCTCTGTTAGAGAACAGAACGGGGATAAGCAAAAACGCCCCAGTTGGTTTGCTACTTCTCCAACTAATTGAAATTGGCAAGTACGCATTATGCCAATAATGCGTACTAAAACAGCTCTACAAACTGCGGAATAACATCGACGGTGTTATCCCATATTTACTTATGTTCCTTATTTTTTTCTGTATAGTTATTTTTCCAGTTTGAATTTTCTTAACTGGATAATGTAAATAATATCAAAGACGGAGCAGATTACGCCCATAAGGACAATATAAATATTGAAATCCTCGATAATACCCATTTGAATAGCTGGAGCCAGCGTACCGATCCATTTTGCCACTGCCATCAGCATGGACTGACCTTTTTGTTGTATTTCTGGTATACAACGCAGTCAGGAACAGAATGGACATGGCTGCATTCTGGGCAAAGGCAGAATATTGAGCTGCCGGAATACCTCTAAAATGGAAATAGAATGCAAACTGCATTACAAAACAGGATACCACCGCTAATATGGTGAATGGCATAAAATACTTTTTGCGCTTTAGCCGGAAAATTCTTTTTTCAAACTTAAAATAGATAAACAGGATTACAGCGTCCAGTATAAACCATGAGATATTTGCAATCTCCTGCACGTTAAAGTGACCGCTCAATCCCGTATCAATACTGTAAATCAGCTCCCATGCAATATTTAATCCCAAAGCAAACAGCGGCATCCCGCAGACTTTATCCTTGAAACCTTTGCGTATCAGTTCTATATAAACAATAGACCAGGAAATTCCGCTTAATGCTGTCAAAAAAGATAACCATATAAATTCCTCCTTAAAATTAATGTATCATTTGTTACATCAATATTGTATAATGAAAGAAGCCCAAGAACAAGATACAAAACCATTTGGAATGTTACATCATGCGGAGGAATCATTATGAGAGAATTTCAGAATGAACAGCGGGAATTCAGCAGAGAATGTCTTTTGAACGCCTTACTTGCCCTTATGGAAAAACAGGAGTTTAATAAAATTACAATTACAGAGTTATGTAAAAAAGCCGGCGTTACAAGATTAACTTTTTACCGCCATTTTGAAAGTAAAGAAGATGTACTTCAGGATTATTTTTATAAAATCTTTCAAATCTTCTTTCAGGAATGTGTTCTTAACAGTTCCTATTCGTTCACAGAAACTCTGGGCCGATGTTTTGATTATTGGCAGGAAAACAGACAATATATTCTTTTTGCTAGAGAAGCACGGAATTGTAAATCTCATCTATCAGCCATTTGAAAGTTGCTTAAGCCAGATGCTTCAATATTCCGATGGGTTTATGGACAATACTCATTTCGTTCAAAAAAATTCATGGAAGGCGGTCTGCTGTTGGTACTGTTAGAATGGATCAAAGATTCCAAAGGAATGACTTCTCACGAAATGGCCGAAATGTTAATACGGATTTTGCAAAAATGATGACATGAAGTATATACGGGATGAAGAAGAAAAAAATGGAGAACAGAATAGAGACAAGCAAAACCGCCCCGCTGAATTCGGCGTCCAGCAGGACGGTTTTACGTCCTTTTCAGATTCTATTCAAACTCGACAAATTCAAGTATATGGGGTGTATTTGAGGTGATTTCACAGGAAACGAGAAATTGCAACGCTTTCTTGTCTAACATATTCTGGGGGCAGGCGAATAAATGGGAAGTTACAGCTTTACATTGGGGTTGGTGTACTGGCCGTGCTTCTTCGTGTTTTTGCCGTACTGAATTGCAAACTTTGGGCAGCGATGCAGACAGCCAAGGCACATCACGCACCGCTTTTTACCCAAACGGGCTTTTTGTTTTCCATCCGGATCGCATCTACCGGGCAGTTTCTTTCGCACATGCCGCAGCCAATACAGCCGTCCTCAACGCGGAAATGAGAGGTCTTTCTTACTTTGACGTTATAGAGAGGCTGTCCAAACAGTTCCGCGATCAACGTCGGAGTAGCCGGGGACATTCGCCCGTTTGTCTCCCGCCGTTGCACCTTGTCTATGACTTCGGCTATTTCTACCTCGGTCGTTTTTGTGAACGCCGCTACCTTTTCCGGCGTCGAAAGGTCGAAGATCGGCGTCCATGTATCTGGCATTCTGACGGGTAATAGGCATCGATCTTTCTGCCCCTTAGGGCCTTGTTCGCCATACGGCCTGAGGCTCCCGTGGTCGTTCCATAGGTGGAAATGAAATAAAAATACGCTGTGTCAAGAGACACACGCTCTAGGAACTCCTTCACAATACTTGGCAAGCCCAGATCATAGGTCGGAGAGACGATGCCGATGGAAGCGCCGTCAAAAGAATACCTTTCCTGCCGGACGCAGTCCAAATAGAAATCGATTCTCCCCCAAGGACCTCGGCAAGCCTTGACGCAACATACTTGCAATTTCCGTTGCCGAAAAATATAGAATCATCCATCTCACCTCCCCTAAGGCCTGATTGCTCGGCCAGCCTGTGCAGATTCCCGATCAATGTAAATTTGTGCTTATTTCAGATTCTTTCCAAGTTCATATGCGTAGTCCAAATCTTCCTTGCTTAAATCCCCAGGGGTATACGCACCTTTCGCGTTTAACACGCCGGCATTGTCCCATTCCAAATATTTTGTCATTTCCCGAAAAGCCGCGTTTGCTCCTGATGCCGCATCTGTTTCAGTATCCGCCATCGCGGTAATCAAAATAGCCTTTTTCCCGCCGTGCAGGGCGGCGTCATTTGCATAAAAACGATCAATGACCGCCTTGATTTGTGCATTGATTGTATAATAATAAATTGGCGATACAAACACGACCGCATCGGCTTCCAGCAGATGCGGATTCAGGATTTTCATATCGTCTTCATGGAATACGCAGCATCCGGTGCTGCGGCATTGATCGCAGCCAATGCACGGATGTACCGTCTGAAATGCCGTGTCGAAACGGAAAACCTCATGCCCTGCCTCCGCCGCGCCCCTTGCTGGAATTGATCCGCAAGCGCAGCCGTCGTACCGTGCTTATGTGCGCTTCCGGTTATCACTACAATTTTCATTTTGGTTGCCTCCCTTAAATTTTTTAGATTTCGCTTTGCCGCCATCTCCATTCCCTGATAAACGGGAATCAATGATCAGCGATTGTCATTTCTTCTGATAAAGTTCGTGCGTTTTGTATGCTCCGTCGCCGGATATGGAATTCCATTTTCTTTCCGTTTTCAAAGCACCGCATCATCCACACCATATTGCGTGCAAGATTTCTCATGGTCTGCATTCCCTCTTCGTCCTGAGACGCTTCCTCTGCAACGAATCCATGAACATTATTCCAATATGTTGAACCCGCTATGGGCATCTGCGCTATGCCGAAATATTTGTTCAACGCATCCAGCGCGGCCGTAGTGCCACCTCTCCTTGCAACTGCGATTGCCGCACCGGGCTTGAATTGAAACGCAGGGTAGATCTCATTGTTCCCTGAGCTATAGAAGGCACGGTCTAAAAAGTCAAAAATTCTCCCGCTGGGATGTGCAAAAATACACCGGCGTTGCAAACACAAAACCATCTGCACTTTCCGCCTTTTCAACAAACGTATTTACCCTATCGTCTTTGAAAACGCACTTTCCCGTTTCACGACAGACATTGCATTGCGTACAGTCTGCGATTGGCTTCGCTCCAAGTTGAATCACTTCCGTTTCAATCTTCTCGGCATCAAATACTTTCACCATTTCCTCCACGGCCGCCATTGTTGTTCCATGAAGATGGCTGCTTCCATTTACAATCAATACTTTCATCTACTCGACTCTCCTTTGTTGTTGACTTCTGGTGTTTTTATATTTTAATAAATTTATTGTGAAAAAAAAGAACGCACTATTTTGATAGATACTATCTAAAAGGAGAGTACAATGAAAGCACCTTATGATAAAGTCAACGCCAAACCGTTTAACTATGCGATGTCCCTTATCAGTGGCAAGTGGAAAATGCAAATTTTATTTTGGTTATGGAAACAGGAGGTCATGCGCTATGGGGGAAATCAAAAAGCCCTTGGTGGCATAACGCACAAAATGTTATCCAACAAGCTAAAAGAATTAGAAGCGGATCATCTCATCATCCGTCACGAATATCCGGGTGTTCCGCCAAAGGTTGAATACTGCCTTTCTGAAACAGGGCACTCGCTTATGCCTGTATTGCAATCCATTTGCCGATGGGGCTTGAACATATGCCTGATGAACCCCTTATAATCCGATAACTTTTTTCCCTTCTTGCCACCGTGGTTCTCTCGTCTGTTTTTCCATCGGGAATAACCTCCCCAAATAGGTGGTCATAATTACCACCTACTTCTTGAAATTTGGTGCTATTCCCACTCAAATGCCGTCTGCTGCAAACCCGCATGATTGAACCAAAAAGCTCATCCCCACTCGGCAAATTCAGATATAAGAGAATGCTCAAATTTTTTATAACTACCGCCAGATATCCGAAACATAGAACAGGGCGAAACACTTTGCGGTGCATCTCCCTGTTTCAAAAGGCATTATTCGTATTTATCGGATGTATTCCGTATGGATGCGTCCTGTTGTCAGTTCTCGCTCTTCTGGAGCATGGGCGGTGTTCCGACAGCAACCATCGCGCAAGGGACAAATCCTTCGGGCACTTTGATCTCTTTGCATAACTCAGCATTGTACTGTGCGGTCATGGGCACTGCCATCAGATATACGCTTCCCAATCCCAAGGAAGTCGCCGTCAACAACATGTTTTCAGCAATTACAGAAGCGTTTGCCATACCTATGGCCGGGTTTCCTCTTGCTTACAATGAATCGCAATCACTGTCGAAGCACCGTAAAGAGCGTGTTCCATTGCCGGGATTGCATTTTGTGTATTGGCTTCCAACTTTGCAAGCAACACTTCATTCTGGATAACGCTCAGTTGTACATCTTGGTACATGCCGTTTCCTACTGGCGAAGCATTTGCTGACTGCAAAATAGCTGTCAATTCACTTTCTGTAACTTTTTTTGTCTGTAAAGGCACGGCAGCTCTGCCTATTCTTAATGACATTCATAAATTCCATGTGTAATTCCTCCTTGATTTTTTATGATATGTTTATTATACTAAGGACAAAAGATATAAGCAAGTACGCAGAATATTCTGACTAGGTATTATAGGCCCGTACTGTCAAATAAGAAAAGCGAGTAGAAAAGATTATGATTCAAGAAATGACCTATCAGCAATATATGGAGTTTATCCAGCATACATCAGAAAGCATTTTTTAGTGAGTGTCCTGTACGAAAAACACTGGAATTATTGAATGGAAAATGGAAGCTCATACTGATATATGAACTCAGCAAAAGAATAGTTACCGATTTGGAGAATTAAGAAAAGCGATTCCTACTATTACCAATACCATGCCCCATCAACATTAAGAGAATTAGAAGAAATAGATATCGTTCACCGTGAGCAATACAATGAAATTCCTCCCCATGTGGAATATTCCCTAACCGAAAAAGGAAAATCATTCTTTCCGATGTTTTTCAAGAGATTGCCAAATGGGGGAGAAATATCTTTAAGAAAGATACAGATGGCGGGTACTCTTTACCGCCCACCACGAGCAAGGGTGCGCCAAAGGGTGTTCTCTGGCTTTCTCCGCCTGCCTTGTGGGGAACAGGTGGGCGTAGCGGTAAGTGATGTCGATACCTCATGCCCCACCGGTCAGCGATTGCCAGAGCCCGCCCATGTCTATCAGCAGGGAAATGTGGGAGTGCCGCAGGTCGTGTATTCTGATCCGCTTGACCCCGGCCTTTGCCTTGCCCATGTTGCCCACCTGGGCGGCGGGGTTGGCCTTTAGGTTGTAATGCCGCACCGCATGGTTGAACACGGCGCTCAACTGATTGTGAAGCGTTTTTAAGTACACAGGGGAATAGGGTTTGCCCTTTTCGTCCTTGTAGCCCAGCATTTCATGTCCGCCACATAGAGGGCCACGAAGTTCTCAAAGGTCATATCCAGGTCGGCGGTCTGCTGTTGCAGAAATGTCCGCCCCCATTCCAGGGCCTCCCGCTTGGTGGGAAAGCCCCGCTTTATCTTCTTTTCTTTTTCCCCGTCCAGTTCTCATAGTAAAAGGACGCATACCAGGCAAGACGGGGCCAGCGATGATCCCACCGTCCGATACAACGACAACGACGATTGGCCCACCCACGCTCCGTGGGGATGTACTTCCAGTACGGCCTTGTGGACGAGTTCATGCGGGAATGGCTATTGCGCCAGCAGGAACTGCACTCCGGGGAAATCACCAGGGAGGAATACCTTGAATGGAAACTCAACTGGCCGGAAACCTGCGATGATAGCAAAAATTTGACTACTACATTCAATGGCGGAAAACAGAATAGTGACAAACAAAACCGCCCTGCTGAATTTGTCATTCAGCAGGGCGGTTTTGTTGTCACTTGCAATCATGCTCTTAATACCGGGCCGATACAAAGTAGTATCAATCCAGTATCAAGCGGCAAATCGACAGGTCAAAAATCCTGTATTCATGTAGGTTTCGCCGTTTTTGACGGTTATTCCCCACTCCAATAGTCCCGCACGGTTTCGGTGTCATATCGTAACAAACTCTATTGACCCTTCGACCTCTGCCAGGATGCGGTCTGTAATCTTATAAGATCGGCCAGTCGATGTCCTCGATGGTCGCAGTCATGGCGTCTATGGTATTGACGGCACGGATGATGACTGGATATTCGAAACTTCTGGCGTTGTTCTTCACCCCTACGGATTTGAAATCCTGAACGATGGTGAAATACTGCCATACTTTCTTGTCCAGTCCGCCTTTGCGAACTCTTTCACGAAGGATCGCATCGGATTCGCGCACAGCTTCCAGCCTGTCCTTGTGATAGCGCCGAGGCAGCGAACACCAAGTCCCGGACCCGGGAACGGCTGACGGTAAACCATGTCATACGGCGGCCCAATTCCATGCCACAGGTTCTCACTTCATCCCTGAACAACTGACGGAGCGGCTCAACCAGTTCCAAAAGCCAGGTCTTCGGAAGACCTCCTACATTGTGATGAGATTTACCACCTTTGCTGTCTTGGTCCCGCTCTCTACAATATCGGGATAGATGGTACCTTGTCCCAGGAAGTCGATACCGTCAGCTTGCGGGCTTCTTCCTCAAAGACACGGATAAACTCCGCCCCGATAATCTTGCGCTTCTGCTCCGGATCCTCGACGCCCGCCAGTTTTCCGAGAAACCTTTCGCTGGCGTCAACATAGACCAGGTTGGCGTCCATCTGGTTCTTGAACACCTCGATGACGCTCTCTGACTCCCCTTTTTCGCATAAGGCCGTGGTTGACGTGAACGCAGACGAGCCCGCTTGCCGATGGCTTTGATCCAAAAGCGCCGCTACCACAAAACTGTTCACGCCGCCAGACAGCGCCAGCAAAACCTTTGCGGTCACCTACCTGCTCTTTAATCAGCTCAATCTGATCAGCTACGAAATTCTTCATATTCCAGTTGGTGTCCGCTTTGCAGGTGTCGAAGACGAATCCGCGCAGCTGCTCCTGTCGGCATCGAGGCCATTTCATCTCACAAAGGGCTGGCGCATGGTCGATGGCCATGACAGAATATCCGGCATCATAAATTTCCGGCAGAACATCGATGTCTTTGCCGTCCACATTGCGATGTTCACCACTGCCGAACAAAATCACGCCCTTTACGTTAGGCAGCTTCTGCAGCCCTCCTTTGTAATATCGTGAGGGTAAATCTCATCATATACGCCGAGAGCACGGATTTCTTTGCCAGTGCTGTATTCTCACTGCTTCCTAAATCTAATATTACAATCATATCTTGTTTCATAAGCATTTCTCCTTTGTTTAACCTGTTTCTAGTTTAGCACAAATTGGCCGCCAGCGGAACAAAAATTTGATCGCCCTATATTACGGACATCTTCAAGGTGCCGATGCCTTCTACTTCCATGTCGATTTTGTCACCTGCATGGACAAAAGGCTGCTTGCCTATATATTCCAGCATAGCGCCGCCGCCACCGGTTCCGAGCCCAGCACATCGCCCGGGTAGATTCTTGCTCTGCGCGAAGAATAGGCGATCAAGTCACAGCAAGTGTGGTAGATAGACTTCGTGTTGTTCTCTGATCAGCTCCCGTTGCGGGTGGCAGCTTTGTCGCCATATCGTATTTTGATGGATCGTCGGGCAGTGCGTACTTTGCAGCTCGTCCATGGTGACGATGACAGGCCCCTATGGAATTGGCGCAATCCTTACCCTTTTGCCGGTCCCAGCTGCATCTGCATCTCTTCCATCTGAATGTCCCTGGCACTCCAGTCGTTCAGAATCGTCATGCCAAAGATGTAATCCGAGGCCTCATCCTTGGAGATGTTGATGCCCCTTTTCCGATGACGACTGCAATCTCGAACTCATATCAAAGTGCTGCGAATGCGGATGCATTTTGATCGGCTCATCAGGGCCAAAGAAAACGTTGGTGTTAGAAAAGTAGAAAGCCGGCAGTCTGCTTTCAGACTGCGAGCATGGGTGGCATCGTCAAAACCGGCAGCCTCACCGCTGTTGATGACGTGCTTTCGAAGCTCATAAAGTTCTGAACGTCCTCGGTCTTGGAAGCGGCGACAGAAATCTCACCATTGACGCTGCATGTCGGCGTGGCCTGCTCCAGCTTTTCCTCAATAAGGGGTCTGCAATCCTCATATTTCGATAAATCTATCATGTCGTTAGGCAATCTCTTCGTCGATTCCCCTGAAAACTGTAGAAATTCCCGTCTTTGACTAGCCCCCTGCATGGACATTGTCCTGATAAATCTTAATCGTTGCTAATTTCATAGGTATTCCTCCTTCGCTTCTCTCTAATCTTTGCTGCTTACAGTTTGAAGCACAATCCTATAAAGGGGATAGAATACACAAATGTATTTTATCTTTTTAATTGATAGTATCCATGCTGACAGTCGCTTCCGGCTGCCTCCCTTCAGGGCACCTGAGAAATTTACTGATCAGCCATTCATCCTGTTTTTCCTCTTTTTCTAGTGAAATGCAAAGTTTGCAATTGTTGCAGTTATTTTTCCTGCAAGCAGGATTACGAAAAATAAATCTTCCGTCAAGATATCCACCATTGATTTCAAAGGAACCCCCTGTACCTGTGTGTAACCCAAGTTTCTCAAGTTTCGTTTTCCTGAGACTGTCTGAATCCATCGCGGTCAGCAGGGAAAGCAATTTTTTATATCCATAGGCATCCCCATCCTGTCGATAGAAGATTTACTGCTTTATGAGAAAGCGCTATGAAACAATTTCATGGTGTTAAAACGTTCCACATTTTGTTATTATAATTAAAGAGAGCACGGAGAACCAAATGAAGGAAATGTCATATGTACGATAATAATATTTTTGACGCATTAAATGTGGCGTGGGCCAGCAAATGTTATTGTAACATTTAGGTATAAACAGAGGATATATGATGACAAAAATTGCAAGAAATCGCGATTACAGAAGATTTACTGGACCTGCGAAACTACACAAGGCGGTTAATACGCTAAGTGGGATTGTGGCAGGTATCACGACGGATGCCAAGATTAGTGAAGACGAGATACAAGAACTATCAAATTGGTGCTTCTGCTTCCTTTATGAACACTTAATTAACAAGCATCCATTCAATGAACTCATTCCAATGATACGATCTGCTTATGCAGATGGCGTGATAAGCTTGGAAGAATCAAGCGATATTATCTGGCTCTGCAACAACTTTGTTTCTGATGCATCGTACTATGATTTAACAACCTCTTCAATACAATTTATTCGGCCTTTTACATGGTATTATGGCCGATGGAGGAACCAGTAAATGAGGGGAGATAAAAACATCTGCAAGCATGGTTGACTGCCAACTTTCTTTCGGATGCTATCCATTTGACGAAATCGAAAGTCTTGTGAAGAACGTGAAATGCTTATGGCCTTCATTGGCGAATTTATCGATACGTCTATGTCCCTATAATATCCGGAAATCAACTTCTCAACTTGATCAACTCAAGGAGAAATATACCATTTCAGGTGTGCATGATATGCCAAAGAAATTGATTTCGCTGACAAGGGGTCTTCTGCTTTACCGGCAAGTCTCTCAATGCTACCAGACAAAAAAAATTTCGAAATCGTAACAAATAACGATGGTACATATAATGACCGAGTTACAAGCACTGATTACCTCATTGTTGGAAATGCCGGAAACCCATGTTGGGCTTACTCCTGTTACGGGCGTAAGAGCGAGGCAGGCTGTAGATTTGCGTAAAGCTGGGTAAAATCAAAAATTGTGAAATGAGATTGATTTTTTGGGATGTTCTTGAGGATTTATAAACATGGGTGAACCATGGGGAGTATCCCCTATAAAAACCAGATTTGAAGCAGACTTCTGCCTTACCATGGCTATGTCGCCATATTGGCTAGGCTAGCAGGATTCGAACCTGCGGATGACGGAATCAGAATCCGTTGCCTTACCACTTGGCGATACCCCAACAATTACATAATAATCCAATAAATTAATATGGGGTGAAAGGTGGGATTCGAACCCACTGCATGACGGAGCCACAATCCGTTGTCTTAACCGCCCGACTACTCCCACCATATCAATATATTAAATTATAAAATTGGCGAATCCGGATCGGGTTCGAACCGACGACCTCAGCGTGACAGGCTGGCATTCTAACCAACCAACTAAGCTACACCGCCACCCGTTGGTTTTCACACCGATTCCAATCAAAGAGGCTTTACATTGATGGCGTCTGAGCCGTCCTGCGACTCTGTCAGTCAGTGACAAAAAGATAATTTTTCTGCTTCCCGTTTGTCGGTCACATCGTATTTTGATCGTCATGCTGTTGCTGAGACTTTTTGCAGCACCTCATCATTAGGCGTAACCCGAGCGCCATTGGCGTATTCCCAGATTAGTTGTCCATGGCTTTTAAGGAGGCTGCGCAGCAAAACCGATTCACCAGGTAGATCGCCGATGGTGTGTATATTGATTTTGTTCAATTTTTTGGCGAAGCTTCTTCCATAAACGATTCTCTCACATTCAAAGAGGCCATAACTTTTTCTTCCAACTGCTTTTTGGCTGAAATCGACGAGAGACCAGGTCCGCTTTTTAGCTCCCCTGCCGCCAGAAGTTTATTGTTGCCCACACCCACGTTTACCGTGAAACCCAATTCCCTTTTGATTCGTTCTTGATTTCAAAAGGCCGCCGCCTCTGGTCTGCCAAATCGCTTTTTCGCAGTGGTCAAAATCCACAAAACATTCGTCTACGCTGTATCTCTGAATCACTGGCGAATATTCCTGCAGAATGCTATACATTGCGTTGCTGCAGGACAGATACAGATCGTAATTGGGCGGAAACAACAAAAGTTCCGGGCAGCGTTGTTTTGATTCGTATAAACTTTCTCCCGTGCCTATTTTGTACTTCTTTGCAGGAATGGACTTTTGCCAAAATAATGCCGTGCCGGTCTTCCGGATTCCTGCAATAGCTGCAGGCACTGTTCTGATATCCAATGGATATCCCTTTTCTAAAAGGTCTACTGCCGTCCAGCTGAGATAGGCCGAATTAGCGTCTACATGCATGACAGTCACACTGCTCACCTCTTCCTTCGCTTAAAAGAACATATGTTCTTTATGATGTTAGTATAGCACCCGCTCTCCTCATTTTCAACTGGAAAAATTTACATCACCTTTGGGGTTAAACAAGAAAAAGACAGCCAGTCTAAAGACTGCTCTGCCTAATCCAACATTACTGAATTTGATTTTTTAGCTCTAAAAGTGTCTTCCGTTACATTACAGTCATAGGCCAAACCGCTACACCTTCTTTCACTGCCTGACGCAATGCATCTCCAAACGCTCTGTGAGTTCTGTCATTAGGGCTCAAATTGCTGAATTCCCGTCATTTGAATGACAAAGAGTACAAAAACCCCTATAACCTTCTTTCACTGCCTGACAGCTCATAAACGTGTTTAACGCCTCTTTCCGTCGGCGCATCGGGGAACCTGGCTATATGGCCCTCTGCAAGAGTCACTCCTTCGACCTCCAGCCAGCCTTTTTTACACCATTCTTCGTCTTCCACGTAAAAATCAAAGCGAGTCGCCAAAGGTTTTTCTTTAACAAAGGGGAGTTTTCCCATACCCGGCAGCTGCAGACTGTCATCCAGGAGCGCCTCTTCACAGACTTTG
>VOFI01002044.1_pt1 | contig 26426 bp, 40 predicted proteins | sample 5384131 | NCBI WGS metagenome assembly VOFI01 (sample SAMN12384728, study PRJNA508395) | human gut metagenome | isolation source: healthy gut H | host: Homo sapiens | reverse complement strand
ATGATCGTCTGTGTCAACCAGTTTGAGCACATTTTTCACGCTTCCTTTACAGAACGCGACACTGTTTGAGAGCTACCGCTGTCCAGAATGCGCTCCGCGTTGCGTTATTTTGACAACGAAAAACTGAACAGCCTGATGCAAAAAAAGACAATGCCCAGGAACTCAGCGGCGGCGAAAACCAGATGATGCAGCTGATTCGGGCAATCACGGCGGATAAACCACCGGATGATGGACGAATCCTTTTCTGCGGTGGATGTGAACAATACAAACCAGTTGCGGGGAAAGCTATTGTCGCTCGATAAACGATCATTTTTGTCACCCACGATGTTTCCGCGAACATTTAAAGCTATATGACGAAATCATCGTTTTACAGCACGGCAAAATCGTGGAGCAAGGCTCCTTTTACAGCTGATGGAAAAGCAGCAGTATTTTTATCATTTGTACCACACCAGTGAGAAAGTAAGGTGGGATATGGGAAAAGAGCCGGATAAACAGGTGGAGGTTTATCCGGCTCTTTTTATTTTGTGAATCGGAAAAACGGAAGGGATTAACGGATTTTATTAAAAATATCACTTGACAGTATTAGTCATTTTTTATACACTGAAAAGAAAAGGAGGGGATGTCATGTACTGTAAACATTGTGGACAACCGATGGAAGATTTTGCACAGGTCTGCCCAAGCTGTGGGGCAAGACAGGACGACAAACCACCGGTCATCGACAACGAGGCTTCGGCTGGGGACTGCTGGGCTGCTGTGTACCGGTGGCAGGACTGGTGCTGTATCTGGTGTGGAAGGATACAAAACCCAGGACCGCCAAAGCAGCCGGAACGGTGCGCTGGATCTCGGTGGTGCTGGTAGTCCTGTACTATCTGTTTATCATCCTATCCGCAGTCACCTATGGGGTGTTCTCTAAAAAATGATGAGATGGCTATACCGGTGGCTGCCCATCATCTTTGGCTGTCATTGCCGCAGCGACCGCTCGTTCTTTTTCGCGGCAAACAGTTTCCTCTGTGTGCCCGCTGCACAGGAGAGCTGATTGGAATTCTTCTGGCTCCGGCGGCGTTTTGATATTCGGTCTGCCGGATGGTAAGATTTGCTTGTGGTTGCTGCTGCCGCTGGTGCTGGATGGCGGAATACAGCGGTTGACACGCTATGAAAGCGGCAACATCCGCCGGTTGCTCACCGGGGATGCTGTTTGGCTATGCCCTCGTGGGTCTGTTGGTGCTCAGCACAATCGGTGCTGCCCGCTGGGGATACCAACTGGGAAAGCAGTTGGCTGTTTGATAAAAATGCTGAAAGAAAAACGCTCTGCGACAATTTTGTCGCAGAGCGTTTTTAGATGGATTGCGGAGAAACGGTCTGGTGCCCTTGACGCGGTCGTGCTCCTCCGCGCGCGTTTGGCGTTGTTGAAATGTTCCCAACGAGCCGACCAGATAGCCGGTGATGCGGCGGATGCGCCCCATCGGTTGCTCGGCAGTTTCGTGGTGGTGGCAACGGGGACACTCGTCCCTCGATGATGCCGGTGTAGCGCAGACAGGGTCGCGGTCGACCGGGTGGTTGATGGAGCTGTAGCCGATGCCTGCCTCTTTCATACAGCAAATCAGCTGCATGAAGGCTTCGGTGTTCTGGCAGGGGTCGCCGTCCAGCTCCACATAGGTGATATGACCGCCGTTGGTCAGCGCGTGGTAGGAGCTTCCAGGCGAATCTTCTCGAAGGCGTTGATGTCGTAGTAGACCGGAATGGAAGGAGTTGGTGTAGTAGTCGCGGTCGGTGATGCCCGGATGACACCGAAGCGCTGGCGGTCAATCTTGACAAATCTGCCGGACAGCCCTTCGGCGGGGGTGGCGATCAGGGAAAAGTTGAGCTTCATCTGTTCGCTGGCAGCATCCATCCGCGCCCGCATATGACCGATGATCTCCAGTCCCAGGTTCTGCGCATATTCGCTTTGTCCGTGGTGCTGACCAATCAAAGCGACCAGCGTTTCTGCCAGCCCGATGAAGCCGATGGTCAGCGTACCGTGGGCGCAGCACCTGCCCGACCTCGTCCTCCGGTCCAAGGGTTTCGCTGTCCAGCCAGACACCCTGTCCCATCAGGAAGGGGAAGTTGATGACCTTTTTCTGCCCCTGGATGCGGAAGCGGTCGAGCAGCTGCTGGATGACCAAATCAATCTTCTGGTCGAGCAGCTCAAAGAAGAGGTCCAGATTTTTATTGGCAAGCAGTCCCAGACGAGGCAGGTTGATGGAAGTGTAGGGACAGGTTGCCGCGACCGGTGGTGATTTCGCGGGTGGGGTCATAGGACGTTGGCAGCGACGCGGTGCGGCAGCCCATATAGGCGACCTCGGTTTCCGGGTGACCGCTGCGTAGTATTGCAGGTTATAGGGTGCATCCAAAAAGGAAAAGTTGGGGAACAGCCGTTTGGCGGAAAACCTGACACGCCAGACAGAACAGGTCGTAGTTCGGGTCTTCGGGACGGTAGTTGACCCCCTTCCTTTACCTTGAAGATGTGGATGGGGAAGATGGGCGTTTCGCCGTGCCCCAGACCGGACTGCTCTGCCAGCAAAAGGCTGCGGATGACCATTCTGCCCTCGGGAGGTGTCGGTCCCGTAGTTGAGCGAGCTGAAGGGAGTCTGTGCGCCTGCGCGGGAGTGCATGGTGTTTAAATCCAGAATCAGCGATTCCATCGCATGATAGGTCGCGCGTTCGGTTTCTTCATAGGAATATTTCTGCGCAAACCGCTGGGCGGATTCGACCGATTCGTCCGGGCAGCCCAGCTGTTCGGTCAGCAGACGGCGCTCTGCCAGGGTATACGCCTGGCTGTCTTCCAGAGAAGGAAGTAACCCATCCTGCTCCAGCTGTGCAAAGGTGCGGTCGAGGACGGTGGTCAAACCATCGCTGTCGGCTTGCAAAGGGCACAGCAGCTCGCAGGCTTTGGCAAGGTTGCGGCGATAGCTGCGGCGGTAGGTTTTGCCGCAACGCCGGGCGCCATATCAAAATCAAACTTGGGGACGCTTTGTCCGCCGTGCTGGTCGTTCTGGTTGGACTGGATGGCGGTGTATGCTAAAGCAGCATAGTCCTCGATGTCCTCCGGCTCGCGCAGATAGCCATACCCGGAGTTGAAGCCACCGGCAAACAGACGGCTCAGGTCGATCTGGCAGCAGGTGGTGGTCAGCGAGAAAAAGTCAAGGTCGTGGATGTGGATGTCGCCGCAGTCGTGTGCGCTGTGCGTGCTGTGGGTCCAGCACAAACATCTCATAAAAATGCCTTGGCACCCTCAGAACCATATTTGAGCATGGTGCCCATGGCGGTGTTGCCGTCGATATTGGCGTTTTCCCGCTTGATGTCGTTTTCGGCAGCGCTTTTGAAGGTCAGGTCCTCATACACCTTCATCAGGGCGGTGTTCATCTCCCACACGGGTGCGCTGTGCGCGGTAGAGGATATATTCTTTGGCAGTGCGGGAATGTCCGTTTTCAATCAATACCTTTTCCACCATGTCCTGAATCCTCGATGGGCAGATGAGAGGGAGGATATTTTTCCTCCAGACGCTGTTGGACCTGCAAAGCAAGGCGGTAAGCAGTCTGGTAATCCTTGCCTCCCACCGAGGTCGCTGCGCGAAAGATCGCCCGTGCGATTTTCCACGTCATAGGCGGCGGTCCTTCCGTCCCGTTTGATGATGGTGTTGAACATGAACATTCTCCTTTGCGCGAATCATTTTGGAGCGAACAATAGGGAAAGCTGGTCGTTTGAAGACCAGCTTTTTTCTTTCTTTCTCTTATTATTGTATCTGCCCTGCGTTTTTTTTTAGGCAAAGCCACGAAAATCTGCTGCGCTCCATTTGGTGCAAAAGCAGATTTAGTGCTTTTTGTGAAGAATGGTCGTGAAACAAGAAGATGTTGATTTGCTGCGCAAATTTTTTTCTGACAGCTCAGAAGGCTGCACAATTTATCCCGGTATTTTTTTAGAAGAAAAAGGGAAATTTTTCGGGAACAGGGCAGAGCAGTCCCTTTGCTTCAAAACGCAAGGAGGGACGAGAAAACGCAGGGAAGGCAAGAGAACAAAAGCCAGTTTGCCGTAGGAAGAGAAAAAGAAGAGGATGGTTTTGTAAGGAACGGCAAAACCGGAAGGAGCAAGAGGAAGGAGGGTAGCAATATCACTAAAATTGGGGTGAAACATTGCAACGGTAAAAAAAAGGAAGGGCTTTTGCCCTTCCTGTTTGCAATCTTATTCTCCAAGGGAGGCGATGGTCTGTGCGATGGCAGCGACATCGACGTTGTTGTCCTTTTCAAATTTTTCCTTTTCAAAAGCGTTTGAAATCCTGACGGTCATCACGATGTTTTCCTCACCCATGTGGCTGAGGTACATCGGGACCTCCGATTTGGTGCCGACGACTACGACAGCGGTGTCAATCTTCAGGTTGTACACCTTTTCTGGGACATCAGGCGGCGGAAGAGGTCGACCTTTTTGTCCATTTCCAGCACAGGGTTGTCAAAGCGGACCTTGCGGTCGTGGTCAGCATCCACAAAGCCCCAGCGAGGCCCTTTGAGGTCGCTGTAAAATCACCCTCGCCCTGCAAAGCGGAAACAAACAGCAGTCCGAAGAAGCCGACCAGCACAAAGTCGATGGTCTGGGTCTTTCCGTCGAGTTGAAGCTGTACATTTTCCAGCACCTTGTAGTTGCGGGAGATTGCATAGCGGTTCAGGATGGATTTGACTGTCTTTTTGCCGTAATTGCCTTTGGAAAACAGCATGGACTTGCGCAGATACCACAGCAGGACAACGGCAAGCGCCACAAGGACGACGGCGATGACAGCAAAGATGGAGGTTTTCATAAAACAGTATTCCCTTCTTTTCAAAATTACCGGTACAGACCGGTGGACATAAAGATAAAAGTATTGTAACATATTCGCCGGACCGCGTAAAGAGAAAATTGAGCAGAGTGTAAACTTTCGGAAAATGGCAAAGGGCTGCGCTTGACCGTATTTTTGATATGGATTATAATCTTTACAGGATCGACCAACAAATAACCCCGCAGGGGAAAGGTGGAAATCAAGAACGGATGAATCGTTATATGAAAAAGATGGCTGCGCTGCTGGCAGCGATGATGTTTAGCCTGAGCCTGTTTGGCTGTGAGGCGCTGGACACCACCCTGCCGCCGCAGGAGACCCAGGAGCAGACCGCGCAGACAAAATCAGAGAAGAATACAGCAAAGCCGCAGCGGGCGCTCGAGCAGATTTACAGCCAGCTGGGCAAACGCATCGGACTGGTGGAGGAGCCGACCGCCGAGCAGATTGCTGCGGTGGTGGGACTGGATGCGAAGGATTATGAGCAGGCATATGTCCGCTATGTGGAAACCGACTTTGGTGCGGACGACGTCTACATCGTGCTGCCCAAGGAGGGCAAAGATGAGGAAGGGGTCAGCCACAGAGAAAATATCCTCAGTCAGCTGCGGGAGCGCAAGGACTTCAGGACCCGGAGTTTGCAAACTACGACGTTTACAATTCGGCGTCCATCGCAGAAAATGCGCTCATCTTTGAGCGCGGCGGTTATGTGGTGATGCTGATGCTGGAGGACAACGACAGCGCAAGGAGCATCATCGAAAAAGTATATCCCGGAAAGGCTGAATCTTTCCTGAGAAGAAAAAATTCACCGCCGGAGAAGCAACGGGCTTCTCCGGCGGTGTTTTGTGTTTTTATACCTTTTTTTTGCAGGCAAACAGAAAGCTCAGGCTGTGCAATCCCCAGAAAACGGTAATCAGGAGAAAGGGCATCAGTCCCAGCGGATAGAACAGCTCCGTAAAGGCGCAGACTGCGAAGGCGCCCAGGAATCCCAGTTGGGAGATGCGGAAGCTGCGAAAGGCAGCGCGGTACATCCCAAGCTTTTGCGCCTCGTCGCACTGGCTTTCCCACTGGGAGGAAAACGCAGGGAGAGCGGGTCCACCTTTTCAAAAGCGAGGGTTCATCCGCTTGACCATGTTGACGGGAAACCTCCACCCAGGTGTTCAGCGTCAGAAAGAGAAGGGCAGCAGCGGCACTGATGAGGATGTGCTGCGGGTTTTTATAGACAAAGCGATACCCGAGGAAAAGAAGTTGAGAATGACCGAAAGGGTGTTGATGGTGAGAATTTCGGTGCAGTGGTCGTTGCTTTCAATCTGTTCAAACAATTCCTCCTGGTTTTGTGGGTTGGAGCGGGCAATCTGCCGGCGCAGTTTGCTTGTGAAAAAGACTGACATACCGGACAGGAACAGGCAGACCGGACAGGTGCAGAGCAGGCAGAGCGGGAGCCGAGCATCCGGCTCAGCGATTGGATGGCAGAAACCAGAGCCGCTTGTTGGAAAGAGAGCAGAAAAAGCACAGCACCGCAGATGCCGGAGACAACGGTGATGAGAATGAATTTAATGGCAGGATATTTTTCATGGTATTTCCTCCTTTAAAAGGGGTGTACGGGTCATTGTTCTTCTTCGGTGTAGCTAAACAGCTGTTCGACCGAAGCATTCAAAATTTTTGCCAGCTTGAGAGCAAGGGTGACCGAAGGGTTGTAGTCCCCTCGTTCAATCAAACTGATGGTCTGTCGGGAAACGTCGGCAAGATTTCCCAGCTCGGTCTGGCTCAGGCGGTAGCGCGCGCGGTACTCCTTCCAGGCGATTGATTGCAGCGGCATCAAAGCACCTCCTTTTATGACAAGGGATTCATTTCAAATTGACAAAGATACTTGTCAATTTCCTTGACTTCAGTATAGCATTGACAAGGAAAGTTGTCAATATGGAAAACAAAAAAATCCCGTCCTTCCTTTTTTGAGGAAGGACGGGAGGGTGTTGCTGCTGAGAGGGAGCCTACTGCTGCAAGGTTGCGATGATGGAGGGGACAAACTGCTTTTTGCGGGAAACCATTCCCGGCAACAGCAAGCCTTCCTCTGGAATCTGCTCGATGTGGTTGGACTGCTTGAGCAGTTCCTGCGCCTTGTGACCGCTGCACAGCACGATGCTGTTTTCTTCGATGATGTTGGTCAGCGGAAGAAGAGCATGGTGGAAGGGTTTTGGGCGTAGGTCTCATCCATCAGCTTCTGGAGAGAAGGAATCAGCTGGCGCAATCCGGCAGCGCTGACCGAGGTGACCTGTCCCACACCAAAAACTGACATCGGAGGCAGAGAAGGTCTTGTAGTCCTGATAGAAAATTTCCTGAGTGGAGCGGGAGGAAAGGTCGCTGCCTGCTTCAAACATCGACTGTGCGTACTGCGGGATGTCGATACCGGCAATACCGGCAAGGTCCTCGGCAGCCGCGCGGTCCACGGCGGTGCAGGTCGGCGAACGGAACATCAATGTGTCCGACAGAATGGCGGAGCAAAGCAATCCGGCAATCTTCGGCTCGATTTCCACTGCATTTTCACGGTAGAGCTGATAGATGATGGTGGCAGTGCAGCCCAGCGGCTGGTTGCGGGAAGTAGACCGGATTGATGCTTTCCAGTCCGCCCAGACGGTGGTGGTCGATGATCTCGGGAGGATGTCGGCGCACTCGATTCCGTTGACCGCCTGGTTCTTTTCGTTGTGGTCCACCAGGATAAGCTGTTTTTTCTGTGCAGCCAGGAAGGAGCGTTTTGACAGCTGACCGATGTAGCAGCCGTGCTCATCCAGCACCGGGAAGTAGCGGTGGCGCTCCCTTGCCATGACCTCTTTGACATCGTCGGTGTAGTCCTCAGTGAGAAGGACAGGATGTGGTGAGCGGTCATAAAAAAGTCGATGGGCATACTCTGGTTGATCAGTCGGGCAACGGTGTAGAATCATAGGGGCTGGACAGGATGATGCAACCCTTGCTTTTGGCGCGCTCGATGATGGTTTCATTGGGTTCGGCGTTGGTGCACAGGATGATGCAGGAGGCGCCGATTTCAATGGCGAAAAACTGCGATTCAAAGCGGTTGCCGATGATGACCATGTCGTGTTCGGCAACGTAATCGACCATTCGTTCGGGTGTGTTGGCGGCAATGGTGACCCGTCCCTGGTCAAAGGTGCCGCTGACATCGCCGCAGATGACCTTGGCTTCCAGAACCTTAACAATATTTTCGTATGGGGTTTTTGCCTTGGAAACGATGCGGTTGTCATAGACGTCCATGTCGGATGCCGCAACGTTGGAAATGGTGATCAATCCTTCCAGATGGTTTTCCTCGTTGGTGATGCACAGGGTGCTTGCTTCACATTCCTTCATCAGGCTGTATGCCTGCTTGATGGAAATTTTGGCATTGACCGCGGGAACCTCCTTGATCTCCATGTCAGAAACGCGGGTGCGTACATCTGCCAGATAGGCAGGTGGCTCTACCCCGAAGTAGGACAGGGCAAAGGCGGTTTCTTTGTTCAGGTCACCGGCGCGCCGCGGGGTATACTGCTGCCCGGTCAGTTTGTTCTTCAGATTGGCGTAGGCGATGGCGGAACAGATCGAATCGGTGTCCGGGCTTTTTGTGTCCGACAACGATGATCTCCCCCCCAACTGGTTCACAGTGTTTTCTCCTCTCCTGGATGGCTTGCTCTTTGTCTATTTATCTGGTTTTAACCAGAATATTTCATTCAATGTCACTATACCATACTTTCTTGCGTAGGACAAGACTTTAGTTTGTTAAAGTAAAAACAAATGAATCTCGCTTGACAAAAGGCAGGAAGGTTGATATGATAGGAACGTATTTTAACTTTTACAAGAGGGATTGAGGTGAAAGGATTGCGCAATTTTTCCTGCTAACGATGAACAGGCAAACAGAAGATAACTGTCAGCGACCGAGAAAGACCGGTCGTCGTTGTCGTTTGCCATGCAGCGGGAAAAAGAAAACTGCGCAGCTCCTTTCTGACCGGAAAACGGTCTGCCTTTTGTGCAGCTGTAATCTGAAAGAATAGAATGGTTCTGCTCATTGTCTGATGGGCAGGGCTTTTGAGGAGCAGTGGGAATTTTTCCTGCTGCTCCCCAATTTTTTTTATTTTTTCAGAGGTGAATGCCAATGGCTATGATTTTATTATCCAACCTGTCCTTTTTGTTATGAGGGCAGCTATCAACCGGTCTTTGAGGACCTTTCGATTGCGCTGGATACCGATTGGCGCCTGGGACTGACCGGACGAAACGGCAGAGGAAAGACCACCCTGCTGCGGTTGCTGCTGGGCGCACAGGGAGAAGCATACGGGCTGCGTGGATTTACCGGTAGCATCCAGACCAAAGTTCGCTTCGGCTATTTTCCGGCGCCGGTGGAGCATCCAGAATGGCTGGCGCTCGAGGTTGCTCAGCAAATCTGCCCGGATTGTCAGCAGTGGCAGCTGGAGCGGGAGCTTTCTCTGTTGGAATTTCCAGAGGATGCGCTGTGGCGTCCGTTTGAGCAGCTGTCCGGCGGAGAAAAGACCCAAGTTACAGCTGGCTGCGCTGTTTTTGCAGGAAAACGCTTTTCCATTGATCGACGAACCGACCAACCACCTGGACACCGAATCCCGACAGCTGGTGGCGGACTATTTAAAAAAGGCAGAAGGGATTTTTGCTGGTGTCCCACGACCGCGATTTTCTGGATGGGTGTGTCGACCATATCCTTTCGCTCGGACCGATGGCATCCAGCTGCGCAAAGGGGATTTTTACCGGCTGGTACCAGGACTATCAGACGAGGGTGCAGTCGGAAAGGGAGCAGAACGAGAGGCTTAAAAAGGAGATTGGTCGACTGCAAACGGCGGCGCGGCGGACAGCCGATTGGTCAGGCAAGGTGGAAAGCAGCAAGATTGAGAAGGACCCCTGCGACCGCGGGTTTATCGGGCATAAAGCAGCCAAGATGATGCAGCGTCTAAAACATCCAGTCCCGCCGCGAGCAGGCAATCCGGGCAAAAAAAGAGGAGCTGCTCAAGGGCGGAAAACACCGGCAAGCTCAAATTGCAGCCGGTGGAGCATTTTGCCAAAACGCTTTTGCAGGCAAGAGAGCTTTCCGTCTGTTTTGACGGACGGAGCTGTTTGAACCGATTAGTTTTGCAGTTCGTGCAGGGGACAAGATTGCCCTGCACGGCAGGAACGGCTGTGGAAAAACCAGCCTGCTGCGGCTGCTGATGGGGGAGGAGCTTCCCTTTGCGGTCAGCTGAGCGGGCATCGGGGGTTGCGTGGCTGTCGCTGGTGCCGCAGGATGCCTCCTTTTGCAGGGAAATCTGTGCGACTATTTACAGGAGTGCAGCATTGACCAAAGCCGCTGCCTGTCCATCCTGCGCAACCTGGGATTTGAGCGGAGCAGTTCGACCTGCCGATGCAGCAATACAGCCAGGGACAGAAGAAAAAGGTGCTGATTGCAAAGAGCTTGTGCGAGCAGGCGCACCCTTTACCTTTTTGGGATGAACCGCTCAACTACATCGACATCTTTTCACGCATCCAGCTGGAGCAGCTGGTGGCGGATTTTTGAAGGAACGATGCTGTTCGTCGAGCATGACAGCGCTTTTTGCCGGGCGGTTGCGACCGATACAGTAAATATTCTTCGACGCTAGGGGGAAGCACCATTTACAGGAAGTTTCATACGATGAAAGGGGGGGGAAGCCTTTTCCTATCCTGTGATGGAAGGTGAAGAAGATGAATCAACAGACAAATGAGTTTTATCAGGAACAACAGCAGCGGGATTTGCCGCAGACACCGCCGAGCTACCCGGATGTGGATGGCCGGGACCGGCAGTGGGAAGGGTGCCGGATACACGCCGCAGACGCTGCCGAGCTACCTGGATGTGGACGGCCCGCACCGCCGGTCTATCCGCAGCCGATCCTGCCCATCGTCACCCAGCCCGGTCAGCCGGTCATGCGCCGCCGTCGGGTCCGATTTTTCCATGCGGCGGTGCAGGCGGGTTTTTTAAATGTCAACGTCGGCTCCCAGCGGTGGCAAGCAATCTGGCGTTCGGTAATTTTTCTACATATTATTGTTTTGCAGAAGGGTTCCGCACCGTCAGCCTCATCAATGCCGGCAGCGGCAGGACGCTGCTGCTGCGCAAGACGGTGCCGATGTCCTATGGAGAGCAGTTGACCTTTGTCATCGTCAATAACGCCTCCACCGGCGCGCTGGAGCTGGTGCGGGTCAATGATACCGCCTGCTCGGGACAGATGGGAGGTTTTGGATGTCTGCGCATGGCAAACTTCCTGTTGGGGGATACCGCTCTGATTTGCTGACAGCGGATGGTCGGGTGCTGTTTTCAGATGTGCGTTATAAGGAAACCACCCCTGTCCCGCCGGCTGCGCCCGGGAGTTATAGCTTTTGGTGGCAAACACGCCGGTGCGCATCGAGCCGAGGATTCAGGATGTGAGATGGACCAGGAGAATGGGCGTATCAGTCAACGGTATCTGCCGGGCTATGGGAGATGGACCTGCTGCTCAGCTTTGGGATGCAGGCGCGCCGCGGTGTGCTGAGTACAGCTTATATCATCGGTCAGGCGAACACCGGGGGGTGCAGGTGGTGGTTTCGGAAAACCGATAGATGCTTGGGTGAGGACAGAGGAAAAGGAAAACGGTGGAGTTTATAAAAAATAGGGAGTAAATTTAGTTAAAACTGCCAGTTCGACATCGGAATAAAGGGTGCTTATTGACAGAAAAGTGATTTTGTGTCAAGCTAAATGTATAAAAGGGAGAAAAACTCCCAAAAGGAGGAGGGCACCCGAATGAAAAAATGAGGGAAAGGACCGAGCTGACAGAAAAAGGACAGCAACGAAGGCTGATGCTGTTGTCGGCAGCCATTATGATTTTTGTTGCGCAGCTCGACCTGAACCTGATTATCAATGGAGGCCGTATCTCGCTTGCGGTCATCTGTCTGCAGGTGATGATGTGTCAGCAGCAATTTTCCGGTGTTTCCGGTCACCTTGATTGCGGCACCGGGTATCCTGTTGGTGCGCTGTGCAGTGGAGTGGCTGCACGAGGGCAGCTTTATACAAGGATTTTGGGCATATTCCCCGGAGATGCTGTTCTATCTGATGTACGGCGGACTGTTTGCGTTATATGTCCATCTGGCGCCGATGCAGCACTTTTCGCTGCTGCGGCTGTTGCCGTTGGTCGGCATTGATATGGTGTCGAACATGGTGGAGGTAGGCGTGCGCCTGGGGATGCGGATGTTTTGCCGGAGGTGCTGCTGCGCCCTGCTGATTGTGGCGCTGGGCAGAAGTGCGTTGGCAGCCATCTGTCTGGCAGCGTTGATGCTTATGGGATGTTTATTCTAAACAAGGATGACCGAGAGCGCTACAACCATCTGCTGATGCTGACTTCACAACTCAAGAGCGAGGTCATCTGATGAACAAGAACACCAACCGCATCGAGGACACCATGGCGGTATCCTATGCGCTGTACAACCAGCTGAACCAGATGGCTGTGCAGGAGCAATCGCAGCAGATGGAACAGCTGGCACAAAAGGCGCTGACGGTGGCAAAGGATATTCACGAGGTCAAGAAGGAATACTACCTGATTATGAATGGCATTTCGGCTGCGCTGAATGACGATGACCAGCAGAACGGGATGTGGATGCGGGATATTCTGCAAACCCTCCAGAACAGCACCCGAAATGGATTCGATGGTTTTGGAGAGAATGTGCAGGTCAGCTTTTCGATGGAGAAAAACTTTTTTACCGATAAACATTATGAGCTGATGTCGGTGCTGCGAAACCTGATTAACAACGCTGCCGAAGCGGCGGGTGAAAAGCAGGCACAGGTGGTTGTTTCCGAAAAGCCAGCAGGGAGAAAGCTATCAGCTGTGTGTCCATGACAACTGCGGCGGCATCGAGCCGGAATATCTGCCGAGCATCTTTTGAACCGGGATTTTCTACCAAAATCGACTACGAAACCGGCAAGGTCAGCCGTGGACTGGGATTGAGTCTGGTGCGGGATATTATAGAAAGTCAGATGGGAGGAACCATCCGGGTACAGTCGGAAGAAGGCTGCACCGATTTTATCATCAGCATTCCGCAAAAAAAATCTGGAGGTGGAAAAACAAATGAAATTTTATTTGATTGACGACGATGCCAGTGTGTGCAATATCCTGAAAATCATCATCCAGCAGAAGAAGCTGGGCGAGGTGTGCGGCAGTGCCTCCAATGGAGTGGATGCGCTGGAGGACCTGCGCTTTATCCACCCGGATATTATCATTGTGGATCTGCTGATGCCAATTATGGATGGAATCAACTTTGTGCGCAAGGCAAAGGAGCAGTACCCAGACATCTGCTATGTCATGCTCTCGCAGGTCAGCAGCAAGGGAGATGGTTGCGCAGGCGTATGAGTGCGGGGTCACCTTCTTTTTGTCCAGAAGCCGGTTAACGGTGTGGAGGTCGCGGGTGCTGACCAACGTTGTGGACTCCATCCAGATGAAGCGCACCTTCCAGCAGATGCAGTCGCTGTTTATGCAGGGCGGGCAGGAAAATATGGCTGCTGCACCGGTGCCGGGAGCTCAAGCTGTTGTCAGAGCAGCCGGAGGATAAGCCGCATATCAAACGTCTGCGCGGGATTTTGCAGAAGCTGGGCATCATCAGAGAGCAGTGCGGACATCATCACACTGGTGGATTATATGATTGAGCAGGGACCGGAATCGGGGAAATTTACCGTGTCGGAGCTGTGCAGCCGCTTTAGTCCCAACAACTCCAAGTCGATGGAGCAGCGCATCCGACGTGCGGTCAATGCAGGGCTGACCAACCTTGCCAATATGGGACTGGAGGACTACTCCAACGACACCTTCCACGACCTGGCAGGGACACTGTACAGCTTGAACAGATTCTTGCAAGGAGATGGATTACATCCGCGGAAAATCGGGGAACCCATGGAAAGGGGTATCGCTGAAAAACTTTTTGAATTCGCTGATTTTTACTGCACCAACTAAAGCTGATACAAAAAATACAGGCAAAGCCGCCTTTGTACCTGAATGACAGGACAAAGGCGGCTTTTTACTCATAGAAAGGTTGTCACCTTCTATATGTCAAAAAACAAATCGATTTATTGTACAATATGCTGCATCGGCTATTTTGAAAGACAAGAAAAAGCGGAAATTCTTTGTACATAACGCTGTGGACTATCTGTTTTGAGTGGACAATTTCGACAAAGTTGCTTTTTTCGGATTTTTGCAAAAAATTTCTGTAACTTTTTGAAGTTTTATAAAGTTTGCTTCTATAATTTAGGCATAGTCAATCGCGTGGGGACACGGCAAACGGTACCGACACACGGATATTTTAAACAGAGAGTTTTATGGAGGTTATGAAACGATGATGACAATTATTTCCGGAGTGGGTCTGCTGCTCCTCACCTTGGCTGTTTTTTCCATCTTAGCCTGAAGTTTCCAAAGGGCAGTCAGGCGATGTCCGGTATGGCAAACGCAGCAGTTGCTTCCTTCCTGATTGAAGCAGTCCACAAGTACATCACCGGCGACCTGCTGGGAATTGCTTTCCTGGGCGAGGTTGGCGCAACTGCCGGCAGCCTGGGTGGTGTAGCAGCAGGAATCATGGTTCCGCTGAGCATGGGCGTTAATCCGGTGTTCGCAGTCGTAGGCGGTCTGGCTTGCGGCGGCTACGGTATCCTGCCGGGCTTCATCGCCGGTTACATCGTCGGTCTGATTGCTCCTTACATTGAAAAATACCTGCCAACCGGTCTGGACATCATCCTTGGTTCCCTGACCATTGCTCCAATGGCAAGACTGTTTGCGCTGGTTGTTGACCCTGCTGTCAACTCCATTCTGGGTATGATCGGCGGCACCATCACCGCAGCAGCTGACCAGTCCCCTGTTATCATGGGCTTCCTGCTGGGCGGTATCATGAAGATGATTTGTACCTCTCCTCTAAGCTCGATGATGGCTCTGACCGCAATGCTGGGTCTGACCGGTCTGCCGATGGGTATTGCGGCAATCGCCTGCTTTGGCGGTTCCTTCACCAATGGTATGGTCTTCCACAAGATGGGCTACGGCGACAAGAGCAACATCATTGCTGTTATGCTGGAGCCTCTGACCCAGGCACACATCGTTACTGCACCAATCCCGATCTTCGTTTCGAACTTCTTTGGCGGCGGTCTGGCAGGTCTGGCAGCTGCAATGCTGGGCATTGTCAACAACGCTCCTGGTACTGCTTCTCCAATCCCGGGTCTGATTGCACCATTCGGCTTTAACCCGGCTGGCAAAGTCATCCTGGCTCTGGCTCTGGCAGCAGTCGGCGGTCTGCTGGCTGGTTATGTCGGCGGCACCGTGTTCAGCCGTCTGGAAAACGCAAAAAGCAACTGCAAAGCAGCTGAACCGGCAGTTTACGGAGATCCTCTGGCAGACGACGAGATGATGGAAGCATAATTTCGAGATTTTCTGATAAACTCTCATAAAAACAAAACAAGCAGCGCCCGAACAAATTTGTTCGGGCACTGCTTGTTTTATTTTGGGTCAATCGCAGTTCGGCAGGCGGCAATGAGGGAATCTTCGTCTGTGCGGTCGCAGAGAGATGGTAGAGCATCACGCCGCCCAGCTTGCTGTCGCAGGCAAACTGCGTTTTAGCAACTGCGGTGGCAGCGCTGTTAAAGAAGATTTCCCCCATCCAGGTCGGGATTTTCCCGAAATATCCTGCGGGATGTCCTTGTAAAAGACCCACTGTGCAGAAGCATCCAGCGGTCTGCCGTAAAGCGGGGATTCCTAAAGAAAGCTGACGTGCATCGGCTCCCTGCTGCAAAAAGCTGTTCGACCGCCTCCCTGCGCGGTTTGCAGGGTGCTGTGGAAGCCCTGCTGGTCAAACTGGTCGTACGCCATCAGATGGATACGGTCGAGCGCCTGCATCGCTTCGGTGTTCAGCTGATTTTGCTGTGGATATAAGGCGACCGACAGCGCAATCGGCTGCGGCTGGGAGGAAAGCAGCTGCTTGAGCTGGACAAGCAGGAGGGAAAAGCTGTCCCACCTCTTCCTGAGGAAATTCCCCAGTCGATGTCGATGCCGTCCAAAGAGTATTCCTGACAGAGCCTCAGAATATTTTGACAGAGTGTCTGCCGCTGCTGCTCGGTGGCGATGCTGCTGCCGGCGCTGCCCCCTCCCGCACCAGCGCACCTTTGGGTTTACCGTTGCCCACAGCTTGGTCTGCCCGGACAAGAGCTTGGCAGTCTGTGAAAAGGCGGGGGAAACCTCCAGTGTGCCGTCCGCTGCCCAGTAAACACCGGTGTTTAAAATCAGGTAGTCGAGGGAGGAGATGCTCTGCCGGTAAGGCTCCAGTGCTGCGGCAGCATCCTCCGGCAGTGACGAAACCGGCAGGTAAGCACACAGCTGCGGGGAAGCGGCTGCTTCGGTTAGCTGTGCAGTTGATTCGGATTGGCTGTCGTCGGGCAGCTTGTCGGGTTTTTCATCGGAGGTTTCGACCAGTTGGTGCAGAGGGGGGAGGCAGATTCGGCGGAGGTCGGCGGCGGAATGGTACGCCGCACACAGCCGCTTAGGTCATTACCAGTGCAGCCAGCAGGGCAAGAGGAGAAAGCAGCGATTTCATACCAGAGCAGCCTCCTTTTCGGGAGCTTCCAAAAATCTGCGGACAGCAGCGGACATAGTGGAAGAGATACTGCTGGGCGATGCCGATGAAGTCTTGTGCGCAATCGGGCAGCCCGTTGGGATAGAGTGCGGCAAACACCCGCTTCATCCAGACATCCATCGGGCAGCACTCCAGACGATGGAATCCATAGAGCAAAGCACAGTCGGCGACCTTGGGACCGACGCCGACAATCTTCATCAGATGGGCGCGCGCCTGCTCCAGCGGCATCTGATGGAATGGCGGAAAGCTTTACCTGTCCGCTGCTGACACGCCGGGCAGCATCGATCAGGTATTTGGCACGAAAGCCGCAGCGCAGTGGCTCCAGTTCCTCAATGTGGCAGCAGCTAATCGCTGAGGGAAAGGAAAGGGAAAAGCAATCGCTGGAAGGAATCGGCTCTCCAAAGGCAGCTGCAAAGCCGCTGGACGATTCCTTTGATGCGCTTGATGTTGTTGTTCTGACTGATGATAAAGCAGCACAGCGCCTCCCAGGGTCTTGGCGAAGGATACGGATGCCGGGCGCAAAGGTGATGGCGTGTTTAAGGGGTAGGATCTAGGGAAAGGGTGCGGCGGGATGGCATCGTAGTCGGTGGTCAAGTCAAATATTCCTCCCACAGCGGGTAATCCTGTGGCTGGTGCAGCAGCAGAGAGCCGTCCCGCAGCTGGGAGATGCGCAGCGCATGACCCTTTGCCCAGCCGTGCCAGGTTTGTTCCATGTCGGGCAGGCAGGTGTCGGTTTCTGTCTGGGGAAAAGGTGAAGCACTGTCCGCAGTCGAGCGTCTGGTCCAGACGCAGGCTCAGCGAGCTTCCCGGTTCGCTTTGAATCAGCAGACCGCAGTCGAGCAGGGTTGTTACAGGTTTCAAAAGGGATCTCTCCTTTCAATCGGGACAATTTTTTTAAAGTGTAGCATTTGCCTTAGGAAGATGTCAATCGATTTGCAGGAAAGATGGCAGGAAAATGAAGGAATATTTAACAGTTTTTAATATTTTTTGGTTAAGTCTGAATAAATTTTCAAAAAATGTATTGACATTCAATGTTACATCGGTAATAATTATAACTGTGGATGAATCAAAAACAGTCTGCGATGAGCAGGCGGAAGCAGGTGAACATATGTTTGACAAAATGAGAAGATTGCCGGACGCAGAATTGGAAGTTATGAAGGCAATCTGGGACAACACACCACCAATGTCGACCAACGATGTAATGAAGGTGGTCAGCAATGAGAAAAACTGGAATATCTCCACCCTGCTGACCCTCCTTTCCCGTCTGATCGACCGGGGATTCCTTTCTTCCGAAAAACGCGGCAGAGAAAAGAATCTACTATCCTCAGGTGGAGCGCGAAGAGTACATGGAGTATGAGACCAAAAACTTCATTAAGAAGCTGCACAAGAATTCTTTTTTGAGTTTGGTCAATACCCTGTATGACAACAATATGGGTTGGACATCCAACGCCCGTGGATGATTTTTATGAGTTTTGATATTTTTTAATATTTCTTGAGGTTTGGAATCACAGTGCCGATGATGGCCCACACCAGCTGGAAGATAAGCAGATGCAGGATGCTCAGGTAGGACAGATTGCCCATCAAGGAGAACAGGGCTACCAGTGCGTAACCGGCAACCAGTGCAATCATCTGAATCAAAAACAGCCTGGTCGATGGCAGTTTTGGCAGTGAAGCAATCCAGGATGGCGGTGACCATCATGCGGCTGGAGCCGATGAATCCGATTTTGGCTGGAGAGCTGTCCTTCTGTGCGGTCAGCTGCTCGTACGGAGCATGGAATTTAGCAGGCATCAGCTTGATCAGCTCCAACGGGAAATCGTAGACAGCATGGATCTTTTCTGCTGTGATATTCGGGTCGGAGGTGTTGATGATCAGGTACATTCCGCGGTCTGCCAGCATCTCCAGCTGCTCGCGGGTCGGGTCGTTCGGTCGGTAGCTGATGACGAACATGGCGGACAGCTGACCGGAGTTGGCAAGATAGATGATGTTCTTGCGGTCGCGGACAAAGCGGGTCTCATAGTCGTTGCTGGGGATCTCGATGCCGTGGTTGACCATCAGCTCGCGGTTTCCGATCAGTACCCGCTTGCCGTCCACCCAGGCGGACAGTCCCATCGAATCCTCGTAGGTCACATTTTCGACCGGACGGAGCATCGAGCGGTTGGAGCCGATGATTTTATTGAAGACATCGGTGAGCATTCCGTCGGTGTTGCATACGACACTAGCAGCATCCAGGATGACCGAGTCGATCTGGCTCTTGTCAAACGGCTTGATGCCGTGCAGGATGATGTCCGAAGGACGGAAGAGGTCCTTGGCATCCAGCACGACCGCCTCGGTGCGGGAGAAAGCATCCACCGCAGAGTAGCCGGATACCATTGCGCCTGCCGGAATCAGCTTGGCGGACATCCGGGCACAGCGGCAGGTTGGCGGCGATGGTCGAGGTCAGCGGCGCGCTGACACACATGATGGCGGTGAAGGTGGAAACGGCCTCGGCAACGTCCTTGTTGAACAGGTAGGACAGCACCGAAAGGATGATGCCTGCCAGCAAGCAGACAGGAGCCAGGATGCGGCTCATGTGTTCGGCGTGGTCCTCGGAGTAGGAGTTGTCCAAAAAGTTGGAGAGGAACGGGCTGGTTTCCGGAGTATGCGATGGTGTATTCCTCCATCGAAAGCCCGCAGGGAGATTTCTCGCAGCGGTTGCGGTCCTTTAAAAAGACAGCGGCGTGTTTGAGCTTTTCGGAGGACACCAGTTTGAAGTTGTTCTGGATGCGCAGGATGACCAGCACCTTGCCAATCAGGTTGAACAACAGGATGAACAGCGCCACCGGGAAGAACAGGTAGAGGTTGGTGCCAAAGTCGGCTTTGTCCACACTGAAATATTCCGGCTTGAGGATATAGCAGATGCCCTGCGCCAGAGTACCCAGCAGCGCCAGCATCGGCAGGGTGTCGGTGTTGGCGTGGAACTTGAGCAACGCCAGCAATCCGCCGCCGATGGTGTTCGAGCAGATGACTGCGCCGATGGCAGATACCACGCACAGGGTTATCATGTAGGAGCGCAGGTGCAGCTCCGGCTGGATGAAGGTCGGCAGCGGCAGCAGCTCACCGGCAATCTGGATGTCGCGGGCAGCCAGCGCCAGGTACAGGGAAAGTCCAAAGACGACAACCATCAGCAGGATGCGGACCAGCAGTCCGGTTTTTGCTGCTGCGCATATCCCGCAGGATGGCTTCCTTGTCCTTCGGCGAGGAGTAGTCCTCCAGCTCGGTATCCTCCTCGGAAAATTCTTCCGGGACCGGGATTTCGGCAGAAGCCAGGCGAGAGGATTTTTCCGGCTTCTGCTTTTACCGTCGTTCTTGTGGAAAAGACCGGCATCTTCTGCCTGCGGTGCCTCAGCCTCCGCAGAGGGCTGAGTCAAAGTCATCGGGCAGCTCAACATGGAAATGTCCTGCACTGTGGCTGCTGCTTGGCTCCGGACGGCTTTTGTGCCGTCTGGGTCTGCGCGGCGGCAAAGGAGCCGCTCAAACTCCTCGGTCAGCCCGGTCGGTGTGGAAGCAAACAGGTCGTCGGTGTCCGTCGGCTGTGCGGGACTTGGGCTGTCGTTGCTATCCTCCAAAGGAGCATCCGGTTTAAAATCGTCGGGCTGTTTGGGGGCTGGATTCTTTTTGCGTCCAAAGCCCGAAAATATTTTTGATATTCAGTTTTTCCCCTTCAGCTTGGGGTCGGGCTGTTCGGGCGGCGGTGTGGTCGGCTCAAAATCGCCGAACGGAGTGGAGCCCCCTGCTGCAAAAGGCAGGTCGGCGGGCTGCTGCTCCAAAAAAGAAGGAGGAGGTCAGGTCGTCGCCGGCGGGCTGCTGTATTGGCGGCTCCGGCTGGTGTTGGGCTTCCTCCTGAGGGTGAAGTTCTGCCTGGCGGCGAAACTCCCTCCCTGACGGTGAAGTTCTTCCTCCTGCTGGCGAAGCAGCTCCTCCTGGCGGCGGAGTTCTGCCAGATGCTCCTGCTGTACCTTGACCGATTCGCGGTGGTTGGACAGCGAGGAGAAAAAAAGACGCCGGTGTTGCTCATATCATCGTGTTCGGTTGAGCGCGGCGATTTCACTGCGGTGCGGGCAGCCGTCTGCGGTTCGTGCAGTGCTGCCTGTGGCGGCTGGACGGTCGGTCTTGGTTGGGTCACAGGCTCCGGTTGAGGCTGCCGGTATGCTTGGGAGGAAAGGTCCTCGATGTTTTGGTTGACCGGTTTGGGACGTGTGGCGGGAGAGCCTCGTCCGGCGCGGGCAGACTTGAGAAGCGTTCTGGCGCGCTTTTTTTGCCTTGATTTCATTGAGAATATCATCGACATCATACTGCTTGCTCATCTTCAAATCTCCTTTTTCCTATCCCCTGACAGGAGAGTTAATTCTTTTTTGACAAAGGACGGCAGACCGCTGCGCTGGCGGACCGCCTCATAGATCACGATGGCTGCGGCAACCGAGGCGTTGAGCGAGTTGACCTGACCGTTCATCGGCAGCGAATCGACAAAATCACAATGCTCCTTTGGTCAGACGGCTGACACCGCTGCCCTCTGCACCGACGACGATACCGATCGGACCGCCCATGTCGGTCGAGCACCAGGGCTGTCCGTCCATGTCGGCGCAGAAAATCCACAGACCCTTCTGCTTGAGCTCCTCGATGGTGGACACGATGTTGGGCACCCGCACCACCGGCATATACTCCACCGCTCCGGCGGAGGTTTTGGCAACGGTGGCGGTCAGTCCAACGCCGCGGCGTTTGGGGATGATGACCCCGTGTGCGCCTGCCGCTTCGGCGGTACGGATGATGGCGCCGAGGTTGTGTGGGTCCTCAATGTTGTCGCAGATGATAACAAAGGGAGGCTGGTCGCCGGCTTTCTGGAAGATGTCCTCCATGCTGGAAAAATCATGGCAGGCAGCCATGGCGACAACGCCCTGGTGGACCACTCCTTCGCAAAGGGTGTCCAGCTTTTTGTGCTGCCGCATCCTTGATGGGAACGCCCGCCTGTTTGGCAAGGGCGATGATTTTGCCCATGCTGCCGCGGTCGGCTCCTTTGAGGATGTAGATGCAGTCGATTGGGCGACCTTTTTTCAGCGCTTCGGCAACGGCGTTGCGTCCTGCGATGACCGAGCTTTCACGGGATTGGTTTTCAGATACAGTTTCTCTGGGCACGTGCAATACCTCCGAAAAAATATGTCAAATTTGGTTTGGCGAATGGTGCGCCGCCGGACAACAGACCGGGAAGCGATTCAGTAGTTTTCATTATAGCATATTTTGGAAGGATTTGCATTGTAAAAGGAAAAAGTTTGGGGAAAAAGTTTTACCGCTGTCCGTAAAGCGCGTCAGTGCAGCAGCAAAAAGGTCAGGGTACCGCCTGCCGCTGCGGAAAGCAGCAGAGAAAGACCCTGCCACAGGTATCTGTGGTTGCACAAAAATGCCGGGCGGGCGTGGTGCAGCAAAGGAGCGCGGATGCTGCCAAAAAATGCGCTGCGCCTGCGATTCCAGTGTTTTTTTGAGGAGTCTGCCTGGCTGTCCTTCAGATACAGCACAGCGCGCTCAAAGTAAGGGTTTTGGGTGTCGTTGATTTCGATGATGCGCGTTTGTTGGTTCCTCGCACCATAATTGTTCATACCTTTGTTTAAAGTAATTTGGGAGAGTTGTTAAAACTCTGTTGATAAAGTTGAAAACAATGGGAAAAATCAGAAATTATCCAAAAGTATAAGAAAAATCCGACAGAAAAGCGGAGCGAGTCAGAAATCAGTTGATAACTCAGTTGAAAATGTGGAAAATATCTGAAATAAAAGCCTTTTTGCTCCGGGAGAAATTTGTGAATAGCCGTGAAAACAGATTTTACATTTGGTAATATTCTTTTGACACAAACGGAAAATTTCGAAAAATATCCTCTTTGATGGCTTTAGTATGGCTCTTAAATAGTTTTACACACGCTGCAAAAAGAAAACGGATGTAGAATTTTGTTGAAAAATAGGCGAAAATGGAAGTATCTGGTATAACTTTTGAAGAAATTTAAAAGTTTTTCCGTAACATGTTGACATTTCATAGCAAAAAGAGTAAAATAATTTTGTAGATTTAATATAGATTTGCAGGAATGGACATTACCTTTACGGGTTTTGCGGTGAAAAGGCTGTGACCCTTTTCTTCTGCAAACGGTATAAGCCTGCAAGTCCGATTTTTATTACCACAGTCTTGGGAGGTCTTTTCAAATGAAACGGGAAGGTCAAATCAGCGTCAATTCCAAAAATATGTTTCCAATCATTAAAAAGTGGCTGTATTCGGATAAGGACATCTTTTTAAGAGAGATGTTTCCAACAGCTGCGACGCAATCAAAAAGCTCATCAGCCTACGCGGCATCGGACAGGCGCCGCAGGAGGACCCGGCTACCAGCCGAGGGTGAGGTGCGCATCGACAGCGAGAAAAAGCAGCTGATTGTTTCGGACAACGGCATCGGTATGACCGAGGATGAGGTAGAACGCTACATCACCCAGGTTGCTTTCTCCGGTGCAGAGGAATTTTTTTGCAGAAGACGGAAGGATGCCAGCGAGGCGGCAGGCATCATCGGTCACTTCGGTCTGGGCTTCTATTCGTCGTTCATGGTGTCCGACACCGTCGAAATTCAGACCCTTTCCTTCCAGCCGGATGCAAAACCGGTTCACTGGACCTCTTCCGGAGGAGGACAGCTATGAAATCGAGGACGGCGAGCGCACCGAACACGGAACCACCATCATTATGAACATCACCGAGGGTGAGGAGGAATTTTGCAGGAGAGCCGCATCCGCGAAATCCTGAACAAATACTGCCAGTTCATGCCCTATGAAATCTATCTGAATCCGCACGACGAGCAGCGTCCGGTGTACGATAAGGACGGCAACGTGGAGAGAACGAGGACGGCACCGATAAGATGCGCACTGTCAAACCGCTGCCGGTCAACGACACCCAGCCGTTGTGGCTGAAATCCCCGAGCGAGTGTACCGACGAGGAGTACAAAAGCCTTCTACCAGAAGGTTTTCATGGACTTCAACGAGCCGCTGTTCTGGATTCATCTGAACGTCGATTACCCATTTAACCTCAAAAGGGCATCCTGTATTTTCCAAAGCAGGTCAACCGTCTGGAGGTGGTTCCGGGACAGGTCAAGCTGTACAGCAACCAGGTCTTTGTTGCCGATAACATCATCAAGGAGGTCATCCCGGAATTTTGCTGCTGCTCAAAGGTGTCATCGACTGCCCGGATATGCCGCTGAACGTTTCCAGAAGCTTTTTTGCAAAACGACGGACAGGTCCAGAAGATTGCCCAGCACATCACCAAGAAGGTATCGGACAAGCTGCATCAAATCTTTAAAAAACGACCGGGAAACCTATGAAAAATATTGGAACGACATCTCTGCCTTCATCAAGTTCGGCTGCCTGAAGGGATGAAAAATTCTATGACCGCATGAAGGACATCCTGTTGCTGCATACCATCGACGGAGAGTACAAAACACTTCGAGGAGTACCTTCGAAGGGCGGACGAAAACAAGATTTATTATGCCACTGACGAAAACGTAGGCGCAATATATCTCAATGTTCCGTCAGAACGGGCTGACCGCCGCGGTGCTGACCCATGTGATTGACCCGCACTTATCAGTATGCTCGGAATATAAGGAGCAGGAGAGCTCAAATTCCTGCGCACGACTTCGGACCTTGGCAGCGCGCTCAAGACCGAGCAGACCGAGGAGGAGAAACCAGCAGTGAGGAACAGGACAAACAGCTGACGAGCGCTTTTAAACAGTGCTGCCGGAGGAAAAGCTGGAGTACCAGGTGGAAAGCTTAAAGAGCGATGAAACACCGGCAGTCATCCTGCTGTCTGAGTATGCCCGCAGAATCAGGATATGAGCCGCGCCTTTTGGAGAAAGCTTCGGCGGTCCTGCTGGGTAACTTTGGTGCTCAACCGAGAACCCAATCATCCGCTTCGCTGGAGACGCTGCGGACGACAAGCGCGAGCTGGTCCAGCAGGTATATGATTTAACTGGCTTCGCACACAAGCCGCTGAGCGCAGAGCAGATGCAGGGCTTTATGCACAGAAGTGCAGCTGCTGGCATGGTCACCGGGGAAAAGCCATCAGTAAACCGACCGGCAGTCCACAACAAAGGAGGAGCAGGGATGACAGAACAGCAGAAGCTCAGGGAGCTGCTGGAAAACAGCAGCCACATTGTTTTCTTCGGCGGAGCAGGAGTGTCAACCGAATCGAACATACCCGATTTTTTTCGCAGCGAGGACGGGCTGTACGGCAGCAAGCAGGCAAAGACCTACCCCTATCCTCCCGAAACGATGCTCAGCCACAGCTTTTTTAAGCGGCACACCGAGCAATTTTTTTGAATATTATTTTGACAGGATGGTGTATCCGCAGGCAAAGCCGAATGCTGCGCACTATGCGCTGGCAGAGCTGGAAGCACAGGGCAAGCTGTCGGCGGTCGTTACCCAGAATATCGACGGACTGCACCAACAGGCGGGCAGCAAGCGGGTGTACGAGCTGCACGGCAGCGTGCTGCGCAACCACTGTATCCGCTGCGGCGCTTCCTATTCGCTCGAGCAGATGCTGGAGTACAAGCTGGCAAGGGTGTTCCGCGCTGCTCCTGCGGCGGGGTCATCAAGCCGGATGTAGTGCTGTATGAGGAGAGCCTGGACAGTGATGTGCTGGAGGGCGCAGTGCGCCACATCATGGCAGCCGACCTGCTGATCGTGGGCGGCACCTCGCTGGCAGTCTATCCGGCGGCGGGTCTGCTGCAATACTACGGCGGCAGGGAGCTTGTGCTCATCAACAAAACCGAAACGCCGTATGACCGCAAAGCCTCGCTTGTGATTCGCCAGCCAATCGGTAAAGGTGCTGTCAAAGGCGGTAGAAGGTTTGTAGAAGAAAACAAGACCACTTCCTAAACGGAAGTGGTCTTGTTGCAGTTTATCGGATGACAATATCGACGATGTTGACCCGCCTGCAAAAAAGAAATGAAAAGATTTGCCTTGACGAAGCGGCTTTAAGAGGTTAAAATGAAGGAGAAAAACAGGGCGTTCAAAAGCTCCTGGGCGCAGAAAGGAAATCGGAAACTATGAAAGCAAGAATCCCAAAGCACAGAGAATTTGTAATCAATCTGGAAACGACTGCTGAAGAAAGACGCGAAGAATGCTGGGCAAAGCTGGAAGCCATCCTGGAGGACTACAAAAAGGAAGGCAAATCGGTCTACACCCCATCCTTTATCGAGGACAACGAGGAGAAGGTCAAAGCTTTGCAGGCAGAGTACGGATTTGAGTACACCATCGAGCTGAAATAAGAAAAAAGGAGCGGACCCGCTGCCTTTTTATATAGCTATGGCAAAGTTCTGCGGCGGTTCTGCCCTTTTTGACAGGCTTTTGCCGCTTTGACAGCGCTGCGGGTATAATTTTAAAATAGACACAAATTATTTAAAGAAACACCCCTGCACAGTTTGACAAAAAGGGGTTTGTAGAGTTACACAATCATAGACGTGCTGTAAACAAAGAATAGCCGTTGTCTTCTTATTAAAAAGAAACCCCGACAAGGGGAAAAGATAGAGAACAGTTCCCCAGGCAGGAGGAAGGCTCCAAAAGCACATCCGATGTCACCCCAGGGACAGTTCCTTTTAAAAAATGAGGTGTAAAAAATTATGGGATTGATGGATAAAATCTTTGGGACCTACTCTGAAAGAGAGCTCAAGCGAATCTATCCGATTCGCGACAAGGTCCTTGCGCTGGACGAACAATTTTCCAAAATGTCCGACCAGGAGCTGAAAGCGATGACTCCAAAGCTCAAGGAGCGTTTGAGCAACGGAGAGTCGCTGGATGACATCCTGCCGGAAGCATTTGCTACCTGCCGCGAGGCTGCCTGGAGGGTGCTGGGCATGAAGCACTTCCCGGTGCAGATTGTCGGCGGTATCGTGCTGCATCAGGGTCGTAT
>VOFI01003376.1_pt1 | contig 26441 bp, 30 predicted proteins | sample 5384131 | NCBI WGS metagenome assembly VOFI01 (sample SAMN12384728, study PRJNA508395) | human gut metagenome | isolation source: healthy gut H | host: Homo sapiens | reverse complement strand
GACCGACCATCGCTACACCGGGAATTCCGCCTACCTCTGCACTACTCAAGAAAAACAGTTTTGAAAGCAGTTCATGGGTTGAGCCCATGGATTTCACTTCCAACTTGTCTTCCCGCCTGCGCTCCCTTTACACCCAGTAATTCCGGACAACGCTTGTGAGGGAGTTTTTGAAGGCAAAGGCGGTGGGGCGGATGGTTGCCACCAGCTTTTCCAGATTGGGAATCTGGCCGATGTTGGCGCACTCGTCAATCAGACAGCGCACATGAATGGGCAGCTTGCCGCCGTACACATCATCCGCTTTGTCGCACAAGAGGTTAAAAAGCTGGGTGTAGACCATACTGATGAGAAAATTGAATGTGCTATCCGTGTCCGACATGATGAGGAACAGAGCCGTTTTCTTATCGCCCAGCGTGTCCAGTTGCAACTCATCGTACATCGTTAAATCGCGTAATTCTTGGATGTCAAATGGCGCAAGTCCGCAGGAAATGAGGATGGACTTTGCGGTCTTTCCGGCAGCTAATTTGTAGAGCTTGTACTGCCGCCCTGCAAAGTTGTTCGGCTTCGTTTTCGCCAAATCCTCAAAGAGTAGATCGACCGGATTCTGATATTCCTCATCGTCTTCCAGCACCTGCATGGTGTTGAGCATTTCCAGCAGGGTCGCAAAGTTCTGTTCCTCTACCGGGGCTTCATAATGCAGATAGGCGATAAGCGCAGTCAGCAAAAGACGTTCCGATTTTTCCCAGAATGGGTCTCCGCCGCTGCCTTCGCCCTTGGTGTTGGTAATCAGGGTGTTGACCAGCTTCAGAATGTCCTTCTCGCTGTGAATGTAGGCGAAGGGGTTGTAGTGCATCGACTTTTTGAAGTTGATGGTGTTCAGGATTTTCAGCTTGTAACCGTTTTTCAGAAGTGCGTTCCCGCACTCGACCACGATACTACCTTTCGGGTCAGTGACCACATAGGAACTATGGCATTGCAGGAGGTTCGGTTTCAGCCAAAATCTCGTTTTGCCAGAGCCGGAGCCGCCGACCACCAGCACGTTTTTATTCCGGGCGTTCTTGGGGTCAGGTGGACGATTGCTCATCATTAACCGCTCTGTCTTGGTTAAAATGATGTTATCGGAAAACTTGGGAGCCGTGAATGGTTCAATGTCTTTCGCATTGCCCCACCGGGCAGAGCCGTACTCCATGCCATGACGGTACTTCTTTGCATTTTTGCTCCGCAAATATACGGCAAGCCGTAGCCCTGTGCCGCAGGAAAAGCCAATAAGCAAGTCCAGCGGATGCAGACTGGGCAGCGGATTTGCAAATGCCACCGGGAAAGTTCCCATCAAAGACATGATGTGTTCGCCCAACTCTTTGCCCTCGGCCAGCCGCCACGCTTCACCAAGGTTCGTTGCCACCAGCCCCAGCAGGATATACGGCAGATACAGCGCAAGCAGTTTTGTCAGCTTTTTCGTGGTCATAGTCCACGCTCCTGTTCCTTGCGGCGCACCTTGCCGGGAAGTTCTGCTGCGGCCTGCACCAGTTTGTGCAGCTTTGCCAGCACAGAGGGACGCTTGGTTTTGCTCAGCAGGGATACCGAATATTCCTTGAAAGCGGCATCGAACGCTTCCACATCCGGGGCTTTGAAAAAGACCAGATACCGGGGCGGCACTTCGGAGCTGTCCTTGCGGATGGCATAGTCGATGCCGTACTTTTTTGCGTACCGCTCAAAGCCTTTAATATTGGTTTTGTCGATTTCCACGCTGGAAACACCCCGATTTTGCCGCAGAAGCATTCGGACGCTCTGCTTGCCACCAGCCATCTTTGCCTGATACTGCTGAATAGCAGTTCTTCCGGCATTCAGAATCGTTCGGGCTGTCAGCTTTGTAGTAGACACTACAATATTGAATGTTTTCTGTTCGACTTCTTCCTGCAATTTCACCACCTCCCGTGCATCAGGGTGATTTTAGCGGTCATACTCTGCCGGGGGCTGGCTTTTCTGTGGGAGGTTCATCAGGCACCGGCAGCACCAGCAGACGGTTGCCCAATTTCAGAAAGGCTTCCGGCTGATGGGCTGGTGGCTCGTTGATGGCTTACAAGTGCCTGTCGTTATGCGATTTCTTTATCGTTCAGCATTTCTTCAAACTGTGCCATATACGCCTTGTGCTGGAGGATTTTTAGCGTTTCAGTTTTGGCGTAGGAATCGTCCGGCAGCTTAGGCAAGTATCTCATCAAAAAATCAAAGTCCTGCTGAATCCGCCGGACAGCGACTTCCAGCGCTGAGTAGTTGATTCCAGAGTAGTGTGAGTAGCTCGACTGCGGAGCGGGCGGTCCTCCGGGTGCAGAATCTCGTGCACGACCTGCTTGCGGTTCGGAAAATCAGCTCTAGCGAGGCGGTGCATATCGGCATCACGGACTTTGAACTGCCCGGACAGGATTTTTTCTTGCATACCGGGCACCATCTGTTCCATGATTTCTACGCCGCGCATGAACTTTTCAGAACGGGTAACGTAGGATTCGCTGACATTGTTCCGCTCTGCGATCTGCTTACGAACGCTTGCTTCTGAGGCAGTGGGAGGAATTGTGTCAATTTGACACAATTCCTCCGGGGCGGTTTTCTTGGAAGCAGCCGTGTGCTGGTTGTTGCCGTTTCCACCGGGCTTTCGATGCTCCACACTGTACTGCTTTCCAATGAGGAACTTCTTCCGCCGCCCCAGCTGATTTTTGCAAATCCAAGCGAGAACTTCTTCCCGGCTTTCAAACGGGAGCGGCATGGTGGAGAAATAAATCTCTGGGTGCTTTTGGAGGATTGCATAACGATTGTGTCCGTCAACAAGTGTGTTGTTCCACACGATCAAAGGAGAGAGCAGCTTGCCCTCTTTGAGGATATTTTCTTCAAGCTGCTTAAATTCATCATCGGTCAGAGGGGGAATTTGGGACTGGAACTCCGGGTCGATTTTCAGATTGATCATACGCACACTCCTTTATCTCTCCTGCTGCGCCGGTTCTTCCTCCCGGAAAAAGGACGCAACATTCTGCTTTGCGGTTTTCAGTTTGAGCAGTTCCTCTTTAGCTTCCTTGTACTGCTCGTAGAACTTTGCCTTTTCGGATGCCAGCTGCGCATACTCGGCTTCCAGCTTTTTCGGGCTGGGCAGCTTTGTGATGTCGTTTGCCTTGAAATAGGCTGCTGCCGCCCGGTACGCTGTCAGCTCTGCACGATGCTGCTCCGCAAAGGCTGCGGGGCGCTTGGCGGTCTTTAACTGCTGGGCAACATTCTTGGTGCTGGTATAGGCTGCGATGTGATAGCGCAGTTCTTTGTTGGCCTTCATGCGACCTTCGAGGTCTTTCACCACCGCCAGTGTGTCGTGATACTTGGTTTCCAGTTCGGCGATGCGCTGGTTTAGAGCGTCCTCGTCGGTCAAGCCCTTTTCCTGCAGAAGATTCACGGTCTGTGCCATAACTTTGAGATTGTGTTTCGTGAGCCAACGCTTATAGCCAATGCCTTTGCCCTCGGTCATCCTCGACTGGATGTCGATCAGTTTCCCGATGGCATCCTGCTTGAACTACGCCTTGGGTTTGCGTTCGGTGTTTGCCTGCAACGTGGAAAGTACTGCTGCCTTATCGAACTTGTCACCGAGATGTCTTGCCCGGATGAACTTCGTTCTGCCAGAGGGCAGATAGCTGAGCTGTCCACGGCTTTCCTTGACCGTGATGCCATACTGCTGCATGAGCTTGTCAGAGAAATCTTCAAAGCTGGTAGCACGGTACAGCACCGAAGAAATCTGTTTCCGCAGGGTATCTTTTACGGTTTCAAACTTCTTCTGCCGGGGCGGCTGTCCAGCTGCGGTGAGGGCTGCGTTTTCACGGTCAAGTTTCAACTGCCCGCGCCGCCTTGCCCAATACTCAGCTTCGCTTACGCGCTCTTTCGAGCCGTTGAGCAGATCGATCTGGTACAGTCCGGCACTCTCGCACAGTTCCATGACCTCGACACGCAAATGCCGCATGGTCTGGGCAGTGCTGGAGTGCTTCATGCCCTCTAGCCAGTCGCGGGGCTTCTGCATATAGGGCTTGCGCTCCACCTCTCGCGTTCGGACGCTGCCGATCACGATGTGGACGTGAATGTTTCCCGAATGGTTGTGCCCATCGGGGTGAGTGCAGACGATGGCGGGATGACCGGGGAAGTTTTCTTCGCAGAATTTCAGGCCAAGTGCCTGTGCCTTTTCCATGGTCAAGCCATTGTCGGCTGCATCTCGTGGGTCAAAGCTGATGATATACTGGTGACTTTTGATATCACCATGCTGGGTGTTCTTGACCATACTTGCGGTTTGCCAGCAGACAGGCCGTTGTTGCAACGAGAAATCGCCACACTCAAGGGTGTCGAGCAGGTAGGATTCCCGCAGCTTCGGTCTGCCTTGTTCATCCAGAAGTTGCTTTCCAGTGAACGCATCGTGCTGGTAAACGAGGTACGCTTCGATGGCGGTATAGTCCGAGTTTTTAGAGGCGATATGCTTGAGCGTTGCCATACAGTTCACCCAGAACTTTCTCGGCGCTGAGCCGGAATGCAGTCAGATCTGCAAGTTTGTCAAGGAGTTTCGCCCGGATCTGCTCGGTGTCTGCACCGCCGGAATTGAAGTGCCTTGCAAGCTGGTTGAGGTTTCCGCCCACCTTGCTGCACTGGGCAAGCAGAGTGGAAACAGCGTTCAGCGTTTCTTCTCCGCCGGCTGCAATGAAGACTGTTTTCTCGATCTTGACGTTGTGGATGGCGCGGCGGATAAAAGTGGAGAGGGAGAGATTCAGGAGTTTGCAAGTGTGTTCCAGTGACGTTTTTCCTCCGCTGTCACACGGAACTTGATGACGTGCGTTTTGTTGTTCGGCGTGTCGTGGTGCTGGGAATTGCTAGGAATCGGTTGAACATTCGTTTTGGTCATTGTACCTCCTGTCTGTTCGATAACTCCTCGGTGAAGTTATGTAAGCACGACACGCCGTTGCTGTTCGCACCGTCAGGTGCGAACCATGAGCAGGGTTTGGGGCAGGCACGCCCCAACAAGATCACTTGGAAAACTCGCAAGAGTTTGAAAAGTGAAGTCCCGGATGGACAGAAAATTTTCAAGAATTGAAAATTTGTGGCCACGGGACGGTTCTTGCCCTCTACCGCTGCGCTCAAAACGCATTTTCAACAAATGTTTCCGAATTGTTAAGATGCAAAGATAAGTAGAGAGTTCCGCTGCAAACCTCGGCGTCTTTATTGGCTGCGTGTTCGCGGCCATCCCGGGATTAAGTGTTATCCTCTGCATCATCCTATTCCTGCCTGTCACTTATACCATGCGTGCGATTCCGGGCATGATGTTCCTGCTGGGCATTTACTGCGCAGGTGGCTATGGTGGCTCGGTATCGGCTATCCTGATCAATACGCCGGGCACGCCACACGCCGCGGCGACCATGCTGGACGGCCATCCTCTGTCCAAAATGGGACTAAGGCGGCGTTGAAAATTGCACTTTATGCATCTACCTTTGGCGGTATCTTCTCTGCGTTGGTGCTGCTCTTCCTCGGCCCTCAGGTCGCAAAAATTTCGGCACAGCTCGGCACGGCGGAGTACTTTATGGTCTGCCTGTTCGGCATGACGATTATTGCAGGCGTTTCTGGTAAGAGCCTTGTCAAGGGCATCATCGCCGCCTGCCTTGGTTTGCTTATTTCCTGTGTGGGCGCAGACCCCATGACCAGCTATGACCGCTTTACATTTGGTATTCCCCGTCTGTATCTGGGTCTTGACCTTGCCGTTACCCTCATCGGTTTGTTCGCACTGGTGGAAATCATTGGCAAGGCAGAGCTGAAGCGGAATGAGTTGAACCTTCACGCCGGAAAAATCGGCAATGATGACGGCAAAATCACAAAAGATGAATACAAGCGGATGTTCCGACCAGTGCTGATGGGTTCTATCATCGGTTCCTGTGTTGGTATCGTACCTGGCACGGGTGCGTCGGAGGCCTCGTGGTTCTCCTACAACACTGCGAAGAACCTGTCCAAGCATCCCGAGGAATTCGGCCACGGTTCTGTGGAGGGCGTTGCGGCTGCTGAGTCTGCCAACAATGCCGTCTGTGGCGCGACCCTGATTCCCTTGCTGACGCTGGGCATCCCCGGCGACGGCTGCGTGGCCATCATGTTGTCGGCCCTGATGATAAATGGCCTGAACCCCGGTCTCTCGCTGTTCACCACCGACGGCGCTATCATGTATGCCATCATGCTGGGCCTTATCCTCGTGAACATCTTCATGTTCCTGCAGGGCAAATACCTGACTAGCCTGTTTGCAAAGGTCGTCTCCATCCCTCAGCAGATCTTGACTCCCATCATCGTGATTTTCTGTTTCGCCGGTGCTTACTCGGTGAACAGCAGCTATTTTGATTTGAGCGTTGCGCTGGTGTTCGGCGTGATGGCGTGGTTCATGCGCAAGCTGGAGCTGCCCGCTGTCCCCGAACTTCCGCCGCGCCCTGCTCATCTCGGATGGAAGTCCCAAAATCTTCTTCAGCAGTGTGTATTGCTGGATTTTTATCGCGCTAATCGTGGTGGTTATCATCGGCATCCTGCGCGGCAAGATGAAGGAAACGAAGAACGCGAAAGTGGAACAGTAAAAGGAGGTAAAGACCGTGGCATATAACATTATTTTCTACTTCAGTGACCAGCAGCGCTGGGATACCTGCGGCTGCTTCGGCCAGCCGCTCAACGTCACACCCAATCTGGACAAGCTGGCAGAGGAGGGCGTAAAATTTGACAATGCTTTCTCTCCCCAGCCGGTGTGCGGCCCTTGCCGCGCCCTATTCCAGACCGGAAAATACCCCACGGAGACAGGCTGTTTCCGCAATAACCTGATGCTGCCCTCGAATATCAAGACTCTGGGCGAGTATATGGAAAAAGATGCCGGCTACGAAACTGCCTATGTCGGCAAGTGGCATCTGGCCTCGGATGGCGAGCTGGAAAAGAAGCCGACCATTGACCATACCATTACAGCCGTTCCGTTGGAGTTGCGCGGCGGCTACACCGGCTACTGGCGTGCAGCCGATGTGCTGGAATTTACCTCCCCACGGCTACGACGGCTATGTGTTCGACGAGAACAACAACCGCATCGATTTTAAGGGCTACCGTGCTGACTGCATCAACCAGTTCGCGCTGGACTACCTCGACCAGTACACCGGCGAAAAGCCCTTCTTCATGACCGTATCCCAAATTGAGCCGCACCATCAGAATGACCACAACCACTACGAAGGCCCCAACGGCTCGAAGCAGCGATTTGCGGATTTTGTCCTCCCCGAAGACTTGAAGGCTCTGGGCGGCAATGCAGCAGAAGAGTATCCGGATTATCTGGGACAGTGCGCAAGCCTCGACGAGAACCTCGGCAAGCTGGTGGAAAAACTGAAAGAAAAGGGTCTGTATGAGAATACTGTTATCCTTTACGCTTCCGACCATGGCTCTCATTTCAAGACCCGCAATCGCGACGCCCATCTGAACGGATACGATGACTATAAGCGCTCGTGCCACGACGGCTGCCTGCATGTGCCGCTGGTCATCTGCGGCGGCCCGTTCAAGGGCGGCAAGGAAGTCACCGAGCTGGTCAGCACCGAGAGCATCCCCAAGACTCTGTTGGCTTTGGCAGGCGTGGATGTGGGCGACAAGATGATCGGCGAAAATCTGCTTGACGTTGTGGAAAAGAAAAATCATAATAGAGCTAATGAGGTCTACGCCCAAATCTCGGAGAGCCGCTGCGGCCGCTGCATCCGCACGGCAGATTATATGTACTCTGTCTATGCCCCCGGTGTCAATGGCGGCGAGGCTGCGGCATCTGATGTGTATGCGGACGACTTCCTCTATGATATGCAGAAAGACCCGTGGCAGCTGAACAATGTTGTCGCAGATCCTGCATACGCCGACGTCAAAGCGGAGCTTCGTGAGCGCTTGCTGAACTGGATACAGCACGCAGAAGGCACCCGCCCCACCATCACCGACTGAAAAGGAGCGTTTGCCCATGCTCTCGGCTGCTGAGAAAAAATCTGCTCAGGTATATCGTTGGCTTCTGGCTTATATCGACGAAAACAAGTTTTCTGGAAATCAACGACTGCCCTCGGAAAATGCACTCTGCCGAAAGCTGGGCGTCAGCCGGGAAACGATTCGAGTTGCCATTGACCGATTGGTGAATGAAGGAATCGTGTACAAAGTCAAAGGGAGCGGCACCTATTTCCACCGGGAAAAGGTGATGACGCGCGATTTGAACACCGAGGATGCACTTTATAAGATCGGCCTTGTTTTGCAAGGTCAGGATACGAGTGCAAATTCGGGATTAATCGAAGGGGTTCGCAGTGTCCTGACGCAGGAGCAGGTTGACCTCCATGTATTTCTGACCGATAACAAATTCTGCAACGAACGCCGCTGTCTGGAGACTGTGGTACATCAGAATTTTCACGGTTTCATCGTGGATGGTGTCAAATCGAGCATCCTCAGCCCAAATCTTGACTGCTACAAGGAGCTTTACCGACGTAAGATCCCGGTGATATTCTACAACAACTTCTATCGGAACTTGCGCTGCCCCCGCGTAACGATCAATGATATCGAATGTGCCCATCAGCTGATAGAACGCCTGATGGATGCCGGACACAGCCACATTGCAGGCATCTTCGTGTACGACAACTACCAGAGCGTAGAAAAGTTTCAAGGCATGGCGGAAGCGATGCGAAATCGTGGTTTGGAACTGAACGATGATTACATCAAGTGGTGTATTTCGGACGAAGCCCACAACGAAAGCTATGTCCGTTCCATTGAAAGATTTCTGAAGAGCATCCCTAAATGCACCGCTATCGTCTGCTGCAACTACATCATCTATCGGCTGGTCATGAAAACCCTGCAGAAAATGGGGAAGACTGTACCCGAAGATTATTCGCTGGTCTGTTTTGATTATTCCGAAGAAACTTATCGGCAGGAGGATGTTACCTGCTCCGTGGAGCAAGGCTTCGAGATGGGACGTCAGCTTGCGCTGCGGCTTATGGAGATGATTTCCACCGGCGAATGCGATGACCGGAACTACACTTATGTCATGAAGCCCATCCTCTACGATGGCCATTCCATCCGGAAGCTCAAAAAGGTAAAATAAAGATTCTCCCGGAGGCAGTACTGCTCTCCGGGAGAATCTCTTTACCGGTTTTGTTGTGCCAGAAAATGTGCAGCAGTATGCAGGCGCGGAAGCACATAGGCAAAGAACTGCTTATACGCTGCGCAAAAGCGGTTGCTTCCAGAGGCATCCCAATCTCGCTTGCATCCGCCCCGGCAGAGCAGCTGATAAGCACATGCTGCGCATTCCGCCGGGCGTTTGCGGCCCTGTGCCAGAAATGTCTGGCTTGTGGGAGAATCAAGCGCATCTTCAACGGTACAGTGGCTCAGATTTCCCAGCTTCCACTCATCCAGAACATAAAAGTCACAGGGATAAAGGCTTCCGTCACCTTCTACGGTAAGATAATGTCCACAGGAACCGGAGGAAGCGCAGGAGGTAGGCGGCATTCCCAGCAGGATACGCAGATAGTCCTCAAAATTGCGAACGCTGATATAATTGCCTCGTTGCAGCTGCTGATACCAATTATCAAAGACGCCGCACAGAAAACGACCATAAAGTTCCGGCGTTAGAGAATATGCCTGCCCTCCAATCGTATCAAGTGGGTCAAGACATGGGATGAATTGCAGATTGTGCTGTCCCAACTCGCAGAGGCTTTTGAAGGCTCGCTGCGGCTTTCTGGCCAGCTGTCCGGTCACAACACAGAGCAGATTTGTTTCGACCCTGTAGGCATCCAGCAGCGCAAGCGCATGAGTTACTTTATCCCATGTGCCCTGCCCAGCTGCGTCCAGCCGATAGAGATCATGGTTCTCCTGTGTGCCGTCCAGAGAGAGGCCTACGAGGAAAGAGTTGGCTTTGAAAAAGGAAGCCCACTCTTCATCCAGACAAATGCCATTGGTCTGGATGCTGTGGAACACAGAGATATTGCGCTGCATGGAACGCTCCGTTTCCAGAAAGAACCGGAAGAAATCCAACCCGGCAAGAGTCGGTTCGCCGCCCTGAAACAGAAAATGGACGCTGCCGCCTTCCTCTGTGGCTGCAAAAGCCTTTTCAACCAGTTCTCCTGCCATTTCATGGGAAAGCAGTCCCATATTTTTGCAGGCTCGGCTGTTGGAAACATCGTCATAAAAGCAGTACCGGCAACGCAGATTGCACAGGCTGGACGCTGGCTTGACGAGAAATGTATTATGTTTCATAGAGATTCCCTCCGTGCTTCGCAGTTCTTAAAACAAGGATACCGGAAAATACGGGCTTTCGCAAGCAGTAACAGTTAAAAGCTGTTTGAAATAGTAAGAAAACGAATATAGTTGTCCGAAAATCAAAAAAAGGAGAAGAAAACTTGTATGGATGAAAATAAAACATACGGTACACGGTCAGCACGGCTTTGGAAGCTGTTTTTGAGTACGCTGTACATTAGCAGCTTTACCTTCGGCGGCGGCTTTGTCATCGTGACCTTTATGAAGAAAAAAAAAATTTGTAGATGAGCTGCACTGGATCGATGAACAGGAAATGCTGGATATGACAGCGTTGGCGCAGTCCTCTCCGGGCGCAATCGCGGTCAATGCTGCAATTCTGGTAGGCTGGCAGGTAGAAGGCTTGATTGGAATGATCGTGGCAGTGTTGGGCACCATCATCCCACCTATGGTCATTCTTTCAGTCATTTCTGTGTTCTACAATGCTTTTGCCACCAATCGCTATATCGCGTTGTTACTCAAGGGAATGCAGGCTGGTGTGGCGGCGGTCATTCTGGATGTTGTATTCGACCTCGGCGGCAAGGTGCTGAAGATCCGCTCATGGGTGTATATTGCCCTGATGGTCGCAGCGTTTGTCGCAAATACGGTGTTTGATGTCAATGTGGTGGTGGTCATCCTTGCCGCTGCAGTATTCGGCGTGGTGCTGGCTCTGGTCCAGTGGAAAAAAGGTGGTGCAAAATGATCTACTTACAGCTTTTTCTCAGCTTTTTGCAGGTGGGTATGTTCAGCGTAGGCGGCGGCTATGCGGCCATGCCGCTGATCCAGAGCCAAGTGGTGGAACAACATGGCTGGCTGACGATGCAGGAGTTTACTGACCTCATCACGATTGCAGAAATGACCCCTGGTCCCATTGCGGTCAACTCGGCAACTTTTGTTGGTTTGCGTATCGCGCAGGTACCCGGAGCCATCATTGCAACACTAGGTTGCATTACACCGGCGCTGTTCTTTGTTTCACTTCTATCCTACATCTATCGTAAATACAAGGATATCTCTCTGCTGCAAAGTGTTCTGGCATGCCTGCGTCCGGTCATTGTAGCGCTTATCTTTGGTGCAGGTCTTTCTATACTGTCTATGGTGGTGTTCGGAGAGTGCAAAGGCGCTCGCCAACGTAGACTGGATCGGCATCGGCAGTTTTGCATCGGCATTTTTTGTCCTACGGAAGCTCAAGTGGAATCCCATCCTGACCATGTGCCTGTGCGGCGTGGCCGGGCTTGGACTTCACATTTTGCTCGGAATATAATCTTAAGACAATTTGTCTGTTGGAATCATGAAAATAAATCATTGGGCTTGCAATCAGGGCAAAGCTGTGGTATATACATTATACGAAACATTGCTTTGATGAACGTATTACCGTTCAATGACGTATAAAATGGAGGTGCCCGCCATGACTGCCGTGATCTATGCTCGCTATTCCTCGGACAACCAGCGCGAAGAATCCATCGAAGGCCAGATCCGGGAATGCACGGCTTATGCCGAGAAAAACGGCATCACCATCGTCAAGCACTATATTGACCGTGCTATCTCCGCCAAGACGGACAACCGCCCGGAGTTCCAGCAGATGATTAAGGACAGCGACAAGACGCTGTTTGACATTGTGCTGGTCTGGAAGCTGGACCGGTTTGCTCGGAACCGCTACGACAGTGCCCGGTATAAGACCCAACTGAAGAAGAACGGCGTCAAGCTCATGTCTGCCACCGAGATCATCTCCGAGGGGCCGGAGGGCATTATTCTGGAATCTGTGCTGGAAGGTTATGCCGAGTATTATTCCGCTGACCTTGCCGAGAAGGTCGTGCGTGGACAGACCGAGAACATCCTGAAAGGCCGCTGCAACGGTGGCCGTGGAACCTTTGGGTACACGCTGGATTCCGAGCGGAAGTTCCACATCGACCCTCTCACCTCGCCTTTTGTGCTTGAATCGTTCAAGAAGTACAATGAAGGCTCCACCATGAAGGAGATCCGGGACTGGCTGAACGAAAACGGCATCAAGAACCCGGTGGGCGGTGCGTTTACCTATAACAGCGTCGAACATATGCTCAAAAACCGGCGGTACATCGGAGAACTGAAATTCCGGGATGTGGTCGTACCGGATGCTATCCCGCCCATCATTCCACTGGAACTGTTTGAGGATGTGCAGGAGAAGATCGCAAAAAACAAGAAAGCTCCTGCCCGTAGAAAGGCAGAGGACGATTATCTGCTCACCACCAAGCTGTTCTGCGGCTACTGTGGGGCGTTGATGTTTGGCGAGAGCGGCACAAGCCGGACGGGTGAAGTTCACCGCTACTATAAATGTGCTACTGCCAAAAAGCACAAGGGCTGCAAGAAAAAGACCGTCCGCAAACAGTGGCTGGAAGATTTGGTAGTCAACCAGACCATGCAGCTTGTGAAAGACGATGCCGCTATGGAATCCATCATCGCCAAGGTGATGGAACTGCAAAATAAGGAGAATACCAACATTCCACTCTATGAGAAGCAGCTTCGGGATGCGGAATCTGGTATCCAGAATATGCTGAATGCGATTCAAGCTGGAATCCTGACCAGTTCCACCAAGGAGCGGCTGGAGCAGCTGGAAGAAACCAAGCGTGAGCTTGAAGCACGCATTGCGGAAGAAAAGCTGGCGAAGCCGAAAGTGACCGAAGAATTTATCAGGTTTTGGCTGCTGCGGTTCCGTAAGCTGGACATGAGCCTGAAAGACCAGCGGCAAGCGTTGGTGGATACCTTCATCAATTCGATTTACCTGTATGATGATAAGGTTTTGATAACTTTTAATTATAAAGAAGGAACACAGACCGTCACCTTTGGAGAAGCGACAGAAGTTGCATCCGAGGGAAATGGTTCGGATTTGGATTGCTTTACTGCACCAGAAAATGCCGTGAAATCGAAAGATTTCATGGCTTTTTTGTTTTGTAAGCCATGGGTGCACGGTTTCTGCACGGTTTTTGCACGGTCGGTGTTTTCCATGTCCGATTATGTAGGGCGCTGTATTGCATTGCAATCAGTGCCCTTTTTTGCATCAGGTGAGCAGGGCCAGCTGTCATGGAGATGGTGGGTTCGCCAGCGGCGGGTACAGCCTGCGGGCTGGGGGTGTCGGGCTTGGCATAGAAGCCGCTTTCAAACTTCTTGCCCCACTCCACCGCCAGCAGAAAGGAATTGTGCAGAAGCTGATGGACCTCATGGAGGGTAGTGCCGGAGAGGGTGCGCTTTTGCTGCTTGGGCGAAAGGTCTCGCCGCTTGCCGCCCACATATTGTCCGCAAGGGGTCTTGCTCAGGGTGTCGTACAGGGCTTCGATGTGCTAAGGCCGCAGCTTCTGCATCTGCATCTCCCCGATATAGGGGATGATGAGGTTCTGGATGAGGGCCAGATTGGACTGGTAGGTCTTGGGTGCCCATTTGTGCTTGCTGCACTGCTTGGGCAGCCAGTCCATCAGGAACTCTGCTACCGTCACGGTGGACGGGATCAGGAAATTGCCGGTCGCCAGCTCGTGCTCGATCTGCTTCTGGCGTTTGACCGCCTCTCTCCCATTTGTCGCAGCTCTTGCCGTGCTCGTCCTGATAGGTGTACTATTTTTCAATTTCCTCTTGCAATTTTCGATTGCAGTTGTTATGATACGGGCAGGAATAGAATGTGCAAAAAGTATTCTGCACAAGGCAGCAATGCGATTTTTACATGGAGGGGGCAGACGCATCATGTATGTGGATTGGGAGTATTACAAGATCTTCTATTATGTGGCGAAGTATCAGAACTTTACCAAGGCTGCGCGGGTGCTGGGCAACAACCAGCCCAATATCACCCACTCGATGAACCGACTGGAAAGCCAGCTGAACTGCGTGCTGTTCATCCGCTCCAACCGGGGTGTGACCCTGACACCGGAAGGCGAGATGCTCTACTCCCGCATCGCTTCGGCGGCGGTGCAGATCCAGGATGCTGAGGAGGAGCTGAGCGCCAGTGCCACGCTGGAGCACGGAACCATCAGCATCAGCGCCACCGAGACGGCGCTCAACATTTATCTTTCAAAAAGCTGCGGGATTTCCATACCGAATATCCCGGCATCCGCCTGCGCATCTCGAACCACTCCACCCCGCAGGCGGTGCAGGCCGTGAAGAACGGCGAGGTGGATTTTGCCATTGTGAGCACCCCGGCGGAGATCGAGTCGGGGTTGAAAATGGTGGAGCTGAAGTCGTTTTACGAGGTGCTGGTGGGTGGCAGGACCTTCACCGCACTGGCAAGTCAGAGCCTGACCCTGAAAAGAGCTGCGCAGCTATCCCCTCATCTCCCTCAGCGACGAGAGCGTGACCCGCAGCCTGTACCGGCAGTTCTTCCTGGATCACGGCGCGGTCCTCAAGCCGGATACGGAAGCCGCCACCACCGACCAGATGCTCACGCTGGTCAAAAGCGAGCTGGGCCTTGCCTTTGTGCCGGAACCCATGGCGAGGGATGGCCTGGAGCGTGGCGAGCTGGTGCAGCTCCACCTGCAGGAGATCATCCCGACCCGTTCGATCTGCCTTGTTTACGGGGTCAGACCCCAGCCGTCCAGATGATGCCGGATAGACGCCATCCGGCTGGAGGAAGCCACCGCCATGGGGATGTGCTGCGCGTCCAGCCATGTCAGAATTTCGTCCAGTCCGGGCTTTTTGGGCGGCGGTGCCTGAAACGCCTTTTTCCGCCTGTGCGTGCAGCGCCGCGATGATGGCGTCCGTGTCGCAGTTTTCCCCGTAGAAGCGGCGCAGCACCGCCCGCATGGAGTCCCCTGCCGTGCCGCGGGCGGCAACGTCCAGCCCTTCCTTATAAGAAAGCCCAAGGGTGGCAAGTGCAGGCTCCCACAGGGTAGCCCAGACCCGCTCGGTGTCGAACATCAGGCCATCCATATCAAAAATAACGCTGTCGATCATGGCAGTATGCTCCTTCCATAGAAAAGCGGAGCTGTGCTCCGCAAAGTGCTCTGTGCCCCTATTGTACCATAGATTTGGCAGTTTGCACACCATTGTGCTCACAATCTGGTGCAACTTTACCGGTGGAAAGATGAAACATTTTGTGATTCCTTGCAAAACCGGCTGGGAATATTATAATAGAAACCAACATTTGTGTCATAAAGCGCCGGAAATCGTGCGCACGCGCATAAAAGGAAAGAGGGAAACTCACTATGTTGGATATCAAGATCACCCGCACGGCTGCGCCCAAGGCAAAGCCCACCGATGAGACGAAGCTCGGCTTCGGCAAAAAGTTCTCCGACCACATGTTCGTCATGGATTACACCGAGGGCGAGGGCTGGCACGATGCCCGCATCGTCCCCTACGGTCCCTTTGAGCTGGATCCCGCTACCGTGGTGTTCCACTACGCACAGGAGATCTTTGAGGGCATGAAGGCCTACCGCACCGCCGACGACACCGTGCAGCTGTTCCGCCCGGACTGCAACGCCAAGCGTTTTCAGGATTCTGCCGACCGTCTGTGCATTCCCAAGATCCCTGTAGAGGACTACATTCAGGCTGTCGAGGCTCTGGTGGACGTGGACCGCGACTGGGTGCCCCACACCGACGGCGCTTCCCTGTACATCCGCCCCTTCATCTTTGCCAATGATGTGGGTCTGGGCGTGCACGCCTCCAAGCACTATATCTTCTGCATCATCTGCGCTCCCTCCGGCGCTTACTACGCCGAGGGCATCAACCCCGTGCGCATCTATGTGGAAGACGAGTACATCCGCGCCGCCCCGGGTCTGACCGGCTTTACCAAGTGCGGCGGCAACTACGCCGCTTCCATCAAGGCCGGTGAGCTGGCCGAGGAGCAGGGCTATGCACAGGTGCTGTGGCTGGACGGCGTGGAGAAGAAGTACGTTGAAGAAGTGGGCAGCATGAACATCATGTTCAAGATCGACGGCAAGGTGTACACCGCCGCCACTGTGGGCACCGTGCTGCCCGGCGTTACCCGCCGCAGCTGCATCGAGCTGCTGAAGGACTGGGGCTACGAGGTCGTTGAGGGCAAGATCGCCATTGCCGACATCATGGCTGCTGCCCGCGAAGGCAAGCTGGAAGAGGTGTTCGGCACCGGTACTGCCGCTGTCGTCTCCCCTGTCAAGGAGCTGGGTCTGAAGGGCGAGCACGCCTTCATCGGTGACGGCAAGATCGGCCCTGTCACCCAGAAGCTGTACGACACCATGACCGGTATGCAGTGGGGCAAGCTCCCCGATACCAAGGGCTGGATCGTGCCTGTGGAAAAGAAATATTGAGCCGCCTGTCACCCTACGGCTTTTAAAGGGACTGCTGCATACCGTCTGGGGCAGCAGTCCCTTTTGCATCACCGCAGATGCCGTTTGCCGTCACAGCTCCTCCCGTGAAAAGGCAATTCTGGAAAATCCGCAGATTTTCCAGAATTGCGAAATTATAAATAATATTTCCGCTGAATATGGCTAGAGCGCAAGCGGTAGCCATTCCAAATCGTCCCGCCGCCCCTTTGCGCATAAAGATTGCAATTCCCGCCGCATGGTGCTACACTACCTATAAAGGGCGTGGGCTTGCCGCCTGTGCCCCTTGCAGGAAGATTTGAGAGGAAAGAAGCACCATGATCAAAAAATGGAGCATGAGTTACCCGGCGGTCAACGGCACCGAACAGCGCCGGGCGTATGTCTATCTGCCCACCATGTACGAGGCACAGCCGGAGCGCCGGTTTCCCGTGCTGTATATGTTCGATGGGCAGAACGTGTTTTTCAACGAAGATGCCACCTACGGCAAAAGCTGGGGCGTGGCAGATTATCTGGACTATACCGACACCCCGCTGATCGTGGCGGCCATCGAGTGCAACGCCGGGGCGAACAACGAGCGTCTGGTGGAGTATTCCCCCTACCGCTTCGATGACCCCACCTACGGCCACTTTGACGGCAAGGGACAGGCCACCATGAGCTGGTTCATCCACCGGTTCAAACCCCTGATCGACCAGAATTTCCGCACCCTGCCGGACAGGACACATACCTTTATCGGCGGCAGCAGCATGGGCGGGCTGATGAGCCTGTACGCCCTGCTGCAATATAACGATACTTACAGCCGCGCCGCGGCACTGTCGCCTTCTATCTGGGTGGCGCCGGATAAGCTTTCCGGCCTTGTGGGGCGCGCAAAACTTGCCCCCGGCACGGTGCTGTACATGGACTACGGCTCCCGGGAGATGGGCAACCACGATGGCATCCGCCGGGAATTCTCCAACTTGAGCGGCAAGCTGATGACCCGGGGCATCCACCTGACCAGCCGCATCGTGCCCGGCGGCACCCACTGCGAGGCCAGCTGGGAAAAACAGCTGCCCTTCGTGTTCCACACCCTGCTGTATGAGGTGGAGGAATAAAAGAAGGGTGACACCATCACCACACCAAAGGAGGAAACACCATGGAGATGCAGTATTTCAAGGAGTACAGCCCGGAACTGGGACGGGATATGGAGTGCAAGCTTTACGGCCATGCAGGCCGCCCGATGCTGTATATCCCCTGTCAGGACGGCCGGTTCTTTGATTTTGAAAACTTCCACATGACCGACACCCTTGCCCCGTGGATCGAGTCCGGGCAGATCATGGTGCTTTCCATCGACACCATGGATCAGGAAACATGGTCGGACGCACAGGGCAACCCCTATTGGCGCATCCGCCGCTATGAGCAGTGGCTGCGCTACATCACCCGCGAGGTCGCTCCGATGCTTCAGCATCTGGCGCAGCAGCGCAACGGCTGGAGCGATCTGCCCGGCATCATCGCCTTCGGGTGCAGTCTGGGCGCCACCCACGCGGTAAACCTGTATCTGCGCCGCCCGGATATCTTCTGCGGCTGTCTGGCACTCAGCGGCATCTACACTGCTCACTATGGCTTCGGCGATTATATGGACGAGCTGGTGTACATGAACTCCCCCGTGGACTACATGAAGAACTTCCCGGAGGATCACCCCTATATGCAGCTGTTCCGCAGCCAGAAAGCTGTCATCTGCTGCGGTCAGGGCGACTGGGAACAGCCGGACACCACATGGCTGCTCAAGCGCATCTTTGAGGCAAAGCATATCCCCATCTGGGTAGACCTGTGGGGTCACGATGTCAACCACGACTGGAACTGGTGGTATAAGCAGGTGGCGTACTATATGCCCTACGTTCTGGGCCAGCAGTGACCCATCCCGTGAAAACGAAACAACGGCGCGTCCATGGACGCGCCGTTGTTTCCCAATATTAAAGCCTGTCCCGCCCTGCAGGGGCATTGCAATCATAGAGGTAACGGAAAGAGGAATCAACAAATACTATGCAGAACTTTATTTTTATCTCCCCCAACTTCCCCACGAACTACTGGCAGTTCTGCCGGGAGCTGAAGAACAACGGCCTGAACGTGCTGGGCATCGGCGACCAGCCCTACGAGGAGCTGAAGCCGGAGCTGAAGGACAGCCTGAACGAATACTACAAGGTCGGCAGTCTGGAGAATTATGACGAGGTCTACCGTGCGGTGGCGTTCTTCGCCTTCAAGTATGGCCGCATCGACTGGCTGGAATCCAACAACGAGTACTGGCTGGAGCGGGACGCGGCCCTGCGCACGGACTTCAACATCACCTCTCCGGCTTCCAGACCGAGGATATGCCCCGCATCAAGTACAAGAGCAAGATGAAGGAGTATTACCAGAAGGCCGGCATCGCCACCGCACGCTACCACATGGTGGATGACCTTGCAGGCTGCAAGGCCTTTGTGGCGCAGGTGGGCTACCCGGTGGTGGTCAAGCCGGACAACGGCGTGGGCGCTTCGGATACCCACCGCCTTTCCAGCGACAAGGAGCTGGAGGCATTTCTGGCCTACAAGGAAAAAGAGCACCCGGATGTGGAGTACATCATGGAGGAGTTCGTCCGTGCCGAGGTGAACAGCTACGATGCCATCATTGACGCCCACGGCAACCCCATCTTTGAGGCGGGCAACGTAAGCCCGGTGTCCATCATGGACATCGTGAACAACGATGACAACTCCATCTACTACATCATCAAGGATCTGCCGGAGGACACCCGCGCTGCGGGCCGTGCCGCCGTCAAGAGCTTTGGGGTGAAGAGCCGCTTCATCCACTTTGAGTTCTTCCGCATGACCGAGGATCAGGCCAGCATGGGCAAAAAGGGCCAAATCGTGGCGCTGGAAGTCAACATGCGTCCCTGCGGCGGCTTTACCCCGGACATGATCAACTTTGCCCGCTCCACCAACGTCTACAAGATCTGGGCGGACATGATCGCCTTTGGCGGCACCGATATGCCGGTGGGCGAGCACTACTACTGCCCCTTTGCAGGCCGCCGGGATGGCAAGAGCTTCGTTTACAGCCACGAGCAGCTGATGCACGTCCGTGCATCGCCAAGGCACTGGCTGATATCGCCATCAAGGAGGGTGCAGATGCCATCTGCCACGGCTGCACCGGCAAGGGCAACGATCAGGTGCGTTTTGAGCTGACCCTCAAGGCACTGTGCCCGGATATGGCCATCATCGCTCCCTGGCGCGAATGGGACATCAAGAGCCGCGAAGAGGAGATCGACTATGCAGAGGCGCACCACATCCCCCTGAAGATCAACCGTGAGACCAACTACTCCAAGGACAAGAACCTGTGGCATCTGAGCCACGAGGGTCTGGATCTGGAGAACCCCGCCAACGAGCCCCAGTACAACAAGCCCGGCTTTCTGGAGCTGGGTGTCAGCCCCGAGCAGGCACCCGATGTTCCCACCTATGTGACCATCCACTTTGAAAAGGGCATCCCCACCGCCGTGGACGGCAAGGAGATGGGCGCTGTGGAGCTGGTGGAGTACCTGAACCAGCTGGGCGGCGCAAACGGCATTGGTCTGCTGGACATCGTGGAGAACCGTCTGGTGGGCATGAAGAGCCGCGGCGTGTACGAGACCCCCGGCGGCGCCATCCTGTACAAGGCCATCGACGTGCTGGAGACCATCACGCTGGATAAGGAGAGCGCTCACTTCAAGGCACAGCTGGCACAGAAGTACGCCGACATCGTCTACAACGGCCAGTGGTTCACCCCGCTGCGCGAGGCACTGGATGCCTTTGCCGACAGCCTTGAGAAGACTGTGACCGGCGATGTGAAGCTGAAGCTCTACAAGGGCAACATGATCAACGCCGGTGTGACCTCTCCGTTCACCCTGTACGATGAGCAGACCGCTTCCTTCGGCGTCGATAAGGATTACGACCAGTCCGATGCCACCGGCTTCATCAACCTGTTCGGCCTGTCCATCAAGGAGCGTGCAAAGCTGTCCAAGAACTGGCCGGAGGTCAAGTAATCGCAACATTTTCGACTGCGTGTGTTTTCACACTTTCACACGCGGGTTCTCACACCGGCATCGTAGCCGGCGGCACCGCCGCAGGAGCGTTTTCCCCTGCGGCGGCTTTGCCGTTTTTATAAGGAGTTTATATTATGGCAGAACAACTCTGGAAGGGTCGGTTTTCCAAGGCGGTGGACAGCCGCGTCAACGACTTCAACTCCTCCATCCGCTTCGACCAGCGGATGATCGCGCAGGATATGCGCGGCAGCGGCGTCCATGCCGCCATGCTGGCACGGCAGGGCATCATCTCAGAGCAGGACTGTGCGGATATCCTCAGCGGTCTGGCTTCCATCGCGGACGACCTGTCCAGCGGTGCGCTGACCATCGACCCCGCCGCCGAGGACGTGCACACCTTTGTGGAGCAGACCCTGACCGCCCGTATCGGGGATGCGGGCAAGCGGCTGCACACCGGCCGCAGCCGCAACGATCAGGTGGCGCTGGATATCCGCCTGACTTTGCGGGATTACAGCAAGACTTTGCAGGCCTACATCGTGGAGCTGGTGCGGGTGCTGTGCAAAAAGGCGCGCAGAGAACACTGCCTCCGTCATGCCCGGCTACACCCATTTGCAGCGCGCCCAGCCCATCACCTTCGGCCACGCGCTGATGGCCTACGCTTCCATGCTGCTGCGCGACCTCGACCGCTTTGCGGACGCCACCGCCCGCATGGACAGCCAGTGCCCGCTGGGCTCGGGTGCGCTGGCAGGCACTACCTACCCGCTGGACCGGGATTTCACCGCCGAAAAGCTGGGCTTCGCCGCCCCCTGTGCCAACAGTCTGGACGGCGTGTCCGACCGTGATTTCTGCATCGAGCTGGCAAGCGCCATCTCCATCTGCATGATGCACCTGTCCCGCCTTTCGGAGGAGATCATTCTGTGGTGCAGCTGGGAGTTCAAGTTTATTGAGCTGGACGATGCCTTTACCACCGGTTCGTCCATTATGCCCCAGAAGAAGAACCCGGATGTCACGGAGCTGATCCGCGGCAAGACCGGCCGGGTGTACGGCGACCTGAACACCCTGCTGGTGATGATGAAGGGCCTGCCGCTGGCCTACAACAAGGATATGCAGGAGGACAAGGAAGCCATCTTTGACGCGGTGGACACCTTGGAACTCTGCCTCAAGACCATCACCCCCATGCTGGATACCATGAAGACCCTGCCCGCCAATATGCGCCGCGCCGCCGCAAAGGGCTTTATCAACGCCACCGACTGCGCCGACTACCTGACCAAGAAGGGAATGCCCTTCCGGGATGCCTACAAGCTGACCGGCTGCATGGTGTCGGACTGCATTGCCGCCGACAAAACGCTGGAAGAGCTGACCCTGACCCAGTTCCAGACCTACAGCCCGCTGTTCGGGGCCGATATCTATGATGCCATCGACCTTGTGCACTGCTGCGAGGGACGCACCAGCTACGGCGGCCCCAGCGCCGCCAGCGTCCAGCGCCAGATCGCGCTGGCAACGGCACGGCTGGACGCATGGGAGGAGGAAAACGCATGAAGGTAAAGGTATTTATTGATGGCTCTTCCGGTACCACCGGCCTGCGCATTGCCGACCGTCTGGCCGAACGGCCGGAGATCGAACTGCTGTCCATCTCTGCCGAAGGGCGCAAGGACGTGCACGAGCGGGCAAAGGTCATCAATTCTGCCGACCTTGCCTTCCTCTGCCTGCCGGATGCAGCTTCTAAAGAAGTCATGCCCCTGCTGCGCCCGGACGTGAAGGTGCTGGACACCTCCACCGCCTTCCGCACCGATGCCGCATGGGACTACGGCTTCCCGGAGCTGAAGGGACAGAAGGAAAAAATTCAGAACTCTTACCGCGTGGCAGTGCCCGGCTGCTATGCCAGCGGCTTTATCAGCATCGCCCGCCCGCTGGTGGAGCTGGGGCTGGTGGCAAAGGAGTATCCCTTCAGCTGCACCGGCATCTCCGGCTACTCCGGCGGCGGCAAAAAGATGATCGCGGACTACGAAAGCCCCGACCACCCGGCGCACAGCAAGCTGGATGCGCCCAAGAGCTACGGCCTGAGCCTTGGCCACAAGCACCTGCCGGAGATGCAGAAGATCAGCGGCCTTGCGCACACGCCGATGTTCGTGCCGGTGGTGTGCGACTACTACTGCGGGATGCAGGTACTGGTGCCGCTGGATCTTACTCTTGCGGGCACTACCGCCGAGGCCGTGGCTGCCGCCCTTGCGGATTACTACAAGGACGCCGCCACCGTCAAAGTGCACGGCCTGAACGAGCCGCTGCCGGAAAACGGCCTGTACTCCAATGCCATGGCGGGCACCGACCGCATGGAACTGTACCTGACCGTGAACGCCGCCGGAGACCAGATGATGCTGGTCTCGCTGTTTGATAATCTGGGCAAAGGCTCCTCCGGTGCCGCTGTCCAGTGCATGAACCTGATGCTGGGTCTGGAAGAGACCAAAGGGTTGGAATAACAATACACCCTCATCCGTCATTGCTGGCGCAATGACACCTTCCCCCGTCTGGGGGAAGGCTTTATAAGAGGGTGCTGATGAAAAAGAATCAGCGTACCCGGCAGAAGTAAAAGGCTTCCCCCGGCCGGGGAAGCTGTCACCGAAGGTGACTGATGAGGGCGTATGCTGAACGATGGGGGAAGTAAAATGCAGTATAAGGAAGTTGCGGGCGGCATCTGCGCGCCCAAGGGCTTTGCCGCCGCCGGTGTTCATTGCGGCATCCGGGCAAATCACAGCGAAAAATACGATCTGGCGCTCATCAAGGCCGAGGTGCGCTGCGCTGCTGCGGGCGTGTACACCACCAACAAGGTCTGCGGTGCGCCCATCAAGGTGGACCGCGCCCATCTGGCCGATGGCTATGCACAGGCCATTGTGGTAAACAGCGGCAACGCCAACACCTGCGCCGCCAACGGCGTGGCGCTGGCAGAGGAGTGCTGTGCACTGGTAGGCAAGGCGCTGAACATGGACGAAAAGGACGTTCTGCCCGCCTCCACCGGCGTCATCGGTCAGCCCATGGTCATCGACCCCTTTGCCCGGGGCATCCCGGCCGCCGCGGCAAAGCTGGCTGCGGACGAGCAGGGCAGCACCGACGCTGCCACCGCCATCATGACCACCGACACCCATAAAAAGAGAATACGCCATCCAGTTCGAGCTGGGCGGCAAGGTGTGCACCGTGGGTGCCATCGGCAAGGGCAGCGGCATGATCGCCCCCAATATGGCTACCATGCTGGCATTCTACACCACGGACGCCGCCGTCTCGCCCGCGCTGCTGGAAAAGGCGCTCAAGACGGTAGTGCCCGGCACCTATAACCAGATGAGCGTGGATCTGGACACCTCCACCAACGATACCCTTATTATTATGGCGTCCGGTCTGGCGGGCAACCCGGAGATCTGCGAGGAAAACGCTGATTACGCCGCTTTTGTGGCAGCGCTGACCGCCATTGCAGAGCACATGTGCGCCGAGCACGCCGGAGACGGCGAAGGTGCTACCCACCTGATCACCTGCGAAGTGACCCACGCACCCGACCTGAAAACCGCCCGCGCCGTCAGCCGCAGTGTGGTCTGCTCCAACCTGTTCAAGGCGGCGGTCTTTGGCCGCGATGCCAACTGGGGACGCATCCTGTGCGCCATCGGCTACACCCCCGGCGATTTCTCCATTGATAAGGTCTGCGTCTGGCTTTCCAGCAAGGCGGGCGAGGTGTATGTGTGCGAGAACGCCGCCTACCACCCGTACAGCGAGGATGAAGCCGCCAAGGTGCTGGCAGAGCACGATATTCTGGTCAAGGTGGATATGGGCACCGGCGAGGCAAGCGCCAAGGCGTGGGGCTGTGACCTGACCTACGACTATGTGAAGATCAACGGCGATTACAGAACCTGACAGGAGCGCGGAACAGATGAAAAACGAAGAAATGGCGCGGCTTTTTTCGGAGGCCACCCCTTATATCCAGAAGTACCATGGCAAAACCATGGTCATCAAATACGGCGGCAACGCCATGATCAACGAGACGCTGAAAAACGCCGTGATGAACGACCTTGTCACCCTGACGCTGCTGGGCGTGCGGGTGGTGCTGGTGCACGGCGGCGGCCCCGCCATCAACGAGATGCTCAAGAAGGTGGGCGTGGAAAGCCACTTTGCAAACGGTCTGCGGGTGACGGACGATGCCACCATGGAGATCGTGCAGCAGGTGCTGGCAGGTAAGGTGAACAAGGACCTTGTGGCAAAGCTGCGCGGGCGCGGCGTGGGTCTGTGCGGCATGGACGGACAGATGCTCCGCTGCACCGAGCTGGACCCCCCAGCTGGGCCATGTGGGCGAGATCATCCATGTGGACGCTACCCTGATCGAAAGCCTGCTGGACGGCGGCTTCATCCCGGTGATCGCCACCGTGGGCATGGACGACCTTGGGCAGGCGTACAACGTCAACGCGGACACCGCCGCGGCCCAGATCGCCATTGCCCTCAAGGCGGAAAAGCTGGTGTCCATGACCGATATCGCAGGTCTGCTGCGGGATAAGGAGGACGAGACCACCCTCATCCCCGAGGTGGAGGTGACCGAGATCGAGGGCTACAAGTCCGCCGGGATCATTGCGGGCGGCATGATCCCCAAGATCGGCGGCATGGCGGACGCCATCTATCAGGGCGTGCACGAGGCTGTTATCATTGATGGCCGCGTGCCGCACTCCATCCTGCTGGAACTGTTCTCCGACCGCGGCTCCGGTACCCGCTTCTACCGCCGCAGCCACCGCGAATAAAAAGATTGCGCAAGCGAAAAAGCAGTATTATAATAGAAAAAACGCTCCCTCCGGGGGAGCGGCGCATGCGCGGAACTTCTATTCACAGGAGGTACACCTATGGATTCTGAAAAAGTCATCAAGCGGGACAACGAGTACGTCCTGCACACCTATAACCGCAACCCCGTCGTGCTGGAAAAGGGGCACGGGCTGTACGCCGAGGGCCCCGAGGGACAGAAGTATCTGGACTTCACCAGCGGCATCGGGGTGAACAGCCTTGGCTACTGCGACCTTGCATGGGCAGAAGCCGTGTCCCAGCAGGCACACAAATTGCAGCACACCTCTAACCTGTACTACACTGCGCCCTGCGGCAAGCTGGCGAAAAAGCTGTGCAAGCGCACCGGCATGAGTAAGGTTTTCTTCGGCAATTCCGGTGCCGAAGCCAACGAGGGTGCCATCAAGGCCGCCCGCAAGTACAGCGCAGACCATTACGGCAAGGACCGCTACAACGTCATCACGCTGGTCAACAGCTTCCATGGCCGCACCCTTGCCACCCTGACCGCCACCGGGCAGGAGGTGTTCCACAACTACTTCGGCCCCTTCAACGAGGGCTTCCAGTACGTCCCGGCGGGAGATATCGAAGCGCTGCGGGAGCTGGTGGACCGTCACACCTGCGCCGTGATGATGGAACTGATTCAGGGCGAGGGCGGCGTGATGGCGCTGGACCCGGACTATGTACAGGCCGTGCGCGCTTTGTGCGACGAAAAAGACCTTGTGCTCATCGTGGACGAAGTGCAGACCGGCGTAGGCCGCACCGGCACCTTCCTGTGCTGTGAGCACTATAACCTCAAGCCGGACATCGTCACCCTTGCCAAGGGGCTGGGCGGCGGCTTGCCCATCGGCGCGGTGCTGATGAATGAAAAGGTAGCCGAGGGCATGGGCCCCGGCACCCACGGCTCTACCTTTGGCGGCAACCCGGTGGTCTGCGCCGGTGCCAACGTGGTGGTAGACCGTCTGGACCAGAGCTTCCTTGCACAGGTCAGCGAGCGCGCCGTACAGCTGCGCACCGGCTTGGCAAAGCTGCCCCACGTCAAGAACATTTCCGGCATCGGCCTGATGGTG
>VOFI01001864.1_pt1 | contig 26445 bp, 38 predicted proteins | sample 5384131 | NCBI WGS metagenome assembly VOFI01 (sample SAMN12384728, study PRJNA508395) | human gut metagenome | isolation source: healthy gut H | host: Homo sapiens | reverse complement strand
TGCGTGCTTCGTTCAGTTACGTATTGCTGATTTCATCCAGCAGAAGGAAACATCTTCTTTAAGAGTGATATTGATGATAAATGCAGCCCACCTACTTGACTTATGGCTGACCATTCCGATATGGGAGAATACCAATACGATCGTCATTCTAGAGGGCATTTAATGCTAAGTATTTGCCGTCAGCATTTGGGTAATGGTACCGACATTCGTTGCACCTCTTTGACAGCTACAGATACAGCTCGGAGGCAATGGTTCATCATTCCATCTTTCACAAACCCTTTTATTACTTCTTGTAGCAAGACAATCGAGAGCACATTACTAAAAGGAAGTAATAAACAACGAGGTTACTAACCTTGGATTCCATCTGATTTTCTCTTCATTGCATGATAAGTTTTTAAATATTGAGATCGTCGATTTGAAATTTTAATTTCTAACAATAGTCTCTTTAGACCGGTTAACTAGTTAATGATACAAAAAGTATTCTGTTTCAAAGACATGTGCGGTGGCAAAAACGAAAAACATCTTCAAAAACGAGAATAATGCATTGTTAATCTTCTTTTGGCGTTTTTCTTTTTAAGAACATTCGAAGAACTTATATATATAGTTTCGTTTGATTCGGGGAGTAGGATCATGTTTGGGCCTGTTCGTCATTGCCACTCGATGATGATAACCCAAAAGCCGGTTGACTGCGACAGAGTGATTTAATGGAATCCATCTGTCTACATTATCAGAATAACCTCCTGATACGAGAAATGGGCGAGGAGCCAATAAGAATGGAGTTCATGTAAATCATGCCTCTTTACATAGTCTGGCATAGACACTTGTTGAAGAGTTATTGCCGTTGTTGCTCCGATCTTTTTCAGGGTGGGGATAATACCCCAAGTACCAAGGTTCCAATAATTGATATAATTATCTTTGGTTTCATCAAAGACGATACGGATCCTCCAGGCGGTGCAAGGCAAACTTTCATATAAACAAAGAAGCAAAACCATAGCCATTTAGCACCGTGGGAGTGTCCCATGTCTAGTCCGGGTGGGGAGTCGACACTTTCGACTCTGGCTAATACTTCCCAGGCATTGGCTGCCACGCAAACAAGTACTGAAAGAGGTTGCACTTTTGAATTTTTTGGTTTTTAAAATTTTTGATTGAGTGATGACCGGTTCAACCTATTTGTCTTTTATTTCTTTTCTTCGTTTAATCTGCGTTTTTGACTGTATCTCCATTGGCAAAATAAAAAGAGGGTTGCGGTGAGGTTGTGAGCAGTAGATCTGCAAGATGATTACACCGGCAATTCAGAATATATTGGTATATAGAGGTATTCAGTGCGTTTTTGAATTTCACCTCAAAGTTTCTGCGCGATAACGGAATGTTGGCAAGTAAAGATTCTATGGTCAGGTCGGAGCTGTAATGTGTTTCTATGTACTTCACTACTTCGAGTATGTAAGGGATCTTTAATATTGTGCTTTTCCGTAGATTGTCGCAATTCGATACGGATAGGATTGATAACAATATTGAAAGTACCTTCGTGTTCCTTTTTTATTTGTTGATGAATAAGTCTGCCGATAGAATATCCGCCTCTTTCTACTTCGAGCTCTATGGATGAAATGGGAGGGTCGGAAATATTACACATCAGTTCGTCATTGTCCACGCCTAATAAAGCAATTTCTTCCGGAATAGGAATATTCGTCATTTTGCAAGTTTCAGAAATGAATAGGGCGTGCGCATCATCACAACAAAATAGAGCGACTGGCTTTGGGGAGTTGCTGCAACCATTGACTTACTTCCATTCTTATCTCGTCTTCCTGCTTATCCGATTCGAAACTGAAAAATTCGCCTCCGATGCGTTTTACTTCTGCCGATACCTTCGCAGCGTTCGTCAGACCAGACTACTCCTTTAACGCCGAAATAAGCAAAATTGCGAAACATTCTTTTGGCAAAAAACTGGGCTGCCATTCTTCCCGTTCCTTTATAGTCGCCTGTTGACTACGGTCAAATGGGCGTTGAATTGAAGAATAATATCAAGAAATACTGGTGGGACAGCATGGTGTTGCTGCACGAAAACATTGTCGGGATTGACTCTGCAATATTTATGCACCCTACCATCTGGAAGGCTTCCGGACATGTTGATGCATTTAATGATCCATTGATTGACAACAAAGATTCCAAAAAACGCTATCGTGCTGACGTACTGATTGAAGAGCAGCTGGCTAAGTATGACGATAAAATCAATAAGGAAGTAGCGAAAGCTGCCAAGAGATTCGGAGAATCTTTTGATGAGGCTCAATTCCGTTCTACCAACGGACGTGTATTGGAGCATCAGGCAAAACGCGACGCTCTTCATACTCCGCTTCGCTAAAAGCACTGAACGACGGTAATCTGGAGGAATTGCGTCAGATCATTGTTGATGAAGAAATCGTATGCCCGATCTCCGGAACTAAGAACTGGACAGAAGTTCGTCAGTTCAATCTGATGTTCTCTACTGAAATGGGTTCTACTTCCGAAGGAGCAATGAAGATTTATCTTCGTCCGGAAACTGCACAGGGTATTTTCGTAAACTATCTGAATGTACAGAAAACGGGACGTATGAAAGTTCCTTTCGGTATCGCACAGATCGGTAAGGCTTTCCGTAATGAAATTGTTGCCCGTCAGTTCATCTTCCGTATGCGTGAGTTCGAACAAATGGAAATGCAGTTCTTCGTAAAACCGGGAACAGGAACTCGACTGGTTCAAGAAATGGAAAGAAATCCGTTTGAAATGGCATAAGGCACTTGGCTTCGGTGATGCAAGCTATCGTTATCACGATCACGATAAACTGGCTCACTACGCAAATGCCGCTACTGATATCGAATTCCTGATGCCGTTCGGATTCAAAGAGGTGGAAGGTATTCACTCTCGTACTAACTTCGACTTGTCTCAACATGAGAAGTTCTCCGGCAAGAGCATCAAATACTTCGACCGGAACTGAACGAATCATATACTCCGTATGTAATTGAAACTTCTATCGGTGTTGACCGTATGTTCCTTAGCATCATGAGCGCCGCTTATTGCGAAGAACAACTGGAAAATGGTGAAAGCCGTGTGGTTCTGAAATTGCCTGCTGCTTTGGCTCCGGTGAAACTGGCGGTTATGCCGTTGGTAAAGAAAGACGGTCTGCCTGAAAAAGCGCGTGAAATCATCGATGACCTGAAGTTCCATTTCCATTGCCAATATGACGAAAAAGATAGTATCGGCAAGCGTTACCGCCGTCAGGATGCTATCGGTACTCCCGTACTGTGTAACAGTCGATCATCAGACATTAGAAGATAACTGCGTGACATTGCGTAACCGCGATACCATGCAGCAAGAGCGTGTAGCTATCTCTGAACTGAATAATATCATTGCAGACAGAGTAAGTATCACTTCTCTATTGAAAACTTTACAATAAACCTTTAACGAATGAGGATTGCATATCCTGGAGTTCCTATCTATTTTAAAAAAGAAAACTCCTGTGGGAGATGGGGTGATTCAAAATATTATCCCGCGGGCAACAGATGAGGTTACTGTATATTATAAAGGTTCTTATATCATTTGGGGTAATACTGGTGGTTATGTTGATAAACAAGATAACTTTATAGGGGAAGCGTTTGATGGCTCTTTTACTGAAGCGAATCCTAGCATTGATTTTTCAAGAACTGCGAACTTAACAATTAATGGGCTTGTGACTGGTTTGTCAGAGGTATTGCAACGAAGAAAAATTGGTGAACGTTTGGAAGTGTATGTTCCATGGAAATATGGTTATGGTAGTAGTGATTATACTCCAAAAGGTTCTTCGATTACTATTTTAGGTTATTCAACTTTAGTATTTGATATTCAAATGTTAAAGTGCGAAAAATAATCACTTATTATCATTTGGAAAAAATAAAGTTCCCTTATTCTAATCCTATTTCATCTATGGCAAAGGATAGAATAAGGGAGCTTATTATTAATATAGCACTTGGTTTAGATATGATTTTTATTCTATGAATTATTTCTAAAACTGAAGTATTTCATATATTGTATTTCTACCAGGAGTAATGCCATAAAAATCTTTTTCTGCTGGTAAATCAAAACCCTTTAGAACTATTTGGGCCGGTCCACAATAGCCTGATTGGCGTTTTTTTCCGTTTTCATCATCAATCCATAAAATATTATGGGATCCAGGTAGTGGAGCAGTTCCAATTACCCCAAATTTGAAAGGTAATTTACCAGAGGCTCCCCATTCAAATTTCCAAAAGAAACCGGTGTTTTTATCGAAATAATTTGGACCCAATGAGGCTAAACCTGCATTATCTATAATATGATTTTGTTATTATGGTCTTCATTATCGTGATGCCGTTTAACTACATGCATATTCTCCGTATACAAAATATGGTAGATAGAATGCTAATACTCCGCCAGTTGCATAGCCTGTAGGTATTACACAAAAAGTGAAACTCTACATTCCCATTTCCATCTACTCTAGTTGTGCTCTATATTTCCTGTTGAATGTGTCTCTCCACCATCTTCACAGTCCATAAAGGTATATACAAATTCACGATATCCCCCGCAGGTTTCATACTTAAAACTCCCTCCATATTAACTGCCCTTGTGTATGCTCCTGCCTCCGTCCTTGTACGAATATTATCGGAGAATTGGATTTGAGCAATAGAATCTTGTATGGCTTTTAATAAGCCATGGCTCTGCAACAGTTTCTTCTTGTGTTGTTGGGGTTAGTTCATCTTTTTCCTTTTTAATTCATCAAGAGAATAGCCTTTTAAGACTAGTTCATAGTCGTTGATCATGTTTGCCAACTCTTTCTCTCATTAGTGTTTATCTCTTGCAGATCTTCATCTGAAGCGCAAGATGCTAATAAAGCACAGAAACATAAAAGATAATTTTTCTTCATAATACATTTTTTTAATTCGTTAATAATGTTATTTTGAAAGTTCTTCATCAATAAGATGACAGATTGCCTCTTTTGAATTGGAATCAACTATTAGGCGTCCATTGATGATAAGTGTTGGTGTTGCATACACTCCAAGAAGCACTAATTGATTGATTGTGTTTTCAATTGCTTTTTTCCCGTCGTCATTTGCTATGTCATTTTGGAATTTGTTTATGTCCATAGACATATTGTGAGCTATTTTGAATACGGCTGTGGAATCAATATATCCTCTATATGCATATAATGAATCTTGGAATTCCCGGAATCTATTTTGCTTGTTCGCTGCGTCACTTGCTATTTCAGCGAATGTTGGCATTGCCGAATAGTGGATATAGCCAAATTTTTACTTTTATCTTTATATTCTTCATATATTGAATTGTAAAGGGAATGAGCATTAATACAGGATTCACAATCAAAATCAGATATTATAATGACAGAGACTTCTGATTTTTTAGATTGCCCTGTAGTAGGTATGCAGGTTATCTAGGTCAACTCTTGGACTCTTTGGAGGATAGAGATATTTAGTTATCTTTTATTCCTTTTTAGTGAGTCCAGTAAATTGTTGGTAGGAGAAGCAATATGCTCCTTTCAAATGAAATGAGCGCGTGGCTTTTAGATCTATTGCTACGCTATATATTTTTTCCTCGAAATTCTGTAATTGATTCTAGCCTGTACCGTTTTAAAAGAGAATCTATTCCGCACTGTTCTATTTGAGCGTTTGTATAATCATCTATATATTCTAGATAACTCATCTGTTTCTTGTTGGCTTCTTTCTGTAGTAGTTTGACATTTATCAATTGCTCAAGAGCTTTTTTTCTTGATTTTATGAATTCTGCAAAGCTCGTCATAAAGTTCTTGCTTTATAATTGTATTTATTTCATTGGCATATATTACTTCTCCATCAAGTTCAGCTATTATATCTTTTTCGTTGTGTTTGGAACTCCGATGAGAATTACAAGATGCATAAAATAATATTATCAGCGTGGCTGATATATAGTATAAGTAAGTCTCATAATATCAATCTATTGTAAATACTCCTGTTGTGAACCACGAAGATGTTGATATTTCAAGAACGTATTCAGCCTTTTATCTTCTTCGGATAAATCAATGAGTCTGACTTTCTCTAAAGTTATAATCTTTTTCATAGTAGATTGTTTTTCCAGTTTCAGAATTAATGATTGTGATTGTTACATCTTTGGATGGATGCTCAAATTCAACCTCTAATAATGAATTGTTTATATACACTCGCACAGGATCGGGGTGGTTAGTAGAGCGATGCTCTATCGGCTGTCTAACTTTCATTTTTATTTGTCTTCTTGTGTCTGATGGCATTGAAAAAGATAAAGCTAGAGCAAAGAGCCATGAATGTGAATAAAAGTAGATTTCGTTTCATAATAGTTTTTATTGTTATTGATTTTCAGCAAAAGTAGGATGATTTGCTATATGTTACAATAACAAATAATAACAATATGATTATATATAGCTATTGGTAATCAGTGTGTTATAAAAATATATATAACAAAAAACTAATTGTGATAACAGGGCATTGTGTTCATTTACTTGCTTTCTCCTTTAGCATCGAAAATTATAGAGAAACTAAGGTCAGATAATTGTTTTTTTTTATACGATATTTCCTTTGAGTCAGTGCAGACTGGCTTCCGGCTTTCATACAAACTTTGATTGTATTATTGGATAGTTGGAGGTAGTTAAGTATGCAGTAATAGAGATCGTCTTGTGTTAGACTAGGGTATTGTTCCTAATAACTCTTGCATCGCTTCAATGAAGGCTTCGTTTATTTCTTGATAAATCAGTGATAACTCTTCTTGAGTTATCTCTTTCTCTTTTTTGTTTTTAGATGTTTCTATCGATTGAATTTTTTTTAAAGATGTAGTCGTTTTGAATAGACGTACGCATATCTGAAGACTTTGATGCCATAACTTTATTCTTTGATTTTAATATATATAACTGTGTTGATTTCATTGGATATACCTCTGATTTCTTCTTTTAATATTGCTTTTTCTGTCTGATTCTTCATTAGTAGCTGCTGCCAGTGTATATGTGTCTTTTTATTGCGATTGCTTATATACATTACAGTATAGATAAACAGAAACATTGTAACTAATCCACCAATAATGAATATTACTTTTTGTTTGTTGTGATTGTTTTTTTATTTTTTCTTTATATATATATATATTGAGTGTTTTTTTGATGAGATTGTTAATTTCAGTATGGTGAATAATTTTCTGGATAGAGTCATAGCAGGTTAAAAAAGCTGTATCGTTATATAGAATTAATGTTCATAATTTTTTTTGTTTTCTTTTTGTTTATTTCATACAAAAGTCTGATAAATAGAATTTAGTATAAATATTGGCCTTAGTACTAGCTCTCGGGATAAATAGTGAATAGCAGAATCAGGTTTCTTCGAGATTATACAATATACTTCCTTTCAAAAGTAAGTAGGAGATAAATTAATGTTAGAAGGAGCATACCCTTAATCTGCAAATGTGTTGGAATCGTCACCTGCTTGATTGTCTTATCTCCTTTTATCTGATCGATAAGTAGTTGGCAGGCAGTTTCTCCCATTTTATAGGTCTGATGTGATACTGCAGATAATTTCGGTTCCACATAATTAGCATGCTGCTCGTCTGTATACCCGATGATTGCCACATCATTCGGAATCCGGAGGCCATGGTTTTTGACGACTTCCATTGCTGCGAAAGCCAATGTGTCATTCATGGCAAGAATAGCGTCCGGAGGCTGTGGAAGTGACAGTAAAGTTTCTGTGGCAATCTTGCCTTCCTCATAATCAATCTTCCGGCAGACTACTAACTCTTTTTCGATAGGAATACGATTTTCACGCAAGGCTTCCAGATAGCCATGTTTTCTTCTCTTTACAATATCCAGATGATTGGCTCCTCCGATAAAGGCTACCCGCTTACTTCCATTATCCAGAAGATGTTGGGTAGCCATCTGTGCGGATTGTGCCCCATCTGCTATCACCGATGAAAATTGGTCGGTCAGGCAAACACGGTCGAACAGGATAAGTGGCATATTAATGTCTTTCAAGGCGGAGATGTGGGAGAAATCGGTTGTTTCTTGAGACAGACAGGCGATGATACCTTCCACACGCATATTGACCAGATTCTCAATATTCCTTTTTTCATGCTCGTAAGACTCATGCGATGTCGTGATAATCACGAAATATCCGTTGGCGATAGCCATATTCTCTATTCCATTCAGAATTGATGCAAAGAAATGAGTGACAATATCCGGGACTACCACTCCAATGATACGTGGCGCATTTTTCCGCAGGCTCATGGCAAAAGGATTGGGACGGTAATTCATTTCTTTTGCCAGTTCCTTGGCTTTGGCGCAAAGCTCACGGCTGATTTCCGGGCTGTCTTTCAGTGCTCTGGATACAGTAGGAATGGATACTCCCAATGCTTGGGCGAGATCTTTGAGTGAAGTATGTTTCCGGTTTTCCATTTGAAAGACTGCAACTTAGATTCTTTTTACAAAGAAAGCACATTCCCGGAAAATTAAAAACATTTGAAGCAATATTTTTTACGTAAACCGTTACGTTGGTTTTTCGACCGCTCTCTGCTGCACTGAAACTATTACTGACCTATTTTTGTCGCATACAAAATGATTTAAAACCTAAAAGTATGCAATACCATGAAATCGGAAAGACAGGGATGAAAGTATCATCTCTTAGTTTTGGAGCTTCTTCTTTGGGAGGAGTTTTCCATGATTTGAAAGAAAAAGAAGGCATTCAGGCTGTGTTTACCGCTGTTGAGGCAGGAATGAACTTTATCGATGTGTCTCCTTATTACGGACATTATAAAGCGGAAACTGTTTTAGGAAGGCACTAAAAGATCTTCCTCGCGACCGTTATTACCTTTCTACCAAAGTGGGACGTTATGGAAAAGATGGAGTAACCTGTGGGATTACTCTGCAAAACGTGCGACAGAAAGTGTATATGAGAGCATGGAGCGTTTAAATATAGATTTTATCGACCTGATAAATGTGCACGATGTGGAATTTGCCGATTTGAATCAGGTGGTTAATGAAACTCTGCCTGCTTTGGTCGAACTGCGTGAAAAAGGAGTGGTAGGACACGTTGGAATTACCGACTTGCAACTTGAGAACTTGAAATGGGTAATCGACCATTCACCAAGCGGTACGATTGAATCTGTGCTTAGCTTCTGCCATTATTGCCTGTGTGATGATAAGTTAGTGGATTTCCTGGACTATTTTGAATCCAAAGAAATCGGTGTGATTAATGCTTCTCCGCTTTCGATGGGACTGTTGAGTGAACGTGGTGTTCCTGCCTGGCATCCGGCTCCCAAACCTTGGTAGAGGCTTGCCGTAAAGCAATGGAACATTGCAAAGCTAAGAATTATCCGGTTGAGAAGCTGGCTATGCAGTTCTCCGTCAGCAATCCCCGTATAGCAACGACTTTATTTAGTACGACTAATCCGGAGAATGTGAAAAAGAACATCGCTTTCATCGAAGAACCTATTGACTGGGAACTCGTTCGGGAAGTGCAGGAGATTATCGGAGAGCAGAAACGTGTAAGTTGGGCAAACTCATAAAACAGCGTCATTCGTATGGACTATACAATTATTGATGCGCACGCCCATCTGTGGTTACGGCAGGATACTGTTGTGGACGGATTGCCTATCCGGACTTTGGAAAATGGCCGTTCGGAATTTATGGGAGAAATCCGGCAAATGGTTCCGCCCTTTATGGTAGACGGTGTGAATAGCGCGGAAGTTTTTCTTTCGAATATGGACTATGCGCAAGTGGCTGCGGCTGTCATTACTCAAGAGTTTATTGACGGTATTCAGAATGATTATTTGTCGGAAGTCGTTTCCCATTATCCCAACCGTTTCTTTGTTTGCGGAATGTGTGAGTTTCGCAAACCTGGATTTTTGGAGCAGGCGAAAGAGCTTATAGCCAAAGGTTTTAAGGCTATAAAAATACCTGCCCAACGCTTGTTGTTAAAAAGAGGGACGGGTAATGCTGAATAATGAGGAAATGATGCAGATGTTTCATTCTATGGAAGAACGGAATGTCATGCTTTCCATCGATTTGGCTGACGGAGCAACGCAAGTTTCCGAGATGCAGGAGGTCATTCAGGAATGTCCCCGGTTGAGAATTGCTGTCGGACACTTCGGAATGGTGACACGTCCGGGCTGGAAAGAACAAATCCGCCTGGCACGTCATCCTAATGTGATGATTGAATCCGGCGGAATCACCTGGCTTTTCAATGATGAATTTTATCCTTTCAAAGGAGCAGTGAAAGCCATTCGGGAAGCGGCGGATTTAGTTGGCATGGAAAAACTGATGTGGGGCTCGGATTATCCGCGTACCATCACAGCGATCACCTACAAAATGTCATATGATTTTGTGGTGAAGTCTTCCGAATTGACGGAAGAGGATAAAAGACTCTTTTTTGGAGAAAATGCCCGGAACTTCTATGGATTCACGGATCTCCCCGTGCTTCCTTACATCAAGAATATGTCCGAATGATTGAGAAAACATCCTTATCGTAAAACTATATTCATGCCATGAAAAAGAATACATATACAATACCTTTAGCTTTAGTTTTCTGCCTTTTCTTCTTGTGGGCGATAAGCAGCAATCTGCTTCCTACAATGATCCGGCAATTGATGAAGACATGTGAACTGAATACCTTTGAAGCCTCCTTTACCGAGACTGCCTACTGGTTGGCTTATTTTATTTTCCCCCATCCCCATAGCGATGTTTATGAAACGTTACAGCTATAAGGCGGGAATTATTTTCGGACTGGTATTGGCTGCAATCGGAGGCCTGCTTTTCTTTCCCGCCGCCATTTTAAAAGAATATTGGGCTTACCTCTGCATCTTCTTTATTATCGCTACGGGAATGTGCTTTCTGGAGACAGCTGCCAATCCGTATGTGACGGTTTTAGGAGCCCCCAAAACAGCTCCCCGCCGATTGAACCTGGCGCAGTCTTTCAATGGACTCGGAGCTTTTATCGCTGCCATGTTTTTGAGTAAGCTCATCCTTAGCGGAACTCATTACACGCGAGAGACCCTTCCTGTAGATTATCCGGGAGGCTGGCAGGCCTATATCCAATTGGAAACGGATGCCATGAAACTTCCTTATCTGATATTGGCTATACTGTTGATTGCCATAGCTGTTGTCTTCGTCTTTTCAAAATTGCCGAAGATTGGGGACGAAGGAGAAACGGCTTCTTCCGATAAAATGACTTCTTCGGGTAAAACGAAAGAGGGCAGCCAGAAAGAAAAACTGATAGACTTCGGTGTATTGAAGCATTCACACTTGCGGTGGGGAGTGATTGCGCAATTCTTCTATAACGGCGGACAGACGGCGATAAACAGTCTGTTCCTGGTTTACTGTTGTACTTATGCCGGATTGCCGGAAGATACAGCGACTACTTTCTTCGGATTGTATATGCTCGCATTTCTTTTGGGGCGTTGGATCGGTACCGGATTGATGGTGAAATTCCGTCCACAGGATATGCTACTGGTTTACGCCTTGATGAATATTCTTTTGTGCGGGGCAGTGATGATATGGGGAGGTATGATCGGGTTATACGCAATGTTGGCTATCTCTTTTTTTATGTCTATAATGTATCCCACGCAGTTCTCATTGGCGCTAAAAGGACTGGGGAATCAGACAAAGAAGTGGTTCGGCATTTCTGGTAATGGCTATTGTCGGCAATGCCTGCCTGCCACAGTTGACGGCTTATTTCATGCATGCCAATGAGCATATCTATTATATGGCCTATTGTGTGCCGATGATTTGTTTTGTGTTCTGTGCCTATTACGGCTGGAAAGGTTATAAAGTAATTGATTAATAAACTTATTTCAAACATATAAAATGAAAGCAGTTCAAATTGTCAATCCCTCCGAAATGAAGGTGGTTGAACTGGAAAAACCGACCGTTGGTGTCGGTGAAGTATTAGTAAGAATCAAGTATGTGGGTTTCTGTGGCTCTGACCTGAATACCTTTTTAGGACGTAACCCAATGGTGAAGTTACCGGTAATCCCGGGACATGAGGTAGGAGCAGTGATTGAGGAGGTCGGGCCGAATGTTCCGGCTGGCTTTGAAAAAGGGATGAATGTGACATTGAATCCATATACCAATTGTGGTAAATGTGCTTCGTGCCGCAATGGTCGTGTTAATGCCTGCGAACATAATGAAACATTGGGAGTACAGCGGAATGGCGTGATGTGCGAATATGCTGTATTGCCTTGGACAAGATTATTCCGGCTGGTAATATCTCTCCTCGCGATTGTGCGTTGATTGAGCCGATGAGTGTCGGATTCCATGCGGTATCTCGTGCGCAGGTGATTGACAATGAATATGTGATGGTCATCGGTTGTGGTATGATTGGCATCGGTGCCATTGTGCGTGCTGCTTTGAGAGGGGCAACGGTCATTGCTGTCGACTTGGATGACGAGAAACTGGAACTGGCGAAAAGGGTAGGTGCTTCTCATGTGATTAACTCCAAGACAGAAAATGTACACGAACGGATGCAACAGATAATAGAGGGCTTCGGTGCCGATGTGGTGATTGAAGCTGTCGGCAGTCCGGTCACTTATGTGATGGCGGTGGATGAAGTCGGTTTTACAGGGCGTGTGGTTTGCATCGGTTATGCCAAGAGCGAAGTAGCTTTCCAAACAAAATATTTCGTTCAGAAAGAACTGGATATCCGTGGTTCCAGAAATGCGTTGCCGGCAGATTTCTGTGCGGTTATTAATTATATGAAAGAAGGGAACTGTCCGGTAGAAGAACTGATTTCGAAGATTGCCAAACCGGAAGGAGCTTTGGAAGCTATGCAGGAATGGACGGCTAATCCGGGAAAGGTGTTCCGCATACTGGTTGAGTTCTGATAAGTTCTTGTAATAAGAATAGTTGTTGATACCTGTTGTTCGGGTATGTAATAAGTGAGAGGAGGCTGAATACAGTCTCACTCTCTTTGGGAGATAGGGTGATGTAACATGAGTAAATATAGATGTAACATCCTTTATCCGATATGTAGCATCACAAAGAAATCATGTAGCATACTTTGGGCAATATATCTGTTTGCATTTTCTATTTTTGTGATGTGGAAGATAACAAGAAACATTTTAAATAATTAGCTTTCAAATAATAGATAATGTAGCCAGTTAATAAAAAAACGATGATTATGCTGAAAACAAAAATCAACACTATTCTACTGTGTACTCTTTTTACATTGTTCTTTCCGCTATCAGCCGGAGCACAATACCGTAATCCTATTCTTTATGCTGACGTGCCCGATATGTCGGTGTGCCGCGCAGGCGATTACTTTTACATGGTTTCCACTACTATGCACCTGATGCCGGGGGCGCCTATCATGCGTTCGCCGGACATGAAACATTGGGAAACTATCAGCTACGTATTTCCTCGCATTGACGATGGTCCCCGTTATGATCTGCTCGAAGGCACTGCTTACGGGCAAGGACAATGGGCATCATCTATCCGCTATCATGACGGTAAATTCTATGTCTGGTTTACAGCCAATGGTGCGCCCGGACGTGGGTTTGTCTATACTGCGACAGATCCGGCCGGTCCCTGGAAACTTCTTTCGCGTCCCCCGCATTTCCATGACGGTTCGCTTCTGTTTGATGATGACGGGCGGGTGTATCTCTTTTCACAGTACGGGACAGCTTACGGAGTTGAAACCCGATTTGACCGATGTACTTCCCGGTGGCATCAATCAGCAAATATTTGAGCGGGATGCTGACGAACAAGGTCTGTTGGAAGGTAGTTCCGTCATCAAGCATAATGGGAAATATTATTTGCTGATGATTTCTATGGATTGGTATTCCCGTCTGCGTCGTGAAGTATGCTATCGTGCCGATAAGATTACCGGACCTTACGAAAAGCGTGTCATTCTTGAAACGGAGTTTGACGGGCATGGCGGTGTTGGTCAGGGATGCATCGTAGACGGGAAAAACGGTGAATGGTACGGGCTCATTTTTCAGGATCGTGGTGGCGTAGGGCGTGTGCCGTGTCTCATGCCTTGTACATGGACGGAAGATGGTTGGCCTATGCTGGGAGACAAGGACGGGCACATTCCGAATGATACCACTTTATCGTATATGTCAATGGATGGTATCTGCGGTTCGGATGATTTTTCCGCTTCCGGGCTTTCCCTCTATTGGCAGTGGAATCATAACCCCGTCGATCAGGCATGGAGCCTTACCGACCGTCCCGGATTTCTGCGTTTGAAAACCTCTCGTGTGGTAGATAACCTGTTTGTTGCTCCCAATACGTTGACTCAACGTATGGTAGGACCGAAAATGCATGGGCACTGTCAGTCTCTCTCTGGGGGGATGAAAGATGGTGACCGTGCAGGATTATCGGCTTTTAATGGTGACAGCGGTGTGCTTACGGTTGAAAAGAACGGAAATAAACTGTCTCTTGTGATGAGTGAACAGAAAAGCGTGTTTGAGAAAACGAAGCGTGCCATTAGCCGTGTGGATATGACCGAACAAGCCCGTATACCTCTTAACAAAGAGCTTGTCTACTTGCGTGTGGAAGGTGACTTTACCAATGGACGGGATGAGGCTCGTTTTCTTATAGTCTTGATGGGAAAGCATGGCTACCTGTCGGTCTGCCTATTAAGATGAAATTTGACTACACCCGTATGTTCATGGGCAGTAAGTTTGCCATATTTAATTATGCTACACGTTCTGTAGGCGGTTATGTAGATGTGGACTCTTTTTGATTATTCGTTCTGTGATGCGTCAATGTAACACACAAATATGTATTTGTAACCAATGAAACATTGTTTTATTGGAAAATAGGCTATTTTTGTTTCCAAATTAATCATAACTAATAAGTATAATATTATGAAAAGAGGTTGGATACCGATTATGGGTGTTTGTTTGGTGTTATCGTTTTCGGCATGTAAGCAATTGCTGCCTTACCAGGACACTTCTTTAACGGCGGAACAACGGGCGGAGGATTTGTTGCCCCGGTTGACTTTGGAAGAAAAAGTATCATTAATGCAAAATGCGTCACCTGCTATCCCTCGACTGGGAATTAAAGAATATGAGTGGTGGAATGAGGCGTTGCACGGTGTGGGACGTGCCGGATTGGCTACTGTTTTTCCCCAGTCTATCGGTATGGGGAGCTTCTTTTAATGATTCATTATTATATGAAGTGTTCAATGCCACTTCCGATGAGGCTCGTGTAAAAATCGCGTATTTTCGGTGAAAGCGGCGTGCTGAAACGCTATCAGGGATTAACATTCTGGACACCGAATGTCAATATATTCCGTGACCCTCGTTGGGGACGCGGTCAGGAAACATACGGTGAAGACCCTTATCTGACAGGACAAATGGGAATGGCTGTAGTCCGTGGCTTGCAAGGACCGGAAGATGCCAGGTATGATAAGCTGCACGCATGTGCAAGCACTTTTGCCGTTCATTCAGGTCCGGAGTGGAACCGGCATAGTTTTGATGCGGAGAATATAGATCCCCGGGATTTATGGGAAACCTATCTGCCTGCTTTTAAAGATTTGGTACAGAAAGCGCATGTAAAGGAAGTGATGTGTGCCTACAATCGTTTTGAGGGAGAGCCTTGTTGTGGCAGCAATCGCCTGTTGATGCAAATATTGCGGGATGAATGGGGATACGAAGGCATTGTAGTCTCTGACTGTGGAGCGATCTCCGATTTCTATAGACCGGGAACGCATGGGACTCATCCCGGACAAGGAACACGCTTCGGCTGGTGCTGTGCGGACAGGCACAGACCTTTGAATGTGGAAGTGAATATGCTTCACTGGCGGATGCTGTAAAAGCCGGTTTGATTGACGAAAAAGAAATAGATATTTCATTGAAACGTTTGTTGACAGCACGTTTTGAACTGGGAGAAATGGACGAACAACCGGCTTGGTCGGAAATTCCGGCCTCTGTGTTGAATAGTAAGGAACATCAGGCACTTGGCTTTGCGTATGGCTCGTGAATCATTGGTGCTCTTGCAGAATAAAAACAACATCCTGCCTCCGAATACCCATCTGAAAGTAGCCGTTATGGGACCTAATGCCAATGACTCCGTGATGCAGTGGGGAAATTATAACGGTATTCCGGCACATACGGTTACCTTATTGAAGCTGTCCGTGCCAAACTACCGGAAGGACAAATCATATACGAACCGGGTTGTGACCGTGTGGACGGAAAGACACTCCAAAGCCTGTTTGATGAATGTAGCATAAATGGTAAACCCGGTTTCTTGGCAGAATATTGGAATAATCGTGATCGTGAAGGGGAAGTGGTTGCTACCGATCAGATTTCCACTCCATTCCATTTTGCGACAACAGGGGCTACTACGTTTGCGCCTGGTGTGGAAATTACTAATTTCTCGGCTCGTTATGAATCTGTCTTTCGTCCTTCGCAGTCGGGTGATGTTGCTTTCCGTTTCCAACTGGACGGTGAAGTGACTCTTATTATAAATGGTGAGCAAGTGGCTCGGAAAATATATGTTAAGAATCCGACGAACCTCTATACGTTACAGGCGAAAGCTGGAAAAGAGTATCATATCGAGATTTTATTCAAACAACGGAATGAAAGGGCTACACTTGATTTTGATTTGGGCAAAGAGGTCGGGATCGACTTGAACCTCACAGTGAAGAGAGTAATGGATGCTGATGTGATTCTTTTTGCTGGTGGAATTTCTCCAAGTCTGGAAGGTGAGGAAATGCCGGTAGAAGTTCCCGGATTTAAGGGTGGTGACCGTACGGATATTGAACTTCCGGACGTTCAACGTGATTTGTTGAAAGCTTTGAAGAAGGCTGGTAAAAAGGTTGTCTTTATCAATTATTCCGGTTCAGCTATCGGACTAGTGCCCGAAACGACTACTTGTGAAGCGATTCTGCAGGCATGGTATCCGGGACAGGCGGGTGGTACAGCTATCGTTGATGCTCTTTGGGGGAGAGTATAATCCCGGTGGACGCCTGCCGGTCACTTTCTATAAGGATGTGAATCAATTGCCGGACTTTGAAGACTATTCTATGAAGGGGCGTACCTATCGATATATGCAACAGCAACCACTTTTCCCATTCGGTCATGGGTTGAGTTATACTACGTTTACTTATGGAGAAGCTAAATTGAGCAAGAATACAATCGCCAAAGGTGAAAATGTAGTATTGACTATTCCGGTAAGTAATGTCGGACAACGTGATGGAGAAGAGGTGGTTCAGGTTTATTTGAGACGTCCGGGTGATAAGGAAGGTCCCCGTTATACCTTGCGTGCTTTCAAACGCGTTCATATTCCGGCAGGGAAAACTGAATCAGTAGCTATTCCTCTTACCGGTGAGAACTTTGAATGGTTTGATGTAGAGTCGAATACGATGCGTCCGTTGGAAGGTACTTATGAATTACTGTATGGAGGAACTTCTGATAGAAATAAGTTGAAAACGATTGTAATGAACGTACAGTAATACCTCTTTGGAATTTTGTTTATTTTTACAGATAGACAATCCGGATTTATTTATTGAATGAATAAAGAAAAGAACGACCTTGTTCCTTTAAAAGGAACGGGTCGTTTTCTTTTAAACCAAGCCCCCTGTATTCTATGCTAATATCCTAATCTCTTATTCCGTTTAACAATAAATTAACTTCTCGTTCTTTTTCCTTTCTATAACTTCTCGTTCTTCATAATATTTGTATGTATTTTGATCATATGGTACTTTCTTCCTGACTAATGCCACTATGATTCTTATGAGTTTGTTCTTGACATTATTTAAAGCCACTTGAGGCTTCTTTCCCTTACTAATCAGTCTTTGATAGTAATCTCTAATTTCGGGATTATATATTTTGGCTATATGAGCTGCTTGTCCTAATAATGATTTAATAAGTTTATTGGCGAAATGGCTTGTATGAGCAGGTGTATTTACACTCGTTCCGGATTGTTTACCAAAGGGGGCAACTCCATAATAGCATGCAATCTTTCTTGGGTCATATCCGAATTTTTTGAAGTTGTTTGTGTAGACCAACATACAGGTTGCGTTTTGCCTGGCTACGCCTTTTATTGAGGTTATAATAGCATAATTTTCTTTCAGTTCCTCATCCGCCTCTATTATGCTATCAATGGCCTTATCGCATTCGGCAATTGTTTTGTTTATCTCCGCAATAAGGTGTTTGCTCTTGCGGTTGATGAAGGATATTGCTTTTGACTTGTTTGATTGTGATTTGTCCTCTTTTCGTAATTCCATTGCCACTCTTTGCCCAACTAGCTTATGCCTATAGAGGAAAATCTCCCTTAGTTGCGCAAGGGATTCATTCAATGGTTCAAAGGGTACAACCTTGTCCTGTTGCCTCCATGCGTATTCAGCAATGATTGCTGAGTCCGCCTTATCGTTTTTCACACGCTGGATACCACTGCTATGTTTTATGGCGTAAGCGTTCTCAATCCATATGTCATAGCCTTTTCCGTAAAGCCATTTGCTCAGTCCTATACTACATGAACCTGTGTCTTCTCCACAGAATAGCCATTCCTCAGCAATTGTATTCCAAGCGTTTGTTTTAACCCAATTACATAACTTGCGGTAGCCCGTAGTGTTATTTGGGAAACACCCATACTCACGGGAGCCTATTTCGTTCATTCCACATGCGAGAATTATCGTCGCGTCAAGTTTCTCCTTTGAAAAATCAATTCCAATAAATAATTTTTTCATATTTTTGCTGTACTTTTCTAAGACTGGTAAAAGCTGTTTGAACTCTAAACTCTAAATAGGCTCGCAACCTTGATATTCTATCGGAGCTTTGCAGCTTGGCGGAGAGAGGCCGTTACGTGGGCTAGCCTCAAGTGCTTTCTCTTTTATGGTGTCCTCTTCCCGCCTATCAGTCTTTATCTTAATACAACAAAGATAATAAGACTGATATTTTCCTGATAAGATGCGGAGGTAATTATTCGTCTCGCTTGACTTTTTTAAAATAAATTTCCGACCTCTTATCTATTAACTGCAAACAAATGCTCCTGTCTTTACGCAATTTATTTATCAGGGGAGGATGCTATTTATCAAAACAATCCTTTAAAGCCGGGTGCGTTCTATAATCCTATTTTGCAGGGTTGCTATCCCGATCCGAGTATAACGCGGAAAGGTAATGATTATTATTTGGTGTGCTCATCTTTTGCTATGTTTCCCGGGGTGCCTATTTTCCATTCTAATGATTTGGTCAACTGGAAACAAATCGGTCATGTGCTGGACAGAACGTCACAATTAAAGGTTGAAGATTGCGGTATTAGTGCAGGTGTATATGCTCCTGCTATAAGATATAATCCCAATAATGATACGTTTTATATGATAACCACTCAATTTTCCGGTGGCTTTGGAAATATGGTGGTAAAGACAAAGAATCCGGAGAATGGCTGGAGTGATCCGATCAAACTTCAATTTGAAGGCATTGATCCTTCTCTTTTCTTTGATGATAATGGCAAGGCATACGTGGTACATAATGATGCTCCTGCTAAAGCAAACGAGCGTTACTCGGGACACCGTGTCATAAAAATATGGGATTATGATGTGGAGAATGATAAAGTGGTTCCGGGAACGGACCGGATCATCGTAAACGGTGGCGTCAATATAGAAGAAAAGCCGATATGGATTGAAGCTCCTCATATCTATAAGAAAGATGGACGTTATTATTTAATGTGTGCCGAAGGAGGAACCGGAGGTTGGCATAGCGAAGTCATTTTTGTAAGTGATCATCCGAAAGGACCTTATCTTCCGTCAAATAATAATCCTATTTTAACTCAACGTTATTTTCCTGCAAACCGGGCGGATAAAGTAGACTGGGCTGGTCATGCAGACTTAGTGGAGGGACCCGACGGAAAATATTATGGTGTATTTTTTAGGAATACGCCCCAATGAGAAGAACAGAGTGAATACCGGACGCGAAACTTTTATTCTTCCGGTGGACTGGAGCGGAACATTTCCCGTTTTCGAGAATGGGCTTATCCCTATGAAACCTACATTGAAGATGCCTTCAGGGAGAGAACCAAAACAGGAAAAACGGTTATTTGCCTAGTGGCAACTTTGTCTTTAAGGATGATTTCTCCGATAAAACATTAGACTTTTAGATGGATCGGTCTTAGAGGTCCTCGTGAAGAATTTCGTTGAGATGACCGATAAAGGGTTGCGGATCATCCCTTTTACCTCAAATATCAATGAAGTGAAACCTACTTCTACTTTGTTCTACCGTCAGCAGCATAATCAATTTACAGCGGCAGCAACCATGGAGTACAAAAACCGAAAAATGAGAAAGATTTTTGCCGGTATAACATGTTATCAGAATGAAAGATATCACTATGTTTTCGGTATCACTAAAAAGGGAAAAGACTATTACCTGATACTGCAAAGAACCGAAAAAGGACAAGCGAGTGTCCTGGGTGAGATGAAAATAGAAACAGAGAAACCTGTGACACTGCAAGTAACAGCCAATGGAGATGATTATCGTTTTAATTATTCGATTGATGGCAAGAGTTTCCTAAATTTAGGAGGAACCGTTTCCGGCGATATTCTTTCTACTAATGAGGCTGGTGGCTTTACAGGAGCAATGATTGGACTGTATGCAACATCTGTTGGTAATTAATTAGAAACCTTATTATTCTATAATTATGAAAATACATCATCTATTTTTGGGGTATATGTTTATGCTTCAGCACAAATATCTTATTCGCACAGAACTATCAGAAAACATCGTCCGGTATCAAAACCACTGTAAATGCAGTGGATATAGAAGTACAATTCTTTGCGCCTGCTGTGGCGAGAGTAATAAAGTCACCGGAAGGTGTTGCCTATGAAAAAGAAGAGTCTTTCTGTAATTGCCAAACCTGAAAAGGTGAGTTTCAAAGCTGATATACAAGATAATAAGATTGTATTGAATACCAGTGAACTAAGTGTCAGTGTGGACACCGGGACGGAATTGTTTCTTATTTCTCAAAGGATGGCAAATATTATTGGCAGAGAACCGGTATGCAGTTTATCGATTTCGATGATGCCGGGACAAAAAACTTATCAGGTTTATCAACCTTTTATATTAGATAAGGAGGAAGCCATTTATGGTTTGGGACAATTGCAAAATGGAAAGATGATTCAGCGGAACATGACTAAAAATCTGATACAGGGAAATGTTGAAGATGTGTCGCCATTCTTCCAGTCCACCAAAGGATATGGTGTGTTTTGGGATAACTATTCGCCGACTCTTTTTACGGACAACGAAGTTGAAACATCTTTTCGTTCTGAAGTAGGTGATTGTGTAGACTATTATTTCATGTATGGGAAGGATGCCGATGGTGTAATAGCACAAGTACGCAGCTTGACCGGGCAAGCACCGATGTTTCCTTTATGGACTTATGGTTACTGGCAAAGTAAAGAAAGATATAAAAGCCAGGAGGAAGTGGTAGACGTTGTTCGTAAATATCGTGAATTGGGTATTCCCTTGGATGGCATTATTCAGGATTGGCAATATTGGGGGCATAACTATTTGTGGAATGCGATGGATTTTCAGAATCCGACTTTCAATAATCCTCAAAAGATGATGGAGGATGTCCATGCAATGAACGCACACATGGCTATATCTATCTGGTCGTCATTCGGACCGATGACCAAACCTTATAGAGAATTGGACAAAAAAGGTATGTTGTTTAACTTCACTACCTGGCCGCAATCGGGGTTGGAGTCATGGCCCCCCAATATGGAATATCCTTCCGGTGTAAGAGTGTATGATGCTTATACTCCCGAAGCACGTGACATTTATTGGAAATATCTGAATGATGGAATTTTTAAGCTGGGAATGGATGCCTGGTGGATGGATTCTACCGAACCCGATCATCTGGATTGGAAGCCGGAGGATATGGATACCAAAACCTATCTGGGCTCGTTCCGTAGGGTGCGCAATGCTTATCCGTTGATGACTGTCGGAGGGGTTTACGACCATCAGCGTGCAGTGACTTCGGACAAACGGGTGTTTATTTTAACCCGTTCGGGATTCTTGGGGCAGCAACGTTATGGTGCAAATGTATGGAGTGGTGATGTCGCTTCCACATGGGAGAGTTTTTAGAAATCAGATTCCTGCCGGATTAAACTTTTCTTTGTGTGGTATGCCTCACTGGAATAGTGATATTGGTGGCTTTTTTGCAGGACATTATAATAAAAGCTGGAATGATGATAGTGCTTCAAAAAATCCATTGTATCAGGAGCTTTATGTGCGTTGGTTGCAGTTTGGGACGTTCAATCCGATGATGCGTTCGCACGGGACGGATGTTTATAGGGAAATCTATAAGTTCGGAAAGAAGGGCGAACCTGTATATGATGCTATCGAGAAGATGATAGGTTTACGTTACTCTCTGTTGCCTTATATTTATTCTACTTCTTGGGAGGTAAGCAATCGTCAATCGAGTTTTATGCGCGCTTTGATGATGGATTTTGTAGATGACAGAAAGGTGTGGGATATCAATGACGAATATATGTTTGGAAAATCGATCCTTGTGGCTCCGATTGCTCATGCACAATATACACCGGAAGCTGTGGTAAAAGTCTCCGAAGAAGAAGGATGGAACAGAGATGGAGCGAAAAACAAAAACTGACGCTGCTGTGGGATTTCATGGAAACGAAATCTACTAACATATACTTACCGGCAGGAACGCTATGGTATGACTTCTGGACGAACGAGAAACATGAAGGCGGAAAGGAAATTACCAAAGAGACTACACTGGATGTTATTCCATTGTATGTAAAAGCGGGTAGTATTATTCCTGTCGGTCCACAAGTTCAGTATGCCACTGAAAAACCGTGGGATCATCTTGAACTGAAGGTGTATGCGGGTGCGAATGGAAACTTCATTTTATATGAAGATGAATTTGATAATTACAACTATGAAAAAGGCGTTTATACGGAAATTCCAATCTCGTGGAATAATACATCTCGTAAATTGACGATAGGGGCAAGAAAAGGTGCGTATGAGGGAATGTTGAAGAACCGTAAGTTTACTGTAACTCTTCAGGATGGGACTCAAAAAACATCGATTATAATGGGAAAGCGATTTCTGTAAAGTTTTGATTGTAATAGAAAGTGTGATTATGTCAGTAGAAAAGAATCTAAAAATAGAAATATGATGAAGTTTTTTTATAGTAATGGCTATGCTATTGGGTAGTAGCGTTGCAAGTGCAGAAAATAAACAGATAACAAGTCCTGATGGAAAGTTGGTAGTAACACTCTCAGATATGGATGGAAGACCTTCTTATTCTGTTAGTTATGACAATGTTCTTTTTTTGAAGCCATCTCCATTGGGGATGATTGCAAATATAGGAGATTTTTCATCGGGGATGTCGCTGGAGAAGAATGTTTCAACCAATAAAATAGATGAAACATACGAGTTAGCTTCTATTAAGCAGAGCAAGGTTCGTTATGTGGCAAATGAAGCTGTATTTTCGTTTACACAACAAGGGAAAACAATTTATGATGTTATATTTCGCATAAGTAATAACGATGTTGCTTTTAAATATAAGATGTATCCGCAAAGGTGAGACACTAAGTTGCGTGGTAAAGCAAGAAGTCACAGGATTTGTGTTTCTGACGGAACCACCACTTTCCTTTGTCCACAAAGTAAACCGATGGGGGGATTGCCCGTACTTCTCAAGTTATGAGACGTCTTATACGGCAGATGATGTCGCAGGGAAAAATGGCTGGGGAGAAGGATACACATTTCCCTGTTTATTCCGTAATGGAGATAATGGTTGGGTGCTTGTTTCCGAAACGGGAGTAAATGGTGGATATTGTGTTCGAGCCGTTTGTTGGGACACAAGGAGGAAACGTATACAATCGGTTTCCGCAAGAAGGTGAAGCAAATGGGAATGGTACGGTTTCTCCAGGGATAGCGTTGCCGGGCGAGACGCCTTGGCGTACTATTACTGTGGGCAAGACTTTGGCTCCAATAGTGGAGACAACCGTTCCTTTTGATGTTGTAAAACCGCTTTATCAGGCAAAAGGAGAGTATACGTATGGCAGGGGTTCATGGAGCTGGATTATCGGTATGGATGGAAGTACTAATTATAAAGAGCAACTCCGGTATATTGATTTCTCGGCAGCAATGGGCTATCAGTCCGTGTTGGTGGATGCTTTGTGGGATAAGCAAATAGGACGTGATAAAATTGAAGAATTGGTTAAATATGGGAAGGACAAAGGGGTGGCTCTTTATTTGTGGTATAATTCGAATGGGTATTGGAATGATGCTCCGCAAACTCCGAGAAATTCGGTATTATGGATAATGCGATAGCCAGACGTAAGGGAGATGAAATGGATGCAAAGCATTGGTATCCGTGGAATAAAAGTTGACTTTTTCGGAGGTGACAAGCAAATGACTATGCAGTTGTATGAGGATATCTTGTCGGATGCAAACGAGTACGGTCTTTTTAGTTATTTTCCATGGATGTACTTTGCCTCGTGGCTGGGAACGTATGTATCCTAACTTCGCAGCGAGTGAGGCTGTATTGGCTAGTGAAAATCTTCATTTCTCTCAAGGCAGCTGTGATAATGAGGCCTTTAATGCTACTTTGCACCCGTTTATTCGTAATACTGTGGGTAGCATGGATTTTGGAGGTAGTGCATTGAACAAATATTATAATGCGGATAATGCTCCACGGGGAAGCCGGCGGGTGACATCAGATGTCTACGCACTGGCTACGGCGGTGCTATTTCAGAGTCCGGTACAGCATTTCGCTTTGGCACCGAATAATCTGACCGATGCTCCTGCATGGGCTATTGATTTTATGAAAAGAGGTTCCAACGACTTGGGATGAGGTACGTTTCATTGACGGTTATCCTGGTAAATACGTTATTCTCGCCCGTCGTCATGGAGACAAATGGTATATTGCCGGAGTAAATGCGCAGAAGGAAACACTGAAACTTAAAGTTAATTTGCCGATGTTCTCCAATGGGGAAAAAGGTGAGACTGTTTAGTGATGATAAGGCTATTGCAGGGCGGTGTGAAACAAATAGGAATAGGGAAAGAAACAAGAATTACAGTTGACTATTCCTTGTAATGGTGGAGTATTAATAACCAGATAACCATTTTAAATAAAAGAATATGAGAAACTTAAAATTTTTAGGCGTATCGTTTTTGTTGGCAATCACTGCCGTCACTTCGGGGGTGGCACAAAATCCTATTATACAAACAAAATATACTGCTGATCCGGCTCCGATGGTATATAATGATACCGTTTTCCTTTATACGACGCATGATGAAGATGATGCCGAAGGATTCAAAATGTTGGACTGGTTGCTTTATACCTCCACTGATATGGTCAATTGGACCGATCACGGAGCGGTCGCTTCTCTGAAGAGTTTTTGATTGGGTGAAACGTGATAATGGTGCCTGGGCAGAACAGGTCATCGAACGTAATGGCAAGTTTTATATGTATTGCCCGATTCACGGTAATGGTATTGGCGTATTGGTATCCGACTCTCCTTACGGCCCTTTTAAAGACCCTTTGAACAAACCGTTGGTTTGGCAGAAGGAGCATTGGTACGACATTGACCCTACCGTATTTATTGATGATGACGGACAAGCGTATATGTATTGGGGCAATCCGAATGTTTATTATGTGAAACTGAATGAAGATATGATTTCATATTCGGGGGAAATAGTCAAATTGGCTGATAAACCGGAACATTATCAGGAAGGTCCGTGGGTATATAAACGTAACGGTCATTATTATATGGCTTTCGCTTCTACTTGTTGTCCGGAAGGGATTGGCTATGCTATGAGCGAAAAGCTACCGGACCATGGAGTACAAAAGGATATATTATGCGTCCAACGGAAAGAACCAGAGGAAATCATCCCGGAATTATTGATTATAAAGGCAGTTCTTATGTGTTCGGCCTAAATTATGGTTTGCTTCATCTGGAGACTTTGGACCATAAAGAACGTCGTTCGGTATCTGTTGCAAAAATGCATTATAATCCGGATGGAACTATTCAGGAAGTTCCTTATTGGCAGGAGACGAAACTGGAACAGATTGAAAACTTTAATCCTTACCGTAGAGTGGAAGCTGAAACGATGGCTTGGGGATATGGTCTTAAAACTGGAAAATCATGAGAATGGTGGTTTGTATATAACCGATATTGATGATAATGAATATCTGTGTGTGCGTGGTGTCGACTTTGGCAAGAAAGGGAGCAAAGAAATTCAGTGTAAGCGCAGCTTGTGTTGAAAAAGGCGGAATGATAGAAATTCGTCTGGATAGCACTGAAGGGCCGGTAATAGGTAGTGTCAGTATATCACCGACAGGAGGACTGGATATATATAAACAGATGTCATGTCGGATAAAGAATGCAAAGGGTGTACATGATCTTTATTTCTACTTTAAAGGAGAGAAAGGGAAACAAACTTTTCAATCTGGATTATTGGGAATTTGAATAGCTTTTATTCAAAAAAAAAAAAATAAGATTGTAATGT
>VOFI01004341.1_pt1 | contig 26464 bp, 31 predicted proteins | sample 5384131 | NCBI WGS metagenome assembly VOFI01 (sample SAMN12384728, study PRJNA508395) | human gut metagenome | isolation source: healthy gut H | host: Homo sapiens | reverse complement strand
TGCTAAGGCGGTTTTTCATCAAAGAGCTTGATGAGTTCTTCGCGAGAGAAGATTTCGTCTTCCCCACCAGGGTTCCAACCAAGAAGGGCGATAAAGTTAAAGACTCGCTTCTGGAAGGTACCCTTTCTTCCGGTAATCTTCGATGAACTGAAGGGTATTGGTATCACGTTTAGACAACTTCTACCAGTTTCAGAGTTGATGATCAAGTGTCATGTGACCGAAACTCTAGGCGCTTCCCATGCCAAGCGCTTCATAGACCATGAGTTGTTTTGGGGTGTTGTAATGTGGTCATCTCCACGGATGACGTGAGATTTGCATATCGTGGTCATCGATGACAACGGCAAAGATTATAAGTTGGGTAGCCATCTTTTCTTTGGATGACCCAGTCCCCACCGATATTGCCACCTTCAAATTCGATATCGCCTTTGACCATGTCATGCCATTTGTAGATACCCGACTCACTGCCAAAACGAACCGTCAGGGATAATCCCTGCTGCTTCACGTTCTGCATGTCAAGCTGCTTTTTCTTCTTCGCTCATGCCAAGGTATTCGTTGATGTAGCGAGGTGTTTCCAGCCGCTTTCCTTGGACGTTCACGTTCACTGCCAACTCTTCTTCTGTAACGTAAGATCTAGGCTTTTCCTCGCCAAGAGTTGGTCAATGTATCTTTTGATAGAGTTCCAAACGTTCAGACTGGCGGTAGTTTATGCGTCGTCGGGCTTTCATCCCAGTCCATGCCCAACCAACGAAGGTTTCTCGTCTGTGAACGTTCTCCGTCTTCACGTGATTGTTTGCGGTCCGTATCTCTCGATACGGATGATAGCTCCACCATGCGACGCACACAAGTATGATGCTGTGCGCAGCATTTCCAGATAGTGTACACGAGCTCTGTTGACTTGGTGCATAACGCTAATAACGAATATCTTTTTGCCATATTTCTCTCCTCTTATCTTGTTCGCTATTTCTAGCGCATTTATTCAATCGTTCCTATTATACCAAAAAGAAAGCGGGACTGAAATGAATAAGTGACCTTTCTAGCTTTTCTTCCTATTATGTAGAAAGTTAAGAACAAATGCTCTGACTGATATCCAATTTATTTGTATCTTAGTTTAGTCTTTTCTTCCAATTCAAAGTCGATTAAGGGTTTGTAAAAGTGCTCCAACTCACGTTCCCAGAACCATTCGTGCTTGCCTGGCTGTGGGTATAGGTTAATCCAAACCCAACTTTCTAGTTCCTTATTTCAATTTGGTCTTCTTATCTGAAAACTTCTTGGCAGCCGTCTCTAGCGAATAGGACTGGTCGTCCAATCCCTCAATCTCTCCAAAAATTCCCTTCAAAAAGCTGGTTGTTCAAGTCATTGTTTTCAAAGTCTCTATCGTGAAAACTAAGTGCTCCAGAAAAACTAGCCGCATGAGAGAAACGATTTGTCTTGAGAGCCAAGAGCATCGATCCATAACCACCCATGGATAGACCAGCAATAAAAGGTCTTCTCCCGTTTCTTGGTCATATTAGGGAAGAAGCGAAAGAGTCTCTGGAAATTCCTCCGCAATAGCTGTGTAGTTGTAGCCATACTGGGTATCTGTGTAAAAGCCATTATTGGTATTGGGTAGGACCACGATCAGATTGGTATTTCGCAGGATGCGCTCCACATTGGTCCGCTTCAACCAGGGTGGTGGTTGCATTCATCCGTGTAAAGATAAAGAACTGAATATCCGTATCCTGGATCTTCCACGCGCGACGCATCCTGGGATAAAGGACGGACACGCCCCACTCCATCTTTCAAGGCTTCTGAATAATACTCAATCTGCATAACTGCCATTTGATTTCCTCTTTACTGTTAAAAACACTCGGCAAACTCGGCCACCAAGCGTTTTTTTTTCTACTATTATTTCACTTCCATCACGACTGGTAGGATGGCTGACGACGTTTGGTTTGTTCAAACAAGAACTTAGACAAGTTGTCGCGTACCAAACCTTTTAACTCACCCCCAGTCAAAGCTATCTTGATTCAAAATAATCTTCAACGCTTTGGTTGACCAATTCGCAACTTTCACGAAGAATATCCCGACTCTTCTTAACATAGACAAAACCACGGGTGTGCACGCGCTTTGGAAATAATTTTCTTCTCTTTGCGATTCACCGTGATCGCCACGATAAAGATCCCGTCTTCTGACAAGACGGTCACGAAGGACAATATTGCCCACATCACCAATGGCATTCCCATCGATCATGACATCTCCCGCTGAGACGCCACCTCGGCAGGGACGAAAGTCCCCTTTTCGTACTCCATCACAGTTCCGCGTTTTGGAATAAAGATATTCTCAGGCAAGATACCGACTTCCATCGCTACCCGCGCATGGGCATCCAATTCGCGGTATTCCCTTGGATCGGGAAGAGGTATTTAGGACGAAGAAGGGTGATCATCAACTACAAGTCCCGTGCGTTTCCGTGACCAGACACGCGCGCAAGCTAGACGTGATCAATTTGACAATGCCACCTGCTTGGTAGATCATGTTTTCCACACGAGCCACCACAGCTTCTTTGGCAATTGATGGCGTTGTAACGATGTAGACCAAGCCTCCATCTTTGATTTCCACATAACGGTGACGACCAATCGACATCTTGCGCAAAACCGTTGATCGGCTCACCCATCCGGCCTGTTTCCAAAATGATCAATTCATGATCCTCAAACGGCTCATTTCTTTTGGCTTGATCAAGAGTTTTTCATTGGCAAGAGACAATTTGTTCAAGCGAATAGCTGTGCGGACGATGTTTTCCCACATCAAACCCTGTCAAGACCACTCGACGGCCAGTCTCAGCCGCAGCGTCAAAGACCTGCTGGATCCGAGAAAGGTTGCTGGCTACCGCCGCTACGATGACACGACCATCCCAGTCCGCAATGGTATCCAGGATGGCATCTCCCACTTCTTGCTCACTAGCAACTTGAATCTTACTATCCGCATTGGCCGAATCAATACTCAAGAGGCAAGTACGCCTCACGTCCAATCTCAGCTAGGCGAGCAAAGTCCGTCATAAACTCGCTGGCAGTTTGGTCAAATTTAAAGTCTCCTGTGTAGACGATATTGCCCTCAGAAGTGCCAATCACAATCCCGATACTTTCCAGGGATGGAGTGGGTAGTTTGAAGAAAGATACGACGGCATCGCCAAAATCAATCTCAGAATTTTGATCGATGACATGGAAGTCGTTGAATTTCTTAACACTGTCATTGCTTTTGACAAAGAGTTTAGCCAACTCGATGGTCAACTCTGTCCCAAATACAGGGACTTTGCTTCAGCCAAAAGATAAGGCAAAGCCCCAATGGCATCCGCGTGACCGTGGGTCAAGAAAAACACCCGCAATACGGTCCTTATTTTCAAATAGATAATCCATGTTGGGGATGACGACATCCACCCCAAGTTGCTCATTTTCTGGATACTTCAAACCTGCATCCAAGACAAAAATTGAATCGTTCACTTCGGCAACGTAGAGATTTTTTCCATTTTCTCGAACACCGCCAAGAGTGACTAATTTAATACTACTCACTGTTGTCTCCTTTAGTGTGATTATTTTAATACTTACGGTCCTTGGTCACCCAAGTCGAATTACAGCTTTGCATATTCACTTTTTTATAAATTTTTTTTTCTCTTTTTTCAAAAAGCTTTCCATTTGTAAAAAGTCCCCCATCTAAAGTAGATGAGAGGATCTCAGGCGGCCTATTTTTAGGGGAAAAGACTAAAAATGATAATCTCCCCGTTTATTTTCAATGATCCGGCATGGCTGCCTTCGATCACACTGGAATTTGCTCAGCAATTCCTCTAGGCGCTGACTATTTCGTTCGCTCAATTGGCCGTTTTTGACCGTTTGGGACAGGCGATAAAAAGTCATCCAAATCCTCCCCAATGTTTTCAAACAGCTCCTTGGCTTCCTTTGAGTCGATAGCGATTGACCAAGTGGTTCATGTCTTTTTGAAAGAAGTGACATTGCTGTCGTGAATGTCCGTATAAGCTTCCTTCTTCCTAGACTCATGGTAATTAACCGCCTTAAAACAGGTGATAAATTCCGACTTTTGATATTGCAGACAAAGATGACACCATCACTGGCTACATAGGCTTCTGTATTAGCTGGTTGAACCACATTACTATCATAAGGAGAGAGGGAGGGAGGTGTTGGTTGATCCACCTGTTCAGGTGCTGATCATCTACGCCAAAGCGCTCAAAAGCTCTTTTGCCGAAAATGGTCACGACAACTATATTCTTGCGCATACGACAATCCCATACTCTCACCTCCTCCTGGTATTTTATAAAAAATGGCCTCCAGTCTTACGGGACTAGAGGCCTGGTCTGCTTGCTGACTTGGTGCAATTAACCTATTGGCTAACAAAACAATGTTTATGATGTTGATTTCATTTAATAGTATTTGTGTAAAATACCAGAGGTTTTCTTTGTTATCCCAAATCCAAATGATTAGTTTTCGACTGGACGCTACTGAAGTTTGAAAACCTTTATAAAAAGCTTCTACCTACTATTTCCACGTTTTCTTATGTTCCGGACAAATTAAGCAGGCTTGCCCGACCGTCCAACCTGATCCGACACACACGACATAACTGCTCTTTTTACGATAAGAGCATGAACAGCTATCAGCAAACAGGCCTAAAACGAAGTAACCTAAATTTTAACTCGATAAGGCATTGGTATCAATCCCTTCTTCATCTTTCTAACTATATTATACTCACCTACCTGAGTAATTGCAAGCGATTTCAGCTGAAACTAGTTCCTATTTTTATGGTTTTATAGATGATTTAAGAAAAAGAAAAGCAGAGAGCACGGTTCTAACTTAGCTTGCAGCAAACCATTTACATAAACAATCTGAGTGATATCGCACTCCCTATTTTCACTTTGCGGTAAACACGGGCTTTGTATCTTTTAGTAATGAACACGCCCTAAATGCTGTGTGAAAGATAAATTTTGTGAGCCGCCCCGGCGACAATTTCCTATTTTCACTTGGCATTTTACGGGCTTTGTATCTTAGTCTTTTCTCAAATAATTGATAGTAGTCTGCGATGGTCATTTGGGCTTTTTCTTCTTGACTGAGGTCTTGGACGATGTGCCCGTCTTTCATCACAATCAAGCGATTTCCATATTTCAAAGCATCTTCCATATGGTGGGTGATCATAAGAGCCGTGAGGGCATCTTGTTTCACAAACTCATCCGTCAAGGTCATGAGGGCCTGACTCGTTTTTTGGATCCAAGGCCGCAGTGTGTTCGTCTAGAAGCAAGAGTTCTGGACGTTTCAGTGTCGCCATCAACAGACTCAAGGCTTGTCGTTGCCCTCCTGATAGAAACTCAACTGCTGTGTCGATATGATTTTCCAAGCCATTGCCGATCTTAGCAAGAACTGTTTGAAACTCTTCTTTATAGCTTCGCCGAAAGACGCGGATCAAGCCACGTTTTTCTCCGCGAAACTTCGCTACCAAGAGATTTTCTGCCACTGTCATGCGAGGCGCTGTTCCCATTTTAGGATCTTGAAAACACGAGATAGGTACTTGGCTCTCTTCTCAGGAGAGTAGTTGGTCACATCTTCACCTAGAATATAGATCTTCCTGCTACTAACTGGAAGTGTCCCAGCAATGGTATTAAAGAGGGGTTGATTTCCCAGCTCCATTGCCCCCTAAAATCGTGATAAAATCATGCTCTCGAATTTCCAAGGAGACATCATCCAGAATGACTTTTCTTCATTCATCCCATTGCTCACAGCTTTGGTTACATTTTTTAATTCTACAATTGCTGTCATTTACTGAATTTCGCTCCTTTCATGATTTTTCCTTAAAGGTTGGAATCATCAGACAGATAGCTAGGATCAAGGCACTGAAAATCCGGATATAGCTGGTATTGATGCCAAGCGCAATCACAGCCCAAATCAAAAATTGGTAGGCAATCGAACCGACTGCGACACTGAGCAAACGCTCCGTCAAGGTGACATTTGAAAAAAGAACTTCCCCAATAATGAGACTGGCAAGTCCAATAACGATGACACCAATCCCACGTGAAGCGTCGGCATAACCTTCTTGCTGGGCCATCAGTGCACCAGAGAGGGCAATAATTCCATTTGAAATCACCAAACCCATCAATTCCATTCGGTCGGTATTGATCCCGAAACTTTTAGCCATGTCAGAATTGTCACCTGTCGCGATATAGGCTTGACCCAAACGTGTATCTAAAAAAGAAAATCAAGCCAAGAATCACAAGCGTTACGAAAATCAAGCCAATCAAAAATTTCACTTAAACCTCCAGCAAAGGGAAGATAATCTTGAATTTTTTTATAACCCAAGAGTCCCAGATTGGCCCGTTGCATCACAAAAAAAGAATGACTGAGTTACAAGACGTCATCACAAGAATTCCTGACAAGAGCGTAGGGATTTTCCCTTTTTGTATAGAGAAGACCCGTCGCAAGTCCTGCCAAGCATCCTGCACCAATAGCAGCAAGCGTCGCAATCAGTGGATTGACCCCTTGGTAATCAAGGTAACCGCCACCGCTCCTCCTAGCGGAAAGGAACCTTCAGTTGTCATATCTGGAAAATCTAGAATTCGGAAGGTCATAAAGATTCCTAACCCTAAATGGCCCAAATCAAACCTTGTGAAACAATTGAATTAATCATAGTTTCTCCCTTCGATAATAGTAGTTTAATTGTAACATAAATATGGAGGAGAACCTATAGCTTTGGAAGAATTAATTTAATCTGTGTTCTAACTTCCTAAAATTCATTTTCCTTTTTCAGTCGATTCGAACAAAACCATCTCACCGGCGTCGCGCGATCAATAGAAAAAAACGAACGATAGGTACCTTGCCTTTGTGAAAACCAAGGTTTTTCATTCGTTTTTTCTATCATCAAGTTTGATCTTTGGAAATATTTCTAGTCGCTTTGTTTCCTATCTTGCTCTACGACAATAAGGGCGTGAAGTTCTTCCACTCCAAACCCTACTGTTATTCCAATTTCAAGTGGATTCATTCCCCTTGTTGCCGACAGTTTGATCTTTCAAATTGCTGTACTAGTATACTGTTTTCTCAATTTTAAGTCAATGAAATTCTAATGAAACTAGTAACAGAATTATTTCTGATACATTTCACACCTCTATTTACATGTTTTCTACTTCTATAATAAATAAAAAAGAGGCTTGCTCTCTCAAGCAAAGCCTCTTCATTTTGAACTAAAATGATCACCTCATCAACAAATTTGTGGATGTCACCTCCATTTTAGTCTTCGCGTTTTTTGCGTTTTTGCAGTCCTGCAAGGCCAACCATACCAAAGTGCGGACCTAACAATGCAACAGACGCTGATTGTTCTTCACCAGTTTCAGGAAGTCCTGAAGCTGGAGGAGTTGTAGGCGTTGGTGGCGTTGGTGCCATTGACCTGTGGCGGTGTTGGTTCAACCGTTGGCGGTGTTGGCGGTGTTGGTGGTGTTGGCGGTGTTGAGTGTTGGTGGTGTTGGTGGTGGTGTTGGCGGTGTTGGCGGTGTTACCTTATTGTTAAACTCGGTATCTACCGGCAACGTAGAAGTTGCTGTCAACACTTTACCATCCTTAGTAACTGTTACAGTCACTAACCATCTTATCACTACACCAGCCCGTACCTTTGTACCTCTTCAACTGTATAAGTGTACGTACCTTCTTTTGACCACGTGTATATTTCAAGAGCTGAGAATTTGATCTTACCAGTCTTGTCGTTTCTTACTGTCTCGATGATGTTACCATCTTTATCTTTAAGAACAAAGCTAAACTCACCAGCCTTCAACTCACGACCTTCAAGTCGGAGTAAAACCAAACTCAACCTAGTTTACTACACGTTTTTCAGTTGGTTTTTCTGGGTTTCTTAACAGTTCTGCTAGTTGGATCGTATTGGTGTACAATTTGAGTTGCTGTATTTTCAATATCCACAATTCATCTTTCGCAGTTGCTTTGATGATTGCAGGGATTTCAAACTTGTAATAACGTCCAAATGCAAACTTAGTTGTATCAATCACTGCGTGTTGTTGGCATCGCCTAGTGATTTCGTGAAGCCAGCTTTAAGAGTCGCTGTGATCACACCATTATTGACCGTGATATCGAACTGATCAGTTACATCTGCACCTGTCACTCCATCGTAAGCTTTAATTTCTGCTACGTTGACATCTAAGTTTTCGCTGTCATATTTATCTGTTACACCTACAGATTGAATATTTTGAGCTTCTGTGAATTTAGTTGTATCCAACCATACTTAGTAAACTTTATCACCCTTCTTAAGTGTCTGTGTATTAATATTTTGAGCTTCATTTGGCTGTGCCATCCGCATATGGGTTGGCGTTTGTATCACCATACTTGTCTGCCAATTCAGAATCATCGTCCAAGAGTTTTGTTCCTGTAAGATCAAATTTCGATTCATTCAGGATATATTTCTCTGGGTTAAATTCTGGAGTTTCTGGCGGAGTTACCTTGTTGTTAAACTCTTTGTCCGGTGCGTCTGTCACATTTGCGACAATCGCTTTCGCTGTACCATTATGTGAAACAATGACTTTTACAGTCGCAACCATTGTATCGTATGTGACAGTTGCGTCTGTTCCGGCAACTTCACGTACTGTATAGTTGTAAGTCTTGCCTAGATCCTCGTTACCAAACCTTCAAGTTTCTGAAGTTGATCTTACCAGTCGTCGTTCTTCACGCGTTCGACTTCAACACCATCTTTTTCAAGAATGAACTCGAATTCACCTGCTTGAAGAGCACGGCCATCAAGGGCTTTCGTGAATTTCAACTCATGTGGTACTGGAACGCTATTTTTTACACGTTTTTCAGTTGGTTTTTCTGGTTTCAACCTTGTTCGTTCTTGGGTTGTAGTAGTGTACGATTTGTCCAGCTGTATTTTCGATATCTTTACCTGGCTCAACACTTGTTTTCACAGTTGTTACGATATCAACTTTATAGTAACGGCCAAATGCGAACTTAGTTGTATCGATGATTTGAGTGTTGTTGGCATCGCCTAGTGATTTCGTGAAGCCAGCTTTAAGGGTCGCTGTGATCACGCCACCTGTGTTTGCGATATCAAACTTAGAAGTAACGTCTGTACCAGTTACGCTATCGTAAACCTTGATTGAGTTCACATCCAACTTATCTTCATCATAGTTATCTGTGATGCCGACTGTTTGAATGTTTTCAGTGTTGGTTGCGCTAAATTGTTTTGTATCCAACCATACTTGGTAAAACCAATTTATCGCCTGGTTTCACTGTCTTCGTATTCAAGTTTTCTGGTTCATTGTTTGATGCATCATCCGCATATGGGTTCGCATTTGTATCTGCGTACTTGTCTGCCAATTCTTTGTCATCATCAACGAGCTTGTCGCCTGTGATATCGAATTTCTTTTATCAACGACGTATTTCTCCGGTTGAACTTTAGGTTCTTCCGAGGGTTTCACTTTGTTGTTAAACTTTGTCCGGTGCGTCCTGTCACGTTTGCGACAATCGCTTTGCTGTACCATCATCATGTGAAACAATGACTGTTACAGTCGCAACCATGGTATCGTATGTGACAGCTGCGTCTGTGCCGGCAACTTCACGTACTGTATAGTTGTAGGTCTTACCAGATCATTTTTACCAAACTCAAGTTTCTTGAAGTTGATCTTACCAGCTGCGTCGTTCTTCACGCGTTCGACTTCAACGCCATCTTTTTCAAGAATGAACTCGAATTCACCTGCTTGAAGAGCACGGCCATCAAGGGCTTTCGTGAATTTCAACTCAAGTGGAACTGGAACGCTGTTTACACGTTTTTCAGTTGGTTTTTCTGGTTTCTCAACCTTGTTCGTTCTTGGTTGTAGTAGTGTACGATTTGTCCAGCTGTATTTTTCGATATCTTTACCTGGCTAACACTTGTTTTCACAGTTGTCACGATATCAACTTTATAGTAACGGCCAAATGCGAACTTAGTTGTATCAATGATTTGAGTGTTGTTGGCATCGCCTAGTGATTTCGTGAAGCCAGCTTTAAGGGTCGCTGTGATCACGCCACCTGTGTTTGCGATATCAAACTTAGAAGTAACGTCTGTACCCAGTTACGCTATCGTAAACCTTGATTGAGTTCACATCCAACTTATCTTCATCATAGTTATCTGTGATGCCGACTGTTTGAATGTTTTCAGTGTTGGTTGTTGCGCTAAATTGTTTTGTATCCAACCATACTTGAAACCAATTTATCGCCTGGTTTCACTGTTCGTATTCAAGTTTTCTGTTACATTGTTTGATGCATCATCCGCATATGGGTTCGCATTTGTATCTGCGTACTTGTCTGCCAATTCTTTGTCATCATCAACGAGCTTGTCGCCAGTATCGAATTTCTCTTTATCAACGACGTATTTCTCTGGGTTGAACTTAGGCTCTTCCGGAGGAGTCACACGTGTTGTTAAACTTTTTGTCCGCAGGTCTTGAAGCTTGTTCACAACAGTTGTCTTAGTCGTTCCATCATGTTTGACTTCACTTTAATCGTTGCGACCATACCATTGTATCATAAGACACAGTGGCATCCGTTCCAGCAACTTCTTCCACAGTGTACTTGAAGGTATTACCAGCGTCCGCTTTGTAAATTCAAGTGGCTTGAAGGCAATCTTCGCGATTCCAGTTGTTGCATCTGGCGCACTGTCTTTCACAGTTTGAATTGCAACGCCATCTTTCTTCAACTACGAATGTAAATTCGTTTTCTACAAGATTTCGGCCATCTAATTTCTTAGTGAAATCAAACTCGAGTGGAACTGGAACGTTGTTTACATCGTTTTTCAGTTGGTTTTTCTGGTTTCAACCTTTGTTCGTTCTTAAGGGTTGTAGTAGTGTACGATTTGTCCAGCTGTATTGATATCTTTACCTTACCAACACTTGTTTCACAGTTGTTACGATATCAACTTTTATAGTAACGGCCAAATGCGAACTTAGTTGTATCGATGATTTGAGTGTTGTTGGCATCGCCTAGTGATTTCGTGAAGCCAGCTTTAAGGGTCGCCGTGATCGCCGCCACCTGTGTTTGCGATATCAAACTTAGAAGTAACATCTGTACCAGTTACGCTATCGTAAACCTTTGATTGAGTTCACATCCAACTTATCTTCATCATAGTTATCTGTGATGCCGAGTGTTTGAATGTTTTCAGTGTTGGTTGCGCTTTGCACCAGGTTGTGTCCAACTATACTTTGCAAACCAATGTAGAGCCTTATTTCACTGTTTCGTATTCAAGTTTTCTGGTTCATTGTTGGCTGTACCATCCGCATATGGGTTGGCATTTGTATCACCATACTTGTCTGTCAATTCAGAATCATCGTCAACCAACTTGTCGCCTGTGATATCGAATTTCTTTATCAACGACATATTTCTCTGGGTTGAACTTAGGTTCTTCCGGAGGTTTCACTGTGTTGTTAAACTCTTTGTCCGGTGCGTCTTGAAGCTTGTTCACAACAGTTGTCTTAGTCGTTCCGTCATGTTTGACTTTCTACTTTAATCGTTGCGACCATGTTGTCATAAGACACAGTGGCATCCGTTCCAGCAACTTCTTCCACAGTGTGCGAAGGTATTACCAGCGTCCGCTTTTAAATTCAAGTGGCTTGAAGGCAATCTTCGCGATTCCAGTTGTTGCGTCTGGCGCACTGTTCTTCACAGTTTGAATTGCGACGCCATCTTTCTTCAATACGAATGTAAATTGTTTTCATAAGATTTTCGGCCATCTAATTTCTTCGTGAAATTAAATTCGAGTGGAATTGGAACGTTGTTTACACGTTTTTCAGTTGGTTTTTCTGGTTTCTCAACCTTGTTCGTTCTTTAAGTTGTAGAAAAATACGATTTGTCCAGCTGTATTTTCGATATCTTTACCTACTAACAGTTGTTTTCTACAGTTGTCACGATATCAACTTTATAGTAACGACCAAATGCGAACTTAGTTGTATCAATGATTTGAGTATTGTTGGCATCGCCTAGTGATTTCGTAAAGCCAGCTTTAAGGGTCGCTGTAATCACGCCACCAGTGTTTGCGATATCAAACTTAGAAGTAACATCTGCACCAGTTACGCTATCGTAAACCTTTGATTGAGTTCACATCCAATTTAGCTTCATCATAGTTATCTGTGATGCCGACTGTTTGAATGTTTTCAGTGTTGGTTGCGCTAAATTGTGTTGTATCTAACCATACTTGGTAAACCAATTTAGAGCCTGGTTTCACTGTCTTCGTATTCAAGTTTTCTGGTTCATTGTTGGCTGTACCATCCGCATATGGGTTGGCGTTTGTATCACCATACTTGTCTGTCAATTCAGAATCATCGTCAACCAACTTGTCGCCTGTGATATCGAATTTTCTTATCAACGACATATTTTTTTCTGGATTGAACTTAGGTTCTTCAGGTGGTTTCACCTTGTTGTTAAACTCTTTATCCGGTGCGTCTACAGCATTCTTCACGATTGCTTTCGCTGTACCATCATGAGAGACTTCTACTTTAATCGTCGCAACCATTGTATCGTATGTCACCGTTGCATCCGAACCTGCAACTTCGTGTCCACAGTGTAGTTGTAAGTCTTACCAGCGTCCGAAATCATCGTTACCAAACTCAAGTTTCTTCCAGTTGTTTTACCAACTGGCGCACGTTCTTCACAGTTTGAATTCAACGCCATCTTTTTCAAGAACAAATTCAAATTCTTTTCGTTAGCTTTAAGTTGACGACCATCAAGATTTCTTCGTGAAATTCAACTCAAGTGGAACTGGAACGCTGTTGACACGTTTTTGTGTTGGTTTTTCAGGTTTTTCAACCTTGTTTGTTCTTGGGTTGTAGTAGTGAACAATTTGACCAGCTGTATTTTCGATATCTTTTCCTGCTGGGGCAACACTTGTTTTCACAGTTGTTACGATATCAAATTTATAGTAACGGCCAAATGCGAACTTAGTTGTATCAATAATTTGAGTGTTGTTGGCATCTCCTAGTGATTTCGTGAAGCCAGCTTTAAGGGTCGCTGTGATCACGCCACCTGTGTTTGCGATATCAAACTTAGAAGTAACATCTGTACCAGTTACGCTATCGTAAACCTTGATTGAGTTCACATTCAACTTGGCTTCATCATAGTTATCTGTGATGCCGACTGTTTGAATATTTTCAGTGTTGGTTGCGCTAAATTGTTTTGTATCCAACCATACTTGGTAAACCAATTTATCGCCTGGTTTCACTGTTTCGTATTCAAGTTTTCTGGTTCATTGTTTGATGCATCATCCGCATATGGGTTCGACTTTGTATCCACGTACTTGTCTGCCAATTCAGAATCATCATCAACGAGCTTGTCACCTGTGATATCGAATTTTTAGAAACAACGTATTTTTTCTGGGTTGAACTTAGGTTCTTCAGGTGGTTTTCACCGTATTGTTAAACTCTTTATCCGGTGCATCTTGAAGTCCAAGTTCAACGATAGTTTTTAGTCGTTCCATCTTTTTGATAGTGACTTTAATCGTCGCAACCATGGTATCGTATGTCACCGTAGCATCTGAACCCGCAACTTCATTTTACTGTATAAGTATAAGTTTTCCAAGATCAGCATGGGTAAACTGAAGTGGCTTTTTAAAGTTAATCTTGGCAACACCATTGGCATTTGGTGCATCATTTTGGGCATCAGAATTTAACGCCATCTTTTTCGGAGTTCGAAAGTAAATTCATTAGCCTGAAGATTTCGACCATCAAGTCTCTTAGTGAAATTAAGAGGAAGTGGAACTGGAAGATTTACGACACGTTTTTGTGTTGGTTTTTCTGGCTTAGTGATATCTTTTTTGTCGGATCGTACTGGTGAACAATTTGATTTTGCTGTATTTTCGATATCGACACCATTTGGAGTCGTCATCTTAACAGTGGCAGGAATATCAAATTTGTAGTAACGGCCAAATGCGAACTTAGTTGTGTCGATCAATCATTTATCTTTAATAAATGATGTCTTTAGATGTTGCAGTGATTTCTCCGTTGTTTACGGTGATGACAAACTTTATCCGTTTACATCTGGTACCCGTTACTGAATCGTAAGCTTTGATATCTGCAACATTGATCTTTAGTTTGTCAGCTTCATATTTATCTGAAATACCAACAGCTTGAATATTGTCACTTGCTTTTAATTTTGTTGTATCCAACCATACTTGGTAGACAATCTTATCGCCCTTCTTAACTGTCTTGGTATTCAAGTTTTCAGCTCATTGTTGTTTGTACCATCTGCATATGGGTCCGCATTTGTTTCAGTATATTCATCTGTCAACTCATTGTCGTCATCCATCAACTTTCGTACCAGTGATGTCGTATTTCTTTTGTTAACGATGAATTTTTCTGGTTGAAATCAGGCGTTGTTGGAGGAGTCACCGTATTGTTAAACTCTGTATCTCCACCTGGATAAGTTACAACTGCTTGAAGAGCATGGCTGGTCTGCATTTTTTACAACAGATACAGAAACCTCAGCAACCATGTTATCGTAAGTGACACCGAATTCTTTGTTAGCTGGAACTTTCTCAGTCACCTTGTACTTGATGACTTTACCAACTTGAGCATTTTTCACTTCTGGGAGTTGATTAAAGGTAACAACACCATGTTCATCATTGGTTCCAGTAGCAACAACAACCCGTTTTCATCCTTCATTTCAAATGTAAATTCACCCGCTACAAGTGCACGACCTGCTAAAGCTTTTGTGAAATTAACATTTACCGGTACTGAGGAACCACATAGTTGTTAAACTCAGTATCTGTTGGAAGAGTTACAGCAAATGTTCAACAATCCTGTAGTAGCATCTTTTGTAACCGTAACTGTAACTGTCGCATTCATGGCATCGTAATCGATGTTTGTATCGTTACCTGCTTTTTCACGAACTGTATAAGTGTGAACACCTTCAGTTGCATATGAAATGGCATCAAAATGTGTGATGGATCCGTCTGCACATTTTTTCTTCGTTTGGATTACATTGCCATTTTCAAGCAATTCAAACTCAAAAAGTCATCACCTTGAAGGGTTTTTCCTTCTAATTTTAGTGAATCTAAATTGAGCACTTGCTGGGCTTGGCGTATAGGTATTGTTAAATACTGTATCTTGTTGGAAGAGTTGTCACTGCAGTCAGAGCATGACCCGACTTGGTAACAGTAACTGTTACTTCTTCTCATGGTGTCATAAGTTTACCCCAGTAAGTGAACCCTTGAACCTCACGTACGATGTACTTTATGTGTTCCTTCTGACCATTCTTGAAGGTAAGAGCATCAAATTTCATTAAGTCCGTTGGGCATCATTTGTCTTCGTTTGAAGAACTTTTCCGTTTGGATCTGTTGAAGTATCGCTTTGGCCCACTTAACCTAAAGCTAAATTCACCAGCAGTCAACTGACGACCTGCAAGAACCTTGCTGAAGTCAAATTGCGCGGTGACAGGAGCAACGACATGGTTGTTAAAGATTCTGTCATTTGCATCTGTTGCTTCACCACCTGATGAAGTCATCGCTGTAGTTGCTGACAAGAGGCCTGTATCAGCGTCTTTGGTTACTGTAACCGTAACGTCAATTGTCATAGCATCATAGTCAACATCTGCAACGTTTCCTTTCACTTCTTTGACAGTGTAGTTGTAGACACCAACTTTATCGAAGGATAATACACTAAAGTTGATTTTACCGTTAGCTTTGTTGGTTACTCTTTTGGTCGGTATTGGTATCACCCGCAGTGTTAGCAGTCAATGTGAAGCTAAAGTCACCAGCGTTCAAAGTACCATTTGAAAGTGATTTATCAAAGTCAAGGTTTACTTTCACTGGAGATGGTGTATATTTGTTATTGAATTCAGTATCTGGTGTTCCTGTAGTTGAGTTACCGTCAGCATCTACACCACCAGTTGATGAAACGCGTTGAAACAGCCGCTAAAGTATGTCCAGTTTCTGGTTTTGTAACAGTAACTCGTTACTTTCGCTTCCATTTGGTCATAGGTCACATTTGCCAAATGATCCTGGACCTTTTAACCGTATAATTAAAGGTCTTGCTGTCATTTCGCTTTCCCTGAAGCATCTTTTCCAAGATCGTTCACTGTGTACTGATACCTGTGAACTTCACATTACCAGTCGCATCGTTGGTTGCAGTTCCAATCACAGCACCTGATTCATCTAAAAAGATTAAAGGTAAACTCATTTGCTTGAAGCTACGACCAGATAATTTCTTCGTAAAGTCAAACTCTACGTTCACTGGAGCTACGACAAAGTTGTTGAATTCAGTATCATTACTTGCTACAGATGAATTATTTGGCTGACCATTGCTATCTTGGCCATCTGTTGAAGTATATGTAACTGTATATTCGTACTCACCCAAATAGCCAGAAGCATCTTTCTTCTCTTTAACTGTAACGGTTGCCGTAACACGCATTCCATCATAGTCTACTTCTGAATCTGTTCCTGCTTTTTCAGTGATGATGTACTTGTAAACACCTTTTATCCAAAGTGATCGGTGCTTGTGCTACCGTACCATCTTCTTTAACCACTTTTGAGTTTTAAAGATTACAGAACCATCAGCTTTATTCGTCACATCCTCATCAATAGCTGGGGTAGGGAATCCGCATTCTTAATATTAAAAAGTGAAGTCACCAGCCTTCAAAGTCCGTTTGTTTGTAGGGTCTGTCAAGGCTTTTGTAACCTTCAACTCTACATCAATTGGAGGAATCTTGTCATAGTAGTAGACTGCTGGAGTAAACGGCGTCAAGGTATTCATCAAGTCGACGTTCGTACCGATCCCTTTACACCATTGACCAACTGACTGTTGGCTGACCAGTGACCACCTGTCTCCCAAGAAAGGTACAAAGACAGTCTTGTACGGTGTATAGCCTGCCGCATCCCAACTTGAAATCAACTGGGATTCCATTTGATGGCTCACTCCATCGCTTCCAGTAAAAGCAATAGTATTCAATGGGGTCATATGTGTCACAAGCGGTTTGGTGTTATTTTGACCCGGTGCAACCGGTTCTGTTTCCGCAATCAGCATATACCCATCAGTATCAAGAGTCCCGTTTGAACGTTTGCTTTGTTGCTTTTGGATCCAAAAGATAAACGCGGATAACGACTGAGCCGTCTTCTTTAACAACTTCCTTAATCCGCTTAATGCCGTATGCATCCGCATCCATGAACTTATCCCCAACCTTAAAGCGACGGCTGAGTGCTCCAGAGGTTCCGTTTGGTTCCGTGGTTGATAAAGGCGATAATCCTTTGAAGTGGCGGACACCCGGAAGAAGTAAAGTCTTGCCCTTCCATCCCCGTCACTGTATAAGCTGCTAGGCTTTCGTTCCCAGTTTCTTTGTAGTTTTGGATAGCTGATTTTTCTTCGGCCTTTGACTTATTAGGATTCGCTTTGTAAGCACTATTCTTATCTACTACTTTATAAAAGTTGAGTTATCAACCATTGCAGGGATGATTCGGTTGGTATTTGTAATGGTACGACCGTTTGATGCTGGTTCTACTGCATTAAAGATATCTGTAATGGTACGTGAGTCCACATCTGTAAATAATTTCTTTTAGCTTGGTCAGCTGGAGTGTTACCTGAAGCGTGTTGATAAGATTCAATCGTTGATCCACAATCCAGTCCCACTGTAAGAATGGCTGGTCTGTTTTACCAGGCCTTTTCCTTTTACCAGCATCATAGGTTACATAAAGTGTCAACTTCTCCACCAGAGGGCGTTGGGCCGTTTTAGACCCTTCAGCTGTCTTAGTGAAGACTTGTCTACCAGATCCTGCTGTCACAGTGTGTGTTTCAAGAACAGTATTAGTCGTTTTATCGACCAACTCAACCACTGAGCTAACATTTTGGTCAAAGTCTTTTGATACACGGATGTAGTAGTTTTTGTTGTAACGCGTATTATAACGGCTCAAAATCAATGATACCGTATGTATACTTGTCACCCGAAACAGCTTCATATCCAGTCGGGATCGTTTGCGAATGAACAGTCGCTCCATTAGGATTCGTCATGTCTGGAGTGGCTTCGTATTCGATTCAAGGTTGAAGCTGTAGTCACCGGCTCTGTATTATGATCCGTTGCTGCACGACGGCCACGACGTCGGCTACGGCTTGTTTCCAAAGCACCTGCTGTCGCTGTTTCTGTTGAAGCAGCTGAAAGGGTTGTCGCAGAGGTAGTGCTGCAGAATCCGCAACTGGTTTGTTCGCTGATGCATTTAAGGGTTGCACGGCTGGATTGGCTGCAAGAGAAGTTGTTTCTGCCTCAGTCGCTTCAGAGGAAGAGGTCGCTTCAGTATTTGCTTCCCGAAGTTGCAGAGGTAGTCGCTTTTTCAGTCTTCGCCTCTGTTGAAGACTTTATCCTCAGATTTCTTATCTTCAGACTTCTTATCTTCAGATTTTTTATCCTCAGTTTTCTTTTCTTCTTTTGACGCTTCTTCTGTCTTTTTCTTCTTCAGAAGCTGATTCGATGTTTCTCGAAGTTGCCTCAGCCTTTTCACTGGAAGCCGTCGTAAACTGGCTCAGAAGTTGCTACTAGCGCCGCAGGGAGCTTCATAGTTTGAGCTCAGTAGTCGTTGCTTCAGTCGCCACTTGTCGATGATGCTGTTTCTGTTGCTGCTGTTTGTTGCCGCTGTTTCTGTAGAAGATTCAGGCGTCGCTGTTACTTCCTCAGCAGATGCAGATGGAGCACCCGCAACAAATAGGGCAGTCCCTAGCAAAACTGAACAGACACCCACACTATACTTTGCGCAAAGAAAAGCGCTGTCGTCTATTAAATATATCTTTCACTTATATCATTCTCCTTATTCATTTCATGGCAAAACCATACATAAATCATAGTATCAAAAAGGTAAAAAGCTGTCAAACTAATGAACTAAAAGATTCCAAAGCCTTCGTCTTTGCACAAATTAGCTAGTATTTCTGAAAACTTAAAGCATAAATATCATATTTTTTTTTTTCCCAATCGTGCAATTTCTCAATCTAGAAAGCAACACTGGCCTGACGGGAATGGAATAGCTTGTAAACTTTTTTTACAAATGTACCTGTTGAATCCATCCAGTATCCACATCATAAACTGCCCCTGAAATCACTACGTCATTTGGAATCAGTGGAGACCTTTGAGGAGCAACATATCTTCACGAACACTCTCTTCAACATCTTGAAAAGGTAGGAAATCTTGATCCCCAACCTCAACACCGAGTTCCTTCTTTAGATGCTGGCGAAAGGCTTCTTGCTTTCAAAGGTTTGAGCGCCACAATCTGTGGGTGTAAGACTACGATTTCTCGGGTTCCCATCTGTTGCTGAGAGATGACCAGACCGGATCATATCTTCCGTCACGCGCCCACCAGCATTCCGTAAAATATGGGCATCTCCCGAGAGAAGACCAAGTGCTGGCAAGCACGTGAAGATTTGGAATCCATGCAAGTCACAATCGCTACTTGCGTTTTCGGCTTGATAGGAAGATGAAGATCTCCGTGTAGTTCAACATAAGCTTGATTTAGCTTTTAAAAAATTTCAAAGTAGGACATGGCCATTTCCTTTCTGGAAAACAAAGTATTTTTGATTTCAAATTATTTATACCCTATCTTACCATCTTTCCGTTAGCTTGTCAGCTGATTCTAGTCTGCCTAGCCAAAAACCTTCTTCAAACTTCACCAATGGTCGTCAATCAATTACCTGAATCCCAGCTGGCGGGTAATCCCCGTCAGAGAATTTTCGAACATAAATCTTGGTAAAAACCAAGTTTAGCAAATGCCTTCATTGATCCGTTGCTCGATCCGGTTGACCCGGCGGACTTCTCCAGTCAAGCCCAACTCTCCAACGAAACACTCTTGCGGGTTGGTTGGCTTGTCCTTGTAGCTGAGGCAATGGCTACGGCCACGGCTAGGTCGATAGCTGGCTCATCCAATTTGACGCCACCTGCAGACTTAAGATAGGCATCCTGATTTTGGAGCAAGAGGCCTGCGCGTTTTTCTTAACACCGCCATGATGAGACTGGCCCGATTGAAATCAAGCCCTGTCGTCGTCCGCTTGGCATTTCCAAACATAGTTGGCGTCACCAAGGCCTGCACTTGGCTAGAATCGGACGTGTTCCTCCATAGTAACTACGATAGAGGATCCAGTCGCGCCATCTAAACGCTCTTCTAAAAGACCTGACTAGGGATTAAGGACCTCGACCAGGCCACCTGATTGCATCTCGAAGATCCCAATCTCATTGGTCGAGCCAAAGCGGTTTTGACGGCTCTCAGGATTCGGAAGGTGTGGTGGCGTTCGCCTTCAAAGTAGAGCACCGTATCCACCATATGCTCCAGCATCCGAGGCCCCTGCCAAGGTTCCTTCCTTTGGTCACACATGACCGACGATAAAGATGGCGATGTTATTGGTCTTGGCCAACTGCATGAGTTCAGCCGTTACCTCGCACCTGAGAAACTGACCCCTGCACCCCTGAAATTTCAGAGACATGATGGTCTGGATTGAGTCAATAATGAGGAAATCTGGCTGGATGCGCTCCACTTCTGCTCGCACGCTCTGCATATTGGTCTCAGCATAAAGATAAAACTCACTGTCGATATCCCCAAGCGCTCTGCTCGGAGTTTAATCTGCTGGGCCGACCTCCCCACTGACATAGAGGACTGTTCCCACTTTGAGACAGTTGAGTCGAGACTTGAAGGAGCAGGTCGATTTCAACTCTTTGGATCTCCCCCCGATGAGGACCAGGACTTCCCGGCACCACACCTCCACCAAGGACGCGGTCATCTCCGTCTTGGTCCGGTGAACATTGATAGAGGTCACATCCGCCAATTTCATGGGTTTGGTCTTTTCACCCGATCAAGGATACCCGTGCATTCTTGACCTCAGCGACCTCGACTTCCTCCACAAAGGAGACCAAGAACCACAGTTAGGACAGCGCCCTAGGTATTTGGGTGAGTTTATAGGCACAATTTTTGACAAATAAATGTCGTCTTTAGCGATGATAAACCTCTTTCCTAAATCTCTATCTCACACTCAATCATGGCAAAATCAATGGTTTCATTCGGTACAAATTGACGCATGAACGTACGATGAGCTACAACCTACGGTTGATATTCCGATACTTAGCCATGCATTCTAGAAACGAGACTTCATCTCTACAACTGTCTCATAATTGAACAGGAGAATTTGGGAGCAACTCCCCTTGTTTTCTAAAAACAGACATCTAGCTGTTTTCAAAGTTCTCTATACCCTGTTTCATAAACCTGCCATTCATGCAATAATGGCTCTACCCTCAAAGAGTAGGCCCGTAGCACAAGCCAGATAAAGCCGTTTCCTAAAGCTCTTGTGACTGCAGATACAATTATTTCTGCTGAAGAGAGGAAAGGATCTTTGCTCAGTTCCTGAGCTTGTTGTCTTCCTTTCTCAGATAAGGGCGCCAAATCTATCCCAAATCCCGTATAAGAACGCTCCTCTAACTCACGGTAATCTGGCTCCCCATGACGGACAAGATAATGTCTTTCATCTTATTTCCCTGTACTTCAAAGCCACCAGTCCGCACGCCATCAGCCTCATCTCCATCTGCAATTAGAAAGGAGCAAAAGACAGCTTGAACCACACGTTCACCGACTTCAGGACTACTTCCTCAGGTCGTATATTTTTCATCTGAGAGCAAAGAAGATGGCCTTCATTTCCTGGGATTTCCGTAGTAGTCTCCACTCGATAACCCCACAGGAGTTGATTAAGCCAGGCCTTTTGCGGGGTTAGAGGAACAGTCATAAGATAAACACCTCACCCACAGCTTGCATAGGCCTTGACCCCAGTTGGCACGAGGACGATTTCTCCTGGTGCAATGACCGTCTGCCACCTTTAAGTCGTAACCAGCTGCGTGTGCTGTCTCCCGTTTGGTAACAAGTCTGATTGGTATAGCTTGATACAAGTTCAAATCCACAGTACTGTCATCTTTCATTCCTGCTTTCAAATTTCTATATAGTTTCCATCTCTTCTATTATACCATCACGCACTTTGCCTAGCGTCTCCCTCACTACTATTCGTATTTTTTAAAGAATTCTCTTCAATCTGGAAGTTTACATATTGTTTTCATGTTTTTCTGAAAAACAAAAACGCTATCATGACTGATATGACATATAATTTGTGCTAAAAATGCTATTTTAAGCTTTGAAAAATAGCTTTTATTTTTTTGCTATAATTCCTGTGTGAGGGAATAATTTTAAAAAGCAAAATATTTTTACCCTATAAACATTTTATTGGAGGTCGTGTCTCAGCATTCAATTCTTATTACCAACAGATAGGGTTTTTTGAAATATCCAGATCTTTAAGAGTAATCAGGCATTGATGATTAGGCACTATTTTTTTATGAAAAGGGAAGATAAAATGAAAAAGAATAGGAATATTAAAAATTTTCATTTGTCCTTTGTTTAGTGGCGACGCTTTTCGCTTTAGGATGGAATCAGATTTCAGCAGAAACTCCTGGAGTGACAGTAAGCGGAAAAATTAGTCGATACAATTTCAAACGTACAAGTTTCCAATAATGAAAGGTGGCACCCTTGATTGGGAATTAGGACAATGAGCAACATTCCGTATCAATGCTGATTTCAACTTGGCTGATAAGAATGTCAAAAAGAGATACAACTGACATTACAGTTCCAGACGCTTTGATCATTACGTCGCTAAAGTTTTTGAGATTCGTGATGTCAATACGAATGAGGTCATTGCCCACTCAACGGTTGACAAAGACAATAAGAAATTGTCATTGACTTACACTGACTATGTCGAAAAACACTCAGATACCCAGGGATCCTTCTTCTTCTATGCGCGGATTGACTTCAAGAAACACCCACAAAAAGGAGAAGTTCCGATTGAAATAACCGTCAATGGGGAAACCAAGATCGGCGGGAAGGTTACTCTCCTTTAAAGGGGTTGGAGACGGCAACCCAAGACTTTTAACAAAGACTGAATTGGGTTAATGAAGGTGATAAAAGAGAGGTCCAATACACTATTTCAGTCAATCGTACAAAACAAAAACATCAATGGTGTAACGATTGAGGACCCTTTGAAATTTACAAATGCTTCTTACGAAAAAGATAGCATTAGGGATTGCATGGTAAATTCTCTTATGAAACCAGTGGGTGGGTATTCTCTGGTAATCAAATTTGATGTAACAGACCAGCATAGAATTTCACGAATGGCAGATGAATTCAATCATTTGTTATTGATTTAGGTGATGACATTACAGATCAAGATCCAGTATCATTATTCTAATTATAAAGTACGTTTAAATTATGACACATTGATGGTGGTATTAAAGAATGATGCTACATTAAAAGGTAAAGGTAATGGGTATTAAAGTGACAAATGGTGCTGCAGTTCCAAATTGCTGGTGGTGCTGGTGTTGGTTATGTTTACTCAATCAATATCCATAAAGTAGATGATGCAAGATCCAACCACTTAAGGGTGCTAAGTTTAGAGTTGTTCGTCAAGCGAATAATCAAGTTATCGGTGAGTTTGAATCAGACGAAAATGGTAATATTGCTGTTGGAAAACTCTTAAAGATAAATATATCTTAACTGAAATTGAAGCCCCATCAGGTCATATCATTAAAGAAGCTGATACTGTAGTTAATGTTGAAGATTTTGGTGCTGATCATTTCAGTAACGAAAACAATTGTAAATCGAATAAGCCAAAAGAAACAAAAGCTACCATCGAACTGATAAAACTCTTACCGGTCGTGATCTAACAGATGGCGAATCTTAGCTTGAATTGTAATGAGGGTGCAACTAAGCTTCAAACTGTTATAAACAAAATGAAAAAGCAATATTTGTACCCAATTGAGTACACTGAAGAAGGTGAACATACTTACACTGTTAAGGAAGTAGCTGGAAATACCCCAGGTAATAATTTATGACAAGACTGGATAAACAAGCAATCGTTACGGCGGAAAAGATGGCGACAACCACGAAAGCAGATGTTGCTTATCCAGAAAATAAAACCTTCATCAAAATGCTTCATACGGCTCCTCAACCAGCAAAAGCTAAAATTTCAGCGAGCAAGATTTTAGAGGTGCTGAATTGAAGAATGGTGAATTCAATTTCCAATTGTTGGATAGAGACCGGAAAAGTTCTTCAAAACAAAACAAAATGCTGCAGATGGTACTGGTAGCCTTTGATGACATTTCATATTCATCAGAGGACGCAGGAAAAACCTTCCACTACACGATTAAAGAAGTCATTCCTGAAAGCAAAGCAAAAGGAATGACCTACGATGAAAGGAAGTATTGATGAGACTGTAACTGTCACAAAAGATGATGCAAACAATACACTCAAAGCTTCATGACATATGGTGATAAGACCTCCTTCACTAACAAATTGGTAACCACTTCAATTCCACCAACTCCTCCGACGGTTGACAAACCTGAATTGAAACCTTACAGCATCCAATTGTACAAAGTGAACCAAAAGAAATGCTCTTGCAGGTGCTGTATTTGGTCTCTTTGAAGCTGATGGTACTACTCTGTAGCAAATCCTTATGGTGCAGGTCAAGCGACCGCAACTTCTGATGCAAATGGTCTTGTAGCTTTTTACAGGATTTGAAGCAAAAAGATTATGTGGTGAAAGAACTTACTGCTCAGAGGTTATCAGCTATCAGCAGATGTGATTAAAGTTTCTGCTAGCGAGTTGAAAGCTGCGACTAACCTCGTCGTAGACAAAGGAACAGTGGTCAACAAACCGTTCACTTCAATTCCACCAACACCACCGACTGTTGAAAAGTTAGACAATTAATTTTACACAAAAGGACTTAGTTCTGTATTGCTGAAATAAGTCCTTTTAGTTACCTTGATTAGTTTGTTATTGTGGCAAAATCGGCCTAGTCTACAATAGCTTGTTCCAATTGCTCAGAGTGAGTGAAACGTCTTCTCGTAACCATAAAACATCTCCAGACTTAAGAATGCCAAAGAAGGACTCCATCATCCCATTGTCTGACTATTGCCCTTTGCGAGACATAGATGGGACAATTCCTTTCGCTTTTAAGAATTGATGATAAGACTGGTGCTGATACTGCCAGCCTTGGTCACTATGGGAGAATGGTTCCCTTGTAGGTTTCAGCAGGAAAAGCCTTGGCTAACATTGTTCTGACCTGGTTCAAGTCAGGTGAACGTGACAAGGTAAAGGCAATGATTTCACTATTATACCCATCTAAAATAGGAGACAGGTAGAGGCTTTCCATTGACGTTTGCTGGAATTGCAAACTCTGGTTACATCCGTATAACACTTTTCCATAAGGCCTAGAGCCTTCAAACTGACGCTGAATGAGATTCTCTGCTTTCTTACCAATCTCCCTTTGTAAGAAGAATATTTCCAAGTTGACGGCGAATTCGAGCTTGTAGCCCCATCACTTGCATCAATCGCTGAACTTTCTTGTGATTGATATGAAAACCACGATTTTTCAGTTCAAGATGAATTTGACGATAACCATAGTTTCCCCTTATGCTCATCATAAATCAATTGAATTTCAGCTTTTAACTCTTGATCCTTGTCTGGTTTATCTAGCTGTTTTAGCTGGTAATAGTAAGTTGCACGAGAGAGTTTAGCGGTAGCTAGTAGGAAACTTAATCGGAATCCTTCCTTGACCATCTCTAATTGTCTCTGCTTTTCGCGCTGTAAGGCTTCGTCCCTTGCTGTAACTCCCTCAACTTTTTAGATAGGCATTCTCCGTTCTAAGACGCTCGTTCTCTTCTTTGAAGTCGCTCTAGTTCCGTCATTTCTTCCCAAGTTTTTTTTTCTTACGTCCCATCTTTTTGGTGGTCTCCCTTTTTGTTTCTCAACAATAGTATAGCCGTTTTTCTTATATTGTGCCAGCCAATTTGGGAGAGTCCCCTGTTAGGAAGGGCAAAATCGAGAGAGACTGACAATTGAGAACGCCCTTCAAGAAGAACTTGATGAAGGATTTTTTGCTTTAGTTCAGAGAATAATAAGTCTTCTTACCTCTCTTGACAATGTCTACTCCATGCCTATCAATCAATTTAATCATGTACTGAAGATTAGAATTTTTATCCCAAATATATTTGAAAGCTCTTTGAAGCTTCTCCCTTGTTTTCTAAGTTCATAGACCTGAACTTTTATCTTTTATAGTTAATTTCATAATAAAAACACCCCCAAAAAGTTAGATTTTCTGGTCTAACTTTTGGGGGTCCCAGTACTCAACCTCTCTTTGTATAATTCTTTGTAATAAATAACGGAAGAGTTCTAAATTCCCTTTTTCTTCATTGACCAAGTATTCTGGATGCCATTGCAAGCCCCATAATACGTGACCATCTACAGCTTCAATGGCTTCAAATGGTGTGATCGCGTGGATCAAAAGACAGTCGCAGGTGGCGCGAGATCCTTGATGCTTTGGCGTGCAGCGTAATCAATCCGACTGGCCTGACCAAAGGTTGTTCCACCACACACTAGTCTGGATAGAATGGGAAGTCCCAAACGGAAGTCCTTGCCAATGCCCTTCGATCTCTTG
>VOFI01001740.1_pt1 | contig 26464 bp, 43 predicted proteins | sample 5384131 | NCBI WGS metagenome assembly VOFI01 (sample SAMN12384728, study PRJNA508395) | human gut metagenome | isolation source: healthy gut H | host: Homo sapiens | reverse complement strand
TCAGTATGCTTCGTTCAGTTACGTATTGCTCTTCTCGACAATATCTGGGGTATGAATACATTGGAGACACTCGTACAAGTCGACGTACATCAAACGGCTCCGTGAGAAAATCAAAAGACCACCAGAACTGGGCTCTGACTACCGTATGGGGTATCGGATATAAATTTGAGGTGAAGCGATGAATCATTCCCTTTATTCCAAATTTGTCCTGGGATACCTCACTGTTTGGACTTCTTGGATTTGTTACCATTGCCACCCTGTCTTCCCAGATGGTGCACCGTTACTTAATCGAGCGGCAGGCAGACAGAATGTATGACGATGCCTCTATCCTGGCCGGACAGTTAAGCAGTATGTACGACGTATCCCAGGATTTAGAGACCACGTCTGCCCAGGTGGAGGCCCTTTCCCAGTTTATCCAGTCGGATATCTGGGTCGTTGATCCGAATGGGACCAAGTATTGCTGACAGTCGGGAAGACGGGACAAAAAACCAGGTCATTGCAGACTTTAATCCTACTGCCATCGGCAATCGTTCCTATGGCATCGGCAATTATTACGGTCTGTTTCCCTATGACGTTATCAGCGTTTCTGCTCCATTACAGGGAACTACAATACTTATGGATACGTGCTGGTTCACAGTCCGGTGTCCAGACTGGTGCCAGAGCAGAACCGGATTTTAAATATTGTCTATATTACCGGACTGATCCTTTTTGCCCTGTCCCTGATCATTCTGCTGGTATTTACAAAAACGGTATATTTTCCGCTTCGCCGCATTACGGTCGGCGCCAACGAATATATAAGCTTCCGGAAACCTTTTTATTCCATCAAGGTCGATACCCAGGATGAAATGGGGTACTTTAGCTGCCACTTTAAACTATATGTCCAGCGAATTAAATAAACTGGAAGAATACCAGAAAACTTTTATCGCCAACGTGTCCCATGATTTCCGCTCCCCCCTGACCTCCATCAAGGTATCTGGAAGCCATTTTAGACGGCACCATCCCGCCGGAAATGCAGGAAAATATTTAACCCGTGTCATTTCTGAAACAGAACGACTGAACAAGCTGACCCCAGGGAATGCTGACGTTAAATTCCTTAGACAGCAGGGATACCTTTCCGCACAGCAGGTTCTTTACAGCCTGATTGACAACGCCATCAAATTCAGCCATAACGGCGGCGTAATTTTATATTCAGACTTCTGTCCCGCAGGAAAAGGTATTTATCTCTGTAAGACTGCGGAATCGGCATGCCCATAGAAAGTAGCAAGAAAATCTGGGATAGGTTTTATAAATCCGATACCTCCCGCGGAAAGGATAAAAAAGTGGCCTGGGGCTTGCTATAGTCAAAGAGATTATCCAGTCCCATGGCGAAAACATCGACGTTGTCAGCACTCCGGATGTTGGAACAGAATTTATTTTTCAGTCTTCGAAGGCTTCCGCGTCAAAACCTGTAGCAGAGTGTCCATATAATGATACCACGTTAAGTACAAGAAATCAAGTACAAGAAAGAAGGATGCATTATGGCGACTTGTTAAAAAAAATCGGTATTACCATGTCCGCCGCTGCACTGTTTGCTGCTGCCGCTGCACCTGCACAGCTTTTGCTGCCCGTCTGGAAGATGTGTCTGTCCAGTTTTCCATTGGAAACACAATGATACAACTGCCCGAAGATGGATGTCATTACCATGGAAGAATCGCTTGTATTCGGTCGAAAGCGCCGCTTTTATCCCAATATGTGGATCACCTACACCAACCGGCCAAACCGCTATCCCACCGCTGAAATCGTATTAAAAATAAACTTGAATGGATATACGTTCAAATCTTCTTCTGAAAGCTACTTTAATCTCTTTGGAGGCGGCGCCGAATACCTGTCTGCCCGCAAGTCCGGAGACAGCAGTACCCTGACCCTGACCGTTGAATTTGAAACATGGGGCCTACTTCCATCGGACGCCCTGCTTCTGTTTCCCCCCTTGACGAAAGCGGACTGGCTTCCTGGACTCCGGTCGGCGATGCCAGTTCTTATGAAGTAACCATTATGCGAAATGGCAAGGCCAATAACCCTACTAAAAACAACGGTTACCGGAACCAGTTTAAATATCGGATCTCTCATTACCAGAACCGGAGATTACAACATCCGCGTGTCTGCAGTCAGCCGTTATGATGGTAAGCTAAAAAAGCGACTATGCCTATTCTGACTCCATTTCCGTAGACGATTCTGCATTAGCAAAATTCGCATCTGATGCTGCATCCTATGAGGAAACTTCCGGTCAGTGGATTGAGACAGAAAAAATGGCTGCTGGTATCAGAATCCAGACGGCACCTGGCCAGCATCCGGATGGCAGCAGATTGACGGAAACTGGTACTTCTTTAATGCCCAGGGCTATCGTCAGACCGGATGGGTACTCTGGAACAACCAGCAATACTACTGCGATTCTGATGGAAAAATGCTTGTTGGTACAACGACTCCTGACGGCTATTACGTAGATGCCAGCGGAATCTGGAAAGAGGGAATTTAACTTATGAGAAATACAAAAAAATACTGTACTCTGATTTCTTTTTCTCTTCTTCTGGCCCTGTCTGTTCCTATGACCTGCTTTGCCAGAGATAAAATCCGAAACCCTTTCGTTAAAGTTTCTCTGCTGATTTGGATTCTGGTGCTGAATGGCCGTCTATGGAAATCAGCGGAGATGAAGATGGATATTCCATTGATGACTTTTTATTTTCAGACCGATAGTTCTGAAAAATATCCTCAGGGCGTTGTAACCCTGCTTGCCGACGACGATCACTATTTTGGCACTATTAAAGCAGCTGATTGTGAATTTGACGGAGAAGGCGCCCGATTTGTAAAAGCAGTAAAAAAAGCAGCAGTCAGTTAAATGTTACGGTTTCTTTCCGCGAGATGGGCGCAGATATGCTGGAAAACCCATCTGAACTGGCCTGGAATCAAAATGGTCTGGCTTCCTGGTCTCCTCTTCCTGGCGCAAAGCACTATGAAGTACGCCTGATGCGGAATGGAAAATCTGTTTTTTACCAGCTCCATCAAAACCACTGATTGTTCTTATGATTTTCAAGTATGATGCAGCAGCCTGGAGTTACTATTTCCGAGTGCGGGGAGCAAGCCGTTACCATGGCACCACAGTCAGCGAATGGGTAGATTCCCCTGTCTGCCTGTCAGGTCGGGGAATCCGGCGTTGCCACTGCCGAAATCTCTTTCTTCCGGCAGTCCCAGACTGCCGCCAATACGCCTGGCCGCTAGATTTCCGGACAGGATGCCTGGTATTGGGGAACATCCAGACGGAAGCCGCAAAGCTTCCAGCCAGTGGATCTATTCAATGGAGGATGGTATTATATCAATGCCGATACCCGTGCTGGCTTCCGGATGGACGTGGATTGCCAGTTCTGACGGCCGTCTGCTATTTCCCTGAACCCTGGCCCCGAAGGGTCTTTTGGAAAACTTTATGCCGATACGGGATTTACGGTAAACAGATGGCGCCTGGATAGTAAATGGAATTATACAGGTTCCGTAATTTAGGAACTATGACGAAAAGAACCCGCCCAGATCATCTTTTTACCTTTCTTTCTTCTTTTCAATTAGTCTAATACCATTCTGGCTGCTCCATAGATACCGGCGTTGCCCAGTTTTGCCAGGGTAATGATTCCCTTGTTCTTTGAGATTACGGTATGTTCTGATAGTATTTGTCAATCTTGTCTACCAGAAACTGGCCTGCTCTGGAACCTCCGCCGCCAATACAAATGCTTCTGTATCTACAGTCAAAAAGGACCTGCCCCAGTACCAGTCCAAGATAGCGGGCTGCTGTCTCTGCCACTTCGTCTGCCAGCATCTCCAGCCTTTGCCATCCAGCACATCTTTTGCCCGTCACTGTCGCCCTTTTCCCGAAGAACTGACGTGTATCGGATGCTGCCATTCCGTCTTTGCTTCCCTTTGGCAATTCCGGTTGCGCTGGCAACCTGCTCCCAGACATCCCACTCCGCCGCAGCAGTTTGCAGGCTTCTGTTTCCTCATCACGCGGACATGGACCTTGGCCGATTTCACCGCCAGACCATGTCTTCCTGCAATGATCATCAATGCTTGCCGCCGCCAACGCCGTAGGTTCCCAGAGTTACCATAACTGTATCGTGGAAACTTTTCCGCCTCCTGCCACATCTCTCCCTAATGCCGCTTACGTTTGCATCATTTCCGCTCTTTACCGGAACTCCAAAGCTCACTCAGCTCTTTCTGGGCGTTCTTTCTTTCCAGCCTAAGTTTACGCACTGGGTTACCATTCCATTTGCCAGTACTGGCCCTGGAATGCCATTCCTGCCCCGACTACCTCTGACAGGTCAATATCCTTCCCCTCTGCCAGCTTTGCTTTCACAGACTCTGCAATATCGGAAGAATGTGTGTTTTTGCGCCATCCTCTGTTCTGGTAGGAATTTCCCATTTATCCATAAGCTGCCCATCTACTTCAAACAAACCTAACTTTACTGTTGTTCCCCCTACGTCAACTCCAACGCATACTTTTCCCATTTCTCTTTTGCTCCTTTTCTTTAATTAATAAATATACTTTCTGCTGCCTGTCAGCGGAATGTAATCGCCACCTGCATTTTCTGCGGCCCTGTCAGAATAAACTGATTAGAAAGACTGCCACAGGTAATATGGGAAATCTGAAAATCCAGTTCCCCCGCCAAATTTTTCTACACCCTTCATATTATAAATTTTTACAAGAGTTATCGTTATAAAGAATGACGTATTCTCCGTCAATGTTTCCCGATGTATAGGAATAATCAAGGCCTGTTTCAAACACTTTTTGTCCCGTTGGCCTGATACACAACAAGCTTTTCTGGTTCTGGATAGAAGCGCTGTTTGCAGTTACCAAAGGCCACATATTTGTCTGAATAAAAACAGGCTCTCGATCCGCTCTTCTTCCGTCTGGACTGTAAGAACCGGATTCGCTCTGTTTTCAGATGAAAAAAATGCCAATCCTGTATCGGAACAGGCAAACGACTGGGTTTCTGACAAATACTGAACTCTGGGACTACCTTATCTGCAAACGCTTCTTCATTTGCACTGACAATTCGATCCGGAAGATTGGCTCCTACTTCATCGAATAATCGTAAATTACAACCCTGCTTCTCAAAAAAGCTGTTGTCAATATACGCATATGAACAAATCAGCTGGGTTCCGTCCGGCGAAAAACTTAAATCCATTAAATATCCATTTTTTTGACAATGTGGATTTCATAGTAAGCTTTAAATCGCTTCCATCCCGTTTAAACATGGACACATAGCTGGACTTGGAATCCTCCTGGGCGGCCGCTACAATTCCTTTTTCCTGAAACAGAAATCGGACAATCGGAAGCAAAGTCGTTGCCACACCCTGCGGTCCCTCTTCGTTAAAAATATAAATGCTGTTGCCCTGCTGGTCTGCTATGGCTGCAAAGGAACCATTGACAACTGCAATCGGCGCTTTCATCTCATAAGTCCTGAACCCAGATAGTCTTTCCTTTTTGTTGTCTGTAGGGAAGCGCCGTCGCTAGTATATTTCAATACGTTCTTTCCAAAATTGATATACTTTGGACTGCTTCTCTCGACGCCTTCTTCCTCAGATGTCAGATTTTACCTCCCAGCTTACAAATATTCCTGAAACTGGTAGTGATAGTTCCAATAATAAATCCCTCCGGCTGCGGCTGCCAGAAGCAGTACAATGACTTCACCGATAATCAGCCGTTTCTTCGTACGCTTCCGATGAGCTTTTTTACAACCGTTAAGCGCCAGTTCTCAGAGTCGCCTGCCGCATAAAACTCGAATTCTGCCTTCTGGCCGTCTCCTGCTCGGAATTTTTGAGGAATCTGCGTCAATCATCTGCCTGCGCAGCTGCTGCTTCTTTTTCGCCCTGCGCGTGGGGCTTAAATCACTCATTTTCCGTCTCTCCCCGTTCTGTTGCATACTATGACCAAGCGGGAGACCACCGCTCCCAAACTGGTAGGTTAATTCCAGTATACAACATTTCGTGAAAAAAACGCATTACTTTTTTAACCGGAAATCCGTTTCCCTCCAGGGAATGCTTACGGCGCTTTTGTTTCCGGTACAATCAGTTTCTGTCCTGCCGCAATTTTATCCTGGTTCTCCAATCCCGTTCCAGGCGCAAATATCCTCCAGGGAATTTACGCTCTGATACAGCTTAAAACAAATGCTGTACAGCGTTTCTCCATCTTGAACCGCATAATACATCTGCCCTTCTCCTGGCGCTTCCAGTGGTTTCACTGCCGTTTCTGCGCTGTCTGCAGCTAGCCGGTTCCGTTTCTGTAGTAATGTGAATAGAAACTTCTTCTGTCTGTTCTTGCTTCCTCCTGTATCTCTCCTGCCGATACCTTTCCAAGCGGCACCTCCTCTGACTGTATTTCCTCTGACTGTGTCTCCTCTGACTGTGTCTCCTCCGGCTGTGTATTCTCCGGCTGCGCATCCCCTGCCAATGCTTCCTCAGCAGTATCTTCTGTAGGGAATACATTTCCTGATTACCTGCTCGACTTCTACATGAAAAAGAATCCTCTGTATCTCTGGCTGTGTAACTCTCCGGATAGCCCTCTGGAAGCACCGATGCAATTACCGTTTCCATTTCCCGCATTTTTCTCATAATTATTAAACATTGCCGCTCCTCCGGCCAGTACCAGTACTGCCAGTGCTGCACAAACCTCCCAATACGTTTACCGTATTTTTCTGGCTGACTGTCTGGTTTTTTCTTTTCTTCCATTTTCTGCCGGAAATCGCGGATTACCGGATCCTCCTCCGGTTTCTACCCGTTTGTTATCTTTTCTGAAACCATATAGTCCTGCATCATCTGGTTCCGCTCATAGTAAATGCAATGGCCTTCCAGCTTATAAAATCCGTCCCTGGATGTTATGTAAATTGCCTCGTCTCCTTCCAGTCCTCCATTTAGATACATAATCTGGTTTTTCCCATTAAAATATTGGGTATGCTGTTTCCAATAGTTTAACGGGCTTAACGTACAGCCAGGCGCCCCGCATAAAAACCACCCTGAATGGTTCTCTTGGGGAACTTGTCCTCTATGTCCTGATATGCCTGTTTCCAGGCTTCTTCTGTAAATTCTACGGTCTCTCCTTCTCGGTTACCCCCGTCCATTTCCATCGCTCCGTCTACAAAAATAAACGGCACTCCCTCATGCTCCTCCACGCTTCCCAAAAAGCAGTCCTGCCCGCAGGTCTTGTCCACCTGCGGGATACAGCCGTTTTAAATAAGTATTTACATAATCTTCCATATACAGACGAACCATCTGGTCTCTTTTTTCCCCTATCTGCCGGATATTTTTCGGCAGCTTTGGGAATGGATTATACAATTCCCATTGCGTTTCCCTGTTTTCCTATTCTATCCAATTAAGAATAGCACAGAACGCCTGCGAAACTTGTCAAATTGCGGCCGCTTTCGCACATAATTTATCGACAAGAAAAATGCTTTCGCAAATACAGTCTGCCAAACGCATTACAACTGCCAGACGAACGTCTGCAGCATAAGGGGATCATAGGTTCCACATCCTCCGACGATTCCTGTAATAAAAATATCGCCTACTGCCCCCAGCTCTTTACTTACCCCAAGACCTGGCTTTAACGCCCCCGCCCCAATGTTACATATCCTACATGATCGGATTTTTCCTACGGAAGCGTCAATTGCTACAATGGTGTGTTCCGGATAACTTTCCTTTAAAAATGCATATATTCCTCCAGATTCATGGCATGAACCGGCCGTTCTAACGTGCCAAACACCTGAAAATCCCTACTGTGCCGCCCGTTCAGTTTATAACCGATAAGAGGCCCAGACTGTCTCCTGTAGAACGGTCTGTACCAATGCACAAAAAATACAACGCCCTTTTTTCCTTTATGCAGTTCATCTAAAATCATCTCATACAGCTGTGCTGCCAGCGCTCCAGCGTCAAATCCCCGATGGGTATCATAATAATATAGTTCCTGCTGCCCTCTGACAGCCATTCTCTCCCAAAATTTCATTTTTTACCGCCTTATTTGTCCATTTATTTTCATTATAGGCAGCGGTAAGGGTTTTATGCAAACAGTTTGCAGAGAAACGGACTCTCTCTGCAGCGCCCATTTCCATCGGCAGGAGCATGAACGCATGGTAGAAATGCTTGGACTAACGGAAGATTATATTTCCTTTTTCCTTCCAGGACACAAAAAAAAGCGAACACAATCCTTCATCAATAATTCCTGATAAATAGCCAAAATGGGAGCTATTTAGCAACTTTACCAAATAGCTCCCATCTGTTATCGGACTTCCATCCAATCGGAAGTGATTATCATTATTTGTTTAACAGTTCCTCTGGCACCTGTACGTCTGCCTTTAATGCTCCCCAGTACTCCTTCTGTTGTATCGTTGAAGTAGTACCACTGTCCGCCAATCTTATTCCAGCCGGTATACATTCTTCCAAATGTACCGTCATGCAGGTCGTGAAGATAATATTTTAATCCCTTATCCTCAAACCAGCCGGAAATCAGATATCCTGCATCATTAAAGTAGTACCAGTCGATCTTGTTTTCCCATTTCAAAGCATACCAGCCGCTCTTTGCATAGGTTCCATTGTTAAATGAATACCACCAGCCAGTGGAATCCTGAATCCAGCGTCCATTTTCTAACTGTTTAGAAGAAGAGGAAGAGTTGCTTCCGCCGCTGCTGGAACCGCCGCCTGAGGAGCTTCCACTTCCGCCGCTGCCTGAACCGCCTCCTGCGTAGGAAACAGCCAGTTCAACGTTCTTGGTTTCTCCAAATACAACCGTTACATCTGCAAACTCTTTGTCTAATTTGTATCCGCTTGGAACCTGTAACGTTACGTTTTCAGCTGTAAAGGTATAGGAATCGCCCTTCTTGCCAGCAGCCGTAATATCCTGAGCGGAAATTTCCTTTGTTATTGTACACATAAGAAATGTGTAAAACAGCATTTGCCATCTCTACTGGAACATCTGGATTAGAAATAGCCTTTTACTGCAACTTCTACAGAAGCAGTTTCTCCGTATTTTACCGTTACATCTGCGAAATCAGCAGCAAGCTCATAGCCTTCTGGAATGGTTAACGCATCTGCAGTAAATGTATGGTCTTTGCCATCAATTCCCATTGCAGAAAGTTCTTCTTCACCGACTACAGTTTCCCCATCCTTGTAGGTAACTTTCAAAGTAGCAAGAGTTTCTTTTTCATCTGGATTTGTCTCTACCTTTTCCATTGCTACTGCCCATGATACTCATTTACATTCTCACGGTATTCTACTGTCGGATCCACTGCCTCTGCTGATACTTGGTACTCAACTCCATCTACTGTAATGTTGTCCAGTTCAGATGCTTTTTAAGACGATTGGCTCTTCTCCTTCTGTTACCGTTACATGCTCATAACCTGTTCCAATCTGGTTATTTCCCTGTGGTTATGCTTGGATCATAGTATGTAATCTGTACTGTTACATCCTTGCTGTTAGCTACCGGAACCTTTTCCATTGCTACTGCCCAGCGATACTCATTTACATTCTCACGGTATTCTACTGTCAGATCCATCGCCTCTGCTGATACCTGGTACTCAACTCCATCTACTGTAATATTGTCCAGTTCAGATGCTTTTAAGACGATTGGTTCTTCTCCCTCTGTTACCGTTACATGCTCATAACCTGTTCCAATCTGGTTGTTTCCTGTGGTTATGCTTGAATCATAGTATGTAATCTGTACTGTTACATCCTTGCTGTTAGCTGCTTCAACCTGAGTCTCAGTTTCCTTTGCTTCAGTAAATTTCGATGCTGCTTCGGTCTCTATCTCAGTCTCCTACCGCCTCGGTCTCTTCTACTGCTTCTGTCTCTGCCTCGGTTTCCTCTTCTGCTTCGGTCTCCGCCTCAGTTTCTTCTACTGCTTCCGTCTCTGCCTCGGTTTCTTCTACTGCTTCGTCTCTGCCTCTCTTCTACCGCTTCGGTCTCCGCCTCGGTTTCCTCTTCTGCTTTCGGTCTCTTCTACCGCTTCCCGTCTCCGCCTCAGTTTCCTCTTCTGCTTCCGTCTCTTCTACCTTTTCAGCCTCAGACTCTTGTTCTTCCTTTTCCTCATAATCCTCAATAATAGAAGAAACATCTGGGGAAGCCATTGCCATAGAAGCATTGCTGCATAAAAAGAGAGCCAACCGTAATTGCAGTAATCACTCTAACGCCTAATTTCTTCTTGTACATAAATGCACATTTCCTCCTTTTTAAATAATCAAAATCCCCTTATTCAATTGTCATTTTAGAAAATTTCTATTTTTAATTAACGTCTATTCACCGCCCCCTATACCATTTTCAAAATTACAATTTGATCTTTTTTTTTAAATAGCAAAATGTTTGACTACATAATATTTTATGTAGTCAAACATTGGAAACGATTAAAAGAGCAATTACTGTAACGTGAAAAGTCTTTAAAATAATAGGACTATGTTCATAATTGTTATATAATTGCTCTTATATTTATCCAAAAATCAAAGCGATTTTTCGATATTTTGATACAATTTTAAACTTAATTTGGAAAACAATAACCCTTTCATAGGGCCTTAAAACCCCCCGTTAAATATAGGAAAAGTGTAAGGAAATTGTCGGATATTGCCTTGTAAAAAAATACCACCAATGGTATAATTTAGAAATAGAAGAAATTTTAGATTTTTAACGGTTATATATAAGTAAAATCAAGTATATAACCGTGTTGACTACATAAGGAATATTATGTAGTCAATTTATTTTTTCCAAAAGCCAGAAAAAAATAGGCTTCGTCTATGCCCTTGCCCCTCAAAGTTTATGCTTGTCTTCATTATGGTATGCATTTTTATCAGCCGTTTTCTCTCGTTGCAGCATTGCCTCATTCCTACACCACCTTCTTTAATATCATTCCATCTCAAACAAAGCCGGAAATTTCTCCTAATTCATCGGAGCAAAAAAGAGGAAGGCCCCCCCTGACCTTCTCTCAAAATTGCCTATTTCATTATACAGCCTGACTTGTCTCTGAGTTTTCCAGCAATGTCGTTGTATACTTGTCTAAAATCACACTCTGATCATATCTCTGGTTGCGGAGTTAATCGGATGCGCAATATCCCGATATTCTCCGTCTCTGCCTTTACGGCTGGGCATTGCGATAAACAAGCCCTTTCTCACCTTCAATTACCTTAATGTCGTGAATGACAAATTGTTGTCCAGCGTGATGGAAACTAAGCTTTCATCTTCCTTTCTTTTTCGATTCGTCTCCACTCTTACATCTGTAATCTGCATAGCTGCAACCCTCCATTTTATTGCCCTTACGGTCTTGTATCTCCTGCCTGTGCGCCCCTCAAGTCCCTTCGCAGGCTTTGTATTACTTGCATCGGCTTTTGACTTCGTTCCCCTGGTATCATCATATCAAAAATCGTTCATTTTTCTCCAACAATCTTGATGTTACCGGCGTCCCTGATATGGGTCGTGTTAGCGCGGATGGTATCCTCCTTCCACAATACAGTTTTCAATTACCGTATTGTTCCCGATATAAACGTCATTCAGAATGATGGAATTTTTAATGATACAGTTATTTCCGATATATGCCTGCTTTGAACAGAATAGAATTCCCTTACCGTACCATTATCAAAATACATCCGCTGGAAACCAGGCTGTTTTTTACCTTTGCTCCTGGATTGTACTTTGCCGGAGGCATATCGTCAATCTTAGAATATACGTCTGGATATTGCCTGAAGAAAAAATCTCTGACTTCTGGTTTTAAGAAGTCCATATTCGTCTTATAGTAAGAGTCTACAGAAGCGATATTTACTCCAATAAGTATCCATCTTGTATGCATAAATCCGCTTTTAAGTTCTTAAACGGACTAAAATGTCCTTTACAAAGTCATAGCGGTCTTCTGCCGCACAACGCTCAATCAGTTCAATCAACTGACGTCTGCGGATCACGATAAATACCGCAGGAAATCGTATTGGCATCGGAAACCATAGGCTTTTCTTCAAAGTCTACGATTCTTCCGTCATCTTTACGCAGCCGAAACGGGTAACATCTCGTTTTCAGACATCCGTTTACAAACAAACTGTAATGTCTGCTTTCTTCTCAATATGATATTCCAGAACCTTATTATAATCCATCTTGTAAATACCGTCTCCGGATGCAATAACGACATACGGTTCGTGACTGTTCTTTAAGAATGTCAGGTTCTGATATAATGCATCTGCTGTTCCCCTGTACCAGTCGCTGCTGTCAGCAGTAATCGTAGGGGTAAATACGAACAGGCCGCCCTGTTTTCTGCCAAAATCCCCATTTAGAAGAACTTAAATGCAGGTTTAAGGAGCGTGAATTATACTGGGTAAATACGGCCACATTCTGAATGGGAATTGGTCATGTTGCTCAGCACAAAATCGATGCTGCGGTAACTTCCTGCCACTGGCATTGCCGCAATCGCTCTCTTGTTGGAAAGCTCTCTCATCCGTTTGCTGTTGCCGCCTGCTAATACGATACCGATTGCTCTCATTTTACGCCACCTGCCTTTATAATGTAATTCCGCTTCGCTGCAGTTCTCCGTCAGATAACTCCGGCTCGGTAACGCCGGAAATCGCGGTATTTTTGCCAATCTTTACCCATCTGAATAACAGAATGCTCGCCGATTTCTGTTACCAGATCGAACTGATAAACCTTCGGGTCATATTTGCCGGGCGCGTACTGCCTACGCCAAGCTTCCACGTCTGTTTGCCAACCGTTACGTTTTCAGCAAATTGCTTTGTTGATAACTGCGCCTTCCCCAATCCTGCTGTTCTGCATAATAATGGAATCGCGAATCACAGCGCCCTTTCCAATCGTAACACCCTACCCAATTACAGAATTATAGACTTCTCCATAAACTTCTGTTCCCTCGCCGATAATGCTTCTCTCGATTACTGCATCAGAAGCCACATACTGCGGAGGAATAATTTCACTTGGTATATATTTCCAGTATTCTTCATACAGGTTGAATTCTGAATAATATCGATGAGCTCCATGTTGGCCTCCCAGTAGGAACCTTAACGTTCCCACATCTTTCCAATAGCCATTATAGTCATAGGCAAAAAGCCGGTCTCCCTTGCCATGACAGTATGGAATAATGTGTTTTCAAAGTCGCAGCCAGGCTCGTCCTTCATCTTAATCAGGGCGTCCCTTAGTACAGGCCATGAGAAAATGTAGATACCCATCGAAGCCAGATTGCTTCTGGGGAACTGCAGGTTTCTCTTCGAACTCTGTAATCCGGTTGTCTCATCTGTTACAACGATGCCGAAACCGGCTGGCTTCCTCAATCGGGTACCGGCATGGCAGCAATGGTGATATCTGCATTATTCGCTTTGTGATACTCAAGCATAACTTCATAATCCATCTTGTAGATATGATCGCCGGATAAGAATCAGCACGTAATCTGGATTATAAGTTTCCATATATTCCAGATTCTGATAGATCGCATTTGCTGTACCGGTGTACCAGTCGCTGCCTTTGCTCTTCTCATAAGGGGGAGAACGGTTACTCCACCCAACATTACGGTCCAAATCCCACGGAATACCGATCCCGATATGGGTGTTTAAACGTAATGGCTGATACTGTGTCAAAACTCCAACTGTATCAACTCCCGAATTGATGCAGTTGCTGAGCGGAAAATCGATAATACGGTATTTTCCCGCCAAACGATACTGCTGGTTTGGCTACCTTCTGTGTCAGTACACCTAAACGGCTTCCCTGGCCGCCTGCCAAAAGCATGGCAATCATTTCTTTTTAATCACGTTATCACCTCTTGCTGTTTTATTTAATCGTGTGTCCATTATAGCATAGTTTTCAAAAATAGTGAACAAATTTTGAAATATTTTTATTATACTTTTTGTGCATTTTCCGACATTTTTTCCAAAATATTGGTTTTTTACATTTTAATCCTGGTTTCATTTATTTTCGCTTATCTGTTTACAAATTTTTTTTTCGCGCGTCTCCCCTTTGGCAGAAAATATTCAGCAAACCCTTGAATCCCCAAAATATAGTATAATCGACTTTAATATGCCAGAAATTTTCAAATCGCAGAAAAGGAGAATACTTATGGATTTAGTTACAGTAAGGAATTATATAAAAACCGTGATGCGTATCTAAACAAAGAAATTTCCATCGGCGGCTGGGTCAGTATCCCTTCCAAAGCCTTTCGGCTTCATCGTCCTAAGCGACGGTACCTATTTTGAGACACTTCAGGTGGTCTACCACGACACCATGGAGAACTTTTCCGAAATATCCAAACTGAAATGTTGGAACCGCCCTGATTATAAAAGGTACCCTGGTTGCAACCCCCAGGAAAGCCAAGCATTTTCGAGATCCAGGCAGACAGAAACGTAAGAAGGCCCTTCCGCACCGGACTATCCGCTGCAGAAAAACGACATTCAGTTTGAATATTTGAGGACCATTTCCATTTACGTCCCAGAACCAATACCTTCCAGGCTGTATTCCGTGTCCGCTCCTTAATCGCTTATGCGATCCACCAGTATTTCCAGGAGAGAGATTTTGTGTATGTACACACCCCGCTCATCACGGGAAGTGACTGCGAAGGAGCCGGCGAGATGTTCCAGGTGACGACCTTGACTTAAACGACATTCCGAAGACCGACGAAGGTAAGGTTGATTTCAGCCAGGACTTCTTCTGCAAACCGACCAACTTAACCGTAAGCGGCCAGTTAAACGGCGAGACCTATGCTATGGCGTTCCGCAATGTCTACACCTTTCGGTCCTACTTTCCGCGCAGAAAATTCCAACACCACCCGCCACGCCGCCGAGTTCTGGATGATCGAGCCGGAGATGGCATTTCGCCGATTTGGAAGACGACATGGACCTGAGCAGAGTCCATGTTAAAATACGTGATCCGCTACGTACTGGAGCATGCTCCGGAAGAGATGAGCTTCTTTAATCAGTTCGTAGATAAGGGGCTTTTAGACCGTCTGAACCATGTATTAAATTCCGAATTTGCCCGCGTCACCTACACCGAGGCTGTAGAGCTTTTAGAAAGCATAACGACAAATTCGACTACAAGGTATTCTGGGGCTGCGACTTGCAGACCGAGCACGAGCGCTATTTAACAGAGCAGCTATTTAAAAAACCGGTCTTTGTTACCGACTATCCAAGGGAGATTAAAGCATTCTATATGAAGCTGAACCAGACGGCAAGACCGTTGCTGCTGTTGACTGCTTAGTACCAGGTATCGGCGAGATCATCGGCGGCAGCCAGAGGGAGGACGACTACGACAAACTTCTGGCAAGAATGGACGAACTGACCTCAGGAAAAGAGAAGATTACGGTTTTTATCTGGATTTAAGAAAGTACGGTTCCACCCGCCACGCAGGCTTCGGTCTGGGATTCGAACGCTGTGTTATGTATTTAACAGGTGTTTCCAACATCCAAGGATATCATTCCTGTTCCCAAGAACGGTTAATAACTGTGAATTATAATTATTGGCAAAAAAGAGGCCGTTTTCTGCGGCAGATCTGTTTGACGGGGAAAAATTTTCCTGGCAGGAGGTTTGGGGGCAGCCCTTTTTTCAACTGAGGAATGTAAAACGGGGGAGGTATTATGAAATTTATCCATACTAGCTGATATTCACTGGGGCATGGCTCCAGACAGCGACAAACCCTGGAGCAAAGAGCGTGCCCAGGATATTAAAGATTCGTTTCAGCCGGTTATCCGGAAAGCAAGGGAAACAGGGATGCCGATTTTCTGTTTATATCCGGCGATTTTTTCACAGGCAGCCGTTAGCAAGGGATTTAAAAGAGGTTAACTACCTTGTTTTCCACCATCTCCCAGTGTCCGGATTGTCCTAATCGCAGGAAATCACGACCGATCCAGCCCAACTCTGCGGTTTTAAGTTTTTCCTGGTGTCCCAACGTCACCCTTTACCGACCGGCGAAGATCTGAATCTGTTTACTTTAAAGAACTTAACACGGAAGTTTATGGATTCAGTTACCATACTGCCGAAATCAAAGAAGATCGGCTTGAACCTCCATTCAGATTCCGAAACGGATGACGGCCGCATCCACGTCCTGATTGGGCTCACGGCGGTGACGCCAACCAATCATCTTCCATTTAACAAGGCGTGCCCTGGCAGCTCTCGGCCATTTTTTACATTGCTTTAGGACATCCACAAAACCGGAACTGGTATTGATTGAAAACGCATGGCAGGCTCTACTGCGGCTCTTAGACAAGACAAGCTTGAGACAGCCAGTACGGTATTTTATTATGGGAACAACGATCCTGACCCTGCATGGTGCTTGAATTTATTCCGATGTCCCGCTGGATCAGTACATTTCCCTGGCAGTCATGCGTCACGACCAGCCACAACCAATACGGAGCTATGCCTTAAAATTGTCCCACGAGATTCAGAACGACGGGGAACGCCAGAATATTTACCGATTTATCCGGGGAATGAGGGATCCTGATATCACATTTGATCTGGACGTGCTGGCCTCCGCTATAAGATAATGGAAATCCTCGATGAATCCTGAACCCCAGTACGACTTTTCTGCCTTGTTTGCCGAACATCCCAGCGATATGATCGGCTTCTATATCCAGGCCCTCCAAAAGACGATATGAGCCAGGTAGAAAAAAGGCATTGTATTACGGAATCAACGCGCTTTTGCGTACCACTGACGAAAGGAGGCCGGTATGAAATTATTAGACGTATATCAACGGATTCGGCAAATTCCACGACCGTTCCGTTGTCTTCCACGATGGATTAAATATTGTATACGGAAAAAATGAAGCTGGCAAATCCACTCTCCATACCTTTATCCGAAGTATGCTGTTTGGTATGGAACGCCAGCGCGGACGTGCAGCCAGGACGGATTCCTACAGCCGTTTTTCTGCCCTGGGAAAACAAAGGCGGCTATGAAGGGCGGATCGGCCTGGAAAAAAAGACGGCCATATTTACCGGATTGAGCGAAACTTCCAGAACAGCAAAGAATTTACCATTGTAGATGAAACAGCCGGAAAAGCTATTGAACCGACTAAGGCCTTTTATGGAATCTCTTCTCAACGGATTAAGCGAAAGCGGCTTACAGCAACACCATCAGTATTGGTCAGTTAAAAGCGCGACGGACGCCGGTATGGTGGCGGAACTCCGCAATTATATCGCCAATCTGAATACTTCCGGCAATATGGCCTTAAATATCACAAAAGCAACCGCTTTTTAAAATCTCAAAAGAAGACTTTTGAAAAATGAAATGGTTCCGAAGCTGCCAAGCTACACATCCCTGTTAGGGGAAATCCGGAATATTGAAAAAGAAATTCCGCTCCGGAATATGAAAACCACCTTACCGGTTATCGGAAACAGCGGGAACAGATGACGGCGGCCATTGCAGAAAAGCAGACAGAAAAGGAAGATTTGTTTCAGAAAATAGCCCGAGGCTTAAGGCTTCTAAACAACTATCAGTTTACCGACGGAGACTCCATCCGTGCCTATTTATCAGAAGCCCAGGGTATTTATGGAAAGTACCTGTCTGCAAGCGATGCCTGTACCCGTCCTGGCTCCAAAATTCTGATGATTCTTTCGTTTCTGCTGTGTGCGCTCTGTCTGGCAGGCTGCGGCGCTTTTGCCGTCCTTCAGCCATTAGGGGATTCCAGTCTCCCTCTGGCGTTTGCTTCCGGCGGACTTGGCGCGCTCCTTCTGGTATTCGGTTTTCTGCTGGCCTTTAAACGCAGCAGCCGGAAAAAAAATTAAAATATTCTTCCAAACTTCTGCAGGAAATCCTGTCCCGTCACATTGGCGACAGTTCTATCAGTTCTGAGGCCATGGCAGCTTTTTGAAAAGCGGATGGAAGAATATGAACGCCTTTATGAGGCTTTAGTAAAGTCCGAGGAAACTGCTGCAGCCCTGGCAGCAGAGATTGACACGCTCATGGCACAGCAGACCAGCTGTACAGAAGAAATTGAGCACCAGCAGCGACTCCAGTGGAATTAGAGCAAAGCTGGAACATCTGGCCAACTGCAAAACCCAGGCAGAAGCCCTTCGCCATGTTCTGGCAGAAAACGATCGGATTTCCCAGGAAATCTCTGCTATTGATTTAGCCATGGAGACGATGACCGCTCTCTCCACTTCCATTCGGGATTCCTTTGGACTGTACTTAAACAAAGAAGCATCCCAGCTTATTGAACAGATTACCGGCGGCGTATACAACAGCATGAGTGTGGATGAAAATCTCCATGTATTTATGAATACCAAAACCAAACTGGTACCGTTAGAGCAGGTCAGCAGCGGCACCATGGATCAGATTTACCTGGCTCTCCGGCTGGCTTCTGCCAAATTAATCCAAACCGGCGATGATCCTCTTCCGCTGATCTTTGACGACAGCTTTGTCCTCTATGATGACGATCGTCTCCGTACCGCTCTTCGCTGGCTGGTAACAGCCTATCCTGGCCAGATTATCGTTTTCACCTGCCACCAGCGGGAGGCGCAGCTTCTGACCGCCAACCAGATTCCCTATCACCTGATTACAATTTAATCGCAAACTCAAAACAGGGCGCATATTCGTATGCGCCCTGCAAAATTCCATCTCCGTTTTCTATTTTCCCCTATTTTACGGCAATTGCTTCAATCTCAACTAATGCACCTTTTGGAATAGCTGCTGCCCCTGGAATGCTGCACGTGCAGGGCAGTCTCCTTCAAAAATTCTGCATAAACCTCATTCATTGGAACAAAGTCTGCAATATTGCTGAGCAGAACCGTGGTCTTTACCACATTGTCCATAGTCATTCCGGCTTCTGCAAGGATTGCCTTGATGTTCGTTAACGACTGTCTGGTCTGGCTTTTAATATCTGCTCCTGCAAATTCATGCCGGTTGCCGGATCAATCGGAAGCTGTCCGGACACATAGCAGGTTTCTCCGGAAGCCACGATTCCCTGGCTGTAAGGGCCAATTGCTGCAGGTGCATTTTTTGTACTAATTACTTTTTTGACATCATCCATTCTCCTTTTCTTTGATAGTTTTTTTATCATTTGTCCATATTATGCAATATTTTTTATCAAAACGCAAGTCTTAATTGAGTTTTTTCTTCCCCTTGTTATAATAACATCAATGTATACGGATATTTATTTATGGAGGTGCGCTTTGACTGATCAGGAAGTTCTGCAAATTTATATTGACTTAGTGCCGTTTTTAGCCGAGGTCTGCGGCTCCGGCTGTGAAATAGTACTTCATAATACCGCTGATCCAGCCCATTCCTTAACAGCTATCCAGAATTCCATCTCCGGACGGCAGACGGGAGACGCCCTTACGGATCTGGGGCAGGAGCTGAAAGCCAAAGGAATGTATGCGGACTCTTTCTTACCTGGCCAATTATCCAGGAAAAGGGAAAAGGGCGGGATTTTTTGTCCAGTACCTATTATATCAAAAATGAAAACCGGCTTATCGGTCTTTTGTGCATCAATAAGGATTTATCTGCTGTTTCAGAACTGAATCATTCCATCCAGAATTTTCTGCATCAGTTCAATTTAAATCCTGCGCCGGAAGGCGAACTTTCTGAAAACCTGGACACTCCCATGGAAAGTCTGCTCCGCCGCCGCATTCTCGAACTGACCGCCCTTCTGGGACGTTCCCCTTCTCAGATGTCTTCAAAGAGAAGGCTCAGATCGTATGCCAGCTTAATGAAGAAGGCCTTATGAACGTAAAAGGGGCCGCTGTCCAGATTGCAAACCAGCTTTCTGTCAGCGTCCCCACTGTATATCGTTATTTAAAAATAAATAAATTTTCTTCTATCCGTTTTTTGCGCCTGATAAACAGCGATAGCTTCGCTTAAATTCGAAGCTCTCCCGCCTCGGACAATTTTGCCAGTTCAGACCAGTTTATCCGGCTGCAAAAACTCTTTGCCAAGATCTCATACTGATCCGTTACCAGAAGCGCCTGTTCCTTTGCATGAATCTGCGCTTCCTTCAGTCTGGCCTCAATACGGGCGTGTTCCTCTTCCAGCGCTTCCATTTTAACTTTATTATTGTTCATAATCTCGTCTGAAATAATGGTTTTTTTGTCACTGTATTAAAGGCGTTTAATGCCTCTTTTTCTGATTGCTGAGCTGCTGCAGCTCCTGCTCAATCTGGAAATCTCATCATCATATTTTTCCAGATTGTAAATGGCCTCATCCCTGTCCTTACGGATAGAGGATGTAATGGCCCGAATTTTCCGGTTATTTCCCCCGAATGGTACCGCGGATATCTTTTCCCCCTGCTTCAGAACTGCCAGATGGCGCATTTTCACTTTATTTCCCACTAAAATATACAATCCGCCAAAATCAGAATCACAATCAAATAAATGATTACCATAACCCAGAACTTCCGGTTTTCCTCCGGTATAAACAGATAGGAAGCCAATGGAATCCCCACAAAAGCATACCAGAAAGCCAAGGATCAGAAGCCCCAGTTCTTTTCAGGCTTCCAGGCATATAAAAAGGCGTAAAACCATGTCGTTTTGCAAAACGACGGCACCCTGTTTTGTTTGAATAATGTTTTTAACTGCATGGACAGTTTCTGATTTTTCTTTTTAATTCTTTTTGTCTCTTCTGCAATCCGTTCCAATCCCCTGGTTTTTGGCTTTTTCCCTTTTTGCCCGTATTTTCCTCAGCCTGTCCTGCTCGGTTCCAATCTCTTTATCGTAACTGGCGCTGATTCCATCCCTTCGTTTTTTACCGTCTGATTGATGGTATCCGCCATATCCAGCCGTTCCTGTTCTAATTCTTTATCTATTCGCTCTTCTTCTGCTTCCAGGTCTTCACAGGCCTTTTGCTGCGGTTTAACCTTCTATTGCCTTTATTGCATCTGCCAAAAATGCAGAGCAATCTGTAACTGCCGACGTAATCCCTGTTCCCATATTTTGTCCCCTTTGTAAATGGAAAACTGCTTTTTTATAAAGCTGTCCTGTACTGCTATGTATAGATTACTACAAATTACAAGGAAGAACAAAGGAAATTCCCGCCTTTACAAGGTTCCGAAAATCCGATATACTAGCATCAGTTTACACCAATCTGAAAAGGAGGTATCCCTTATGTTCCGTATGGGGGAAAATCTGGAAAGACAACCATCTGTTGCAGGACACTTTATGCATCCTGGGACGGGATCTTTACCATAAGGTTTGGAACGTTTCCGTCGGTATGGGCCAGGATGGTGCCATTCATGGCGCTCTTATTGACGAAATCCACAGTCTGGCCCGCCAGATAATTCATTCCGTCTGTATCCACGTCCTCCTTCTGGAGCACGATCTCCGCCGGAGATTCCTCTACGCTTAATACTGTCTCAAACATGATACGGGCTCCGTCCTGATAAACTGGCCCATGGAATGGAGGTCTGTGGTCAGATCCACGGCTGCCGGGCAGATACCGCGCTGGTCCTTGCCCCTCGCTCTCGCCGTAAAGCTGCTTCCACCATTCAGAAACGTAATGCAGGCTGGGCTCATAGTTGGCCACGATCTCCACCTGCTTCCCTTTTTCTTAAGAGGATATTGCGGACTGCAGCGTAAAGAAGGGCCGGGTTCTTTCATACTCAGCCTCCAGAGCTGTCTTTCTGGCCGCTGCCGCGCCTTCCATTAACTGGTCGATGTCTGCGCCGCTGACTGCGATAGGCAGGAGTCCCACTGCCGTGAGAACGGAGAAACGGCCTCCCACATCGTCCGGTACTACGAAGGATTCATAGCCCTCTTCAGTGGCCAGGTTCTTTAAAGGCTCCCTTCGCCTTGTCTGTTGTTGCGTAGATCCTCTTATTGGCCTCCTCCCTGCCGTACTTTTGATCAGCATATCCTTGAACACGCGGAATGCAATGGCCGGTTCCGTCGTTGTACCGGACTTGGATATGATATTAACGGAGAAATCCTTTCCTTCCAGCACATCCTTTAAGTCATGGATGTATTTGCTGCTGATGCTGTTGCCAACGAAATAAATCTCTGGCGTCTTTCTAGCTTCCTTAGAAAGCACGTTGTAAAAGCTGTGGGATAAGAACTCAATGGCCGCTCTGGCGCCTAAATAGGAACCGCCAATACCAATTACCAAAAGAACATCTGAATCTGACTGAATGCTTTTTTGCAGCCTCTTTAATCCGGTGTACAAACTCTTCCCTTGTCGTAGTCTACCGGAAGGTCAATCCATCCTAAAAAATCATTGTTTACGCCGCTTTTGCTGGTCGCACATCTTTCGCCCCCATAACGGCAGCTTTCATATAAGATAACTCGTCTGCCGCAATAAATCCGGTGCTTTGAATAGTCAAATGTCACTTCTCTTCCCATTGCTATCGTCTCCTTTTTTTTTTCTGATTGTTAAGAAAAATATTTTTAAATACTTTGTCTATTTTCATTATAACATAGATAGAGTCAAAAAGCTATCCCAGATATTCTCGGATAATCTCCCCAGTACGCGATTTCCTCTGGCTTTAGCTCCTTCATCCAGTCCTCTCCATCCTTTTTTTTGCCCTCTGTCGCGGCTGGCCGCTGTCTGCTGGTTGTTCCATAGTGGGCGGGCATTTTTCTCCCGCAGCTCCCCTGACGTTGCTGCGGATCGGCTGAGACTGCTCATTTTTCTACCATTCTGGCATCGTCTTCTGATAATTCTCCTGCTTTTTCCAGTTCCATTCTATGCCATAAAAACATTTTCCAGGTAATCCTGAAGGCTGACAAAGCTGCTGGCGCTTGCGTCCAGACCAACTCCATTTTCCACAATCACATTTAAAACCGCCGTCATGATACCCACAGTTCCATACAATACTATGTAATAGGAATCGCAGCGGTACCAGTAGGAAAGAAACGCCAGGGCGCCGCCTGCCAGAAGACACATCCAGGTCATCTGGCTGGAAAAACCCGCCCAGCCCTGAGGTGTCATTGCTCCTACCTTTGTGTCAAAAGCTGCTTTTTCCAAGTACACCTGGGTATTGACAATGCCCTGATTGACTCTGTACGCGTCTTCTGCTTTCTGTTTTAAATTTCAGATATTTATTTTTACTCATGGCCATGGTATTGGTCTTTATCAATCTTTTTGTAGGAATTTCTTTTGCAATCAGTTTACTGACAATCCCAAATACGCAAATCGCCACTAATAAGTATAAAGCCGTTCCATTTGTAATAATTGCAGCATCATTTAAACTCCCTTCCTGCAAAGCCTGTCTCTTTAAGGTTTTGTCTTTCTGGCGCGTATCCGCGTCTCGCCGGCAGGGTGAAAAACAGCCTCGTCGGCTTTGCTGTACGTCACATTATAGCTGTACCGCAAGAATTTGGGAAGTTGAGAATCCCTAGAATCGTTCGTCAAATTTCCCCTAAAACTGATTCTTAGGTTGAGAGTCGTTTTTTATTCATCTGATTAATAATTCTCCGCAATGGCAAGCAGCAGCTTTACAGAATGCCGGATAGCCTTTGCTTCAAACTCCTGGTAATCCATATTAGCGCTGTCATCCGCTTTGTCGGAAATTGCGCGAATAATCAGACATCCTATATGGTTTAAGTAACATACCTGTGCGATTGCCGCCCCTTCCATCTCGGTACAGGAACCGTCAAAGTTTCTGTCAGCCACTGCTTTTTCCCTTTATCTGAAATAAATTGATCGCCGCTGACCACTCTTCCGGTAAATGTCTGAATATCTGATTGACTCTCGCACAGCACTCCTTTGCCAGATTTAACAGCTGCCGGAAATAAATGTATCCATTCTTGGAATCTGTCCGGCCGGATAGCCAAATCCAGTCGCATCCATGTCGTGCTGGACGGAATCAGTAGACAGCACAATATCTCCAATATTAATTTCTGCCCTTAGAGATCCTGCAATTCCGAGTATTTACAATAGCCTCCACTCCAAACCGATCTACCAGAACCTGGCTGCACACAGCCGCATTTACCTTTACCAATACCAGAACGGACTACTACTACTTCTTTTCCGTTTACTTTTCCACGGTAAAAATCCATTCCTGTCACAGTTTCTACCGATACATCTGTCAAAGCGTTTTTAATTTCCAGGACTTCTTCGTCCATTGCTCCAATAATTCCTAACATCATTCAAACTCCTTTTTTCGTGTATTTTTTCTCTTCTCGGCTCATTATATCCCGCGGTTTATGAAAATGCAATCATCCGTCCTTTTCCAGCAGACGCCGATAAGTAAAGTCCATTCCCAACGCGCCAAGAGGTGCTGTAATAATAATCGCAAGCACAGCCACTGACAACACAATATTTCCGCATGGAAGTCCCATTGCCAGCGGAACCGACCCGATGGCTGCCTGGACAGTTGCTTTCGAAGGTAGGCAATTACAGAAAACAACCGCTCTTTTTCATTTAAATTGTTCCCAGCAGGCACAGCCATACGCCAACTGCGCGCGGATGATTAATGCCAATATTATCATAATAACTGCCAAAAGTCCTGCCTGAGCCATATAGCGGATATCGACAGCCGCGCCTACTAGCACAAACAGCATTACCTCTGCTGCCAGCCATAACTTTCCGAATTTCTCAGACAAGCGCCTGGACACGAATTCCGTACTCTTCATTTTCAGAACGCAAGCCATGCTCACTACTGCCAGAAGGCCTGATACCGGAATCACTCCCTCCAGCCAGTCCTCAGCTGCCGCAAGCAGAAATGCTGTCCCCAAAACAATCAGTACTTTCATACTGTTCCGTACATAATGATTTCGCGCATATGCGGTTTCAAAAATTGGGCAAGAAACCATCCGGCAATTCCTCCTAGTAAAACTCCTGCTAAAATTGATAGTGGAATTTTAGCAAATTCTGACATCTGTATCTGCCCGCCCTGATACATTCCCTATAAAAAGTCGTAAACAGCACGATTACAAAATATCGTCACAGGACGCGCCTGCTAAAATCATCTGAGGAATGCTCTTTTTCTGTGCGCCATAGTTTTCTTCCATCAGCTGCACCATCCGCGGAATTACTACTGCCGGAGACACCGCTCCCAATACGGCTCCCATCACTGCCGCCTCAATTCTGGTAATTCCCAGAATAGCCGCGCAAACAGCACATAAGCCAGGATCTCAAAACTAGCTGGTACAAAAGACATAAGAACAGCCGGACGCCCTACTTTTTTAAGGTCTGACGAGGTTTAAAGATCAATCCTGCCTTTATTAAAATAATGATCCAACGCCATCTGCCGCAAATCAGCTGAAATGCCCAATATGGAAGAATCCAGAAAATTCCCATACATAGGGCCCAGAATAATTCCGACTGCCAGCATCCCAAGAATTCTTGGAAGTTTCAGAAGCTGGCAGATTCCAGCCGCCGCAAGTCCGACCAGAAAAAAAATAAGGGCAAAGGGATGTAAGCATCTCAAGTACCTCCTAAAACAGTTTCTTTTTTTTGAGAAACAACCTATTCTTAAACGGGTTCCATCTTATCACAATTTTTTTCATGTGTCAATCCAGCCTTCAAAAAGAGCTTTCAGAAGATTTTAAATCCTTCTTTCTCCTGTCTAAATCCATGTTATAAATAATACGAAATCCCATGAAAAGGAGGAAATTCTATATGGATATGCAACCAGGGTGTCTGTTCTCGTGCAATCATATTTTGGCAGATGACAACAACACCTTAATCCACGTTAAATTTATTGGCGGATGCTCCGGGCAATACAATAGGGAGCGTTGATTGATTAGGGGCGGTGATAGCTGACGAGGCTATCTCGCCGCTTAGACGGTGACCTCCGCGCTTTGTCCCGATCAAGGCTGCGTGCCTTAAAGCAGTACAAGTCCTGAAAGAAATAATCCCAAATAAAGGCTAGAAACCGGCAGATCTGCCACTTTTCCATATTATTGCCAGTTGATTTAAAAGGTTTGCTGTTCATCCATAATCCATTGCTGTCCAGCCATCGTAGTATTTTCTTTCTCCTGCATATGTCATCCAAAGTATAGTTCTTGGTCCAGATTCCCCTAGAAACATTTCCATCAAATGATTTAATCAGATAGCTATCCCGAACAGTCTGCAATTGTTTGATCCTCCACATGTTCAGCTGATTAATCTTCTCTGATTATTAGACATCCAGATGCTGATTTTTAACATTACGTGAGATGTTTCAAAATAGTCTATTACCGAGATATCCTGTTTGTAGACTCTCTTTTACCAGTCTCCTCTTTGTTTTTCTATACTACTGCTCTTGAGATACCCCAGTCCATTCAGTCCAGCATCATAAATTTTTCCAATGATCGATTACAAAAGCTCAGTGTCTGTTTCCTTTCCAGAGGGGCCGTTTAACAGAAGCCTTCATCGCCTCTAAAACCGCTCAGCCCTGCATTAGTTGGCTTTAAATACATCAGCCCAAATTGTCTGTTAAATCAATAAACAGTCGGCATCCACGAAATATTTCAAGCTATTTCCCACAGCAGGCTGTCCAGTACGTCATCCGGCCTCTTCTGTGGTTTTCTAAGGTTATTTTCTACAGTGCTTCCAGAATCTCTGCCGCTAATACGTAACTTAGAAACGAAGTACCGAG
>VOFI01001756.1_pt1 | contig 26480 bp, 32 predicted proteins | sample 5384131 | NCBI WGS metagenome assembly VOFI01 (sample SAMN12384728, study PRJNA508395) | human gut metagenome | isolation source: healthy gut H | host: Homo sapiens | reverse complement strand
CCGGTTTTCTGCTGCAGACCTTTTTCGCCAACCCGATCGCGGGGCCGTTCGTGCTGGGTATTTCCTCGGGGGCTAAGCTGACGGTCGCGCTGACGATGATAGGTGCACTGTCCTGCGGGCGTGTGCTCGGCTCTGCCGTCATGATAACAGCCGCCTTTGCGGGAGCCATGCTCTCGATGGGCTTTGTGCTGCTCATCGCGCAGCGCGTGCGGCAGATGCCGCTGCTGGTTGTGAGCGGCGTGATGATTGGCTATATCTGCTCGGCGGTGACGGATTTCGTCATTACCTTTGCTGAGGATTCCAATATTGTCAACCTGCATAACTGGTCGATGGGCAGCTTTTCGGGCATTTCCTGGGACAATATCCGCGTGATGACGCCGGTCGTGCTCGCGGCGCTCGTGTGCGTGTTCCTGCTGTCCAAGCCGATCGGCGCGTACCAGCTCGGAGAGGGGTATGCCCGCAGCATGGGCGTTAATATCACCGCGTTCCGCGTGGTGCTGATCCTGCTGTCGAGTGTGCTCTCGGCGTGCGTAGCGGCGTTCGCCGGACCGATTTCGTTCGTCGGCATCGCGGTTCCGCATCTTGCGAAAAAGCCTGTTCGGCACGGCTAAGCCGATCCTGATGATACCGGCGTGCTTTCTCGGCGGTGCGGGATTCTGTCTGCTGTGCGATCTCATCGCGCGGACGGTGTTTGCACCGACGGAGCTGAGTATCAGCACAGTGACAGCCTTGTTTGGTGCGCCGGTCGTCATTTATATTATGGTGCATCGGAAGTCCTCCCGATGGTGAGTCTGCGTCCTCACGCAGAGGGAGTGGGAGCCAACCCTTGGCTTGGGGACCAAAAGGATAGACACCAAGGTTTCTATCCTCTTGGAACTCCAGTTTCCTATTGTTAGATAGTCTGGCGCATACCAGAGACCGGCGACCGCTTCGAAAAGGGGGAACGGCAGACGATTTTTCCTATCGTAGGGGAGCACAGTGTGCTCCCATGTCGAAACCCATACGCAGTGCCAGATTCCTTGCTGCTACACAGGCGGTTCAATCAGCGCAGGCGCGGCATGACAGTGCCGCGCAAGTCGTTAGCCTGGAGTATATAGACAGCACCTGCGGATTTATCGGTTTGGTATAATCTATCTGCGCAGGTGTTGTCTGGAATAACGCGTAAAAGAGTTGCGCGACACGGGCATCCCCCAGGGGACCCTCTCTTGCCCTTCGGGCAATTCACCTTGTGCCGCACCCAGCGTAGAGTAGCCCGCATGTGTAGCAGTATGTTATCTGAACTGCGAAAAGGCGGAGAAAGACACGAAAGAGTAACCCGACTGCCGTTCCTTTGCAAGCCTCAGCTCTGCAAATTTCGCCGTGCTATCCCAAAAGGAAACGGGATTCATAAGGGTGGAAACCTTGGTGTCCACCCTTATGCCCCTTCGCCGTGGGCACGGCGCCCCTGCCGGGTAGGCAAGATTTTCTTGCTTCGTAAGCAATCATGTTAAAGAAGAAGGTACAAAATGTCCCATCCTTTGTCGAAACAAAAGAAATGACCGTCGGCTACCGCGGTGTGCCGCTCATCCGCGACATCGCCCTGCGTGTTCACCGCGGTGAGATTTTAACGCTCATCGGTCCGAACGGCTCGGGTAAATCGACAATCCTCAAAAGCCTCATTCGTCAGCTGGCGCTTATCGGCGGTACGGTGTATCTGGACGGCAAATCGCTGCAGACCCTGCCCGAGCGTGATCTTGCGCGCACGATGTCCGTGCTGCTCACGGAGCATGTGCGGCCGGAGTTGATGACCTGCTGGGATGTGGCGGCTGCAGGCCGCTATCCGTACACCGGACGGCTGGGTCTGCTCAGCGACGAGGACCGCGCCAAGGTGGACGAGGCGCTGGCGCTTGTCGGCGCGGATGAGCTTGCCGACCGCGATTTTTCCTGCATCAGCGATGGGCAGCGGCAGCGTGTGCTGCTGGCCCGCGCCATCTGCCAGGAGCCGGAGGTCATTGTGCTCGATGAACCTACCTCCTTCCTCGACATTCGCTACAAGCTGGAACTGCTGACCGTGCTCAAGCAGCTGGTGCGCGAAAAGCAGGTGGCGGTCATTCTCTCGCTGCACGAAATCGATTTGGCACAGAAGCTGTCCGACCGGCTCATCTGCGTTCACAACGGCAGAATTGAGCGCTGCGGCACGCCGGAGCAGGTATTCACCGGCGACTACATCCGCACCCTGTATGACCTCGAGCGCGGCACTTATAACGAGCAGTTCGGCAGTCTGGAGCTCGAGCGGGTGACAGGCGAGCCGCGCGTGTTCGTTATCGGCGGCGGCGGAAGCGGAACGGCACTGTACCGCAGACTGCAGCGGCGCGGCATTCCGTTCGCGGCAGGCGTTCTGCCGGAGAACGATGTAGAGCTGCCGACGGCTCGTGCTCTGGCGGTCGAGACCGTCACCGAGCGGGCGTATCAGCCGATCGGTGAGGACGCTTACGCGCGTGCGCAGGCGCTTGTACGGCAGTGCGGAAATGCGGTCTGCTGTCTGGATTTGTTCGGTCCGGTCAACGAAAAAACCGCGTGCTGCGCGACTGGGCACAGCGGGAGGGGCTGCTGCGGAGCAAATCGGAATTGGAAAATATTACATGATGATCGCCTGAAATGTTGCTCAAAACGCAATGTTGTGGTAAAATAGCCAATAATGCCAATGGTGACAGGGAAGGTTCCGCCCGGTCACCGGTGAGAGCAACCACTTTGTCACAGGAAAGTGATAACATGGCAAGAAAGCAACCAAAAACGACATAACAGAGGCAGCGATCGGCGGAAAACCGCCCATGCACATCGCAGTACGCGGCATATGCAGCCGGTAAGAACGCAGAAAACGGTCAGACGCCGTCTGCCCGAGGCGGAAGTGCGCCGCAGACAGCGGGCACGCCGTCGGCAGTTTGCGCTGCTCGGGCTGGCAGTCCTGCTCATTGTGCTTATTTTCGCCTTTCGGCATTTGATCAGCACACCGCAGCAGAGCGGCGCGGACGGTGATACCGGCAATTCCGGCACGAGCGCGACCGAGGAGGTCAAGCAGGTAGCCAAGGCAGTGAATGTCTATCAGTCGGTTATGTATTATCAGCCGGTGGTGCAGAAATATGCCGAGCAGAACGGCATTCCGGAGTACACGGATGTACTGCTGGCCATCATGCAGGTGGAGAGCGGCGGCAAGCTGACCGACATCATGCAGTCCTCCGGCAGCGCCGGACTGCCGAACGATTCACTCGAGGAGGAGAGTTCGATCCGGCAGGGCTGCACCTATTTTGCACACCTGCTGAGCAAGGGCAAATCGCTGGACTGTGATCTGGACTGCATCATTCAGGCGTATAATTACGGCAGCGGTTTCCTCGATTACGCGGCCAAGTTCAACGGTGTGTACAGCACCGAGCTGGCTGAGAAATTCGCGGAGAAGCAGTCCGGCGGCAATACCATCCAGTATGATAACCCGATGGCAGTTCAGGAAAACGGCGGCTGGCGGTATGCCTACGGCAATATGTTCTATGCCCGTCTGGTTAAGCAGTATTTGATCGAGTGATCGTATTTTACGCTCTGTTTGGACAAAACTACTTGACAAACCGCCTGTAAAAAGCTATACTTATCCCACAGCTTAGAGTATTTAAACCGCAGGAAAAGGAGGAAATCACCGTGCGTGCAGTTCGAATGGAAATGTGCATGATGTGTGGTTCTGCTCGTTTTTCTGCGAAGCAGCCGTAAGGCTGAAACGCATAGGCGGGCCGCTTTTCATGCGGCTGATACAGAAAACGGGCGGAAAGCAGAAACCTGCTTTCCGCTTTTCTTTTGAAAATGTAAGGAGGAATGAATGTGGCACAGGATGTGATCGTCCGGATTCAGGGTCTGAACAAGACCTTTCGCGGCAGAGCCGGAACGGTAGTTGCGCTGAACGGTATCGACCTTGATATCTATCGCGGCGAGATTTTCGGCATTATCGGTCTTTCGGGCGCAGGCAAGTCCACACTGGTACGCTGTATCAACTTTTTGGAGAAGCCCACCGAGGGCACGGTAACGGTGGATGGACAGGAACTCGGCAGACTGAGCAAAAAAACAGCTGCTCGAGGCTCGCCGGTCGATGGGTATGATCTTCCAGCAGTTCAACCTGCTGCAGCAGAGAACCGCACTGCAGAATATCTGTTTTCCGCTCGAGATTGCGGGAACGAGCAAAAGCCGATGCGGAAAAGCGGGCGCGTGAGCTGCTTGAGATCGTCGGTCTGTCAGACCGTGCGGATAACTATCCGAGCCAGCTGTCCGGCGGTCAGCAGCAGCGTGTGGCTATCGCGCGTGCGCTTGCGACCAACCCCAAGATCCTGCTGTGCGACGAGGCGACAAGCGCACTCGACCCGACGACAACGCGGTCGATCCTCGCACTGCTCAAGGAGATCAACAAGACGCTCGGCATCACCATCATCGTTATCACGCATGAGATGGCGGTCATCGAGGAAATCTGCCAGAGAGTTGCGATCATTGATTCCAGCCGTATTGCCGAGGTCGGCACGGTGGACGAGGTGTTCACCCGACCGAAATCCGCAATGGCCAAGCAGCTTATCTATCCGGACGGCAAACGCAATTCTCTTGCGACCGGCAAGCGGTACTGCCGCATTGTATTCGACGGCAATTCGTCGTTCGAGCCGGTGGTATCCAACATGGTGCTCGAGTGCAAGGCGCCGGTCAATATCATGTTTGCGGACACCAAGGATATCGACGGGAAGGCATATGGCCAGATGATCTTGCAGCTTCCCGAGGACGAACGCGCGGCAAAACGCGCACTGGCGTATCTCGAAACCCAGAACGTACACGCAGAGGAGGTAGCCGATTATGCTTCCGTTTAATGTTTGGGCGCAGAGCCTTTGGGAAACCCTGTATATGGTCATTGTTTCGACCGTTATCTCGTATGCGGTCGGTCTGCCGCTCGGTCTGACGCTGGTTGTTACCGATAAGGGCGGTATCCGTCCGATGCCGATCGTCAACACGGTTCTGGGCGTGGTTGTCAATATCCTGCGCTCTGTCCCGTTCCTGATTCTTGCCGTTATGATTACGCCGATTACGCGCGCGATCGTCGGCAAGGCCATCGGCACCACTGCGATGATCGTTCCGCTGACCTTTGCGGCAGCACCGTATGTAGCCCGCATGGTCGAGTCCTCCATCAAGGAGGTGCCGTTCGGTGTGATCGAAGCCGCACAGTCCATGGGTGCAAGTCCGTGGCAGATCGTGTGGAAGGTGCTCGTGCCGGAGGCAAAGCCGTCCCTGATGGTCGGCGGCGCGATTTCGGTCGTTACCATCCTCGGCTATTCCGCAATGGCAGGCTTTATCGGCGGCGGCGGTCTGGGTACCGTAGCCGTAAACTACGGCTATAACCGCTATAATTTCCCGATCATGCTGGTAGCGGTTATCATTATCGTTATCGTTGTTCAGATTTTCCAGGAGGTCGGCATGCGTCTTGCACACCATTTGGATAAGAGAAACAGATAATCGTTTTTCATTCTCAATTTTATTTTGTTATCATTAAAAATGATATATATCAGAAAAGGAGCGAATTCCCATGAAGAAGACAATCGCAGCAATCCTGGCAGGCGCCCTGTGCCTGACCGCCCTGACCGCTTGCGGCGGCAGCAAGACCGACAGCGCTGCAGCTGACAGCAGCAGCGCAGCAGCAGGCGACGACAAGACGATCACCGTTGGCGCTACCCCGACTCCGCACGCTGAAATCCTGAATGCGGCAAAGGACGCACTCAAGGCTGAGGGCTACACCCTGAATGTTGTTGAGTTCACCGACTATGTGCAGCCGAACACCGCACTGGTTGACGGTGATCTGGATGCAAACTACTTCCAGCACACTCCGTACCTGAACAACTTCAACAAGGAGAACGGCACGGATCTGGCTGCTGCATTCGATATGCACTACGAGCCGTTCGGCATTTACGCCGGTAAGACCGCTTCCATCGAGGAGCTGAAGGACGGCGCTTCCATTGCCATCCCGAACGACGGCTCCAACGAGACCCGCGCACTGCTTCTGCTGCAGGATGCCGGTCTGATCAAGCTGAAGGACGGCATTGACCCGACCTCCGACGCTACCAAGCTGGATATCACCGAGAACCCGAAGAACCTGGACATCCAGGAGATCGCTGCTGAGCAGCTGCCGCGTTCTCTGGCAGACGTTGACCTTGCTGTTATCAACGGCAACTATGCGCTGCAGGCAGACCTGAACGCCGCTGAGGACTCCCTCATCACCGAGAACCGACTACGCTAAGGTCTATGTAAACGTAGTTGCTTGCCGTTCCGGTGAGGAGAACAGCGACAAGATTCAGGCGATGAAGAAGGCGCTGCAGAGCGACGACGTTAAGAAGTACGTTGACGAGACCTATAAGGGTGCAGTCGTAACCATATTCTAACTTCGATCACGACCACGCTCGTGATCGAGGAGGACATGCCGAGCAATAGCTCGGACATGTCTGGGGCGGGATTCTGCGCGTCCGCTTTGCGGGCACACAGAATCCCTTACTTGTATAAAATCCCACGCACATGTCGCGGGATTTTATGAAAAGAGGCGGCATAGACCGCCTTTTTCTATTATATGCGCGCTTACGCGCTGTCCGCTGCGGCGGAGCCAATGGCTCGGATTTCTGGACGAAATCCTGCCATGCGGGTGCGGCTTGCAAGCAAGCCGGAATAAAAAAAAGAAAACCGAGGCGGATGCCTCGGTTTTTGTTTTGCCTGTTACTGTACATTCAGCGTAAACGCCGGATTTTCGGCGGCCGCGTCCGCCAGCACGCGGAGCACCAGCTCGCCGTAATTGCCGAGATGCGCGACCAGCATCTCCGGGTGCCGCAGCGTGAGCCGCGCCGCCGGATAGGCGGTCAGCAGGTCGTACAGCGCGTCCAGATTGCGGCCGTAGTCGGAAGGAAAGCCGCACACCTTGGCCAGCACATCGTGCAGCTGCTCGCGCGTGTACAGCGTTTCCGCGTCCAGAAGCAGTTCTTTCATTCTTATCCCCCCGAAATTGAATTATTGTAAAAGCTATTCTGTGATTTCCTCGAAACTTTCGTAATGGTCGGCGGTGTAGTAGATTCGGCCGTCGTCCGCGTAGACCAGCCGTTCCGCGCCGCGCTTGTCGGCTCCGCGGGTGTTGAGGTCGCACTCGTGATAGCTGCCGTCCGGCAGGGTGCCCTCGTAGTTGCCGAACCGGTCGCCGCCGATCGAGCAGCCAGGTGCATACGGCTCGAGCGAGCCGCTCTGCCAGCCAAGTGCCTGCGCCTGCTTTTTCGTGATGTAGTTGGAGGGTAAGTGCCCGTATTCGGTCAGATAGGCGGAAACCTCGTCCTTGCTGTCGTACTGCCCATCCTCGGTGACGGAAACAGCGGAAGCGCTGTCCGAGGTGATGATGGCGGTCGGTCCGTCCGTCCCGCCAATAATGCCGATTTGACCGGCACAGCCGGTCAGCGTGCCGAACGCCAACAGCAGGGACAGCCATAAAGCGGTTAATTTTTTCATATTCTGTTACTCCTTCGCTGTAGGATAGAACAGCACGAACAGATCGTGGTACAGATTGCGTCCGTCACCGCTCTTGATGGCGCGCAGCTTGCCGTTGACGAACACATAGCCGTCTGTGTTCACGCCGATCGAGTTGCCGTTCTGGAAGGTCACGGTCAGGCGGTTGGCAGTCAGTTTGTTCTGGCTGGGCTTGATAAAGTGCGGATAGGCGGTGTAGGTCTGCTCACTGAGAAGCTGTATGATGGCGTTTTCTGGTTGTCATCGGTTTGCGGTACCTCCACGTCATTCTCGGTGAGGGTGATGGTGGATTGCGGTCCGGTTTCCGCGATGTCGGAAAAGTCCTGGCTGTAAACGTGGGTATAGATCAAACGTCCGGTGGCGAACAGCAGCAGAAGCAGCAGCGTGCCGCAGATGGCCAAAACGAGCGAAACGGTTTTTCGCATGGAAAATTAACTCCTTTGGGTTTTATATAAAACAGGTTTTTGATTGTGAACGGTAGGTTTTTTTGCCTGAAATCAAGCGGGGAGCTGCGCTTTGCGGAGCGCGGGAGTTCGCCGCGCCCCCGCGGCGGGGCAAGAGGGTAGACACCAAGGTTTCTACCCTCTTAACTCCCACTTCCTTTTGGGAGGGTCTGGCGCAGATTACCGACATGTGACCGCTGCGAGATAGGGGGAACGGCAGAGGATTTTTTCTACCGTAGGGGGAGCACAGTGTGCTCCCATGTCGAAACCTATACGCAGTGCCGGATACCGTTCTGCTACATATGTGGTTTAATCTCCGCCGGGTGCGGCATAAATGCCGCGCAACTCGTTAGATTTAGGATGGCACCTCGAATTAGGCGTTTGGTATCCATTTATCTCCAGAAACGAGTCCGTAATAACGCGCTGACGTCGTGCGGCACTGCGTTGATCCCCCAGGGGACCTGTGCCCTAGGGCAGAACGGTATCCGCACCCAGCGTAGACAGGTTGTGTAGAGTACGCTATCTGTGAACTGCGAATATGTTGCGAAACAAACGCTGAGGTAACCCGACTGCCGTTCCCCTTTTTCGAGCGGTCACATGTAGGCAATCTGCGCCAGATTGGGAAGCAAGGGAAAGGTAGGAGTTCAAAGAGGAAGGAAAACCGCAGGTTGTCCTTCCTTTTGCCCCCGCGGCGCCGCGACGTTCCGCGCGCCGCAGCGGCGGCGAATCCCCCGCTGAGGTTCAGCGGAAAACCTCCGCCCGTTATAGGGGCGAACACGCTTACGCAGTTCGTGTACCCGGTCAGCCGGTGTAGAAAAAAGACTGCCGCCCGGATAGGGCGAACCCGCCTGCGGCAGTTCGCATACCCCGCTCAGCCGGTGTAGAAAAATCCGTGCCGAATTGATAAATCAAACGCATCTAATTAAAGCATATCCTAAAAAACAGCACTGTCAACGCAATAAAAATTACAAAATGTAAACAATTTGTATATGTCAGCGCACTTTGTGGGAATTTGTGCAATAAGGATTGACAACCATCTTCTACTATTGTAGAATATAAGCAATAAAAGGTGTTTTACATTTGTAGAATAAAAGGAGGGTTAGACTATGCGAAACGACAAGCGATTGCCCGATGCGGAGCTGGAGGTCATGCAGACCATCTGGTCTCTGGGCACACAGGTCACGGCGGCCGAGGTGCAGCAGCACGCGGATAAGGACTGGAAAATGACCAGCGTGCTCACGTTCCTGTCCCGCCTGTGCGACAAGGGGTTTCTTTCCTGCACGAAGGAGGGACGGCAAAACCTGTACACGCCGCTCGTCAGCGAGGAGGACTACCGTCAGCGTGAGAGCGTCGGCTTTCTGCGCCGGCTGTGCGGCGGCTCGGTGAAGAATCTGGTCGCGAGCCTGTCGGATGCGGGCGCGCTGACCGAGCAGGACATCGACGAGCTGCGCGCGTTCCTCGACAGGCAGACGCACTAAGGAGGGGATCTTATGCTGCAATTCTCGGAAAAACTGCTCAACAACCTGATGCAGATCGGCCTGACCGTATCGCTGGCGGCGCTCGTGCCGCTCATTCTGCGGCGGCTGATGAAAAAGCGTTATCCGGCCCGTATGGTATGTGTGGTGTGGGCGATTCTCGCGCTGCGGCTGCTCATTCCGGTGCAGCTGACACTGCCGCAGGCGCCGGTGCAGGTCATGCCGCGCACAAGCTATGTGGTGCAGAGCGACCAGACGGCGTTCCGGCAGGCCGGACTTCCGGTTGCGCAGAACCCAACCCGATGGGTGACGGGTACGCAGGCGGAAACGCTCAGCGCGGCAGACACCGGCACGGTCAAGACCGTGGATATTACTGACATTCTGCTGACGCTGTGGCTGGCCGGTGTTATTTCCTGCGTACTCTGGCAGGGGGATTGGCTATTACCGGCTGATACGCAGCCTGAAAGGTAAGTCCCGTTCGGTCGAACGCGCGGATCTGCACACGATTTTGCAGGAGCAGTGTGCCGACCTGGTTATTGACCGGGAAATCCCGCTGCGGGTATCCTCGGCGGCGGACTGCCCGATGCTGGCCGGATTTATCCATCCGACGCTGTATCTGCCGGATGAGCGCATTTCCCGGACGGATGCGGCGTTCATTTTCCGCCACGAACTGACGCATTACAAGCACGGCGATCTGTGGCTCAAGCTGCTGCTTCTGGCGGCACGCTGCCTGCACTGGTTCAATCCGCTGGTGCATCTGATCGCGCGATTCGCGCAGGAGGACATTGAGGCGGCGTGCGACGACGCGGTTGTTCGCGGACACGACGGCGCGTACCGCAGAGCCTATGGCGAGACCATCCTGCGGTCGGCTATCGCGCAGGCGCAAAAGAGAAAGGCTTTGGTATCCTGCTTCGGTGATGACAAAAAGACGCTCATGCGTCGGTTTGAGGGACTGTTTGACAAGTCGGTCAAAAACGCGGTGTCGCGCTCGTTGTGATGATCGCGCTTCTGGTCGGTTCGCTTGGCTGCGTGGTCGCGGTAGGCGACAGAAGTACGCCGCAGACGACCGAGGAACGTGCGCTGATGATAGCAAACACGTTCGCGCAGGCGTATGTGGACGAGGACGCCGAAGGCTTTTACCGGTATCTCGACCCGAGCAGCGAAAACGCAGAAGGCGATACATTTTCGACTGGCGCGGCTGTCTATAAGCGCTATATTACCCAATATGAGCCGAAAACTCGGACTGCACTTATCGTATACGAATACGAGTGGGATGCAGGTCGTGTTGCGGCAATGGGTGTGCAGGGTGTCACAACGGGTGTGCCGTACCGTGAAGCACAGCGGCTGCATTTCACCGGTAAGGGCGATAAAATGCTGATTTCTGAAGCGATTTGGGAAGCCGACTCTGACCTGACAAGCTCCACCGGTGATGATAGTGGTCTGGTAAACTCGCTGGAGCACTTCAAGCTGCTGTACGAAAACAATCTTGGTCTGCCGGATTTCGTTTCGGCGGATAACAAGACGGTAATCGGCAACAGCGATCCTGTGTCCGCGGCAGAGGTTCTGCTCGGCATTGCTCCGGCGGTCAGTCAGGTTGAGGGCAGCGACGAAGAATCCGCACCGTACAACGACATCCGCAAGGTGACATTCACGTTTAAGGATAACAGCAAGGTTGTTGTCACCATGATAAACCAGTTCGGTCAGGGCTGGCTGCCGCAGGACTGGACGGACGGCAGCGGCGTTCGTTCCCGCACGGTGGCGGATCTCGCGCAGCAGTACGCACGCGCAGTTCGGCACAAGAGCGCACAGTATATCTTCCCGATTTTGACGCCGGACGGTCAGAAAGACCTTATCACGCAGCAGATGGCTATGACCGGCGGCGAGCAGTGGACGTGGAAATACGGTCCGTCCTCGCCGTCTGCAACGGATTTCGTGCTTGTACCCACCGATGACGAAAATAGCTACTGCGTTGTATTCCGTCTGTCTGGCAGCGGCGTGAATGATGCGCGCTCGGCGTACACCGTGCAGACCATCCGCGAGAACAAAAACAGCTCGGTGATCGGCGATATCCTCGAACTCAGTACGGACAGCATGACGCAGAGCGAATTGTTCCGGACGTACTATGCGACCGGTCTGTCGTGGCCGACCGTGCCGCAGTACATCGACAGCATGGATACGCAGATGATAAGAGGCTACGCCGATCCGGCACAGGCGGCTATGCAGTATTTCGGCATGGCGCTGCGCGGCGACTCCTATTTGATGCTGGTGAAGGACACCGAAGTCATCCGGCAGGCCGTCGGCGGCTGGAGCAACAGCGATGATAATACGGAAACTGCCGTTGTACAGCTGATATTTGGCGATTCCAGTGCGCCGGTCAAGGTGCAGATGGAGAAGACTGCCGCGGGTTACTGGCAGCCGGTCGGCGTGGTGGAGGACATCACCGCTAAGAGCGGGGAGCAGGAGCTCGGCATCGGCGCGAACGCAAGAGGTGCGCTGATAACTGGCAAACTGCCGCCTGAGCTGGCAGTCGGTGATACCATCAAATTTACGTTTGCGAATGAGCCGTCCGGCGGCGTACAGCTCACCAACCGGCTGATCAATTCGGACGGCACCATGCAGGATGCGCTGACAGATGAGCAGACAGTGCTCACCAAAACCGGCTGACGGCTGGACGTACACCGTGCCGGAGAGCATGAGCAAAATCGCTTACCTCCACGGCGGTGGAGCCGTATCTGCACGCACTGGTGCTGGAATACACCGATGCTCGTCACATTCAGCACAAGGCGGCGGCGCTGTACGCCCTGTCGAACGGGGAGGCGGCCACCGTCGTACACGGTGACGAAACCATGAACTCGGTGGCATACCGCAATGATGTGCTGGGCTATACGCTCGAGATGCCGCTTTCGTTCCGTAATACGGTCGGCATCCGCCAGTATGAGGACGGCAGTGTGCATTTCAATATGCTGGATGAGGCAGACAGCAGCTCGGCGCATGACATCTGCATTATGACGCTCGAAGTCAGCCGACCGCCGCACTCAAGCAGAGTTACGGCGAAAACTGGACGGAAAACTATGCGATGCCGGTCAAGCAGCTTGCCGAGCAGGACGGCCTGACGTATTTCCTCATTTATGCCTCCGATGTGCAGTATGACCCGTCCAACGCGGAGCAGGCTGCCAGGTACAAGGAGCTTACACGGCGGCACAGGACATCACAGCGGACAATTTCTGTACTCGACGACCTGACCGACAAGGATAATACCGCCCGCCGCAGACAGCTTCTTGAGGGCCTCGGCAGACACTATGCTGCCCTGCATATGGGCGGCAGGGCCAGACCGTCCGCGTGTACGTTGATGAGAAAACCAACAGCTGTGAAGTGTTTTTCAGCCGCACCGACTGGGAAACCGGCTATAAGACTTACGCCGCTGACCGCGTGACGTTCAAGGACGTAACGACCGCCGAGCCGACATCGGTCGAGCACCTCGCGGATTCCGCACAGGGCCTGACCGCCGCGCAGTTCGACTTGCTGTACGGCACGCTTGACCTTCCGGTCTATGCCGATGATGAGCTGGCAAATCTGCAAAGAGTATTGCAGAAAGATCAGATACCGGAACAGGGAGCCGCATTTTTCCTTGGTTTAGGTGATATGTACGGCATATTTGACGGTGATTCTGTGAAGATTTACGGCGATAATAACGAATTTGCATCGCTGACCTATCAGTTTACCGACCCGAATACCGGTAAAGAAAACGGTAAATACGTCAAGCTGACCATGCACAAGGCGACAGCCGACAGCAGCCTGCCCGCACTGTGGATGCCGTATAGCTACGAGTTGTTCACGGCTTAATCCAACGGTGCCGTGCACAATAACGTGCAAACGAGTTGCGCGACACGGGTATCCCCCAGGGGACCTTCTCTTGCCCTTCGGGCAATTCACCTTGTGTCGCGCCTGCGTAGACTAAACCGTATGTGTAGCAGCAGAGTATCTGACACTGCGTAGAGGTAGAGAAATGGGCGGACACATTGGTCGCCCCTACGGAAGATAAACAATATGGCCGTTTCTCTGGCGAGTCTCAGTTCTATGACAGGCAGACGCTAAGAGGAAGCGGGGAGATTCACAAGAGGGGTGGAAACCATAGGTGTCCACCCCTCTTGTGCCCCTCGCCGTGGGTACGGCGCCCCTGCCGGGCAGGCAAGACCCGTTCGCTTCTCAAGCAGCAACCTCCTGTTCAACAAAAATTGAAAACCCATGATTTTGTTCACACAACGAACAAACACCGGCGGTATACTTGCGGTATTATAAGAATGTAAGGTGGAATTATATTGTCTACTATTTTAATCGCAGACGATGAGGCGCGTATCCGTCGTCTGGTCAGCGACTTTCTCAAGCGGGACGGTCATACCATCGTCGAAGCCGCCGATGGAAAGGAAGCGCTGAATATTCTGGAGAACCGCCGTCCGGGACTGGATATGGCCATTCTGGACGTGATGATGCCGGGGATGGACGGCTTTGAAGTCCTGCGGGAGCTGCGCGAGCAGGAGCACGGAGAAACCCACCTGCCGGTTATGCTGCTCACCGCCCGTGCCGAGGACGCGGATCAGGTGCGCGGTCTGGAAGGCGGTGCGGACGATTACGTCACCAAGCCGTTTTCGCCGATCGTGCTGGCGGCCCGCGTACGCACACTGCTCAAACGAGAAGGCCGCGCCGGTGCACCGCTTGAACAGCTTGGCAAGCTGTCGGTCAATGAGCTGCGCCGTGAGGTCATGGTGGAGAACAAGCCGATCGACCTGACCCCCAAGGAGTATGAGCTGCTCATCTACTTCAAAAATAACCGCGCGATTGCGCTGTCGCGCGAGAGCATCCTCAATGCTGTCTGGGGTTACGACTACTTCGGCGATCTGCGTACCGTGGATACGCATGTCAAAAAGCTGCGCGCCAAGCTCGGGGAGTGCGGCACCATGATCGAAACCGTGCGCGGCTACGGTTACCGCTTTGAGGTATGAAGCTGAAGCATCGGTCAATCCGGTTTAAGTTTTTTGCCGCGATCAGCATTATCGCGCTGGTATTTATCGGTATTCTGGTGCTGCTCAACGTGTTTTTCTATCAGGATTACTATATGATGACACGCCGAAGCGAGCTGCGCGATGCCTACGGCAGCATCTGCACCAGCTACGCGAGTGATTCCTCAGATGTTGCCGCGCTGCTGGACAGCTATGAGAGCCGCAGTGCCATTCGTCTGGCGGTGGTGACCGATAACGGCGATGTGATTACCTCGTCTGCCATGCAGGAGGGCGATGTAGGGTTTGATTTTGGGCACATGGAGCAGAAGTTCCGCAGCTTTGCGGTGCTGGCGTCCGTGGTCCAGAATCGTGACTGGGTAGATTTGGGTAAAAACGAATACCGCTTTATGACGATCAGTCTGCGCGATAATGACCAGTATTTATGTCTGATCGGTGTGCTGAATGCGGAACACGGTGAATATCTGATCGCATATATGCCCTATGCGTATATCGAACAGAATTCTTCGCTGAATCTGGTGTTTCTGCTGATTGCCGGCGGCTGTGCGCTGCTGATTTGTCTGGGGTGCGGCTATGTTATCTCGCGTCAGTTTACGCGCCCGCTTATTCAAATGGCGGGACTGGCCGACCGAATGAGTGAGCTGGATTTCTCTATGCAGTACACCGGCAAGGAGGACGGCGATGAGATTGACCAGCTGGGACAGTCGCTCAACCGCCTGTCTGCGTATTTGGAGCAGGCGATCGGTGAGCTGAAGGAGTCCAATGATCAGCTGGCGCAGGAGATCGAGGAGAAGGAGCGTATCGACAATATGCGGCAGGAGTTTATCGTCAACGTGTCGCATGAGCTGAAAACGCCGATCGCGCTCATTCAGGGCTATGCCGAGGGCCTGACGGCTGGCGTGGCCGATGACCCCGAGGACCGCAAGTTCTACTGCGATACCATCGCCGATGAGGCCGACCACATGAACAAACTGGTCATGCAGCTGCTCAGTCTTTCACGGCTGGAGCTTGGTGCAGAGCAGACGTTCGACGAGGATATTGATCTGCATGCACTTTGTGCGGAAGCGGTGCGAAAAACCGCTGTTTTGTGTGAAAACCGAGGTTTGACCGTGGAATATGATAACACGCATATTACGGTCCGCACGGACGGTGATCTGCTCGATCAGGTGCTGATGAATTACCTGTCCAACGCCATCCGCTACACGCCCGAGGGCAAGCACATTGAGATTTCGGCGGCAAGAACCGGCAACAGCGTGCGCCTGTCCGTGTTCAATGAAGGTGAAGGTCTGCCGGAGGAGGAGCTGCCGAAAATCTGGAGAAATTCTACCGCACCGATCGCGCCCGCACCCGAGAGGCCGGCGGCACCGGCATCGGTCTGTCGCTTGTCCGCGCCATCGCGGATACCCTGCACTGGCGCCTGCGGCGCGGAGAACGTCGAAGACGGTATCTGCTTCTGGTTTGAACTGCCGGATCTGCTGCCCGCAGAGGACAGCGAGATAAAAGACTGAATTTGTCGAATAGAAAAGCTCATTTGTAAAAAGTAAATTCCAGTTTGTACGACTAAATTCCATAGGGCAAGCATTGATTTGAAAAATAGCCTGATAAATCCATGCAAAATCCCTTTACAAACCGTGAATACCTGTTAAAATATAAGATATGAAGCGTGGGTTTCAGCAAAAGGGTAAAACTCCCAGAGGTGAAAATTACCGTTTATTTTTTGTAAAGGTAAATTCCACCCCTGAGAGCTTGGAATGAATCTGAAATATTAGGGTTGTTTTATTAGTGTGTTACTTCCTCAATAAAGCTGAACAGTTGGTATGCCGACCGATTGTTCAGCTTATCTCTTTTTATATGAGTTAATGTGAGAAAGCATCAGGTCAATATCCTCTTGTTGGAGACTATCAAAAGAAGTGCCTTTCGGCAGAATACGTCGAATCAATTCGTGGAAACTTCAATTCCTCCCTTCTGATATGGTGCACTGGGATTGCAATAGAAGATACAGCTGCGAGAATGGCCGTCAGCGTCTTTTTCAATGGCAGTCGGGTTACTGAATTCGCTGCCGCGATCTGTCAGTATAACGGGAAATAGCCTGCAATAATCGTCATGTCCCAAGCGGCTATAAAGATCTTCGAAAATGTCAGTAACCGACCTGGCCGTGTTATGGTCTCGTAGAAATGCTAACAATAGATTGCAGTTCTGAAAAAAATATAGTCAACAGGACTTTCCCACCTTTACGGCCAATTACAGAATCCATCTGGACAACTGGTGTATCCGGATGTTCCACCATAAATTGAATAAAGTCGTCGTAAGTACGACCATCATAGCAATGCCTGTCCACTTTGGGAGCAGGCGTTTTCTGTCTTGGACGCATTCTTACAAATGCGAGGACAATCCAACTTGGTTGCAGAAAAAAAGCACCGGCGTTTAGTAAGTTATACAGTGTTTTCTCGCTGACCATCAAGATATCCTTATTGTTTTTCCAGATATGGTGAATGGATTGACCGTTTTTGATGAGGGGTGAAACGATTTTGTTGATACGTTCTAATTCTTCCGGAGTAACCGAAAATCCTTGCCGGCTTTCTCCGAGTGTTTGCTGGTATACTTTATCGGCGTAATTGGGATGGTATTCGAATTTGCGTAAGGTACATTTGGAACGTTTTTTTACATGCGGTACAGATATACGGCGGCTTCAAAAGTTTAGGACATACTTCTTCAACAAAATCAGGGCAGTTCTTATGGCAGTTCTTGCAAAGAGAACATTTTTGCCGCGATAAATGCAGGTTACGCATACAAATTTGGTACAGTTACGCCGGTGAATACATGGATTAAAACCGCAGCCAAATGAACCAGTTTCTATGCTGACTCGGTGCAACCAATTTCTTTTGAAATGGTGCCAGGGTCTTTGTCGAGCTCAGTGCTGATTTGGCGGAAGGATGCTCCTTGAGCAATCCTCGCGCAAATAATGCTTCGCTCCTGTAATGTTAAATGTGAATGTTTTGCCATAGGCGAATACTCCTATCTTGAGTGCCCGTCTATTTCAGATTCATCAATACACTTGCATCAGCTCCTTTGTTGTGAGATCCACCGAACTTCGTTGTGTTGCAAACAAAGTTTCGATATTTCTCTTAATAGAACTATAGTATCATCTTGCATCTGCTTTATCAATAATTTTTGATTTTTTTTGAAACATGTGTTATTATAATTATATAAAGTCTCTCTACGCCACACACAGTGGCATGTATCTTTTTCTGCTTATGCAGACTGTATTTTGTTAATGATATTATCATATGCGAATATACTACTAAGAAAAGAGACAAAAACATAATGATAATTTCAGGTTTGTCCCTGATATAATTTCGGGACAAACCGCAAGGTCTGCCCCGTTTTTTATATAAATTTTATGAAAGCGAGGATTTCAAAATGAAAAAGATGAATGAAAGAGGGTGTCTGTGTGAGTAGCTCTTCTGATTTGGATTTTGAGCGCAAGCACGCAGAAGACTTGGAGCGCCTGCGCGGTTTTTCGTCTGCTGGATGATGATTTTATGAATAAGGTGTTTGAGGACAAGGCCTGTGCCGAGTTCTTGCTCCAGATCATTTTACGGCGCAACGATTTACGTGTACAGCATGCACACGGACAGCACGATATTAAGAATTTACAGGGACGCTCTGTGCGGCTTGATATTCTGGCTGTCGATGAGGAGAATCACGTTTACAATATCGAGGTGCAGCGCAACGATAAAGGTGCTGGTGTGAAACGCGCTCGGTATAACAGCAGCCTGATTGATGCTAACGTGACCGAACCCGGCGATGAATATGAGAAGCTGAACGAAACCTATGTCATTTTCATCACTGAGAATGATGTGTTAGGTGGCGGTTATCCAATCTATCATATCGATCGGGCGATCAAAGAAACCGGCACATTGTTTGGGGATGAATCACATATTATATATGTGAATTCCCAGATTAAAGACGATACGGTTCTCGGGCGGCTTATGCATGACTTTTCCTGCACCAAAGCCGATGATATGCACTATCCAATTTTGGCGGATAGAGTTCGTTATTTCAAAGAAGATGCGAAAAGGAGTTGCGATTATGTGTAAGGTTATGGAAGATATGAGAAATGAAGCGGCTCGTGAAGCAGCTCTTAAAGCGGCTCGTGAAGCCGATAGAGCCAGCATGATTAAGACTGCGCGACGTATGTGGAAGTCCGACCAATTCACCTATACCTATGAGGATATTGCTGATATCCTGGAAATCACCGTTGACGAAGTCAAGGCTCTGATTGAGGGCAAACCGCCTAAATATCAGCCAATTCCATCGACTTAAGGGATAATTGAAAACAAGGTGCAACCTAACGGTTGCGCCTTGTTTGCTTATATGGTATTTTTGAGACTATTTCACTTGTGAAAGCTATTTGTAAGACTAAATTCCATAGGTAAATCACAGATGCGTTTGTAAGGTTAAATTCCATACCCAACAGGAATTTACTTTTTTTACAAATAACTGTCGAATAGAAAATTGAAAATTATGCTTGACAACTGCGCTATCCTATGGTATAGTATATAAGCACTCTGAGAGAGATGCGATAAAATCTATATCGCGGGGTGGAGCAGTTGGTAGCTCGTCGGGCTCATAACCCGAAGGCCGCAGGTTCAAGTCCTGCCCCCGCAACCATGTTTAACCGCTGATTTCGTACAAAATCAGCGGTTTTTATTTACTTTTTACGCGGTTTTGCATAATGAACAAAGAAAGCATTTACGGCTTTTGTTCTTTGTTTGTTCTTTACCCCGTTCGGGCTGTTCTTCATTTCATTGCAGGGTATCCGGCACGCAGCAGGCGCGCCGGATTTATTTTTTCGCGCTGTGCCTGGGGGAGAGAGTGTGCCCAGGCGGCACGGCTGCGCGTCCCTGGGTGAATACTGTGCTATGCGGTTTCCACTCGTGGAGTGGTCTATTTGTGGTATCAATAGGGTATACCTAACGATACGGAGAAAACAACACGAAAAGCGTTTCACACGGGTTATAAAAAAGAATTATGAAACGTATCATAATTATGATATACCCTATTGACACTAATGTTCATATAGCGTATACTTAAAGCATGGAAAGAGCATATAAACAGCATACGCTTTAGAAAGGGCGCACTATGATTTTTGAATATGACCGCGTGAGCACAGACGAACAGAACCCGGAACGGCAGCATATTGCAATTGCGGAATATGCCGCAGCCAATAATATTAAAATTGACCGCACCTATGAGGATAAAGCGAGCGGGCGTAATTTTCAGCGTCCGCAGTACCAGGCAATGAAAGGTACGCTGCGCGCAGGCGATACGGTTATCATCAAAGAACTTGACCGCATGGGGCGCAATATGGAGCAAATCAAGCGGGAGTGGCAGGAGTTGCAGCAGATGGGCGTGAGTATCATAGTCACAGATACCCCGCTGCTGAATACGGCGAATAAAACCGACTTTAGAGAAGCAACTTTTATTACCAACATCGTATTTGAACTGTTGGCATATATGGCAGAAAAGGAGCGCCAGAAGATACACGCCCGCCAGTCGGAGGGTATCGCCATTGCAAAGCAACAGGGCAAGTACAAAGGGACGCAAGCCGATTGAACGCGCAGATTTCCCGCAGGTATACAAGGCATGGAAAGCGGGCGAAATAACGGCAGTTGCGGCTATGGAGCGGCTGCAATTAAGCAAGGCAACATTTTATAGAAAGGTCAAGGATCACGAAAGGGGTTTGACGGAATGAGCGAAAAAGACTTTTGACAGTGCACGATATTGCACAAGAACTGGGCTTTGACGGCGCGTACTGTGCGGCGGCTGTTCAGTATCGGCAAGCTGCAAGGCAAAAAAGTTGCCGGGAAATACATCATTACCCGCGAAGCACTCAAAGAGTTTATCAATGACCGATAAAACCCCCTGCACCGATGGGTGCAGGGGTTTTTTTCGCAGGGCGTGTATATGGAAAGCGCATACCGCAGCCGTTAAAGGGCTTTATCCATTGTGGTATAGGCGTAAATATTGGTTTTGCGGTTGATTTTTAGAACCAATTCGCGCTTACACAGATTGCACCAGACAGGCAGGTTGTTGCACACGGTATCGTCCAACAGTTTCACCAGTTTTTTACCGCAATACGGGCAGAGTAGCCAGGGTTTCCCGTTTTTGAATGATATATTTTGCATGGTCTTATCCTCCTACACGGCGTAAATTGCCGCTGACAGTCGACTGATAGCCGCAGGCAGGGGCAGGTTATGCCGATGTTCTTAAAAACGCTGTCTTGCGATACATAGAACAGTGGCGCATTACATACGGCGCAGGGGATTGCGGCGGTATCTGCGGTATGTATGACGCGCTTGTGTGTTTTCTTTTTTACTCATTATCGAACCTCTTTTTCGACAGGGCTTGTCACGGTTTGGTGACAACCATTTCACTGTTTGGTGATATGGTGCAGCCGTTCAAACTGGTATCTATCAAGGCATATAGTTGCATTGCCTGGTAATAGCGAGCGCGCAGCCGTGCCGCCTGGGAACGGCATACCCGATGAACGCGCACCCGCTCGCACAGCAGGGGGGTATAGAAGAATATTTCCATAGGGTAGTGCAGTTTTTCTGCACCAGGGGGCAGCAGCACTCGCCCAGGCAAGCGGCAGCAGCGTGCAGCACTCGCCCAGGGCGCGGCGTTGGCAGCATATCCGGCTGCGCGTGCCCGCGGATACGGTCAAGCGGGTGTAAGGTGTTCAATTTGAACATCATACGGAGCGAGCCGCCGCGAACAGTATACCTTTTTTGCTTTTGGGCGTACCTTTGTGCCCGGACGGTCAGCGCTTGGGCGATATGCGCCGCGCCTACGTCCTCTAAGCGCTTCATACGGCAGTTATCGCCATGTATCCAGAAGTTCGCAAACGCGGCTTGTACGGCGGCGTGCGGCGCGTCTGTGAGCAGATAGAACACAGGTGTGTCATAAGTGTACAGGTCAAGTGCATAGACATAGCGCAGCGGCAGCGGCGGGGCATATTGCGAGAGCTGTTCCCGCAGCGGCGCAATAAACGCGGCGCGCCAATGCCAAAATAGCAAATCCGGGGTCAACGTCGGTGCAGGTCGAGCAGGAGTGTATAAAACGGCTGTCAGGGTGCGAAGCAGGTCTGCACCTTCAAGCCGCTTGCGCGCCTGGTAGGGTGTTCCAGCGGCGTATGCTCGCTGTCTGTTCGGTTTTTTACAGCAAAACCGACGCATAGGGAAAATTTTTCACATCGGATGGAGGGCTGCGGTCAACGCGCGGCGGCGAAACTTTCACGGGTGGGTGGCACATCTGAACGCGCACAGGTGCGGCACAGCCATGCAGGCGGCTGCGTGCGTCCGAGTGTTGCGCCGTTCGGGGTGTTTCCGGCTGAATAAGGGCGCGTTTTTCAGCGGCTTTTCGGGCAGTTACAGGGGGCTTTCTGCGCTGTTGTGGCGGGACTGAAATGGCGGTGCGGCAGCGGGTCAACACGCGGGCGTGTGTGCCATGAACCACACCCCCTACACATTATTTCGCAGCTAAATTTCTGTTGGGTGTGCGGTCTGAGGGCGTACACCTCTGGGCGGCGAATGGGGGGCCCGCAGTCGAGTGCGCGCGCGCGTGCGGCGGTTGTTCTTCACGCTTACCAGAATACCCACTATCGCGGAGGTATCAAAGGTGTGCAGCGGCTTTTCTACATCGCCTGTTCTAAAGTTATACAGGGATACAAGCCTGAAAGGACAGCGTATTTTAGTTGTGTAGGTGTTTGCTTAATGCCGCGCGTGCGGGCGTATATCCGCGTCTATTTCATACAGTGTAGGCGGGACGGGTAAACGCTTGCTTGTACGGCGTGGGCGCGTCTTGCGCGGCTGTGGCGGCAGTACGCGGTATTTAAGATAGGAGAATGAACCGAACTCATTGCTCCATGACTGATTCTCAATTTCAACGCAGCCTGCAGGAACGGTCAGTGTTTCGTTTGCGTCTGTCCAGGACGTTTCAACCGTGGGTTTAGTAAGGTTGCGCGAACCTGTCCATAACTGCGCGCCGTTGGGCTTGCCCTCTACGCTCTCTTTGGTGAGGTAGTGCGCCATTTGGCTATATTCGCGCTCTGCCAGGGGTTCAAAGTCTACTTGTTCACCCCATACCCACAAGCTGCGGATAACCTCATAATCGCCCGCTGCGGCGTTGATAATAAGATGATGGTGAAAACGCTTGTCACCGTGCAAACCCTCTGTTACATAGATGTATTTGAGCGTCAGTCCGCGCGCCTTGCGGTACTCGCGTAACTGCTTGATGAACTTGCGCAGCAGTTTCAAAGCGATGCTTGCGGGTCGGTGGTAAAATCCTCTGGGCGGTATGTGAGCGGTACCATAAAGTCGGTAGGCACGAAGTTTGCAGCAAGCAGCATTTCAAGCCGTCTGTATGCAGCTTTTGAGGTTCAGCGCCTTGCGTGCTGCGGTAGTTGCGCGGGACTTTGCTGCGCGGATATGTTCGGGGTCACGGGCGCGGGTGGCGTGCAGATGGTAGCCCACACAAGAGAACCCGCTCGAATGACTTTCTTTCTTTTTTCTTCATAATATTGCACCATATAAAAGATATTGCGTTATATTTCGCCGTATGGAGAATATGCGCATTTCCCCATATAGCAGCAATGTGCGGGATTTCTCCCGCACATCGTTTGTTGTGGTATGTAGTTGTCAGGCAATCGTGCTCAACTGCGGCACGGTTTCGGGCGTTTTACCGTTCAGCCCTAATGCGGTCTGCACATCGTCTAACGCCTGCTGCGCCCGCGTGTTGCTCTGAATGATAAGCCCGCTTGCGGTTTCCATTTCGCTTATGAACTGTTTCCCGGTGCGTGCGTCCTTGCCGTCACCGTACCACAGCGGCTGAAATGTCTTGTTGATGGTCTTAGACAGGTATTCCACCTCTGCCAGGCGGGCAATACATTCACCAATGGCGCTATCCGCTTCAAAGATAGCATTGTCGCGTGTGCCTTTGCCTGGGCTGCGCCGTCCATAAAGCCGACTTTGTAGGCTTTCATAGCTTTGTCACGCAGAATTTGTGCATACTGCGCGCAGAGGTCGGGCGCAGCAGCGCGCCAGGCGGCGGGCATAGCGTCAACCGTAAACCAGGCGTTTACCTGGGCTTCATGTGTAACAGAGGTTTTCACGGGGTAAATCATCCTTTCCGTTTGACAAGGGCGAGCGGGTGCGGTATACTATGTACAGACAAACCCGCTCGCGGGTGTATATGCGTTTGACCTTTTCAGTGCTCGGTAAAGTAGCTGAAAAGGTCTTTTTTTTTATTCTGCAATACGGCGAATTTTGCCATACTCGCGGGCAGGCTTTTGCGGGTTCACCTAACTGGTATTCATCGCTTGCTAGGTAGGCAATCAGAATATCAAGGGTTGATGAGCGTGTGCCGCCCTGCATGAACGCAGGGGATTGCGCCGGACTTTACCAACTTGCGTAACTGGTTCTGCGTCAGTGCGGTGTTAGGGTCTGCGGCGCTGATTTTCTTCTAGGGCTTTCGCAATGGTACGCATACGCGGCAGCGGGCGTTTCTCGGTGGTGTTGGGGTTAGTGGTCATGGTAGTGCCTCCTCTTTGTAGCCAATACGGATTTCTGTATAAATTATAATAGCCGATACGGCTACAAAGTGCAATGGACACATTCAACAAAAATAGATACCCAATTTGGACATTTCGTAGCGCTATTTCGGTTGACGAGGGGAATAGAGAACATATAAAATATATACAAAGAGGAAGTGATGTAATGGCAGATTTCCATGAACTCCTAAATAAATTACGCATTGAAAAGGTGTCACACAAGAAGAAGTTGCAACCGCAATCGGTGTTGCTAAAAGCACATTTGCGAAATATGACCGTGGAGAACGTGAACCGAATTTTGAAACACTCAAAAAAATAGCACAATACTTTCAGACTACAACAGATTATTTACTGGGTTTGTCAGAAGTAATGCACCCGGATAAGACCCGACAATTAGCAATAAGTGTTCCTCTTGGATACGATTTAACATCTACAGAGGAAGAAGTTATAGAGATAGCAAGAGAATTTTTGCGTGCATTAGGAACGATAAGCGTTATCCCGGTGGAGCAGAAAGAAAAGTTTACAGTTTTGATTGAACAAACTGTACAAGTTATGCGCTATGCGTTAAGTATTTGTGATTATGATGATTTAATGGGGCAGGAAACTGCGGTAGAGATGGTTATACAGTCGTGTATTAAGCTGTTGCAGATATATGCGGACATACTGAAACAGGCTTATGAAAAATGCACGAACTTTTGCCCGGAATTGCCAACGGATAATTAAGCAGAAAAGTGAATACAATAGATACCTGGAAATGGTTTTTGTGCCCGTTTTGCAGTAAAAATTAGCGAAAGTGTCTAATCAAACAAAGGTATATAATTTTTTTGATATATTGCCGTCACTGCAAGCGTGAAGTATTGGTAAATTGGCACGGCAAAACGCAATAATAAGGTGTTCAATTTGAACACCTTATTAACGGTCAGCAGAATAGGAGGTGTGTAGCATGGCAACGGTTAAGCGGCGTGGTGGGTCGTACTCTATCCGCGTTTCGTGCGGTTATGATGTGAACGGCAAGCAGATTATAAAGTCTATGACCTGGAAACCGCAGCCGGATATGAGCGCAGCCCAGGCAGAGAAAAAGCGCAGCGGCAAGCGGTGCTTTTGAGGAAAAAATGCCGAACCGGGCAAGTGCTGCAAGGCAACGTGCGCTTTGCTGATTTTGCGGAAATATGGCTGCGTGACTATGCCGCAAAGCAGGTGCGCCGCCACTACCTTTGACCGCTATAAAGCCATGCTGCCGCGTATCAATGCAGCCATCGGGCATATTCGGCTTGACCGCTTGCAGCCGCACCACTTGCTGCAATTCTACGATAATTTAGCGGAAACGGGCGTGCGGGAGGACAGCAAGCAGCGTTTCAAGGGTGACTTGAAAGCCATGCTGCGCGCCCGCTCGACTACGAAAACCGCCTTTGCCGCACAAGCGGGCGTGTCGCTTACTGTGTTAAACAGCATTACCCAGGGCAAGAACGTATCACCAGAGAGCGCAGCGCGTGTTTCTGCCGCCCTGGGGCAGCCTGTAAGCGCGTTGTTTGACCCTGTGGGAGAAGATAGGCGGTTATCCGCGAAAACCATTCTGCACCATCACAGGCTGATTTCCGTTATCCTGCAAACGGCGGTAGAGTGGCAAGTGCTGTTTTCAAACCCGTGTGACCGAGTAAAGCCGCCGCGTGTAGAGCATAAAGAAGCGCGCTATCTGGACGAAAAGCAGGCAATGGAGGTCATGCAAGCCCTGGAAGGTGAGGATATACAGAACCGTACCATTATCAAAGTGCTGCTTTATACGGGTATGCGGCGCGGCGAGTTGTGCGGCTTGACTTGGGCTGATATAGACTTTGAGAAGTCCATTATTCACATTCAGCGTTCGTCTTTGTACCTTGCGGATAAGGGTATTTTTGAGGACGAAACGAAAAACGCGACTTCCCGCCGCAGTATCAAAGTACCAACGGACGCAATGCGGGCGTTGCAGCTGTTCCAGGAGTGGCAGGATCAGCAGATTTACTTACTGGGTGACCAATGGCAGGCGAGCGGGCGTGTATTCACTTCCTGGAATGGCGCGCCTATTCACCCGGATACAATATCGGGTTGGTTCTCGCACTTCATCGAAAAAATAACCTGCGGATATTTCGCTGCACTCGCTGCGGCATACCAACGCAACGCTGCTGATTGCGGCAGGCACGAACCTGCAAACCGTGGCTGCGCGTCTGGGACATTCAAGCATAAATACAACGGCGAAGATATACGCTCATGCAATACAGGCAGCGGTATTTTGTATTTAAATGGTTTATGAGATATAATATCTGTACTTGTCCATTGTGTAATCCTCCTATGCGATTGATTTACCTGCATTCAATCATTCTGGCTGATTACAAAAACCGAAGGGAGAAACTTCTTT
>VOFI01003913.1_pt1 | contig 26485 bp, 36 predicted proteins | sample 5384131 | NCBI WGS metagenome assembly VOFI01 (sample SAMN12384728, study PRJNA508395) | human gut metagenome | isolation source: healthy gut H | host: Homo sapiens | reverse complement strand
TTGTTCTTAGAACTTGCCTTTTTGGGGGTTCGTCCCTTGAACTGACTACATGATAACCGAGAACACCTCAAATCACCAGTTCATCAGATGAGCTCTAAAAAGCAGCACATAAAGCATCGTTATTTCGTACTTTTATAAAAAGTACCGTCATGTCAGATGCTCTTATGCAGCCTTACTGCGCCGTTTTATTACCGTTTAGGGCTCACTTCTTGAGCCCTTACCTCAGAAAAAATTTCAAAAAAAAGAGGCGACCAGACCGTTTTATGGTCTAATCGCCTCATGGATATTCTGTTGGAGGTACCTTAGCAGGCAGTTTTGAGTGGGGCGCATCCACAAGCTGCAAGATAGACGTTGACTTTCTCGATACCGTCTTTGTAATGGCCCGTCAGAATCATCTGATAGACCGTATTCCTTTGATTGTTAAAGTCCAGTGTGATTCCACACATTCTCAATAAATCACTGCTGACCATTGGCGGAAGCCGCAATGCCACCGAAATGGCAACGACTTGTTCCGCGCTTGCCTCCTGACCCGCACGAAGCCGCTTCACTGTGGACACAGAGAGTCCGGACTCAGACTCCATATTCTCTACAGACATATCCCGGTCGTTCATCAGCAGCTTTAGAGCGTCTCCGAACTCAAGTTTTGCAATCATCTTCCGTATTGCCATGGACCACTGAACCTCTGCCATAAACTCATCTGGCGCAGCCATCCCCTGCTCAGCAGTATTCTGGCGGCAAACCGAGTTGACATTGACGGATGCCGCTTTGGTCTCGGTATTCTTATGTACAGCGGATGCCACCTCGGTTCACCTCCTTCGCTGAAAATTTTAATAAAAAAAGACCGGAGCAAATTCAGATTTCAAGTTGCTTACGCATTACTTGTTTCTAAATTTACTCCGGTCTTATGTATTTCCGTTTCCGTACTCATTGACCGGACGTGTATTAGCCAGACATTTTATAGTCTTATCAGCAAGTAGACGCACTTCAACCTTACAGTAGTGTTTTAGTATTGAATTAAGGACCGTTTAGTTATAACTCCTCAATAATTGTGCGCTGACTGCCTCCAACAATCGCGGCACTCTACTAAAAACCTATGTAATGTCTCTTGCTGAGACGTCATTCAGAAGGATTTTTTTAACTGAACAACATGACTATGTTTGTCTGGTAATACACCTCCACGTTACAAATTATTATCTTTTCAATAGAGCTTTTCAGGCTATTATTACATTTATAATATAGCAGCCAAAACTCTATTTGTAAATAGGAGCAGCCGCTTTTCATCGAAGCGACGAGAAATAAGCCAGAAAATTGTGTAATCTGCCAATTCCGATCCTATAAACGCAAAAGAGCCGGAATAAACTCCTAAAATCCGAAATAATTTCAGATTTTTTGAAATCCACCCCGGCTTACTACCCATTCGAGCAGTACCAAACCAAACAGGCAGCAATTCAATTTTAAGCTGGCTCACACGGTCTCCTGATGAGCCAAGTGTGCAGATTCGCATCTGCCTTTTCCTGTCCTTATCCTCAAACAGTGCAAATGAGCCGTGTATCCTTCTCCGGCAGGGAGTTGAACACACGGCTCATCATTTTAGGTTCAGAATCTCAAGAAGCTCGACAATCCTGTGCCGTCTCTCGGGACAGTGAAGCATTCCTCTTTCCCTTAAGTACTCGTTCACCTCATCAATTGACCTCATATACATACAGTTAAGAATCATCAAATGTGCTAGCTGTTCTTTGGTCGCAGCCAAGCTAAAACCCGCTTTTGCTATGAGCGCAAACGAAAGCCATGGAGGAAGGTGCATAGCAACGCATAGTGCAACCACGTTTTTCTCAGAAAAACTTTCAACCTTTCCATTTCTGTAGCGACCAATCGTTGACTCTGATACCTTTGATGCAAAGGCCAGCGCCTCTTGCGTAAATCCGAAGCGTGTCATCACATATCGTAGTGCTTCCGGGAAGCAAGCAGGCATATTCGCTAACACCTTGTTTTCTTCTTTAGCCCTCTCATTCTCAGACAGCCTTCCCTCCGGGTCTATAATATGATAGTAGTTTTCGATCTCTGTTTGATTTTTTTCAGCATGCGAGGGCATCCAAATCCCTCCCACGTCCGAAACTACTCAAGGTAGCCTCAAACGTGGGAGGAATGGGCATTGCGATGCTCATTGGATCAGTAGTCAAACCCGCAGTCGCGCGACTGGCCTGGGCTCTATTAACCCATAGCATATGCAATTGCGCATAAATCTGTGCACACTTAGCCTTTCTAATGCGTCTGATCAGTTCTCGCATCCTTTCCAATTCGAGAATTCTTTCATAAACGCACTGATACTCCACAGAATCCGGTGCCAGATCATCAGCAATATGAAGCAATGACTGAATCCTCTTATTGATTCTGTTCTTTTCTTGCTTCAAACATAATAGGCTGACTGCTTTAGCAACTGCCTCGATAGCTGATGAAAGTGTTGAATCTTGACAAATGATGTACATTTGCACATTCACCTGCCCTTTTCATGTAGTACGGTAAACCGCCAGTTTTATTATATCACATTCCATCTTAAAACAAAATATGTCTCGTTTTCTTATCGCTTCGCCATCTTCTCTTTAACCTCGTCTGGCACGTCGATCAGGCCAAATCGGTAGAACAGACCATAGATATACGACACACCCCGGATATCTCCCAGCGCCTTAGGTCTGTCCACTACTCCAATTTTACCGATATTGTGATACGCCAGCAGCACAGAACTCCAAGCAAGGCTCTTGCTGTCCTCTCTGCGGTCGATCCACAGTTCCTTGGTGAATTCATCTTCCCTGCCCTTCTTCAGCGTATATGTAAAAGGCAAGCCGGACATCGTCTTGAACTTGTATCCCCGAAAAGCCACCACACACTTCCAGAGGTTTTCTTCGCAGGGATCCTTTTTCAGCACAACCACAGCTCGGTAGTGTCGCTGCCGCTCTGCCCCTGCACTGATATTCGCCGCTTCAGCTTCCTCCGGGAAGTACACGCCTTTCTCATACGGCAGATAAGAGGTCACCGAGGGGCGGGACAGCTGCAAAGCGGACATAGTGGAGGTGACAGCAGCAGAATAACTCTGCGTTTCTCTGAGGGTATTAAAGGTCTGTTGGACGAGCTTTGCCGTGTCCGACTCGTAGACCCCGGCTGTGATGAGCAGCTTCCGAACCTTGATGGGGTTGAGGGACAGGAGTCTGCAATGGCTTGCAGGCTCATTTTGTCCGTATAAAGGTCAGCGGCAGCTTTCATCTGCTGTGCCAAGTTCTTGGCTGCACTGTACTCTGGTTTTGATGGCTTACGACCACCGCCGGGCTTGCGCTTACGGCGCGCGCGTGTATTGCCCACTGATTTTCGCCTCGTTTTTATTTCTGTCACAAACTATATATTGTGCTCAAGAATATGCCGTATGAACTTCTGGAGTTCAGTCCACACGGCGCTAACACCTTGTCTCACATTTTTTTTGCTGGTTAGTCCGAGTGCGCAATCATTTTTATATTATCTACCGAAAACTGTTCTTCCGCTACTTTAACGGCTTGTATTGCGCTGTACAAATAGCCCTCTGCTTCTTCGAGATGCTTTTTACCTTCACCATTATAACCGCGTAGTTCTAGTACCGTTGACCGTATTGGGTCAGAGATTTCCTTATATTTGATTGGCAATTCATTAACGCAATGTGTTAAAGTTGTTACTATCACTGCATTTTTTTCTTCGAATATTGTCCCCCGATATCCACTCTGTCCATGTTTTTCTAATAGCCAATTCAGGTTTTCTTGCTGACCTTCTAGTTCTTTAAAAATCTTTTTAAGTAGCTCTTGCTCTTGGAGTCTTTTCAGCTCATTCATGGCATCTATAGAAGAATTCACTTTGCTTTTAACTTGCATAATCTGCCAAATCGTTATCGCTAAAGCCACAATTCCAAATAGATCCGCAGCCAACCCAATCCAATTCCAAAATGTTTTGAATTGAGAGAAGCCAAAAAAGCCATTAACCATTCACCCATTTTCACTCTTTAAAAATTTATATTTTGGCATATCTCCATACAGAGCCGGAAAAACTTCTTCCCAACGGTGTTCATCCATAAACGCTCTAGCAATATATTCACACATGTGGTAATCTTCATGACACTCAGGAACAATTCGGAACATCTCCGTCTCAAATGTGCCATGATTTACACTCTCCTTATTATCCAGCTTTTTCTGTATGCCTCCATCAAATCCATAATCTTTTTGTATTGTTTACGGTCAATTTCATATTCAAAAAGCAATCTGGTCAAATCAGTGTTTTCAAATAAAAGTTCCTGCCGGAACTCAATGTAATCAAGACGCTTATCAAGCTCATCGAAGTGTCTCATGCTGTGTTCCTCCAATTCATAAAATACAATATCTGCATCTTCGCCACAGCACCTTTTACTGTGTTGCCTGCCGCTCACCGCGTAGAGGTGTGCAAAGTTTCGAGTGGCAAAACCGTGAAAAATTCCCCACGGTTCAAATATAACCCTTTAAAAACTAGTTTTCAAGGGCACAGGTGAAATATACATCAACCCGGATTGCAGTATCAAGGCTGCATTCAGACAGCGTAGCCCTTGCTCTTGATGACCTCCACGACCTGAGAGGCATATTTCTGGCAGGTGTCGTGGTCGGGAGCCTCCACCATCACACGCACAACAGGCTCCGTGCCAGACTCGCGCACAGAATGCGGCCGGTATCGCCCAGTGCCTCGGCTACGGCCTTGACTGCTGCCTGAACTGCTTCGTCATCCTGTGCAGCTTTTTTATCAGTGACACGAACGTTTTCCAGCACCTGCGGATAGATTTTCAAAGGCTCAGCCAGCTTGCTCATAGGCAGTTTCTTCGCCAGCATGACCTCCTTCATTTTCAGACTGGTCAAGATGCCGTCACCGGTGCTGGCGTACTTAGAGAAGATAATATGGCCACTCTGCTCACCACCGATACGGCAGCCATTTTTTGCCATGTACTCATAGACGTACTTGTCACCGACAGCGGTCTTGGCGTAGCCGATACCTTGCTCATCGAAAGCCTTGTAGAGACCAAAGTTGGACATGACCGTGGTAACAACAGTGTTTGTCAGCAGCTTGCCACGCTCCTTCATGTAGCAGCCGTAGATGTACAGAATATGGTCGCCAGTGATGACATTGCCCTTTTCATCCACACACAGGCAACGATCAGCATCACCGTCGTAGGCAAAGCCGATATCAAGACCCTTTTCAACCACAAACTTCTGCAAGCCCTCAATGTGAGTAGATCCAGCATTGTTATTGATATTCGTACCGTTGGGCTGTGCATTGATGACGTAGGTGTCAGCACCCAGCGCATCGAACACAGACTTAGCGATATTCCAGCTTGCACCGTTGGCGCAGTCCAGACCAACCTTCACGCCCTTGAAGGAATAGATGCCCAGGCTGATCAGGTAGCCCATGTAGCGGTTACGGCCTGCCACATAGTCCACGGTGCAGCCGATATGCTCACGGTGGGAAAAAGGGCAGCTCCGGCCAGTCCTTGTCAAATACATGGAGTTTGCCGTCGATGTAGTCCTCCACCAGCAGCAGGGTCTCCTCGGGCATCTTCTCACCGTAGCAATCGATCAGCTTGATACCGTTATCATAGTACGGGTTGTGGCTGGCAGAGATCATGATGCCGCAATCAAAGTCATCCACGCGAGCGATGTAAGCCACACTGGGCGTAGTAGTGACATGCAGCAGGTAAGCGTCTGCTCCGGAGGCGGTCAGTCCTGCGACCAGACTGTACTCGAACATATAGGAGCTGCGGCGGGTGTCTTTGCCGATTACAATGCGTGCAGGCTCGTTGTTGCCGTTGCGCTCGCGCACTGCGTTATAATACCAGCCAAGGAAGCGGCCAACCTTGTAGGCGTGGTCAGCGGTCAACGTGATTCCCGCCTCACCACGGAAGCCGTCAGTTCCAAAATACTTTCCCATTATAGTTTTTCCTCATCCAAAGAGTGAATTAACAATATATGCTTTAGCCGAGAGGAAACTCTCGTTGCCTGCCATCCGCCACGTAGAGGCAGCATTTTCGGATGGCGTTGCCATGCTTTGAGCATGGCTTAGTCATAATCACGCAAAGAACCTATTTTCCAACATCAGACACAGACAATGATAGATAGGCAAATGCAGTTCCTGAATCATATAAGTTTCTGTCTGTGGAACACATCACTCATATCCTTCAGCTTGCTGTCTTTTGCTCCCGTCAGTCCAATGACCTTCATTCCCTTAGCGTGTGCGGTTGTCGCCGCATACAGCACATTTTTACTGTTACCACTGGTGGAAATGCCAAGGAACACATCCCCGGATTTACCGTAACCATTGACCTGCTGTGCGAAGCAGAGTAGAGGTTCACAGTCATTCATATAGGCTGTGGACAGGGCGGGATGACCATCCAGTGCAATTGCAGGAAGTGCCCCCTGCAGGTTTTCTGCCAGAACAGAACCGAGTTCCTGATTCTCGGCGACCAGCCTTTCTGCAAAATCAGTTTCGGGCTTACGAGACAGCTTAAAGCCCTTCATCAGTTCACCAACGATATGCTCCGCATCTGCTGCAGAACCACCATTGCCGGCCACAAGAAGCTTTCCACCGTTCTCATAGGACTCCTCCAGCAAAAGGTATGCGGCAACAATATCATTCTTCGCAGATTCTAAAGAGGGGTATCGTTCTACCAACAGGTCGATATGTCTCATCAGTCGGTTATCCAATTCACGCATAGCTACAATCTCCCTCTTATTTCAGATATTTTTCCACAAAGTCCTTCAAAGACGATACCGTCACAGTCTGTCCGTAGGACTCAGAACCAATCAAAGCAGTCTGACATCCGGCATTCTGACCCGCCTTGATATCATTTTCCCCCATCGCCAATCATCCAAGACTGCGACAGTTCAATGTTAAAGTCCCGTGCTGCATTCAGCAGCATTCCAGGTTTCGGTTTGCGGCAATCACAGTCAAACTTCAGTTCTGGACGCTCCCCTTCATATCCCTTATGCGGATGGTGTGGGCAGAAGTAGATGGCATCCAGATATGCGCCTTCTTTGCCTAGAAGTGTCTCCATTTTGTTGTGAATCTCTTCGAGTTCTTCAAAGGACACTTCACCACGAGCAATCACAGGCTGATTCGTAACAACGATTGCCAAATAACCGGAGGCGTTGACCTTTTTGATTGCATCTGTCACGCCGTCCATCAGTTCGAACTCGTCTATATTCCGTAGGAAGCCTACATATTTATTGATAGTACCGTCCCGATCAAGGAACACCGCTTTCTGCTTATTCTTCAGATTCTTTCCGGAAACACGACCAGTTTTGTAATCCTCACATACGGAATAATAGCGTTCGGGTGTCCCCATGTCCTTCACATATTCAGGGCTATCGTAGCAGAACATCTTACCGGTTCCGGCCAACGGCTTAAGAAGCTGTCGATCCAAGTCAACCTTGATCGGTTTCCCATTCTCTCCCACAGCGCCAACCTTGTCCGCATCAATCCCCGAATGATCTAAAATGCTCGGATTGATAACATGAAGTCCAGCATTGACACGGTTGCGATAGTATTCCGGCCGTTCATCTTCCTTAGCCAGCCATCGCTCGACTGCCCCATTTTTATCAGCAATAATGAGTCCGCTATCATAAGGATGGCTATTCGGATGCGTGAAAAGAGTAACCAAACCGCCATGCTGTTTATGGAAGGCTACGAATCGATTGAAATCCACATCGAACACCGCATCTGCATTCAAAAGAAGGAAGTCCGAATCCAGCTTATCCTTGATTTTGAAAAGTGCACCAGCATTGCCTAGCGGCTCCTTCTCAAAATAGTATTCAATATGAACACCGAAGAGCTTCCCTGTTGCCGGAGATACGCCTGAACCATCACCAAAATAGTCCATGATGATGTTTCCGAGATGAGAGACGGTCAAAATAATGTCTGTGAATCCTTGGTCGCGCAGACACTCCAGTTCATGTTCCAGAACGGGCTTTCCTTCGATTTTTATCATCGGCTTGGGGATATCACTGGCAACAGAGGAGATCCGGGTACCCCTGCCACCTGCCATTATTACTGTTTTCAAATATTCAGTAGCCTCCTTTTAAGCGTTCTAGTCACACTTATCACCACTATTGTACCCATATAAACAATCATCGGAGCCATTCTTACATAAATAGTACGTAGTCCCAATATGCTAAATACAACTTGTAGTATTGTTATGATAATAGGATGTACAATGTAAATATCTGCCGAGTATTCTCTACCAATTTTAGCTAAAAGCTTCTGCCTATTGGAGTTTGCTCCTTGTCGTCCTTGCCTTACTAACGTATACGTAAAAATTGAAACAGCTAGAAATGTTGTGCTTAAATAATGATCGCGCACCGCATTTTTCCCTACGGAAACCAAAATCATCCGTTCAGCAATTGTTGTAAACGAAAACAATACCATTGCTGAAACAAGCCATTTTCTTCCAATTCTTTCGATGTGAGAATAACGGTCACGAATTATATTTCCTATGCTAAAATATGGGAGTCCTACGAAAAGAAAGTTTCGTACATAATAATACGGCACTTCATGTCCCAGAAAAACGAGTGAGTATTTTCCAAGTACTAAATCACCCAAAAGAAGTATCGGTGTACTGTAGTACAACACCTTCTTAGCATTCAAACGATCGATTAGAAATACTATAATCAATACATATAAAATTGCGCTCAAATACCATAGATGCGGACCGACTTGATTATCGTTAAATAGGAAGAATTTTGCTAAAGCGTCGCTCGAAAAAAGCTTCTAACACAAACACATGTACAGCTTGTTTTCCCTTTACCGCATTATACACAAATTTCCATACCAAAAAGATCACATTGGCTTTTATACTCAACAAGAAAATCTTTTTGATTTGATCCTTGCTTTTCCGACCGAGAACAACGTCAGCATGAAAGAAACCTGTAATCATAAAGAAAATCGGTACGGCAACCCTGGTCAAGGCTGTGAAGTACTCACCAACTTTTCCAGGAAAAGGGACGTGAATACATACCACCAAAAACGCACATATTGCCTTCAAAACATCCAAAGACGCTGCTCTGCTCTGCTCTGCTCTGCTCTGCTCTGCTCTGCTCTGCTCTCACGAGTCTCTTCCTTCTTTCGCATATTGTCAATTCCTTTTTTTTTATAAAATCTACGCATAACCTTTTTATTACGTCCGCAATAAAATCCCGCTCCATAAGCAGAACAAGAAAACCAATGGCGTAATTTATCCAGCTGTCAGCACAGCTTACTACAACCATCAATAGTAGAACTCCCAGTCTGAAAAAGTGCTTCTTATAATCCACATCCAAATGCATAATGCTATTCGCACCTTTTAATCGTGAAAAAAAGGTTGCCAAATAACCAACTGCTGTTGCAATTGCCGCGCCATATCCTCCCCATAATGGAATAAGTGCGAAATTCAAAACTATGTTTATTCCGGCTCCTACCATTGTGGTAACAAAAACAGCTTTCGTCTTTTTCGCCGCAGTAAAAACGGTTCCAAGGAACGAACTCAATCCACTAAAAATACTTGCATAAAGAAGAATTGGTACAAAGCGCCACGCCGAGAAGAAATCCTTCTGGAAAAGAATCAAGGCAAGAATCTTTACACCAAGTACAAGCCCTGTACAAACAATAAGATATGTATGCACCCACATATCGTATATTTGAGAGAAAAATCGTCTGCTCTTTTCACTTCCAAAATCATCAACTGCAGACATTTCCCAAGCACTTACCATTATTCCAGAAATAGTCGCCATAATTGATGGGATTTTATAAGAAACAGAATATATTCCCAACTCACTGAGTCCACGAAATATATTCATAATATATCTGTCAGACGAATTACTAACCCACCAGCTTATTGAATTTGGCATAAGCGGAATAGAGTATTGCAACATTTCCTTGACATAGCCACGTTCAATTTGATTTGGCCACAACAAGTCCTTCCATGCCCTACAGCCGATAAACAGCACAACGATAGTTATCCAATAGGCGGCAATCATTGCCATGAGGTATCCCTTTATACCCAACCCCAGTTTTAGCAAGAACACAATATTGCATGATATAAGAGCAACTGTATTGCATACGCCGGCAATGGAGTACATCCCCACTTTTTCACTGCCTTTTGCATATTCCATTAGCAATGTATAGAGTGAATACCCTGCGAATCCAATCAAGAAATAGTATCTATATCCTTGTAGATTACCCGAATTGAAAAAGAGCATCGACCCCAATGCCACAAATGCAATTCCAATGAACTCTATCCAAATTCCAATACTCAGCAACTGTCTTGAATCTTTACATTTATCAAGGCAAAAACGCATGACCGCTGTACTAATCATTAATGTCGCAAACGGATACAGTAGATTAATTGTTGTCGTCAATAGGTCAGATGTTGCATACTCTGCTGTTGTTAAGACAGAGGTATATAACGGCACCATCAGAAAGACTAGCAGTTTTGATGAAAAATTACCAAGCATTAGAAGCAAAGTATTTTTTACAAGTTTCTTTTCCTCACGCTTCATTTTTACAATTATATCCTTTTCCTTCCGATAATCTTGTTAACTTTATTGACCAATCTTTTTTTAGCCTTCGATTTTCCAAATCAAAATTGCGCTTTGGGCCTCTTTTTTTTTAAACTTCTTCTGTTTAATTAATATTCTTTTTAAAAATGAGCTACGCATCATCGGTCTATCAATTGGTCTTTGCAACTGCTGTTGCCGATTATTCAATGCGAATCTCAGGGGTACTTTTTCCAGAACCATGATTTCTTCCAAATCAGTTATCATATTCGCTGCTTTTTCATTATGTGGAATAATCAGCGAAATTCCTTTTGAAATCTCCGAACTTAATTCGGGTTTCTCTATCTCAATCCCCCAAAAATCACCAATAGTGATATCTCCTGCTCCACTTGGAGACGTATAGGGACAATGATAGCAGCTTTCTCGATCCATTACACCAATGCCAAATGCTGTAGTGTATATATTATCGGTCGATGATATTTCCTGCCCATTCTTCAATGACAATGTTGTAAATCTATGCGACAAATGTCCTTTTTCTATTTTTTTTCTCTCTGAATCGAATACCGATAACTTCCGAATTGTTATCACGCCCGACCTCTTGCAAATATTTTGCAAACGCTTCCGGGCTGGAAACACCGTGGCATACCAGCGCAACCAAAAATAGGTTCTCGTCTCCCAGTTTCCCCAAATACCGCTTAAGTCCGTCAACTTGACAAGGAGTTCCTGAAAAGAGCACCTTTTCGCCTTTTTTTCAAGTTCTGCTTAACCGCAGAATATGTGTCGCCAATGTCACTCTGGGTATATTTACTTCCCGGAGCATCTCGGGATTCTCAAATTCAAATGTATCAATGTGCTTTACACAAAGATTACTATCGTATGCTGCACCATAAAAGTGTGTAAATCCCTTTTTCTTGCACATCTCCGAAATTGCAATAAAGGCAGCTCCCGATGTGCTTAAACTTCGCTCAGTCTCATCCTTATGCCAACCGTAATAGCAGATGTCCCCTTGTTCTCTCTTCTGGTAGTTTCCAAAGGGGCATACTTTTTCGCACAGCCCACATTTTATACATTTATCATTATTTACGACTGGATATAGAAACCCTTCCTCGTTTTTCCTCATTTGTATGCAATTACGAGGGCAAATCTGCTCACAGGCTGTACAGCCGCAGCATTCACTCTCCACGAGGCTGTTCAAATACATATTTCTGAAAACCACCTTCCGCTTAATATTTCCAGGATATGTATCCACTCATACTATTTATCCTGATTTACAATAGACCTGATATATTTCAGTGATCCTTGCTTCTTCCTGTTAATGATTGAAGATATTTCATCCCAATCTATTTTCTGATTAAAACTGTAATCTGTTCTGTTTAAATCATCAATTCGACATTCTTGTAAATTAAAGTCATCAAGGAAATCAAGTACTCTTGTACCTGTTCGACTCACCGCATAGCTGCAAAACTTTTTCTTAAATATTGTTGAAAAAACCGTTGCATGAAAGGAATTTGTGATGACATATCTTGCGGAGTATATAGCATTTAAAAAATCTTCTACTCCTGCATCGTGACAAGATTCGATGTCAGCATCATCGTAATCAAAATCCCCAATATACAGTAGTTTTAATCCTCTACTTTGCAACCATTTTGGCAAAAGATAAGAGCTCAGGCATTGGTCTTAGCATATACAGAAGAATATAATCCTTTCCGCTAAACCGTGCACTCATCATGCTTTCCCATTTGTCTGCGCCGAGAAGAAGTACTGGATCTACGTCTACTCTAACGTTTTTGTCCAACAGTTCATCAAGCAGATATTTTCCCGTTTTTTCTCTAACGGACACTCCTTCAAAGTCCTTTAGCTTTCGCTTATAATACTCGCATTCTTCTTTTGCTAGGGACGATACAGCAATACTTGCTGCATAGCTGTATTTTTTATATTCAGTTTGGTCGAAAAATCCAAATAGAAAAGTTGATTAGGTTGAAATTGAGGATTCCAAATCTGATCGCTTCCGCAGATAAACGTAATCCTTGATTTCTCATTCGACAATAATTCTTCAATTGTCCGATGTATTTCTACCACGATGTTTTTCTGATAGAATTCCCGAACTTTTCTTCGCTTTCTGCGGTTTTTAAAATCAGATACGGCTTTTCTAGCCTTCTTTTTTACGCCATCATACTTCGTGGGTATCAGATAGGTTTTCGCAAATCGTATGATATAGCTTTTGGGCCGCAGTTTTACAATGCTTGTCCCCCCCACATTCTTTTATTGACTGCTGAAGGGCAAAAGCCTGTAATGCCGAACCATAGTTATCTCCTATCATTGTTGCAATCTTAATCGCCATTATTTTCTCTCCTCAGCGCATTCTCAATAAACACTTTTGATTCGCTTATTTCGTGATATAGGCTCGAACTGTCACATTTGCCCAAATCATAAAATGGGAACTCACCTTGCTTCTTCAGTTCTAATCCAGCTCGATTCAGTAACGATATTGTTCTCTCTGGCGATTTCCCATTTGGAATATGTATTAATTTCTTCTCGAATATAACACTGAAAGCTGTAGCATGAAAAGAGTTTGTACAAACACATGATGCATTTTGTATCAGCCATACAAACTCCTTCGGACCCACGTTGTTTAGTCTCCTGCATCCACTATGCTTCTTAGACATTGTTGGATGTATATCGTAGATTCGCAAATTATTCTCTTGCGCATACGCTTTAGCATAATTCAATAATTCTTCATTTTCCTGCAAAAAATACACCAACACATAATTTGATTCAACAGCAACCGGTTTAGCTAATTCTCTCCATTCATCCTTTTTCAGTAAAAACACGGGATCTAAAACAACACGAACCTCTTTTTGAATCAATTCGGCTATTTTTTGTTGCCGAACTAGGCTCTCTAACCGATATTTCTGAAAAATATGGTAGATTCGCTTTAATATTATCCTTCTGAACTTCCGTCAGCTGTAGTGTTCCAAGACTAGCCGCATAGGATATCCGTCTAGTTTTGCATCCCCCCCATAGTAGGCAGAACAATCGCCTGTAATATTATTATTCCAAATCTGATCACTACCGCAAATAACACAATCATGGCGATCTAGCCATGTCACCAATTCCTTTTGTTCAGAAATAGCATCATTAACCTTTAGTTCTTCCTCTATAAATCTAGAAAAAACTCGACTCTGTTTTTTTCTTTTTAAAAGTATTGTAACGCCAATCGTACTCTACGTTTTGGTGGCACACCCTTTGTAAAAGGACTGATTGCATACTCAGCCCGAGCCCAATCCGGATAATATGGTGCAATCTCAGCATTCATATTATGATTTTGCAAATATGTCTTTAATGCATATGCTTGCAGAAGTGCTCCATAATTATGAGCAAATTGGAAAGTTAAGATTGCAACATTCATAATCAATCTCCTTGTTTATTACCAATCAGTGGCAAATATGATATTCCAATTGCAAAGAAATACAAGATGGTTTCCTCAACGTCATACAATGGATTTCCTGTAATGCCATACATTAAAAAGTAAGCCTGTACATACAATGAAAATCGTATCCACGATGCGTCCATGGCATTTCCTGTTCGATTGACCATTTGCGCTTGTTTCAGTGTTGCAACAAATCGCTTTGCAAAAAATCCACAAACGCAATAAAACCAACAAGTCCTGTTTCGCACAATAATTGAAGATAGATACAATGTACATGTGTGTTTCGAAGTGTAAACATCTTCATGAAATTTGTCCATCCGATCCCTAATATGGGATTAGCTATAAAATATCTAATCGCCTGTTCATGAAGCTGTGTTCGGCCAGCATCGTCAACCGAGCCTGACGTAATCAATTCTTGAAACGTCTCATAAATCTTCTTTATTCCATCACTACCTGTGAATTTTGCCAAAAATGCGAGTGCCATAAACATAGCGACGAGAAGTCCGGCAATCTTAAACACTCGATATAGTTTTTCTCTTCCATATCCTTCCATAAAATAGACCAGCATTATTGCCGCAACAAAAAAGGCAATCGGTCCACGTTTTCCCGTTAAAAGAAGGCCGCCTACCATAAAAAGAAGCAGAGGATAACTCGCACGTTTGAATACCGTCTTTCTAAAACAGAAAACAGCACCAATGCAAACAATAATAAAAAACGAAGTATATCCAACCTGGCTTGTAAATCCAGCAACATAATTTGCTGTTCCTCTCATTTTCTCTGTTGCGTTTATACTTTCAAGTGCAACAGCGGAAAACAATGGTTTTACTAAAGCTCTATATAATGGCAGAAAGAAGTAATTAAAGAAGCAGCCAAATGAAAAAAACACTCCGATTATTGCGAATGCAATACTTCCGTTCTTTGAGTCCTTCATTTCTGGCAGCATTGCAAATGGTAACAGTAGCGCGATTGCATAGTATCTCACGCTACTCAAACTATCTGAAACACCCATTTCATAGAACATGATTATTGCTAGCAGGATAATAGTAAATAATCCTCGTGGTGCATACAAGTGCCCATGTGATCTATCAAATGAGTTCAAAAAAGCGTATGTTAAACCAATGTAAATAATGCCGTATACAACAAGATTCATTGCCACATTCCGAAAAACCAATGTTGCTAATATCGATCTTGTTACAAAAGCATAAAACAAGGTCATGTATACTGCTATATAGTTGAATGATTTATTGTTTAAATTTATTTTCATGTTCTTCCTGCCGTCATTGCTTACTTTAGTCTTGTCCCCACAAACATCTTATTCAAGGCTCCACATTTTACTCTTTCGAACAGCGTATTTCTCGATAGCATCCAGCTTATTTTCGCTTTATTTGTTTTTGAAAACAGCTTCAAGATATCATCATTATCTCGATATTCTTCTGCTCCCGGCTTCGCATATATTTTCCAATTATTGATTTCGTTTCTCAAATTGTGCTCACTAAGTACTGCTGCGATTAATTCTTCTTCCGTAGAGAACACATGCCCCCAGCCGTTCTTCTCTACCGTATATGGAATATTACCCCCTGATTTCATTGCGAAAATAAAGCAATTCGCAGCATTACTCTCATAAGTAGTGTATGAATAGGTTTCCCCACACACACACAAAGGAAAACCGCAGAAATGCGCTTTTCCTTGAGATTATTTATCATTGCATCTTTCCCTGTGTCGCTATATCTACCTCAACGGGTGTTACGCCATCTACTTTTTCCGAGCCGTTTCCGAAATAATAGAAATCGTAATTACATCCTGCGTCTTTGACTGCCGCCACTACATTTTTAAAGATATCCCATCCCTTAATTTGCTTCTGCGCACCAACAAATCCAAGCCGGAGCGGTTTATCACTCAATATGGCCTCTTTATTACCTGTGTATTCGCCAATTGCTTTTTGATGGGAAATAACGATTGTTTTATCTGCATATTCCGGATAAAATGCAATCCAATGTTCCTTTGTATACTCAGCAGGTGCTACAAATGTGATCCTGTTTTCAAACGCACGTAGAAAATGCTGAATTTTTTCTAAATGTTCTTCTTTTTTTTCCAAGATAGCAGCATCCTTTACAAGGAATATCTCTATCGATGCACGACTGAATATCATTTTTCATCAAGTTTGGGTTAATGCAACATGTATAAAAATCATGAAGATAGTATACTACCGGAACATTTTCAATTTTCTCAAGAATCCACTTAACTTCATCAATATCATTTCGAATAATATGATGTACAAGAATTCCTATACAAATCTTTCCAGCCTTATCAAATTCAAGGAGTGTGTTTAGAACCTCTTTTGCGGTCATCACACCCACAAATTTCCCATCGACAGTAAAGCCATAGCATCCAGTAGTTGTGCAATGCCAGTTTGCGCCTTCTCCCCGTGAGCGACTAATTGGAAAAATCGCAACATATCCAATACCATTCGCGCAAAAAATATCCTCATGAGCTTTTACAACCTTACTGGTGCCGCTTGAGTCAATGATGTAACTCATACCCGTTACAACAAATACATATCTTGAAAAATGGCACTCTGGCATCTGCATTTTTATCTCCTTTAATTACTTGCTACACGTCGTGCTTTTATCTCAGCCGGAACACCGATGGCAATTGAATTATCTGGAACATCCTTCAATACAACTGCATTTGCTCCAATATAAACGTTGTCCCCATCGTTATATTTCCTATTATTACGGCTCCGCATCCAATCTGAACATTATTTCCTATTTGGGGTACACCATCTATTTTGCTTCCCTCGGGCCATTTTGCTCCAATTGTTACATTCTGAAATATCTTACAATTCGCGCCTATCGTCACCTTACTATGCACCACGCACCCCAATCCATGGTGTTCAAAACTTGTATTTTCTCCAATTTGAATATCTGCGGGAATATGATTTGAATAGATTATATAGTTAAGTAATTCAAATATTCGGGCAAACCAGTATCCCCCCCCATGCTTTTTTCATCCTATGTGCTATTTGCCACAGTTTATTCATATTATCAGAATTTAAAGGTTTCCTTCAAACCCATCCACCGTTGATCTTTTTCGCTCAAATTCAACGCTGTTCCGTCAGTGAGCGTATCCCCCTCAACGTTTGCATTTCCTTTGTACTCTCCCTGCACTTCCGGCCATTGGATACCGATTTCTGGGTCGTTCCATGCTAGACCGCCTTCATCGTTGGGATGATAAAAATCATCACACTTATAGCAGAATTCGGCTGTATCTGTCAAAACCAGGAAGCCATGAGCAAAGCCTCTAGGAATTAAAAACTGTTTTTTGTTCTCTGCCAAGAGAATAACACCATACCACTTGCCATACCTCAATTCTCCGGTTCGTACATTTCCGGTGTATAATGAATAACTCTCGTACCGCCGTCTTCAAACTCAAACGGCATATACATCAAATCCCGCATTGCCCAACGAACAGCATCCTGATGCTCCGGCTGCACATAGAACACGAGGAATCCTCCGCCACCAGCACCGAGCAGTTTTCCTCCCAGTGCGCCGGCAGCCATGCCTTTTGCATACAGTTCATCAATGCTATTAGTCGAAACCGCAGAACCTGTCTGACACTTCAGTTTCCATGTGTGGTCAAGCATTCTGCCAAAATCATCGAGGTCAGTGTTCTTGTCCGTCAAAATACGCTCCGCATCATCAACAAGCGCAAGCATTTCCTTAAGTTGAGCAGTCTTATCCTGCTTACCCACAGCGTTCGCTTTCTGTACATCGGAAGAGAAACGTGTAAAGCCCGTAAAGAACATCATCAAATTTTTATTGAGCTGCTTTTTACGATCCGGTGAAATAATCACTGGCAGCACTTCATAGCCGTCCGCATTGAAATTGATTCGGTTAAATCCGCCAAAAGATGCGGCAATTTGATCTTGCCAGCCACCTGCCTCCTGGCACAGGTTGCGCTCAAGGTAAATTGCTTTGTCCGCCAGCTTTTTCTTATCCGCATACTTACCCTTGAGTGCATAAAAAGCGTTCAGCATTCCAACAGCGAAGGAACTGGATGTTCCCAACCCGGAACGAGCCGGAAGATCGGCCTCATATGTAAGTCGAATCTCATGCATATCCAACATCTTCATCGCATTTCGAATCGCCGGATGCTGAATATCATCGATGTTTGTTACGCGCTCCGTCTTTGAATAAGACAGTTCCGTGGAATAATCAAAGAAGCGTGGAAGGTGACGGACATTCACATAGCAATATTTGTCGAAAGTAGTGGAAAGCACCGCACCGCCATTTTCTTTAAAGAAGCTCTCCATATCGGTACCGCCACCGAAGAAGGACATCCGAAATGGTGTTTTCGTAATAATCATTTTTCGATTCCCCTGCTTTCTTTAGCTTCTTTGATGGCTTCAAGGAATGCATACCCATTTTTTTTTTTTCATCTGGCTCGAGATAGGCACCTTCAGCCCACTCATTCCATGCGTTGATTACAATCATCGGAGAACCGATAGTTTGAGCTTTAATGTATAGTTTTCTGAAATAGTTTTTGAACTTTTCCGCAGTAACTCCCATCATAACATTGCAATTATAGCTCTTTCTCGGGGAGTTATCCCAATCACAAAAACATCCCAGAAATGTTCTATCGTCTTGATTTTCTCTATTTAGAATCCGATCCCAGAGCATATCATAGGATGTTTTCAATCTGACAATTCCCTTGCCTTTCTTAAGGAGAAATTTAGTGTTTATAAAATCAATTGTTCTTGTGCTTGCCACTCTCCAAATTTTCTCGAACAGCTTCTCTCCGTATGCAAATGTATAATTAGGTTCTCTTGTAACCCTTGCAGAAAAACGCCCGCACTCATCCTTTTCGTGTCTTCCAATTGTTTTTACGAAATAAATTCCAGGCAATCCGGCTTCACGAGCCCATTCATCCCACAATGAAAGGAATCTATTCTGATTGGGAATATCCCACGCATTATAAATCGCATAAACAGGTTTTCCGTCAATCTTGATATAACGGCTATCCTTAAAATACTGCAAGCAATAATCGAATTGTGCTCGCCAATCCAACTCTGTTCCGTATTTCTGTTCCCAAACAATTTTATTGTCCTGCCCAAACCACGTCTTTCGCCAGGACTCATTAGCCCAATACAAATAGAACGGCAAATCCAGCGTGGGATCATCGCGAATCAACTCCAGCGGAATTTCAAGCAGCTTATTACCGCAAGAATAATATTGATAGATTGCAAATCCATCTATCCCATATTCTTTCGCTAGCTTCATCTGCCAGCGAATATTCTCTTTCTGAGATAAGTCGTAGTAGTTCTTATTCAAAGGGATACGGGGTTGATTATGTCCCTCAAAAAGAGGCTTCGCACGCTTACATGCATACCATTCCGTATACCCCTTTTCCCACCATTTATTGTTATACTCTGTTTCATAAAATTGCGGCAGATACAATGCGACAACAAGCGGCTTCTTTTCACTCATTTGAATTCATCCTTTACCATTTTCCGTTGATATTCTTCAAAACTACCAATAACCTTACATGGAACACCCGCTGCGACTGTACCACTTGGAATGCTTTTTATTTACTAGACTTCCAGCCCCGATTATGACATTGTCTCCAATTGTTACATCATATAGAATTCTGGATCCCGCGCCAATGAACACATTATTACCAATCGTGATTTCTCCTTGGCGGATCTTATAGTGATGCTCTTTATCCATGTAGTTAAACATCATACAGGTAATATCATGATTAACAAAATTGACATTGCTTGCAACATGTACATTATCCCCAAAGCTGATCATCTCTGGCTCTGTTCCAAAATTCCACGGTTGCAGATAGACGTGTTCACCAATAGACTTAAAATAGTGTTTCTTCTTCAGGTACTCAGCTCTTGAGTACCCCCCCCGATGGAGATTAGTCGAAGCATCATCCAATATCTTTTTAGGGTCTTAAGATTCATTTTTATACCCCCCTGCTCTACACCAATTGCACTCAGGAACTCTCTTTCTCTACTCTTAGCCGAGTAAGCATCCAGCCCCTTCTGATAAGACTTCATGCACATCTGCTCATACTGTTCATTCGGCATATCAATGATTTTTCGCAGCTGAGTCTCAAGCTGTCCAACATCGCCAGGCTTAGCAAGATATCCAGTTACCCCGTCATCAATCTGTTCGCCCAATGCTCCGACATCAAAAGCCACCGCCGGTCGAATGCTTATATGCATCAAGCACTACACCGGACTGCGTTGCAGTTTCATATGGTAGAATCGTGCAGCGTGCATTGTAAAAATAGTCATGCATCTTGTCGTAGGGAATCACGCCTTCGTCAAGCTTCACATTAGGAAGTTTTTTAATGCATCAATTGTCTCTTTCACGCTGTCATCCGCCTTACCAGCGACAACATATTGAATATCCGGTGTCCGCTTTACCAATTCAAGCAAATACTCAATACCCTTATACCGATTCATTCGCCCGAAAAAGAGAACGTTCTTTCCCTTTGGTTTGGAATACTTGGGGAAGGAATACCAGAGATCAACCTTGTGCAGTTTATCCTTATACTGCGGATATTGTTTCAACGCATTATTATAACCATCGGCACTTCTTAAAATAATCCGGTTTGCCAATCGAGCTGTCAAATTATTGATTGTCTTATTAATTCTTGCATGTTCATCACCTGCATGGGGAATCACATCATTGATTGCATGTGCCACAGGGATATGTTTATTCTTGCAATAGAGTATAATCGGATAATTCCACACATGGAATGATTCAAAATAGACAACATCAAAATCCGTATTTCGAATCATCTTCATCATTTGATGAATACGCGCCACATTGAATGTGTCTTTAGTAATTCCCGGTCTTTTAGGAGCATCAATAAACAAATTATCGCTATTCCTAGGAGCTGGATAATCCGAATTTTTTATTGTCAACGTTGTGACCTTGTATCTATCCTTTAGGTTTTCGTACATACTAAACACGCCGTCTTGAAAACTTGTATGATCAGACATTGTCACCATTAGTATTTTCTTCATTCAATTACTCCATTAAGTCACATTATTTATCTTTCCCTTAGGAATTTCCTGAAACCATAAATAAAAAATGCAAACCACGGTCCCGGATCACTCCACGAAAACAGTTGATCCACGGTATTCCTGCGGTCAAACCACGATGGCTTTGTTTTAAATCGATTTGGTGATTTGATAAACCACATCCAATCAATCTGTGAACGCCGTACTCGGATTCCTGTTTTATACTGCTGCATCGGCGTCACCTCGTCAGCATACAGGTCTTCCATTATTTGCTGTGCAGTATTGATTCCAGACAAAAAGCCCAGCTTTGCACAGGCAATCGGTCTAAGGTTTACCTCCAGCACTTTGGGCGTATCATCCCGTGCATCAATTATCATATCGACGCCCACAGGGCCATGCAGTCCCATTTTCTTTACCAGCTGCGTGGAAATATCGTGGATATCCTTGCGGTCAATCGTTTCATTCAGCACACCAGAGCCGCCATCAATGGGATAAAATCGGTAACTCGCATAGGTAAATGCGCTTTTCGTATTTCCCTCTTTATCAACAAACAAATTATCTGCAACATTTAAGCCTTCCTGAGGGATATATTCCTGTACAACCATCTCGGACACGTCAATATCAAACTTCTCAACACAGGCGGCAAGCTCTTCCTTAGTTCCAATCTTGTGAAATCCATGTGAACCAAAACCATGGCTCGGCTTCAGGATAATTGGGAATTTGATATTAGAAGCAAGGATATCGTCTACGGATTTAGCGTCATAAATAGTCATCGGACAAGGCAAATCATTTTCCATGCAGACCTTCATGACATTATTTTTATCCTGAGCATAATCAAACACATCCTGATCATTAACTATCAGGTGTGCATAGGTGCTCAATTCCTTTTTATGGTGAGACAAAATAGTAGCTGAATACTAAGTAAACGGGATGACTACATCGTATTCACCAGACTTAACCAGCTTCAGAATCCATTCTTCCGTTCCTTTCAAGTCACGGACATTCGACACACCGAGAATCTTATGCTTAGGGTGCTTCGATGCATAACAAGTATCAAAACGGTCATCACACAGCACCGTGGTGTCACAGCCAAGACCGTTGAAGGCTTTTGTATATTCCAAGCACTGGCTCGTCAAACCATCCAGTAATAGGATTTTCTTCCCCGCAAATCTACTCATTCCCGTATCTCCTCAAATATTTATCATCACCAGTTCCCGCGGATTACCCAATCTTGGAAACCGGGTCGTATTTGAAACGCCTGCGCTGATAATGTGCTTTCCAAACTGCCCACGGACATTTGAAACCATCAGTCCAATCCTTGGCACGTACACACCAACATTACCAATGCGCCATTGCCCTCCATGGTAATGCCCAGATAAAACCAAGTCGAAGGTGTCTGTTTTTCTGTCCTTAATCTTGTATTTGTAATGCTCTGGATGATGGCACAGAAGAATTTTCGTTCCTTCTTTTCGTGCATACTCCTCTAACCAATCCAAATCATAGCGAGTGGACAATCCACCGATGCGCAGCTTCTTACCTTTAATAGTCACCTGCACATCAGCATTATCCAAAACTGTAATATTGCGGTCTACGAAGAATCTCTCATCTTCAGCGGTAAAATACCATTCATGGTTTCCGACCGACATGAACACCGGGGCCAGTTTGCTTATATCTGGAGAAACGCTAAGCCGAGGTCTTCCTCTTCTTCAGCTTCAATCCCCTTATGCTCGACCAGACAATCCAGCACCCGCATCAGACTAACTATCGGTCCTTTCATCTCTGGCAGAAACTGCCACTGTTCCATCGATAGAAAACTCCACTCGCTCTTTCCTTCCTCGTGGCGTTCCAATGTATCACCGGCAATGAGAATCGCATCGGGGCTTTCTTTTGGAGCAGCATCAGCAGATCATCGTATGGCATACTGTGCATATCGGTCACAAGTGCCATCTTTAGCCCCAGCCCTATGTTCAGCTCATAATTCGTAACATGAATGGAATCCATTATTGCCTCATTCTTCGGTGGGATAGATTTTCAGCAGTTCCTCAAAAGTCACGAACTCGTAGCCACTCTTTTTGAGCATCTCAATTACCTTCTTGAAACGCCAAACCATATGACGGCGGCCAATATGTGTACGAAGATACCGGTCGAAACTGATACCATCCACCTTCTACATCAAATCCATCTGCAGCTTATCGTAGGGGGTGGTGTTGTACTTACCGTACACCTGTGCATAGCCGGTCAGACCCGCCTTTGCCTGCAGACGCAGCGCAAACTCCGGCATCTCCTCGCAGTACTGTGCGGCGATCTCCGGGCGCTCCGGACGAGGGCCCACAACAGACAAATCACCCTTCAGGATGTTCAGCAACTGAGGCAGTTCATCCAAGCGGCAGGCGCGGATAATGTGACCGACCTTGGTAATACGGTCATCCTTGTCGCCGGTGGAAAGACGTGCCACGCCATCCTTTTCTGCGTCCACACGCATAGAGCGGAACTTCAAAATCTCAAACGGCTTGCCGTCCTTGGTCAGACGCACCTGCTTATAGAAGGCGGGTCCGCCATCGGATTTGACCGCAATAGCCGTAATCAAGAGCAGCGGACTCAGAATCATCAGTGCTGCCAGCGAAATTACAATGTCCATCGCACGCTTAACAAACAAGAACTCCGGGCTTGCCATGTAACGGCCGACGCGCAGCATGGGCAGGTGGAACATATGCATCGGCCATGCGCCGCTCATGATAACGTCGCCAACGCGGGGGATGACGAACATATTGATGCCCTTCCCTACGCAGTGCTTCAGGATAATGTTTCGCTCATGGCTGTGAACACCACTGACAAAAACAGTTTCCATACCGTCCAGAATGCTCAGATCTGCCAAGCACTCCGACACGCTCAGGGTGACCTGCACATCATATTTCTGACTCAAGCCGTACTCGTTGATGAGCTTTTCCATACCGTTCCGCACAGCGTAGACCACTGCGGTCTTCTGCGGCGGAAAGGTCGTATAGTACCATTTATGTGCGCAGGTGCCCAGATCGCAGCCATCACCAGCTGCCCCACAATTGCCGCAATACCCGGCAACAGGTTGCAGAGCTTCGCCGCCATCAGACAGATCACGATATACAAAATACCATCGGTTGCCATAGCCGCAAGGAGCTGTCCGTAGACCAGCTCGGAGATCCGCTGCATAGACATCCAGAACGCATCGTAGACTTTGCCTAGTGCAATGTACAGGACAAAAAAACAGACCAAGATCGCCAGATTTCCCTTCCAACCAAACTTTGCATAGGTCTGGTGCGAGTAGTACAGGAACCAGCAAGGCCGCAAACGGCAGCTCAATCATCAGAACATTCAGTATCTTTACGACCCTCAACATCACATCATGCTGAAACTTTGACATAATCCTCTCCAATAACTCCTTTAGATTTTCTTTTCTTCACTCAAATTCTACGACCCAGATTACAGCAACTGTTTTGGGGTCGCGCTATTAACTACACAAAACGATCTCTTCCTCCGTTTTGTGCTTAGCCGAAACATTCAGCTTTTCGCTTTTCCCCTTGAGACTCTTGTGCCAGTTCTAACCGGCGCAGCCTCGAATCCGCTTTCCCCACCGCATCCCGATTGCATCCAGCTTTGCGAATCCGCTCCTCTGTCAGAACAGCGCCGCTTTTTTCAGGATTCTGGCGGGTGTACCTCTGCCGCTTGACCCAATTTCCGAGGTTGTAACCGCCCGGTGACACATATTCTGCTGGGACGTTCAGGTCGCCGTAGGCATCAAAGTAGCGCTTCGCCTCCTGATACCCCTCGTTCCACTTGCGGTCATTGCGGTTGCCCCAGTACACATCCCGATCCGGCTGAGCCGCTCGACCTGTTCCCGTCAGTTTTCCTTTCGGGTACGCCCATTGCTGGCTTTCGACCCATTGCCCCAGCCGTTCGCCAGCCGCTGTCACATAGGAACGCGGGATTCAGGATTGCCGTTCTCCTCATAATAGTTGCAGCGGCCAGCGCATAAGCCTTTTCCCACTTGGCATCGAAAATGTTCCACACCATGCCGATCTCATCAAGCTGTGCGATGCGTTCTTCCTTCAGTCGGCCGTTCAGCTTTTGCTGCCGGGTCTTGATGATCCACTGTCCTAGGGATAGCCGTCCGGATCCACATATTTCCGGGCACCATCAGGTTTCCGTAGGTGTCGTGGTATTTCTTTGCGACCTCAAATCCGTGCTGCCACGCAATTTCCTTCCGGTTGCCCCAGACCATGCCGATGCTGTCCAGCCGTTGAATCTGTTGTTCGGTCAGGATGCCTTGAATTTGTCCCTCGCGCACCCGGCGCTGAGTGACCAGCCACACACCAAGGCTCAGACCACCGGGCGTCGTATACAGTTTCGGGACGTTCAGGTTGCTGTGTTCCGCATAGTAGATGCTCGCCTCAGAGAAGTAGTGCTCCCAGCCGGAAGAAAGGCTCGCCTGCAGCTGCTCGAACAGCACCCGGCAGTCGTGCACCTGCTCGATAACCTCGAACCGCTCGGTCACGATCCTGTCGCCCTCACCGTTGACATTCAGCCGGTAGACTGCCTCCTGAATCTCGCTCTGTAGCCCCGCAATACTGCATAGGCCCTCGAAATTATTGACTACATCGAGGATAAGCGGCGTTGTATTATCCCCCCCAGCGGTCAGGGCACGCCCTATCTGCTGCTTGTAGATAATGGGCGAAATCGTTGGACGGAACAAAATGACGCCGGAAATGCCCTCCACATGGACGCCCTCGTTGAGCATGTCGATGCAGAACAGCAGCTTCAGACGGTCGCTTGTGTCCGTTTTGAAGTCCGCAAACGCCTTGTCCGTATTCGGGTCATCCGAGTAGGCTTCGTACACCACCACATCTGGGTTGACCCCGGCGAACCACTCCGGCACATGAGAGATCATTTCGTCCATGTGCTCCTTGTTGGCGCAGAACACGATGTACTTTCCGGACTTGTTCGTGATATGATGGGCAAAAACCCTGTCCAGACCGTCCGCCTGTTCCAGTGCCCGCGCGCAGCGCATCCAGATATTTTTGGTTGGCGTCCTGAATGCCCGGTGTCCGCAGGTTATCCACCCGCGCCTGATACTTTGCAAGGGCTTTCTGGTACTGGTAGACCGTAGTTACATATTTCGGGGCAGGCAAAATGCACCTGACGACTGCTTCGCCAAGGGTCATGTCGCTCGCCGTATGCCCATCAAAAAGAGCTCTTCGGCCATGTCGCGGTTATTATCCAGATACCGGATGTTTGTCGCCGTCAGCCCCAGCAGTTTTGCCTCCGGGCATAACTTTAACAAAGCCACCGTGCTTTCGCCCCAGCATTCCGCACCGGCACGGTGGAATTCATCGAGTATAATATAGGCAGGCTTCTGCGCCGCTATTTCGTCCAGCTGCGCCTGCGTGCAGCACATCAGTTTGGCATAGGTATAAAAGTGAACGT